>Ga0100391_1002416_pt1 | contig 19781 bp, 18 predicted proteins | sample CryGeymeta201515_FD_81541 | JGI IMG/M metagenome (GOLD analysis project Ga0100391, IMG submission 81541) | Groundwater microbial communities from Crystal Geyser aquifers in Utah, USA - Crystal Geyser metaG 2015-15 | ecosystem: Environmental > Aquatic > Deep subsurface > Groundwater | place: USA... | reverse complement strand
GGGCTTTGACATCGCCTCCCATCTCCATGGTATGCAGGATGGTCATGTCCTGGTTGTGCGCGGCATAGCCCCGACCTGCGTAGTCGTCAAAAAGCGTCGCCGGCTCCGGGAAGATCATGTGCTTGAATTTCTCCTTCCAGCGGGTGGTCGGCTGCCAGTGGCGGTGGGGCGCCTTAAAGTGCACCATGGCCATGAAGGGTTTGTCCTTGTCGCGCTTGTTTTCCAGCCAGTTGATCGCGTTGCGCGTGATCACTTCCGTCGAGTGCTCACCCTTGTAAGTGGTTTTGCCTGCCTCTGTGACGAAGACCGGATCCCAGTATTTTCCCTGTCCGGGCAGGACTTCCCAGTAGTCGAAGCCCTGCATCTTCCCGTCCAAATGGATTTTACCGACCATGGCGGTTTGGTAGCCGTTTTGCTGGAGGATCTTCTGAAACTGCTGCTGGTCGTGGTCGAACTCGGTGTAGTTATCGAGTTTGCCGTGGATGTGGCTGTGTTTGCCGGTGAGGACCGTAGCGCGGGCCGGGGCGCAGATGGAGTTCCCCACATAGGCACGGTCGAAGCGCATGCCCTGGTCGGCGATGCGGTCGATGTTGGGCGTCAGGTCCAGATCACTGAAGCGCCCGCCGTAGGCACCGATGGCCTGAAAGGCGTGGTCATCGGCAAACAGCCAGAGGATGTTGGGACGCTTGGCATCAGCGGCGACGAGGCAGGTTTGCCAGGCGAGGAGGAGTGCAAGAATTCGGAATAGCATCATCAGTTTGTAAACTATGTGAAGAGCAAGTTCTTTGCCAGCAGATTCGTATTTGGATCGGCTGCGGCGGGACTAAAGAGGCTGGGGGAGCTGTTGCTGGTGGTGTGCTCGCTTGTCGAGCGGCGTTGCGGTTTTGAGCGTGTTGCGATTGTTGCACCCGCCGGCGGGGCGTCCGGCAAGCGGACACGCCACGGGTTGCCTTGTATATTTGGCAGGATGGGAGTTTTGCCAATCCGGAGATGGGCGTTTCCGGGGGCTATGAACCCGGCACGACGGTGGCCTGGAAGTGCTCGATCGCTGCGCGCATCGACTGGACCAGTTTCGGATTTTCGCCGGCGACGTTGGTGGTTTCTTCAGGTACTTATCGAGGTTATAAAGCTGCACATCATCCTCATTCAGGATCATCTTCCAGGGGCCCCGGCGCATGGCGGTGCCGAGCTTGGGCTCGTAGCCGAAGAATATGTCGCGCTGGGGGACGGGCGCTTGATCCAGTAGGTGGTCGGCGAAACTTCTGCCGTCCAGGTTGTTGGGATTGTCCCCGGAAATGCCGGCCACTTCGGTGAAAGTGGGAAAGAGGTCGAAACCGAGCAAAAAGGCATCCGACTCGGTGGCTGCGGGAATCTTGCCGGGCCACCAGGCCACCGCCGGCACGCGGTGGCCGCCTTCGTAGTGGCCGAATTTGGTTCCGCGCAGCTTGCGCTCCACCGGGCTCATGCCCACATCGCCGTTGTCGGATAAGAAAAAGATGAGGGTATTGTCCGTCAGTCCGGTCGCCTGGAGCTGGTCGAGAATCGCGCCGACGCTGTTGTCGAGATCCTTGAGCATTTCGATGTAGCGCGGACGGTTCTCATCGCTGACGCGGTTCTGGCGCCAGCCCGCTTGGCGGCTTTCCGGCGTGTCGGCGCGGGTCTGATAAGGATTGTGCGGTGTCTGGTGCGAGACGACCAGGAAGAACGGTTCCCCCTGGTGACGCGCGATGAAATCGATGCTGTCATTCGTGATTTTATCTGTGGCGTAGCCGCGCATGGTGAATGGTTGCAACCCGTTGCGCCAGTCGTCTTCCACATGAAAATCGCCGGCACCGTTGAGCAGGCCGATAAATTCGTCAAAGCCGTGATGGACAGGATTGTATTCATCCTGAAAGCCCACATGCCACTTGCCGAAGAGGGCGGTGGCGTAGCCGTTCTGTTGAAAAACTTTCCCCAGCGTGGGGAGGTGTGCCGGCAGTCCGGAGTCGGGCTCGCGGGCCCCCACCACCACATCGACGATCCCCACGCGCTGCTGGTAGCGTCCGGTGTAAAACGCCGCGCGGGTGGGGCTGCACACCGAGGAGTTGGTATGAAAGTCGGTAAAGGTCATGCCCTGCTCCGCCATCCGCTCGATTCGCGGCAGTTCCACCCAGCCGTCATACAGTGCCATGTCACGCCTGCCCAGGTCGTCCGCCATGATGACGATGAAGTTGGGTGGCGACTTTTTTCCGCCTCGGAACAGGCGGTGCACAGGGCGAGTGCTGCGAGGAGTGCAGCCAGCATCGGCATTTTTTGAAGCAAAAGGAAGAACTTGGGAGTGAAGTAGAGGATTGGCAAGTCGAAGCGAGGCTCGACCAAACGCTCGCTCACTCCGACTGCCGTCCATCCTGCACGCTGACGTCGCGCAGGTAGCGGAAGTATTCGGAGTCGGTGCCCAGCATCAGGGTGGCACTGGGGCCAACAGTTTTCGGGTAACTCTCCAGCGTGCGCAGGAAGGCGTAGAATTCGGGATCCGCGCCAAAGGCCTCACTGTAGATGCGCGAAGCCTGGGCATCGGCCTGTCCGCGGATGATTTCGGCCTGCCGGTTTGCCTCGGAGCGAATCTCGGAGAGGCTGCGCTCGGTGTCGCCGTCGATCTCGGCCGCCAGGCCCTGACCTTCCGAACGGAACTGCTCGGCGATGCGTTGACGTTCTGCGATCATCCGGTCGAAAACGCGCTGTTGAACCGCCTCCACGTAGTCAATACGTTTGATCCGGATATCGATCAACTCGATACCCATTTCCGGCATTTGGGTTGCCGCCTGATCAAAGATGGATTTGACGAGTTCCTGGCGACCGGTCTTGACCTCCTGCAGCAGGATCTCTTCGTCCTCTTCGCCGGCGATCTGAACTTTTTCCAGATCGTCCTTGCTGATTTTCCAGTCTTTGGAGCGGACGATTTCGACCAGATCGGTCGCTGAAATTTTATCGCGCACCACGGAGTCGAGGATATCATTCAGTCGCATGGTGGCCCCGCGCTCGTTTTGCACCCGCTGCATAAAGACCAGCGGATCGGCGATGCGCCAGCGGGCGGTGGTATCGACCGAGATAAACTGTTCACCGCGGGTTGGGATCTGGTTGGGGTCGCCATCCCAGGAGATCATGCGCTTATCGAAGCGGCGCACTTCCTGGATGAAGGGGAGCTTAAAGTGCAGGCCCGGTGCGGTGATGGGCTGGCCCACCGGGGCACCCAGTTGGACGATGACGGCTTGCTCGGCCTCATCCAGCATATAGACGGAGGCGGTGATGCCGACGATTCCGGCAATCACGAGAATGAAGCCGATGAGAAAAGTGATTTGTTGTTTGTGCATGGCTAGCGTGTGGCAGGGAGTGTGGTTTTGGAATCACCCAGATTCAGCAGCGGAATCGGTTGGGTCTGGTTTTCGTCCAAGATGTAGATTTTGCCTGCCTGCGGCAGCACATGATCGATCATTTCCAGATACATCCGCTGGCGGGTGACATCCGGAGCATCGCGGTAGGCTTCATACACCGCAGTGAAGCGCTCGGCTTCGCCTTTGGCGGCATTCACGCGCCGGGCGGCATAGCCCTGGGCTTCCGCCACGACTTGCAGCGCCTGGCCCTCCGCGCGGGGAATCACCTGGTTGCGGCGCTTCTCTGCCTCGTTAATGAAGCGCTCGCGCTCCTGTTCCGCCTGATTGACTTCATTGAATGCCGGTTTGACGGGCTCGGGCGGGGTAACGTCCTGCAGCTCGATGGTGCTGATTTGGATGCCGAGGTCAAATTTGTCCATGGCCTGTTGCAGCTCGCGCCGGGCGGCGTTGGCGACTTGCACCCGCTTTTCGGTCAACACATCGCTGCCCAGGCTGTTACCGACGATGCGGCGCATGACCGACTCGGAGACATCGCGCAGGGTCTGTTCCGGTTGGCGCACCCGGTGGAGGAATTTATCCGGGTCGCTGACGCGGTATTGCACCACCCACTCCACGTCGATGACCTTGAGGTCGCCGGTCAGCATGAGTGATTCCTCGCGCTGGGTACGGTCCTTGCGGTAGTTGGTGCGCCCCTGCACCGACTCGGTGCGGAAGCCGAACTCCTGTTTGAGCACTCGCGCGGTGGGCACCATTTGAGCGCTGTCGATGCCAAAAGGCAGCTTGAAGTGCAGGCCCGGTTCTTTCAATGCGACAACTTTACCGAAGCGTTTGACCACCGCTTCCTCCTCGGGCTGCACAATGTAATAACTGGTCATGATCCCGACGGCAGCCAGCACCAGCACGGGCACGATGTAGAGCAGTTTGCCATAGCGGCGGAATTCCTCCCAGTTAATATCATCGAGCGGATTGCGTTGTATGGGCGGTGGGCCGTTTCTGTTCATAGTCAAAGGAGAGCGTTGGAGAAAAAAACCGGCATGACTTTCGTCATGCCGTTATCATGGAAAAGGATGATTAGGGGACGCACTGGCTGCATTATTTATCCTGGCCGCGTTCGGAGGGATCGTCAACCAGCGGATCGGTTGCCGCTGACGCGTCAGCCAACGGATCCGCTGCCGTGGATTCCGCCGGGCTTTCGGTGGTTTTTTTTGAAATCGAGCTGCTGGCTTCGACCCGCCCGCTTTTAAAGCCGGTGGCGACAATATTGATCCGGCCCAGATTTTCGATGCCGAGATTTTCGGTGAGTGCCCGGCGCAGATGCGCCTGCAACATGTTCTCGATCGCGCGGAGTTGCCCACCTGCCGCCAGTTTGAGGCGCACTTCAAAATGGGTTTGGCCACCCTTGAGGCGCATGCGGACCCGCGGCTTGGAAACTTCCTTGATCTGCTCGCAGGAGCTTTGCACCAGTTCCACGATAGCGGTGCGGCAGACCAGGACGGCACCGTTATCGGTGGAGTAGGCTTTGACGTGCCTGGGTTGACGGCGCAGAAGTAAAACCAGCACTACAGCCAGCGCGAGTGCCGCGAAGAGGTAGTAATAGTTGAGTTCCAGCGTATCAGCGATGGTCAGGGCCAGGATTGTCGTCAGCATAATGTCGCGCTTTGGTGGTTAATCGGTATGGTGTGCGCCGTTCCAGTCGTCTGTCTCTGTTTCTTTTTCTGGATCATCGTTGCGGACGCCATCGATGACAACGTTGACACGGGCGACGCTTTTGCTGGTCATTTTCTCCACTTGCTCGGCGATGCACTGTTGGATCTGGTTGCCGACGGTGGCCAGTTCGACGCCGAAGCGGAGGATGACGCGGATCTCGATCCGGTAGTCGCCGACTTCGTCTTCTTCGACGCGCACGCCCCGTTCATCGCCCTTCTTGGAAAAAATTTCGGCGATGCCATCGACAAAGCCGCCGCCGACTGCGGCGACGCCGACCACTTCCAGCGCGGCCAGGCGGACGATGCTGGCAACCACGCTGTGGTTGATCCGAATATCGCCCAGCGAGTTGGATTCTTCGGAAATGGTGGGGATGGAGGATTCTTTGGAATGATCTGATTCCTGGCTCATGATGTATAGGTATGTAGGTGGTGCGGGATTAGGTGTAAATATCCTTCGGGACCCGGTTGATAAATTCTTCGATGAATTTAGTGGTGGCTTTACCTGAGCGGAAGTGAGGGTCGCGGATAATTGCGCGGCTGAAGGGGATGTTGGTTTTGATGCCACGGATAATGTATTCGCCGAGTGCGCGGTCCATGCGGTCGAGCGCCAGTTCACGGGTTTTGCCGAAAGTCATGACTTTGGCAATCATGCTATCGTAGTAAGGCGGGATGGTGTAGCCGCCGTAAACATGCGAGTCGATCCGCACGCCGTGCCCGCCGGGCGAGTAGTAGAGCGTGATTTCGCCGGGGCAGGGTGCGAAGTTGCGGCCGGGATCTTCAGCGCAGACACGGCACTCGATGGCGTGCCGCGTAAATTTGATATCCTTTTGTTCGTAGCTGAGCTTTTGGCCGCTGGCGATCAGCAGTTGCTCTTTGACCAAATCGACGCCGGTGACCTCCTCGGTCAGGCCGTGCTCGACCTGGATGCGGGTATTCATCTCGATAAAGTAGTAATTCTGCTTCTCATCCATCAGGAATTCGACGGTGCCGGCTCCTTCGTATTTGACGGATTTGGCGAGTTTGACCGCGTCGCGGCCCATTTTCTTACGGGTATCCGCGCTGATGAAGGGGGAGGGTGCCTCTTCAATCAGTTTCTGGTGGCGCCGCTGCACCGAGCAGTCCCGTTCGCCCAGGTGGATGACATTGCCGAACTGGTCACCCAGAATCTGGATTTCGATGTGGCGGGGCGCTTCCAGATATTTTTCGATATAGACGGCACCATTGCCAAAGGCTTTTTCCGCTTCGTTGCGGGCACTGTTAAACTCCTTGGGGAAGGATACGCCGCTGTGAGCGATACGCATGCCTTTGCCGCCGCCGCCGGCGACGGCCTTGATAATGACCGGGAAGCCGATCCGCTTGGCTTCGGCCAGGGCATCCTGCTCGTTATCGACCGTGCCCTTGCTGCCGGGAATGACCGGCACTTTGGCATTGACTGCCATTTCCCGGGCGCGGGCCTTGTCACCAAAATTGACGATGGCAGCCGAACTGGGGCCGATGAACTTGATTTTGCAATTTTCGCACTGCTCGGCGAAATCCGCATTTTCGGCCAGAAAGCCGTAGCCCGGATGGATGGCATCCACATTGGCGATCTCGGCTGCCGCAATGATCCGGTCAGCCTTCAGGTAACTCAAGTTACTGGGCGGTGGCCCGATGCAGATCGCCTCATCGGCGAGTTGCACGTGCAGGGACTGTTCATCCGCTTCGGAATACACGCAGAGCGTTTTGATCCCGAGTTCGTTACAGGCCCGGACGATCCGCAGTGCGATTTCACCCCGGTTGGCAATGAGGACTTTTCTAATCATCCAGCGCGTTAAGCAGTTTTAACTTTAAAGAGTGGCTGGCCGTATTCGACCGAATCGCCGTTTTCAACCAGCACTTCTGTGATGGTTCCGCTGATTTCCGCGTGAATCTCGTTCATCACCTTCATGGCCTCGATGATGCAGACGATGCTATCCACGTTCACCCGCTTCCCCACATCCGTAAAGACGGGGCTATCCGGGGAGGGAGCGCGGTAGAAAGTGCCGACCATCGGCGACTTAATGACGGCGATGCCCGCTTCTTCCGCCGGCTCAGACGGGCTCTCGGATGCTGCTGCCATGGCTGTCAGCGGCATGGGCGCCGGCTGCATCATCTGAGCCGGTGCCTGGCCCTGGCCATTGTTGCGGCTGAGCCGGAGCTTAAAGCCCTCTTCTTCAAATTCGAACTCGGAGAGTTCGGAACGGTTCATCAAATCGACGACTTGTTTGATCAGTTTTATATCCAAGGTGTGTCCTTTGTTGGGTCGTTGGGAGTGTTGATTCAAATGCTGAGTGCGTTTTTATCGTGCGGTATTGGCTGTATGAAAAGCCAGCTTTTCGTTCGGTGCAACGACATTGTTACACGGATTCAACCCGTAGCATGATGGCCAGTAGCCGGACTTGACTCAATTCCTGTGAGCACTTAGGTCAATGGCATATTATCCCTGAACTTTAATCAATTATCGCTGCGTGAGACGTTTTATTCTTATTATATTGGCAAGCTCTTTGGTCCTGATTTGCTCGACCGGTCTGGTGTTTGCGCTGCTGGTGCCGGAAGTTCCGCGCACGCTGGACCGCCCGCTGGAGGACTTGTTGCCGCAGCGAATCGCAGGCTGGCATTCGGCGCATGTCCCGCTGTCGCAGACGCCCGAGGGCGAAGAGCGCGTGCTTAATGTGCTCGATTTGGACGATGTTTTTTGCCGGCAATATACCAAGGGAGATACCGAGATCATGGTCTATGCGGCCTACTGGTTCCCCGGCAGCGAACCTTACAGCTCGGTTGCGATCCACAATCCCGACAGTTGCTGGGTGATTGCGGGCTGGGAGGTGCTCGAACGCGAGAGCAACCGCAGTTTGGAGCTGGCCGGTGTGCCGCTCAAGGAGCACGAGTGGGGGATCTACCGCAAAGGTGGCCACGAGACACATGTTATTTTCTGGCACCTGCTGGGCGGTGAGCCGAACAAATACATCAAGAACATGATCTGGACCAGTTCCGGAATCGATAGCTTCAAGCGGCAATTTTACTTTATCTACAATATGTATCAAATGGGCTTTGATTTGGGGCAGGATCAACTCTTTGTCAGAATATCCTCCAATAAGCCGTTTGCCGAAGTTGAAGCTTCGGGTGAGCTAGGGGAGATCCTGAGCGCGATCGAAAGTCTGGGCTTGCGTCGGGCGGAAGGTGCGAAATAAGCACTGGGTTGGAATGCGTTCCGGCTTTGGGTCGGATGCACGGCCCGCTATCTGAATCATATATATGTCAAAATCAAACCATAAGGCCTGGACGATTGACTTCTTTGGGGAGTTTACCTGGGCGAACTTGCTGGACTGGCTGGTGACGCTGTGCCTGGGAGGTATTCTGGTCCAGACAGCACTCCAGTTGGGGGGGGTGCGTCCGGAGACGCAGTTGATGATCCAGCCGCTGTTTATGGTCTTGCTGGCGTTGCATGGACTGAGTTTGGCGGCATGCCGTCCGGAGGCGCGCAAACTTTACCTGGTGCCGCTGTTGTTTGTGCCTTTTTTAGTTTGGGCCGGTGCCTCGATCTGGTGGTGGACGCCCGTGCCGTGGCGGGGCAATTACGAATTGATTTATTTTTGCACAGCCTTTCTGTTTGGCTGGGTTGCGGTGAATAATGTGCGCACACGTTCGCAGTTGTGGACGCTGCTGGTCATGGCACTGATTCCAGTGGCGCAGGCCGTCTTTATTGGTTACTATCAATTCTTTCAAAATCCGCGTGAGTTGGCGCGTGTCTCGCTGGGCTATCCGGTCGAGTTGAACGCTCAATATCTGGGGCAGGCAACGGGCTTGTTTGCCGATCCCGGCAGCAATGCGGCTTTTTTGTTGTTACTCTTGCCCTGCTTCATCATCGGCGCGCTTGTCCCGCGCCTGCCGGTAATTGTGCGCTTTCTCAGCTTTTATTTGGCAGTGATCCTCGTGCTGGGCATCGCACTGGCGCAGACGTATTGGGCGGCGGCTTTGGTGGTGATACTGCTACTGGTGGTGCCCTGGTTCTGCTTTGAGAAAAAGCGGCACCGCTATCTGTTTGCCGCGCTGGGTGTCGGCGGTGCGGTGGGTGTGTTTACGCTGATGTATTTTTTGAGTCCACCCTTTGAGCGGGGCCTGCAGCGCGCATTCAGCACAGAGGGCGAGGGCATCCGCCTGATTTTCTGGCAGGCGGCGCTGGACATTTGGAAGGGGCAACCCGTTTTTGGCAGCGGGGCTGGCAGTTTTTCGCTGATGCTGGAGCAGCGTCCCGATCTCGCGTTGGCCAAGTTGCCGCTGACGCCGCACAATGATTTCCTGCTGGTGCTGGCTAACTTTGGCCTGGTTGGAGCACTGCTCTTGCTCGTGCCGCTGCTTACCGCATTTTATCCGGCACTGCAGCGTTGGTCGGCAGAGTCATTCAAGATCAAAACTTTGAACGGAATGATCATGCCGGCGAACAAGTTTTTCCTGTCGCTGGCGCTGTGTGCGACCTTTGCCTTGCTGCTGTGTGCGGTGCTGCATTTTATCATCTATGTGCCGGCTTTGCTGCTGTATGGAGTTTTGATGACAGGGATTCTAGTCAAATTTGGTTTTCGCCGATCAGTGGCTCTGCCGTCATTCCGCTTCACCGGGCTGCTTTATTTTTTAATTTGCACTGTGGTGGGCTTTACTTTTTGGGCACACGCCTCGCGTGTGATTACTTCGCAGGGCCTGGAACTGCAGGCCCGCCAGCGGCTGGAGATTTTGGTTGAGCGCGGAATCGGCGTTTCGGGAAATTTCAAATTAATCGATCAGGTGATCCGCCTATACGAAGATGCGCTCATCGCGGATCCCGGCAATGCGGATGCATGGATCGGTTTGAGCATGACGATTTGCCAGCTGCATTACCGTAATCCTGCTGATTTTGAGCGCACCGGCAGTCGTGCGCTGGAGGCGGCCCGGCGCGGGTATGGGCTTTGTCCGGACTATTGGTTGGCCTCGGCTCAGTTGGGAGTGGCTCAAGCACTGGTCGGCGAGATTGATGGGGCCTTTGAGTCATTGATGCAGGCGATCGAACTCGCGCCGAATGTCAGCAATGCGCATTACTATTATGCGGCTCTGATGGGGGCGGATACCACCATGCTGGAGGCCGCACTCCAGCGGGTGCGGCGGGCACTGGCGCTGGATCCGGATAATGCCGCTGCCCGCCGACTGGAGCAAAAGTTATTGATTCTCTAAGCTATGCACGTGCGAATTCCATCGGTCATCATTGTCACCACCTTGCTGGGGCTGAGTGTCCTGTCGGCGGAAGTCTGGGTGCGCGGTTCAGCCGTCGCGCTTGCGGCTACGGGTGCGGTCCGGATAGAGGTGCCGGCCAACGGGCAGAGCTACGAATCCTTCGACTCGCCACAGTATTTTCCGGGGATTTTCAATTGCCGGGCCGAGCAGGCCGGATCTGTTTTGATCCAGTTGTCGAGCCGCTTGCGTCTGGCCTTTCGCGGGCAGGGATTTTTTTCGGTCGAACGGGCGGAAAGTTTGTTCGACTCCGTCCCAGGTCTCCAAGCCAGTCCCGAAGCCAGCCGGGAGCGTATCATTCTCAATTTGCGGCGTGGGGAACTGATCATTGACAGCCGCGAACTGTCCGATGCGGCCAAGCTTATTTTGGAAACTCCTTTTGGCCGGATCAGCGCGGTGCGCGGAGTATTACTGCTGCAAGTTGAGTTTGACCGCCGCAGTGGCATTTACGACTTCACAATTTCCTCGGCCGAGGGGATGGCCCGCCTGTTTGACCTGCGTGGTCAGGCCTATGAAGTCTATCCGGGGCAGCGGCTCTCTGGTGCCGGATCTTACCTCACTCCGGCGATCGAAGTCGGCGAGCAAATGACGGAGATCCGCGAAAAACTGCAGGCCTATTTTGCGGCGCAGGAAGTCATGGATCCGGCGCAGGTGGATCCGGCGCAGTTGCTGGCGCACCTGGCGGTGCTCCCCGGCCCGGAACAGTCAGACTGGTCTGCTGGCAGCCTGGCTGAGCCGTCCGGGAGCAGTGTCAAGCGGCCGCGTGTGATCGAATTTGCGCCGGCGGCTGAGCCGTTCACGCCCTTTCGGGCTGAGGTAAAGCCCCCGTCCGATTTTCAGGCAGATTTGTTTTAAGACATTCACAGGATTGTTATGCCGCGTAAAATACAATACCTGATTTATGCTGCATTAATTGTCCTGGCTGCCGCACTCTGGTCGGCATTGAGTGCTATCGGTCTCTTGGACGATGCGGAAAATGAGGCGCTACGCTGGCGCTATCTGTTCCGGGGAGAGCAGCCTGCCACGACTCGGGTTGTTTTTGTCAATATTGATCCGCTAACCTTGGTGAAGATAGGGGCCCGGCCCTGGGACCGGCTTAACTTTGCACAAGCTTTTGAGGCCTTACTGGGGCCAGGTAAAGCGCGGGCGGTAGGGGTGGATATGATCTTTTCGCAGCTCGCCACTGGTTCCTTACTGGATGTGGAGCGGGCGCGCTATGGAGACGGTCGTCTGGGCGAAGTGGTGCAGCGTTATACGGATCGCCTGGTATTGGGTGCTGCTTATACCGGCACGACTAAAGATGGAATTGGTTTACCCCTGCGCCGCTATGGCTTCACGGAACCTGCGGAGGTGCCCTTCCCGGAGGCACCGACCTTTCCGATTGTCAAGTCGGCCACGGCCCGTCTCGGCCTGGTAAATTTAGATGAAGCCTTAGCCCCCGGTAAAGTGCCCTACAATGTGCCGGCTATTATCGAAACCGAAGGCGAACGATTCAGCAATTCGCTCATTAATGGTCAGCTATACTATTTTGATGCGATTTTGAACGATCCAAAAAGAATGTCTGAAGACGGCTTCTTTAGGATTGTGGATGCCGATGGCTTCGCACTGGATCCTATCCCGATGCTCAGCTCCCACCGGCTGTTCACGCTGGGGCTGGCGGTCTTTCTTGCCGCCCACGATCTGGGTCCCGAAGCGGTGGAGTGGACGCCGGAGGCCTTGCTGATCCGCCAGGAGGGCAGGGTCCTGCGTGAAGTTCCGCTGCTGAATGGTCAAACCCTCGAGGTAAACTGGTTACAAGGTTGGGGGAACATACCCCTGGATAATTTCTACAGCATGGTTGAAGTTCTGGAGAAGGCGCACGCCCTGGGCAATGCCGCCAGCCAGGCTGATGCGGCTGCCGTCGCTGAGTTGGAGCAGTGGTTTGAGCGTTTTAACGACGCCATCATTTTCATCGGTGGCACGGATGCCACGTTAATGGACCACGCCCCGACGCCCTTTGACACTACCCCGGTGCCCAAAGTAGGTTTTCATGCCAACATTTACCGCACCCTGGAGGAGGAAGCTTATATTAAGGATCTGCGTGATTCCACCTTGCAGGTAATTGTGTTCACCCTCTCGATATTGGTGGCGGGCCTGATGCTGTGGAGTGGCCGCGGGCGGGTATTCACGCGCTCGGCTTCTGTGCTTCTGCTGGTGGCTTATGCCGGCTGTGTCTTTTATGCCTTTAGCCGGTCCGGCATCATTCTGCCGCTGATTGCTCCGGTGGGTGCGGCAGTTACCGCCTCACTCGGGGTCGTGCTCTTTAAACTGGGGGCGGAGGAGGGGCAGCGCCGTCGGATCAAGAATCTCTTCGGTGCCTATGTCTCACCCAGCCTGGTGCAGGAGATGGTTGACTCGCAGCGCGATCCCGAACTGGGAGGCACGGAGGTGGCTATTACCGCGCTTTTTTCCGATGTCGCAGGCTTTTCCGAGATCTCGGAAAGCTTGAAGCCCAGTGATTTGGTGGCACTGATGAACGAATATCTCGGGGCGATGACCGAGACTTTTCAGCAGGAGCAGGGCACGCTGGACAAATATATTGGCGACGCGATTGTCACCATGTTTGGAATGCCTTACCCGGTCGAGGACCATGCCGCGCGGGCCTGCCGCTCAGCGATTCGGATGCAGGAGCGACATGCCGCTCTGCGGGAAGCATGGGCCAAAACCGGTAAATGGCCCGAAAATGTGCTTACAATGCGCACCCGTATCGGCATCAATACCGGCCAGGCTGTCATCGGTAACATGGGTAGTGTGATGCGCTTTAATTACACCATGATGGGCGACTCCGTCAATCTGGCCGCCCGTTGCGAGAGCGGTGCCAAGACCTACGGTGTCTATATTATGATCACCGAGGATACGCTCCACACGGCACTGCAGTATGACGGGCAACTCAATTACCGTCAGCTGGATTGCATTGTGGTCAAGGGGCGCAGCCAGCCGGTCAATATTTATGAACTTTGGGACGGCACCGTCGATGCGGACCTGATGCAAGCCTGTAAGACGAGCTATGAAAATGCGTTGCAGTGCTATCTGCTGGGAGATTGGGCACGGGCGCTGGCTGCTTTTGAATCCTGTCTGGAGCTGGAGCCCGCCCGGGCCTACGCACCCACAACGCCCTCCCAGGTAATGGCCGCCCGTTGCCGGGAATTCCTCCAGCATGGTGCTCCTGAGCCATGGGATGGCGTTTACCGCATGACGTCCAAGTGAGTGTTCCCTCAGACTGGCGTCCTGTTGGTTGGTGGAACTGCAATGCCGCCGCACGACGCGAATCGTTTGGGTTCTGGCAGGGCGGCCATCAATAGCGGGCCATGTCGGCATCTACCTCCATCGCCCAGGCGTGAATCCCGCCGCTGAGGTTCAGCAGGTTCTCAAATCCTTGTGCCTCAAGGTAGCGCTGCACGTTTTTACTGCGCATGCCGTGATGACAGAGCACAATCAGCGGGCAGTCCTGCGGCAGTGATGCTGCCCGTTCAGGCACTTCGGCCATTGGAATATGCAGCGCCCCCTCGATCCGGCAAATCGCCCACTCCGAGTGCTCCCGCACGTCCAGCAGCGTGACCTCCGGATTCTCCCGCAGCAATTTTGCGGCTTCAGTTGCATTGATTTCCTTGTTCATTGCGGAAGTTTCATGATGATTAGTGCCACAATGTCAAAGCCCCCAGTCATAATTGTGCCCGCCCGGCTCACGTCCACCCGTTTCCCGCGCAAGCTGCTGCATCCGGTGCGGGGCAAACCGGTCATCCTCTGGACGGCGGAACGTATCCGCTCTGTGGCCCCGGAGTTTCCGCTCTATTTTGCGGTGGATGACCACGAGCTGGCCGATTGCCTGGCAGCCGCTGGCTACGCGACCGTCATGACCCGGCCGGACCATCCCAGTGGCACCGACCGCCTGGCGGAGGCCAACGCCACCGTCGGCGCGGATGCCGTCATCAATGTGCAGGGAGACGAGCCCCTCGTCACCGGCCAGCAAATCCGAGCCCTCGCTGCCGGACTCGCCAACGGAGCCGCCATGTCCACGCTGGCTATGCGCTTCGGGCGACCGGAAGACTTCGCCAACCACAACCAGGTCAAAGTCGTGCGCGACCGCGCCGGGCTGGCACTCTACTTCTCGCGTTCGCCCATTCCCTACGCCCGCGATGCCCAGGGCCGGGTCGATGCCGCCTGGCTGGCGGATCATCCGGTCTATCGCCACCTCGGACTTTACGCCTACAACGCCGATTTTCTCGCTGCCTTCTCCAGCCTCGAACCCGGCTTCCTCGAAGGCCACGAAAAACTCGAGCAGCTCCGCGCCCTGGAGCACGGTTATAAGATCCACGTTGGTATTACGGATCAACCCACCATCGGCATCGACGCACCCGAGGATGTCGCCGCCTTCGAGGCGGCGCTGGGCGGACCTTGACCGACCGAAGCGAAAGAGCTTCGGCTACAAACGGGGATTTTACTGTAGCCGGGCGGCTTCCCGTCCGGATGGAAAGTGCTATGCTTGACAAAATTTACAAACGTAAATTGTGTGCATTATACACATAATGTCATCCACCAAAGCGCGACAAAATTTTGGCGAATTTTTGGATAAGGGTAGTCGCCACCCAATCATCATCACGCGCCAAAACCGCCAAATTGGTGCTTTCGTGCCCATGGAGGATTTGGAGAAAATTCGCCGTTGCCGAGTGGCGGAATTGAGTGATGCCGCACATGCCGCCTCGGCGGAAGCGCAAGCAAAAGGTCTCACCGAAGAAATTCTGAATGAGATCCTCAACGAGGTAAATCCTTCGTAGTGCTCGTCATCGATACCAATGTCTGGATCAGCTATTTACTGATCACGCCTTCCACCTTCGGGCAAAAGCTGGATCAAGTGCTTAAGCAGGATGCCTACGCTTTTTCAGAAGCCACCTTCACGGAACTGGCCGAAGTGTTGATGCGCCCGAAGTTTGCCCGGTTCTCGAGCGACGCGACGCGGCGCGACTTACTCAAAAAAACTGCAATGGCCGCAGAGTGGTTCATGCCTGAAGAAATTATCTCCGCTTGCAGCGACCCCAACGACGATAAATTCCTCGAACTGGCGGTGGCGGCATCAGCTGGTCACATCCTGACCGGAGACGAAGATCTTCTCTGCCTGGACCCCTTCAGAAATATTCGGATTACCACGGTCGCCTCCTTTCAGTTGGATTCCATCTGACTCCGGCATCCGGCCTCCGCCCTCCGGCTCCCACTCACACCGGCCCGATTGTGCCGCCCTCGACGATCTTGGCCGGCGTGTGCACCTGTTTGCGGCTGATCTTGCCCCGGCTGACATGCTGCACCCATTTCACAATGTGGTTCACCACCGGCTCGGAGGGCCAGGAGATACAGCTCACGTAGGGATCGCACATTTCGAATACCAGGTCGTCGTCGGTGCAGAACAGGGAGATCTGCTCCGGCACGCGCATCCCCCGCCGGGAGAGCTCCAGTAAGGCCGCCACAAAAAATTGGCTCTCTTCGATGATCAGTGCCGTGGGGGGTGTCACTTGAAAATAACTGTCCAGGCAGGCGTTGAAGCCGGCGGCAGTGCTCTGCCAGCGGGGCAGGCTGTAGCTTCCGGTGTGGATGCCGTGCGCCTCCAGAGTCTCCGCGAAGCGCCGCTCCTGCAGGCCCAGCGTGTGGACGTGCCGCTCCTCCCGGCTGAACAGGACGATCCGCCGGTGCCCCCAGCCGATGAGTTGCTCCGTCAACGAGCACAGTGTTTCGATCTTATCCGGGCCGACACCGGCGATGTTGACGCCCCGCCGCCGCCCAAATAACGCGATGCTGGGAAAGGGCTGCCGCGCAAACCATTCCAAAATATCCCGCGAGGCCGATGTCGGGATCCAAACATCCGCAGGATTGTCCTGCACATATTCGATCACCTTGTCCAGCTGCATGCCCATCTCCACCAGACTGCGCTTGGAGTAGCTCACCGTATGGCCCGCCGCCTGTAACTGGCTGACCAGCTGATGCGCGTAGAGTTGATGCCGCACGCGCTCTTCATAATTCAAGATCGTGATCCGCAGCCCCGTCGGCTGTGCCGCGCCGGTTCGCACGATCCGGCGCGGACGGCCCGCCCCCTGCGAGATCAGCCAACCCTGTTGCTCCAGTATCTGAATCGCCCCCGTGATGGTCTTGCGGTCGATCCCCGTTTCCCGCGACAAGGCCGGTGTGCCGGGCAGCTGCGCTCCCCATTGCCCTTGCTGGATCAGCTGCCGCAAATGCGCAGCAACCTGCTCGGAGGGTGAGAGTATGTCAAAGGCCATGCAGTCAACATGTCCAAGTGGGTCAGGTGTCCAGCCCAAAATTACGCGGCACGTCCCCGTAGGAGCGTTCAACATAGAATTCAAACATCTCCGCATTATCTTGGTTTCAGTTTTTTCAAAAACTAGCTGTTGATGAGCGTTTTGGTGGCGGTTGAGATTCAAAACGGATTATGGTTTAATTCTTATTATTTATCGCTAGCAGCCTGTCGGGCGCAAGCCCGACAGGCTGCTAGGCATTTTTACGCTTACCATCAGGCCACGTCTCATCCGCGTGGCCCTTTCCAAATGGGAGCCCAACGCACCATCATCCGCCCGCACCCCCGGGACAACCAACTGACGCCGATCCCCGTCGACATCGATCCCGTAGTAGAAATGTGGGTGACCTTTAGGGTTTTTTAGGTTTTTTTTCCTTTAGGGTCTTTTAGGTTTTTGTAGAAATCACTCCCGCGCTGCCGCCGGGTGGCGCATTAGTGTATCCACTCGCCCCAGACGTCGGCGGCTTGGATGGGGGGCTCGGTCAGTTCTGTGCCCGGCCAGGTGCCGAGCGGTAGCTGATTTTCGTAAATTTCAGTCAACAGTTCTTTTGCGCGGGTGAGCAATTGTTTGACCTGCTCCGGGTGCTGCGCGGAAAGGTCGCGCTGTTCCAGCGGATCGTCCGCGAGCTGGTAGAGTTCTGGGCCATTGCTGAGAACTTGGTCTTCCGGTTTGCGGACGCCGTAGTTGAAGTGCAGCTTCCATGTGCCGACGCGGATCGCGGTGGCCTCGCCTTTGCCGTGCCAGTAAAGGTATTCCCTGCGAGCGGGTTTGCTGCCCGGACGGGTGAGGTTTTCCCAGCTGTTGACCCCATCCATGAGCTGGGCTTCAAGAGGTAACTGGATCTTGATCCCGCAGGCGGCGGCCAGCGTAGGATACAGATCCATTGCAGTCATCATCGGCTTGATCGTTACCCCGGCAGGAATCGCGCCGGGGTAGCGCAGGATAAAAGGCACTCGTTGTCCACCCTCGCGGGAATGCCACTTTTGGCCGCTGAAAGGCGGTGCGTCGTTGGGGCCGGATTGGCCCTTTTGACGGCCGTTGTCGGAGGTGAAGATGACGATGGTATTGTCTGCCTTGCCCGCTTGCTCCAGCGCGTCGAGGATTTGGCCGACGCGGTAGTCGAGTTCCTGCACCACATCAGTGTATTTGCCCGACTGGTCTTCGCCGGAATTACCCCTCCAGTCCGGATGCGGATCCACCGGAAAGTGTGGCGCTGTCCAGGGCACATACATAAAGAAGGGCTGGTCGCCGGGTTCTTTAATCACCCGGATCACTTCCTCGGCAAAAGTTTGTGTCAGCAGGCGGTTGTCCCAATCTTTTTGCACCAGTTCGCCGTCGCGGTACATGTCGCGGTTTTGATTGTTGGACATGTAGATGCAATAGGTCGACACAAAGCCCTGACGCTCCGGACTCATATTATTTTCACCCACGTGCCACTTGCCTGCGATCGCAGTGCGGTAGCCGGCATCGCGGAATGCCTCCGCGATGGTATAAACCCGGGGGGACATTCCGCTTTGGAGCGGGAAGCCGTAGCCCAGCACGCCCCAGCGCCAGCCAATGCGGGCCGGATAGGACCCGGAGAGCAAGGCCATGCGTGCGGGAGAGCAAACCGGACTGCCGGAATAGTAGCTGCTGTGTTTGACGCCTTCCCCCGCCAGCTGGTCGAGTCGCGGCGTCTGGATGCGGGTGCTGCCGTAGCAGGAGAGGTCTTCGTTGGCCAGGTCATCTGCCATCATCAGGATGACGTTTGGACGAGTCGGCACAGCAGCAGGCTGCGCTGCTAGTGGCAGTTGCACACAGCCAAACAACAGCGTGATAAAGCCAAGCGCGATGATGCGTCGCAAGAGTTTCATGTTACACATGTTAAGATCATAGGCTGTGGATGCTTTTGTTCCAAGTAAAAAACAGCCGGAGGGAACAAGGGCTTGCCAAAGACCGCTACTACCCGTTTATATTGACGCGATGAAATTCTTACCGGTATTCCTGCTCATGCTGGCATCCGCAGTTTCAGCTGCGGAGCGTCCCAATATCCTCTTCATTTTTACCGATGATCATGCGCTGAGTGCGCTGTCGGCTTACAATGGCTTGCTGAAGGATGTCGCGCCCACGCCGAATCTTGACCGCATCGCAGATCAAGGCGCGATTTTTACCCGATCTTATTGCAGTAATTCGATCTGCGGCCCCTCCCGCGCAGCGATACTGACCGGTAAACACAGCCACATCAACGGCTATCTCGACAATGGTTATTTTGATCAAGCATATTTGGACGACGTGGATTTCAAATTTGACGGCAGCCAGACGACTTTTCCGAAGCTGTTGCGCGAAGTCGGCTATCAAACGGCACTGATCGGCAAGTGGCACCTCAAGTCTGAACCGGAGGGCTTCGACTACTGGGAGCGTTTGCCGGGGCAGGGCAGTTATTACAACCCCCACTTCATCCAGCAGGACGGCAGTAGCAAACAATACCAGGGTTACGTGACCGACATCATTAAAGATCTCACTATCGACTGGCTCGAAAACAAACGCGACAAGCAAAAGCCCTTTATTCTGATGAGTCAGCATAAGGTGCCGCACCGTAACTGGTCGCCTGCCCTGCGCCACATTGACTTATGGCGGGATGTGGAACTGCCGGAGCCCGCCACGCTCTTCGACGATTATTCCTACCGTCACCCATCGCTCAAGGGGCAGGCCATGAGTATTGCGAATCATTTCTTCTATGGCTGGGATATGAAGTTTCACGGGGATACTCCGTATCCGGAGTTTTTTGATTCGTATCCGAATAAAGAATACGACCGCATGACCGAGGCACAGCAAAAGCAATGGGATGCCAGTTATGAGCCGGAAAATCAGGCTCTGCTGGCAGCAATTGCGGCCGGTGAAATGACCAAGGACGAAGTGACCCGCTGGAAATACCAACGCTATATTAAAGATTACCTGCGCTGCATCCGCTCGTTGGATGAAGGCATCGGCGAAATCCTCGATTATCTGGATCAAAGCGGTCTGGCGGACAACACCATTGTGATTTACTCATCCGACCAGGGCTTCTACCTCGGCGAGCACGGCTGGTATGACAAGCGCTGGATGTT
>Ga0100391_1002412_pt1 | contig 19797 bp, 17 predicted proteins | sample CryGeymeta201515_FD_81541 | JGI IMG/M metagenome (GOLD analysis project Ga0100391, IMG submission 81541) | Groundwater microbial communities from Crystal Geyser aquifers in Utah, USA - Crystal Geyser metaG 2015-15 | ecosystem: Environmental > Aquatic > Deep subsurface > Groundwater | place: USA... | reverse complement strand
TGCGCAGCGGTGCCCAGACCGCGTCGAAGCGATCGGGAATGGAGATGTCCTTGTAGTCCAGCGCGAAGGGTGGGGCGGTGATCTGGATGAAGGCGCCCGCGAAGAGATGCTCGGCCTTGTCGGCGGGCAGGTCGAGAACGACCTCGCGGATCAGCGGGGTCAAGGTGGTGGTCCCTGCCACGCGGGTCTCGAAGGCTTCCGCCGCCAGCAGATCGTCCGGGACATGAACCGACATATCCCCGCGCAGCGTGACCTGACAGGCCAGATGCAGGCCCGCGCGCAGCTCGGCAGGCGACAGGCGTGCAGCCTCGACCGGCAGGGGTTGCGGCCCATCGCCGAGGATCTGCACCCGGCAAAGGCCGCAGGTTCCCGCCCCCGCGCAGGCCGACGGGACAAGGATACCATTGTCGTTCAGCGCGCCCAGCAGCTTGCGCCCGGTTTCCGTCCGGATCCGGTTGGTGTCGTTCACCGTCAGGATGGCGGGAAGGGCCGGCATCATCACCCGGCGGGCGAGGATGACGATTCCTGTCAGGGCAAGGGTCAGGGCCACGAGGACAAGGATGCTGAGCACGGCCCCGATCATAGCGGCACCCGTGCGAAGGCCATGAAGCCAAGCGACATCAGGCCGGTCACAAGAAACGCGCTGGCCAGTCCGCGCACGCCGTCGGGCATATCGGAATAGCGCAGGCGTTCGCGGATGGCGGCGAAGGCGATGATCGCCAGCGCCCACCCGACGCCGCTGCCGAAGCCATAGACCGCCGCCTCTGGCACCGTGTATTGCCGCTCCGCCATGAACAGGCTGCCGCCGAGGACGGCGCAGTTCACCGTGATCAGCGGAAGGAAGCTGCCGAGCGCCGCGTGCAGCCGCGGAAAGAACCGGTCCAGCGACATTTCGAGGACCTGGACGATGGCAGCGATCACGCCGATGAAGGCGACCAGGCGCAGGTGCGAGAGGTCCACGTCGGGCAGGCCCGCCCACCGCCAGGCGCCGTCGATCAGCACGCCGTTCAGGATCAACGCGTTGACCGGAACCGTGATCGTCTGCACCGCGATGATGGCCAGCCCCAGGCCCACTGCCGTCGCCACCCGCTGCGACACCGCAAGGAAGGTGCAGATGCCGAGGAAATAGGCCAGAGCAAGGTTTTCCTGGAAAATGGACGCGATCAGCAGGTCGGTCATCGCAGACCTCCGCCGGGGGTCGCCGCTTGCCCGGATGGCTCCACCTGGTCCACGTGGATGGCACGGATGGCCCAGACCAGCAGTCCGATGATGAAGAACGCCGCCGGGGCCAGTTGCATCAGGCCGAGGGGCTGGAACCAGCCGCCATCGGTTTGCGTCTGGAAGACCGTGAACCCCAGCAGGCTGCCTTGACCCAGAAGTTCGCGGATGGATCCCACGAGGATCAGGATCAGGCTGTAGCCAAGCCCATTCCCCAGCGCGTCAAGCACCGATGGCCCGACCGGATTGCGCATCGCGAAGGCTTCCGCCCGTCCCAGCACCAGGCAATTGGTCACGATCAGGCCGACGAACACCGACAGGGCGCGGCTCAACTCGAAGAAGAAGGCGCGCAGGATCTCGTCGATCACGATGACGAGCGACGCGATGATGGTGATCTGCACGATCAGGCGGATGACGTGGGGGATGTGGTGGCGCAGCAGGCTGATGAGGGCGGATGACAGGCACAGCACGATGGTCAGCGCGGCCGACATCAGCAGCGCGGTATCAAGCGCCGTGGTGACCGCCAGCGCCGAGCAGACGCCAAGGATCTGGCGGCTGATCGGGTTCTGGTCGATCAGCGGGGTGATGATCCGGGAGACCGCGCTGCGCATCTCAAAGCCCTCCGTCGCGCAGGCGGGCGAGGAACGGGCCATAGCCGTGATCCCCAAGCCAGTAGCGCAGCATGTTGGTGATGCCATTGCCGGTGCGCGTCGCGCCCGAGATGCCGTCCACCTCGTAAGGCGTGCTGGCCGCACCCCGCACGACCGAGATCACGATGGCGCCGGTCTCGTCCGACACCACCCGCCCGGGCCAGAGCGCTTGCCACGCGGGTTCCTCGATCCGTGCGCCAAGGCCTGCGGTATCGGCCTGCGCGGTTATGGTCAGCGCGGCGACGGTGCGCAGGTCGGCCTCCAGCGCCAGCAGCGCCTCGATCCGGGATTGGTAACCTGTGCCGGAAACCGGCAGGATCACCAGCGCGACCTCGCCGTCCTGTTCGAGAATGTGGACCACCGCGTGGGGCGCGCGCTGGCGCAGGCCCGCGATGTCCAGCTCGGCAGGGATCGTCACGGCGCTGGCGGGGTCGGCGGCGGCGGCTTCGGCATCGTAATCCGCCGGGTCCGCGCCGTCGACGAAGGCTCCGGTCGCAAGGTCCACCAGACGGGTGGTCAGGCTGTCCGCGCCGCTTTCGGCCAAAACCTCGGCCATGGCAGGCAGGGTTTCCAGCATCGCGGCCATGCGGGCGGCCTGTTCGGCCTCCAGATGGGCGGCCTGGCGCGGCTCCAGCAGGATCGCGGCGGCGGTGACGGCCAGCGCGCTGCACAACGCCACAAGGCCCGCGACGGCCACGATCTTGACCGGATCGTCATTGTCCCGCGCCAGCAGCCCGGGGCGATGGGCGCGTGGATCAACCATGGCGGGGCCGCCTGCGCCGCGCAGCGATCGTGATCGCAATGTGGTCGAGGAGTGGCGCAAAAAGGCTGCCGAGCAGCGCCGCGAAGACCAGCGCATCCGGCCCCGGCGCGCCCGGCGTGCCCGGCGCGCCAAGGGAGAAGACCCAGACCAGTCCGCCCGCCAGAACCCCATGCGCGATCCGGCCGAGCGGCGTGACGGCCCCGGTGGTCGGGTCGCAAACCAGAAACACCAGCGCGGCACTGCACGCGATCAGCACCGGCACGGCACCCGCCGCGTCGGTAACGCCGACCGCGACCCCAAGCGCCAGCGCGAAGCCCGCCGCCACCCGCAGGCTCAGCAGGCCAGTTCCCAGCAGCAGGGCAGCGCCGGGCAGGCAAGCCAGCGCCATTGCCGCGCTCGGCGCGCGCAAAGTGGCATCCGGCAAGGACAGCAGCAGAAGCGCCAGTGCAACCGTGGCGGGCGACAGGAAGGCGAAGCCGCGCCCGCCGAAGACCAGTTCTCCGATCACGCAGCCAAGCGAGACCACGACAACCAGATGCCAGAGCGGCATGTCCGCCGGCGCGAACAGGGTGAAGATCACTGCCGTGGTCAGGCCCGTGGGGATGATCGTGCGGTGGCGAAGGGCGGCGAAAAGGTAGTCCCACCCAAGCGCCACCACAAGGGCTGCCGCCAGCACGACCGACACGGTGGTCCCGCCGTCCAGCAGCAGGACCGCAAGCGGTGGCAGGGCCGCAATCCCCTGGGTGGTGGCGACGAACAGGACGCCATTTCTCCGGATCACTTGCGCAAGGGTCATGTCGACAAGTCCTTGCGCAACTGGCCAAGTATCTCTGCAAGGCGGCGTCCGTAATCCGTGCCGCTGGCACACAGGTCGGTCAGATGCGCGACATCCTCGGGCAGCAGGCTCAGGCATCCCAGCCGGGCGCAGGCGTCGCGGTCTCCCGTGGTCAGTGCCCGCATCAGCGGCACCGTCGGCACGCCGAAGGGCAGGGGCCGGTCCAGGGCGTTGAACGGGATCAGCGGGCGCAGGGGCGCGCCCGTCGGGGGGGGGCCGAGATCGGGCACAAGGCTGGCTTCCACGTCATGGCGTCCGAGGAAGAGAGACCACCGCCGCTCGCTGGAGGGGCCGGTCGTGCTGCGCAACCGGGCCGGGCTGCCGGTGACCGGCCCGAACAGCGGGCCGAGGCTGCTGCCAAGCGGCACCCTAAGCGTCTCGGGCTGCGCCCCTCCCGGCCGGCTCACGGCGATGGTCCTGAGCGGATCGCAGGCGCCCGTGCGCAACAGGTGGCCCAGGGCCGCGACATCCTGGTAACCGATGGTCCAGACCCTGCCGGATGCGCCGCCGCGCCCCACGGCCCGGGCCACCTGTGCCGCCTTTGCCTGCCAGCGGCGACCGAAGCGACGCCGATGGACCCGCAGACGGGGATGATCCTGCACCGCGCGCGGCCATTGCTTGCCGACGCACAGGTGCACCGGCCCCTCGGTCAATTCGGTCAGGGCGATCAGCCCCACATCGAAGTCATCCGCTCGATCGGCCAGCACCTTGGCCAGCACCGTGGCGGGGTCGGGCGCGGTGGGACTCGTCGGCGCGGCAAGCACCACGATGGCGTCGGGCGAGGCCTCGGGGTCGGGCGGTCCGCCAAAGGGCCGGGCCACCAGCGCGGGCCACAATCCGCGATCCAGCATTTGCGCGCGGACACTGTCGCCCGACCGCACCGGCGCGGCGACCTGCTGCCCCGCAACCGGCTCGATGATGAAGGCCGACAACACCCGGCGCGGGCCATGTTCGATGGCCGCGACGCGCCCGTGGATCGGTGAGACGAAGGCAATCGAAGGATGCCGCGCATCGCGGAACACCACTTGACCGACGGCGACGATTGCGCCGGTCTCGGCCTCCGCCCGGATGCGCAGGTCCGGAAAACCGGCACCAAGAAGCGCCACCGATCCGGCCGGGGCAGCCATCGGGCGGTCAGGGAATGGTGCGGCAAGGGGCGACGGAGCGGTCATTGCCGTCATCCTCGCCCAGTCATCGAACAACTGCATTGATCCGTATCAATGCGAGGCCGGGTCATGCGTGGTGAACTGGACCAACCAACTCCGCATTGACCTTGAGGTAGACCGATGATCATTCGCGTGCTGGCTGCACTGGTTCTCCTGATACCCTCCCTCGCCTCGGCGCAGGATGCTGCTGGTCCGTCGCTGACCGAGATCACCGAGGCTTGGCTGGCCTCGCCCCATGCGGACCGCACATCCGAGGCCTTCACCCACTGGAACGAAGAGGAGGGCGGGGTGCCCGGAGCTTGCGCGGTCTGCCATTCCTCGATCGGATTGCTGGAGTATCTGGGCAGCCCGATGCAGACCGTTGGCGCCATCGCGAACGCGGTGCCCACGGGGTCGGTCATCGGTTGCGCGTCATGCCACAGCGCGGCCTCCGCCGCCCTGACGTCCGTGCCGTTCCCCTCGGGCGTGCATCTGGACGTCGCGGCTGGGTCGGCCACCTGCTCGGTCTGCCACCAGGGCCGCGCGTCCACGGGCGCGGTGGAAGCCGCGATCGGGGGTCTCGCGGCCGATGACGTCTCGCCGGATCTGGGTTTCGTGAATTCGCACTACGCCATGGCCGCAGCCACGCAAGCAGGCAGCGCTGCCCATGGCGGTTACGAATACCCGGACCGGGCCTATGCCGGTCCGTTCACCCATTTCCCCGACCTCAACACATGCAGTTCCTGCCACGCGCCCCATGGCCTTCAGGTCGAGTTAAGCAGCTGCATCGGCTGCCACGAGGGCGCGGAAAGCTTTACCGATATCCGCACCTCGCCCGCGGATTTCGACGGCGACGGCGATGTGACCGAAGGGATCGCCGATCCGATCGCGACACTCCACGCACGGCTGGACGAGGCCATTGCGCTCTATGCCGCCGAGGTCATCGGCATGCCGGTGATCTATGCCCCCGGTGTCTATCCCTATTTCTTCAACGACACCAATGGCGACGGAGCCCTGTCCGAGGGCGAGGCCGCGTTCCCAAACCGCTACCAGTCGTGGTCGCCGCGGCTGTTGCGGGCGGCCTACAACTACCAATACGTGCGCCAGGACGGCGGAGCCTTCGCCCATAACCCGCATTACGCCCTGCAATTGCTCTATGATTCGCTGGCGGATCTGGGGGCGGCGGTGGAAGTCGACATCACCGCCTACACCCGGCCCTGAGCATCGCCGCGATGGAACCTGCGATCCTGATGATCGCTGTCGGCGCGCTTTTTCTGGGCGCGCTGGTGCTCGATACCGTCGGTCGCATCGTCCATGTGCCGCGGGTAACGCTTCTGATCCTGTTGGGGGCGGTGCTCGGCCCGCCGGGGTTGGATGTCCTGCCGGACGCCCTGGCGGACGGGAACGAGGCTTTCGCCGCCGTCGCCCTGACCATGGTGGCGTTCCTTCTGGGCGGGTCGCTGGAGCGGCGCAGCCTCGCGGGCCATGGGCGCGACATCCTGTCGATCTCCATCGCGGTGGTGGCGGTCTCCGCCGTCACGGTCGTGGCGGCGCTGGTCTGGGCGGGCGCGCCTGTGGTGGTGGCGCTTGCGCTGGCGGGCATCTCGGGCGCGACGGACCCCGCCGCCACCCGCGACGTCGTGCGTCAATCCGGGCGCAGGAAGGGACGCTTTGCGGGCAACCTTCTGGGCGTCGTTGCAATTGATGACGCGTGGGGCCTGCTGATGTTCAGCATCCTTCTGACCATCGCGGACCTGGTCGCGGGCGGCGGGGGGACTGCCGACGCGATCCGCATCGGGTTGTGGGAGGTGGGCGGCGGCCTTGCCCTGGGCCTTGCCGTGGGATTGCCCGCCGCGCTCCTGACCGGCCGCCTGAAGCGGGGCGAGCCGTCGCTGCTGGAGGCGTTGGGCGTCGTGCTGATCTGCGCCGGTCTCGCGTTGTATCTGGGGGTGTCCTACCTGCTTGCCGGAATGGTCGCGGGCGCCACGGTGGTGAACCTCGCGCGGCATCACAGCTATCCGTTCCACGAGATCGAGCGGATCGAATGGCCCTTCGTGCTGTTGTTCTTCATCATGGCCGGCAGCCTTCTGGACCTGGGTCTGGTGGGCGATTTCGGGCTTGTCGGGGTGGCCTACCTGGTCGCGCGGCTGGCCGCGCGGGTGCTGGGGGGATGGCTCGGCGCCCGGGTCGCATCCATGGGCGCGCGTGAAGGCATGCTGATGGGCATCGCCCTGACACCCCAGGCCGGGGTTGCCATCGGCATGGCGCTGGTCGCGGCCGGTCGATTTCCCGCATACGGCGATCAGATCATCGCCATCACCATCGCCAGCACCATCGTCTTCGAACTGATCGGCCCGATCCTGACGCAACTCGCCCTGTCCCGCGCGCCGGACGATCCTTGAAACCCCGGCGGCGCGTCCGCGTCCGTCGGTCGCGCGACTTCAACCCTCCGCACGGGCGGGACCCGACCCGGCACGCCGGTCCGACATCGCGGCGCGGCCTTCAGTCCCTGCGGTCGCTCTTGTCGGGAAACGCCGCGATGGACGATGGCGGCGGGATGCTCCGGCGGTGTCAGGCAGACGGCTTGCGCCTGGTGGCCAGGGGCGAAGACCGCCTCGTCCGATCCGCCCAAGGTCTTGTCGAAGGTCTTGTCGAGGATTTCCCGGGTCAGCGCAACGGCGGCGGGCGCGCCTTGGGTCAGTGCGATGGCCCGGACGCTGGCGGTCTCGATCAGATCGTCCGGTGTCACCGTGCGATCCACCAGCCCGATGGACAGCGCCTCGGCGCTTTCGACCGCGCGACCCGCATGGATCGACTCCGTCGCGTGCGCGACAGCCCCGCTGCGGCAGGGCAGGAAATGCATCCCCCGCCCTCCGGGACGCGGCCGCGGTCCGGGACACCCATCGACATCTTCGCGCGCGCCATTGGCGGCGATGATGAAATCGCAGGCCATCGCCCTGTGAAGGCCATGGCCGAACGCCGCGTCGTGCATCGCGGCACTGGCCTGCTTGCTGCCGCCGTGACTGGCGGCGATGCCACAACGGGGCTGCTTTCGCCACCGCCAGCCGTCGAAGGCGGCCGCGTCCTGGGGTAAGTTCAGGCGCTCCTGCACCCTGCCGATATCGCCGCCGCATGGCCCTGTGGCGCGTGCCGGCTGTCGCGCAATCCGGTCCTCCCCGCCGGCCGCCTTCCGCAGCGGCAACCTCTGCCGGAACGCCCGCCTCGGCCGCATGGAGAACGCCGCCTTCGACGAGATGTTGATGATCGCGCCGAAGCGCTGCGTGCGCATCGACGGCAACGCCGCCCCGCACAGCATGAACATGATCTTGAGGTCAAGCGTCACGAGACGGTCCCGGACCGCCGCGTCCGGACCAGAGGCGAGGTCTGGCTCGGTGCCGGTCCGATGTCCCGGTTGCGGTCTCGGTCGGCCCTGGCCGCGCCCGCCTTGACGAATTCGCGCGGCTGGTCGATCTCGTCCGACGGCGGAACGTGGTCGTGACCATCGCGATTCACCTTGTGCGCATCGTCATCATCATCCCCAATGTTTTGTGAATCGTGCGGCTGATCGCACGTCACCAGACGCGCCGAAAAGGAGGGACCAGCCCCCATGACCCGTTTCCGACCGCTTCCCGCCGACCGCCCCGTGCGCATCGCCGTGATGGACGACTATATGGGCGTGGCCCATCGCCTTGCCGACTGGTCGCGGCTGTCGGCGCGGGCCGAGGTGACCTTCCTGACCGACCCCATCGCGCCTGGCCGCATGGTGCGGGAGCTTGCGCCCTACGATGCGCTCTGCCTGCTGCGCGAACGCTCCGCCTTCCCGGCGGAGGTGCTGCGCGATCTGCCCAACCTCAAGGCGCTGGCGATCACCGGGCGCACGCATCGCACCCTCGACACCGGGGCCGCAGTCGATCTCGGCATCGCCGTGATGACGACCGAGGGCAGTGGCAACGGCGCCTTCGCGACGGTCGAACTGGCGTGGGGCCTGATCCTCGGCCTGATCCGCCATATCCCGCAGGAAAGTGCCGCGATGCAGGCGGGCGCATGGCAGACCCGCCTTGGCGGGGCGCTTCACGGGCGGACCCTGGGGCTTGTTGGCCTTGGCCGCCTCGGCGCGCGGATGGCTCTGGTGGCGCGGGCCTTCGGGATGCATGTCATCGCGTGGAGTCCGAACCTGACACCCGAACGGGCCCGGGACGGTGGGGCAGAGCCTGTCGACAAGGACACGCTGTTTCGCACCGCCGATATCGTGTCGCTCCATCTCGTGCTCGGACCGACGACCCGAGGCATCGTCGCGGCGACGGATCTGGCGCTGATGAAGCCCGAGGCGCTGTTGATCAACACCGCGCGCGGGCCGCTGGTGGATGCCGACGCCCTGCTCGACGTGCTGCGGCACGGCCGGATCGCGGGGGCGGGCATCGACGTGTTCGATCCTGAACCGCTGCCTGCCGACCATGCCTTGCGGACGCTGCCCAATGCCCTGCTGACGCCGCATCTGGGCTATTGCGTGGTGGAAACCTTCCGCACCTTTTACACCCAGACTGTCGAGAACCTGGAAAGCTGGCTCGACGGCGACCCAAGACGGCTGTCCGGGGCCTGACGCCAAGGGAAAACCGGCCCCGCGTGTCGGGGGCCGGTTCCGGTCTTGCCGGGGCTTGGCCGCGCCTGCAGGCCGATGCCGCGCTCTGCGCCCATACCGCCCACGGTGCCATCGAAGGCCACGATCGCGGGCCAGAGACAGGGAGACTTCACCGGCAGCACCCACACCCACACCCACAGCCCGATCAGCGGCAGCTTCAAGACCAGCAGGATGATGTTGCCGATCCGGATGCGCGTCACGAGGGCCCCCCGGGGCGGCGACGGCTCTCGCACGATCAGCGTGGGCCCCGGCCTTGATGCCGTGCGCCATCAATGCCCCCGGCCTCCCCCGGCCCCCCCGGCCTCCCCGGCCCCCCCCGGCCCCCCCCGGCCCCCCCGGCCACGACCGAAGAGGCGAAGGGCAAGGGCGATGCAATGCGTCCAAGCCGCGTCCAAAGCCGGGCTGATCCAGTTCAGCCGCGCGGTGGCGGTGCAATGCGCGTGCCGCGACGGACGGGCGCTGCCCTCAGCCCGGCGGGTGCCCATATCCGCCGCCGCCGGGGGTGTGCCTCACGAAGACATCGCCCTCGTCCATCTGCGCCTCGTCATTGCCGCGCAGCGCGATCTCGGTGCCGTCCGCCCGCACGATCCCGTTCCTGCCCACGGCCCCCGCAGCCCCCCCCGCCGCGCCATGGGGCGGCACCTCGCGGTGCGACGACAGCACCGTCACCGTCATCGGCTCCAGGAACCGCAAGCGGCGGGTGATGCCGCAGCCCCCCTGCCACTTCCCCGCCCCGCCCGAGCCCTGCCGGATGGAGAATTCGTCCACCCGCACCGGGAACCGCGTTTCCAGCACTTCCGGGTCGGTCATGCGGGTGTTGGTCATATGGGAATGCACCGCGCTGGTGCCGTCGAACCCGTCCCCCGCGCCGGTGCCGCCGCAGATCGTTTCGTAATTCTGGTGCACCGCGTTGCCATAGACGAAGTTGTTCATCGTCCCCTGGCTGCCCGCGATCACGCCAAGTGCCCCGTAAAGCGTATCGGCAATCGCCTGGCTTACCTCGGTATTGCCGGAAATCACCGCCGCCGGGGCCTTCGGATTGATCATCGAGCCGTCCGGCACGATCAGGTGCAGCGGTTTCAGGCACCCCTCGTTCATCGGGATGTCGCTGCCGACCAGCGTGCGGAAGACATAAAGCACCACCGCCCGGCAGATCGCCAGCGGCGCGTTGTAGTTGAACTCCGATTGCGGGGACGTGCCGGTGAAGTCGATGGTCGCGGCGCGCGCGGCCTGGTCCACGGTGATCCGCACCTCGATCTGCGCGCCGCCGTCCAGCGGGTAGGTGAAAGCGCTGTCCGTCAGCACGTCGAGCACGCGGCGCACGCTTTCCTCGGCATTGTCCTGCACGTGGGACATGTAGGCATGGACGGTTTCCAGCCCGAACTGTTTCGTGATCCGGGTCAATTCGCCCACGCCGGTGGCATTGGCCGCGATCTGGGCGGCAAGGTCGGCCATGTTCTGATCGACATTGCGGCACGGATAGCGGCCCGAGGCCAGCAACGCGCGCGCCTGCGCGTCCTGCAACACGCCTTCCTTTACAAGAACGAAGTTGTCGATCAGCACGCCCTCTTCCTCGATCACGCGGCTGTCGGGCGGGGCGGATCCGGGCGTCTTGCCGCCGATATCGGCGTGATGCCCGCGCGACGCGACGGTATAGACGATCCGGTCGCCGTCGAAGACCGGCGTGATCACGGTGACATCGGGCAGATGCGTGCCGCCATTGTAGGGGTTGTTCATCATGAACACGTCACCGGGGCGGATGCGGCCTTCGTTCATCCGCAAGATGGTGCGCACGCTTTCCGACATCGAGCCCAGATGCACCGGCACATGGGGCGCGTTGGCCACCAGGTCGCCGCTTTCGTCGAAGATCGCGCAGGAGAAATCGTAGCGTTCCTTGATGTTCACCGAATAGGCGGTGTTGGCCAGCGTCGCGCCCATCTGTTCCGCGATCGACATGAACAGGTTGTTGAACACCTCCAGCATCACCGGATCGACCGAGGTGCCGATCGCCTCCTGCCGCCGCAGGGGCACGGCCCGGGTCAGGATCAGGTTGCCACCCGGCCCGCATTCCGCCTGCCAGTCCTGTTCGACGATATTGGTCCCCGTCGGCTCCGTCAGGATCGCGGGGCCGTCGACCACGTCGCCCCTGGACAGCGTCGTGCGGTCCACCACCGGCACCTCGCGCCAGGCACCCGCCGACCACATCCGGCCCGTCCGCGGCGCGGCCGTCGCGGTGGCGTCATCGGGCAGCGAGACGCTTTCCCCGGTCGACCCGATGGCTTCCGCCGTCAGCACGTCGATCAGAAGCCGCGCGCCCTCGGGCACGAAACCGAAGCGCTGGGCATGCGCCTCCTCGAAGGCTTGCGCCATGGCCTCGGCGGAGCCGAACGGCACCGGCAGCGTCTGCTGCGCGCCGTCGGGGCGGATATGGGCCATCGTGACGATCTCGATATCGGTGTCCGGAATGCCCTGTTGCGCCACCTCGGCGCGGGCATCGTCGGACAGGCGCCCCACCTCTGCCTGCGCCGCGTCCAGCGCGTCGAAGCCATGCCCGAACTGATGCTCTCGCATGGCGCGCACATCCGCCAACCCCATGCCGAAGGCCGACAGCACCCCCGCGAAGGGATGGATGAAGATGCTCTCCATCCCCAGTGCATCCGCCACCAGGCAGGCATGTTGCCCGCCCGCGCCGCCAAAGCAGTTCATCGTGTATTTCGTCACGTCATAGCCGCGCTGGACGCTGATCTTCTTGATCGCGTTGGCCATGTTTTCGACGGCGATGCGCAGGAAGCCCTCGGCGATCTCCTCCACGCCCCGATCGGTGCCGGATTCGGTGGCGATCTCGGCGGCCAATTCCGCGAATTTATCCCGCACGGCGTCCGCGTCCAGCGGCTGGTCGGCGTTCGGGCCGAACACGCTCGGGAACAGGTCGGGCTGCAACTTGCCCAGCACCACGTTGCAATCGGTCACGGTCAGGGGCCCGCCGCGCCGGTAGGCCGCCGGGCCGGGATTGGCCCCGGCGCTTTCGGGGCCCACCTGCATCCGGCCATCCCGATACGACAGGATGGAGCCGCCGCCCGCCGCGACGGTATGGATCGACATCATCGGCGCGCGCATCCGCACGCCCGCCACCTCGGTCTCGAACGAGCGCTCGAAATCGCCCGCATAGTGGCAGACATCGGTGGAGGTGCCGCCCATGTCGAAACCGATCAGCTTGTCGAAGCCCTGTTCGGCTGCCGTGCGCACCATGCCGACGACGCCTCCCGCAGGCCCCGACAGGATCGCGTCGCGCCCCTCGAACAGCCGCGCATCGGTCAACCCGCCGGAGGAGCGCATGAACATCAGCCGCGTGCCACTATCTGTCGTGCCAAGCGCGTCGGCCACCTGGCGCACGTAACGGCGCAGGATCGGCGACAGGTAGGCATCGACCACCGCCGTATCGCCCCGCGCCACCAGCTTGATCAGCGGGCTGGCCTCATGGCTCCGCGAGACCTGGCTGCAGCCGGCCTCCCGCGCAATCTCGCCCAGCGCCGTCTCGTGATCCGGGAAGCGGTAGGAATGCATCAAGGCCACCGCGACCGAGCGGTAGCCCTCGGCATGGGCGCGGTCCAGCGCGGCGCGCACCGGCGCAGGGTCCAGCGGCACGATCACCGTGCCATCGGCCGCCAGCCGTTCGTCGACCTCCACCACGTCGGAATAAAGCAACTCCGGCAGCACGATATTCAGATCGAACAGGCGCGGGCGGTTCTGGTAGCCGATGCGCAGCAGGTCGCGCAGGCCCTTGGTGATCAGCAGCAGCGTGCGCTCGCCCTTGCGCTCCAGCAGGGCGTTCGTCGCCACCGTCGTGCCCATCTTCACAGCCGAAATCGCGCCCTCGGGGATCGCTTCGCCCGCGCCAAGGCCCAACAACTGCCGAATGCCGTGGACGGCGGCGTCGGGATAGACCTCGGGGTTCTCCGACAGCAATTTATGCGTCCGCAGGTCGCCCCCGGGCGTCTTGGCGACGATATCGGTGAAGGTGCCGCCCCGGTCTACCCAGAATTGCCACATGGTTTGTTCTCCGTCTGGTCCAGTTCGGGCGGGTCGTGTTCGGGGCTACCGCAAGGCGCCCGGCAGGAACAGCGCGATGGAGGGGTAAAGGATCAGCAGCGCCACCATCAGCAACATCATGAGACAATAGGGGATCGTGCCCAGCATCACCTCCGAAAGGCTGCCCGACTTCCTCGCGCCCTGCACCACGTAGAGGTTCAGCCCCACCGGCGGCGTGATCAGCGCCATCTCGATCAGCACGATCATCAGGATGCCGAACCAGATCGCGTCATATCCCTGCGCCAGAACCATCGGCACGATGATCGGGATGGTGACGACCATCAGCGACAGCGTCTCGATGAAGAAACCCAGCACGATATAAAGCACGACGACCACCAGGATGAAGCCCGTCGGGCCAAGGCCAAGCCCCTCCATGAACGCGGTCAACTCGCGGCCCAATCCGGCCGAGGCCAGCGTGAAGTTCAGGAACGACGCGCCGATCACGATCAGCATGATCATCGACGTCACCTTGACCGTGCCCAGCATCGTGTCGATCAGCATCCGCCACGAGATCCCCCCGAAGAACAGCGCGATCAGGAAGGCCCCGGCGACGCCCACGGCTGCGGCCTCGGTCGGCGTGGCCCAGCCGCGATAGATGGAGCCGACGATCAGCCCGAACAGGATCAGGATCGGCACCAGGTCGATCAGCGCGCGCAGCATCTGCGGAAACGGGAACGTCCGCCGCACTCCGCCCAGCCGGGGCACCACGGCACAGATCACGATGGTGACAGCCATGAACATCAGCGCCAGCGCCAGCCCCGGCACCAGCCCCGCCAGGAACAGTTGCGGGATGGAGGATTGGGTGAGGAAGCCATAGACGATCAGGTTGATCGACGGCGGGATCATGATGCCCAGCGTGCCCCCCGCCGCGATCGCGCCCGAGAAGAGCTTCGGGTCGTAGCCCAGCTTCTCGGCCTGCGGCATGGCGACGGTGGCGACCGTGGCCGCCGTGGCGACGGACGAACCGGACGTGGCCGAGAACATCGTCGCGGTGGCGATATTGGCATGCACCAGCCCGCCCGGCAGCCAGCTGACCCAGCGGTCCAGCGCGGCATAGGTGCGCGTGGCCACGCCCGAACGCACCAGCACCTCGCCGAGCATCACGAAGAACGGAATGGCGATCAGCGTGGCCGAATTGGACGACGACCACACCATGTTGCCCAGGCCCCGCGTCAGCGGGAAGCTGGAGAAGAAGGTGTCGATGCCGAAGCCCAGCAGGAACAGCACGATCCCCACCGGGATCGACAGCGCCAGCAGGGCCAGCAGGCCCACGGAAACATACCCGATCATTGCAGCGTCTCCTGCTCGGCGAAGGCCCCGGCGATCTCTTCGGTCTGCGCCGCGCGGCCCTTCAGGATCAGGCTGGCCACCGCCAGTGTCACAAGGCAGGACATGGTCGCGAACCACACCCAGCCCGCGAACCACGGCACCTGCACCCAGGCCAGCGGCGTTTCCAGCGGCGTGTTGGCGCGGCTGCCCATATCGACCGAGCGGCGCATCACCGGCCAGGCCTTGATGGCGATGGTCACGACCACGCCCGACATCACGACCATGGAAAACAGGTCGAACAGCGCGCGGGCGAAGCTGCCGGTGCGCGACCGCAGCAGGTCGATGCGCACATGGCCCAGTTCCAGCAGCGTGAAGGCCATGCCCCAGGACGTCGCCAGCGCCATGGCGTAGCCCGCGATTTCCTCGGTCCCGCCGAGGGACGATCCGAAGCGGCGCAGGATGATGTCGGTCAGCACGAAGGCCGCACAGCCCAGCAATCCAAGGCCCACGGCAATCGCCACGCCCCTGTTGATCGCCCGCAGGCCGCTTATCACCTGGTGTTCCATTCGGATCGTCCCCTTCTGGGTTTCGCGTTACTCGATCGTCACGCCGACGACCGCGCCCACGCTGTCATTCCAGCGCTGCGCCCAGTCACCGCCCGACCGTTCGGCCCAGTCGGGCAGCACATCCGCGATCAGGATCTCGCGCGCCCGCTCGAAATCGGCGTCGGATACGTCCACCAGCGTCATGCCGCGCGCCTCGCCGGCCGGGCAGTCGCCATTGCCGGTCAGGCAGGCGATATCGTCCACCAGCGCGGTCTGGGCGCTGGCCCAGGCCGGGTCCTCGAAGCCGGCCGCGATTTCGGTCGTGATCAACTCCTGTGTCGCCGCGTCAAGGCTGTTCCAGCGGTCGAGGTTCATCGCCGTCACGACCGAATCCCAGCCGCCCAGCGGGATCGGCAGCAGATGCGTGGACACTTCCCACCAGCCCGCCGAATAACCCGAGCCTGCGCCCGTCACGGCGCAATCCACGACACCGTTCTGCAACGCGCCGGGCACTTCCGAGAAGCCGACATTGACGCCCTCGGCCCCCAGCGCCTCCAGCAGGATCGCCGTCATCCGGCCCGAAGCGCGAACCTTCAGCCCCTCCAGATCGCCCAGCGAGGTGATCTCGGCATTGCAGAACACGACCTGCGGCGGATAGGGCGCGATGGCCAGCACATGGGCGTTGAAGCGGTCCCGGAAGATGTCCGAGACCATCGGCCGGGCGGCATCGACCATCGCGCGCGCCTCGTCCGCCGTCAGCGCCAGCAGCGGCACGTCCAGGCCCTCCAGCTCCGGCGCATCGGCCACGGCGTAATCCGCCACGGTCATCGCCACGTCATAGACGCCCTGGCCCAGCAGAGGATAGATATCGCCCAGCCCCAGCCCCATCTGGTTATGCGTGGTCAATTCCACGGTGATCGCGCCACCGGACGCGGCGGGCAGGGTGTCGGTCCAGAACGGCGCCTCAAAGGCCCCGTGCAGCGGCAGGTTGGACCAGCTTCCGACGACCGACAGGGTTTCTTGCGCCTGTGCGGCCCCGGCGATGGCCGTGGATGCGGCGAGGATGGCGAGGGTGGTTTTCATGGGAACTCTCCTTGTTGACGTTTATCGTTGGGGGGCGAGGATCGGGGTCTCCGCATCCTCGGCGACATCCGCGATCAGCATGTGACCGGGGGAATGGGTGACGCAGATCGGCAGCCGTGCCTCCAGCAGCACGTTCTGCGGCGTGACCCCGCAGGCCCAGTAGACCGGCACCTCGCCCGCGCGGATCTCGACGGGGTCGCCGTAATCGGGCCGCGACAGGTCCGCGATGCCGAGCGCGGCCGGGTCGCCGGTGGCGATCGGTGCGCCATGGGCCTGCGGAAACCGGGCCGAGATCTCGTGGGCGCGTGCCACCATCGCCTCGGGTATCGGGCGCATCGTCACCACCATCTCGCCCCCGAACGGGCCTGCCGGGGCCAGCGCGATGTTGGACCGGAACATCGGCACGTTGCGCCCGTCCTCGACATGGCGCACCGGGATGCCCGCGCGTATCAGCGCGTTCTCGAAGGTGAAGGAACAGCCCAGCGCCACCGTTACCATGTCGTCGGCCCAAAGGTTGGCGATATCCGTCACCTCGCCCTCCGGCATGCCGTCGCGGAACACGCGGTAGCGCGCCACATCGGTGCGGATGTCGATGTCGTGGCCCAGCGTCGGCAGCATCGCATCGCCGGTGTCCGACACGCCCACCACCGGGCAGGGCTTGGGATTGCGCTGGCAGAATCGCAGGAAGTCGAGGGCATAGGACTCGGGGATGATGGCGAGGTTGCATTGCAGCTTGCCCGCCGCCAGCCCCGCCGTGTGGCCGGTATACGCACCCGACCGGATGGCGGCGCGGACCGTCGCGGCGCTGGCCGTTTTCAAGTCGTCATGGAGGATGGGCGCAGGGCCATGTCGGGTCATCGGGGCGGCAGCCTTTCGGTTGGCGACAAGCCTTCCATGTCGAACGCATCATTTCAAATTATCATTATGGATCACACCCGATAAAATTGCCGGATCACTTCGGAGTCGAGCGGTCCCAGTCCTCCGCCACGTCCCGCGCGATCCGGGCGCTGGTGCTGACCAGGAAACTGCGCGGCTCCGCCAGGTAGGAGGCGGTGAATTCCAGCGGTTCGGGCCGGATGCCGGGATCGAATTCCACGATCTGCCCGCGCATCAGGTAATCGTTGGCCAGCGCGCGCGGGTATGGCCCGACGGCGATCCCCGAGGCGATCATCCGCAGGCTCGCCGACAGCGAGGCCGAGGAAAAGACCCGCACCCTGGGCCCGACCCGCCGGGACAGCTCTGCCATCAACTCCCGGTAGGGGCGCGTCTGGCTGGAATAGGAAATCACCGGGATGCGCCCCAGATCGGTTTCGGGGTTGGACGCGGCGCGATACCAGTGCAGGTCGAAGGCGGGCAGGGCGACGTTTTCCACGGTGAATTCGGAAATCGGCCCCATCAGGAACACCAGATCCAGCCGCCGCTCCAGCAAGGCCGCCCGCAGGTTCAGGGAGATATCGACATTCAGGTCCACGTTGACGCGCGGATAGGCCTCGGAAAACGCCTTGAGGAAGCCGGGCAGCCACGCCTGCGCGATGGTCTCGGACGCGCCGACGCGAAACAGCCCCTCCGCCTCCGCCGGGTTGGCGACGCGGTGCCGGATCTCCTCCTCCACGAACAGCATCTGCTCGGCATAGGACAGCAGCAGGGTGCCATGCTTGGTCAGCACCAACGCGCCCGCGCCGCGCTCGAACAGCGGCACCCGCAATTCGGCTTCAAGGTTCGCGATGCGGGTGGAGACGGCGGGTTGCGACAGGTGCAGCCGGTGGGCGGCCCGGCGAAAGCCGCCAAGCCGTGCCACCCACAGGAAGGTGCGGATCTGGTCGAAGGTCAAAAGCGATCACCGATTTGGATGGACAAGCCCCCCAACTCATAACCCAAGCGGGCCTAGCTGTCGTTCCCCTTCGCCGCCGCCGCCGCGCCGCCCTTGCCCAATTCCACCGTGCCGAAGGGTCCGCCATGGACCATCTGCGACAGGTCCGACGGATCGCCCGCCCCCTCGGCGGCCAGGATTTCGGCCGCGAATTGCTCCGCATTGTCCTGCGGCCTGTAACCCAGGAACGCCGCCTTGGAATTGTCCACCGGGCTGCGGTCATTGTCCGACACGCCGTAGATCACCGCGAAGCCGGTCGTCGGCGTGTCGATGGCGCGCTGCGCCAGCCGCACCATGTCGCCATCGCTCAGCCACGTCCCCAGGGCGCGCGCATTCTTCACCGGGGCGCAACTCAGGATCCGCAGATGCACCGATTCCAGCCCGCGCTTTTCCCAGTACATCCGCCCCAGATCCTCGGTGAAGCACTTGGCAAGGCCGTAGAAACTGTCGGGCCGGTGGGCGGCGTCGATCCCGATGCGCGACTGGCGCGGATGCATCCCCACCGCGTGAATGGACGAGGCATAGACGATCCGCCGCGCGCCCGCCTTCCACGCCGATTCCCACACGTTGTAGGAGCCGATGAAATTCGGCCCCAGCAATTGCTCAAACGGGCCCTCATCCACGATGGCCCCGAAATGCAGCACCATCTCCGCCCCGTCCATCAGGGCCGCGACCTGCCCGTAATCGGCCACGTCGGCCTTCACATAGGTCTCGTTCGCGGCCAGCCCCGCCACGCTGTCGGCGATGTCCGACGACACCAGCACCTTGCACATCCGCGCCAGTTCGGGCCGCAGGATGGTGCCGATGCGTCCAGCCGCCCCGGTCAGAACGATTTTTCTCAGCATTGTCTCAAGTCCTTCAGATTACGGCGGTTTCAAGCACGGGCGCACTGGCCAGAACCCGCTCGTATCCGAACAGGCCCATGTCGATGCTGCGGTATTCGCCGAAGCACAGCAACTCCGCCATCGCGCGCCCCATGGCCGCACTCTGTTGCAAGCCATGCCCCGAGAACCCGTTGAGGAACAGGAAATTCCCCACCTCCGGATGCGGCCCGATGATCGCGTTCTGGTCCAGCGTGTTGTAGGCGTAATGCCCGGCCCATTCCGCCGTGACCTTCACCGCCTCGAAGGCCGGGATGCGCGCCGCCAGCCGCGGCCAGAGATGATCGAGCCAGAAGCCCTGATCGACGGTGAAATCGTCGAACGCCACGGGCGGATCGAACTCCGGGTGCCCGCCCGCCAGGTAGGTGCCGCCGCCGTTCTCGCGGACATGCACGCCCGACGGGTCGATGGTCAGGGGCAGGGGGCGGTCCAGCGGCGTTGCCGCCTTGAAGATGTAGGAATAGCGCTTGCGCGGCTCCACCGGAAGACGAAGCCCCGCCATGTGCGCGGTGCGCGCGGCGCGCGGGCCGGAGGCATTGACCACGTGGCCGCAGGCGATCACGCTGCCATCGGCCAGCCACACCGCCTCGATCCCGCGGGCGGATCGCGTCATTTCCACCACCTCGCCCGCGATGTATTCCACCCCCCGCTCGCGCGCCTGCCGCTTGAGCCAGTCGAACTGCGTCGCGCCGTCGAAATAGCCCTCGTTCACGGTGTTGATGGACCCCAGCACGATGCCGTCCAGCGCATAGAACGGATAGGCCGCCGCGATCTCGTCGCGGGACAGGATCCGCGTCGCGGCCCCCGCCG
>Ga0100391_1002396_pt1 | contig 19882 bp, 14 predicted proteins | sample CryGeymeta201515_FD_81541 | JGI IMG/M metagenome (GOLD analysis project Ga0100391, IMG submission 81541) | Groundwater microbial communities from Crystal Geyser aquifers in Utah, USA - Crystal Geyser metaG 2015-15 | ecosystem: Environmental > Aquatic > Deep subsurface > Groundwater | place: USA... | reverse complement strand
TACTACTACTACTACTACTACTACTACTACTACTACTACTACTACTACTACTACTACTACTACTACTACTACTACTACTACTACTACTACTACTACTACTACTACTACTACTACTACTAGTAGGGCTTGTTGGGCTTAAAAGAAAAAATAATCACCCAAACATGGTCTGGTGTTCTGCATGTTCATACACAACTACAACTGTTTCAGACTGGTGGTACCGATACCGGTACCTGGGCCCTAGCTAGGCGTACTGTAGTGCTGTTGTACACAACGTACATACAAGAATGAATCCAGCTATGATGGGCATAGTACCGTTGAGGTCGCAAAAAAATGACAACCACCAGATGTTTGGTGTCAGGCACCAGTACAGTTGTCTACCTGGTACTACTACTAGTACTCCGGAGTAGGTACCACGTAGGCGGTATTCGTCCTTGAATACTAGTCTACTCGGTACTGGTAGCGACAACTACTAGCATCCCATGTGTCAACGTTTGGGTACCATCCTTAGAATAAAATAACATTTATCCCCATGAGGTTGTAGATAGGACCGTTGTGCAACTGTTTTTTCAATGATAGTCTCTGCTTCAGTTTTGACAGCAGCAAGCAACGCCGCAACGGGAGAGATACCACAATACTTCTCCTTCTCTCTCGCGCCAGCAGCAGCTCTTCCTCCCGGGAAGATGACAACGAGAGAAGATAGTTCTTTGGGTATCACTTTTAAAAGACCTTACAATTAGACTACTTAGAATTAATCTGGACGTTTACGTTCCGGATAGCTGGGAAATGTAGCTTTCTTGAATCATCTCTTTTCTATGAGTCGTACCAGTCTAGTGTGCATCTTTTATTGATTCTTGCAGACGCTACTAACTAGCTAACCTTTGTTTTTACAATAATATGTATTTCGTCTCATGAGACGCCGCCAAAAAATTGAAATGGGCGTTTGCCTTTTTGCTCGGCATTAGTTTCTTGTCTCTTCTATCTTTCGAATCATAAATACTCCAGTCTTCTTAAGGGTCGAGGTCGATGGCTAATGCTTACAGTACTCAAATAGCACGACGATGCCATTGCTGAAAGTGTGATTCAGTCGGGATTCAAGAAAAGTATCATGGTTGCTTGGAAAACGTTTGCTTCTTCCTGAATACTGTTTCCGCAATACGAGGAGAGACATCCGCGGAAACTTCCCAAAACCACCATCCTCGTAGTATAATTATAGTAGTCTAGTACGTCCAATTGAAACATACTTACTGCTCCCTTGATGCAAATAGTAGCCGCACAGCCTACCAGCGCTGTGCTGGAGACGATCATTTCTGATGGCAAGCAGTCAGCGGACCGTCCTGGGCAATTCCTGCATATCCTCATCATCATCACTCAGCGAAATCATCATCATCTTGCGCATGTGAGTTGGAAAAAGATAATATGCCTCGAGCCAAGAGAGCACCTCGCAATGGTGAGCTCAGTACGAGTACCAGGTAGGGTCTAGTACATAAATCCTCATACTACTGATGAGTGCTGCGCGCATTTTTCTCTTGATAGGAATAAGGGGATCATGGAAACAGATCGCCAACCCGGGCGCTAATGGTTCAACGGACATCGTTTCGTCCAACTTTCCCGGGTGTTGAAATGAGGAAGAGGGAAAATCGACGCCATGATGTGCGTGAGTAATAAGCCAATGGCGGCCCATTACAATTAATAGTGCAAAATATTGAAACTCAACTACTCGTACTACGAATGCCGCGTTTACTAGACCTACTGCTTTTCTACTGTGCAATCTTGGAAAAGAATTCAAAGTAGAGAGGTACTAGTACACCAGTCTTGACAAGAAGACACAACATCCCACAGCACACACAGAACTCTATCCGATGAGGAGGAAAGCAAGTCCAGGTGCTCCTACACCACCTGCATTGGTTGCAGCTGAGTGGGAAGCAACTATGCTTCCTGCAAGTGTAGGGCCCAAAGATAAAACTTCGCCCAACGCTTTTGATAGAGGAAGAAAACGCGACAAATCTCTCAGGCTTCTTCAAGGACATCCCTTCAAGAGCATCAATACTGAAGAAGACGATGACGATGATAACAATATTCTTGAACCGACAAGCTTGACTCAACTATCTTCGTCGCAAAGCAGTTTTTCAATATCGTCCATGCCATCCTTTGACTCGTCCGACTCTGATACATCATGTTGTCGGAATCGATGTTCCAGCGTAAGCAAACATTCAAGAAGGCAAAACCAGAGGCCAGCACAGACGAAGACGGCTGGCAAGAGGACGGCAGCATCAAAGGCAAGTACCAATGAGAAGAGAGCAACAACTACTGCCGCTACTACAGAAGAAGAAGAAGAACAGGAGGAGGACGATGATGCCGACTGTAATTCCATAACTGCCGGATCGCTGATCAATCTGTTTTGGGGACCTGGGGGACCTTGCAGCTTGCACTTGGAAGGTGAAGAGGGTGTCCAAGTGCTGCACAATACACTCCAGAATTCTGGGATTTCCCACAAGAAACGACAGCCTTTGCTGGATGTCACCAGTACTCGAGCGGGCACTGTGAAATCACCAGCTCTCGATTCTCGCCCGGATAGAAATATTACTTCCAATGATCAACATCCACAGCGCAGGGTACAGTTTGGTAAAGTCAAGGTACGACAATATGAATTATCCATTAGCGAAAATCCATGCGTAAGCGAGGGTCCACCCATTGAACTGGGCTGGGAATACACAGAGTCACCTGAAGAGCTGTCCGTCGATCAGTTTGAAGCCATTCGATTGCCGCGACGACATCGGCGGCTCCAAGATTTTCTCTTGTCGGAGCGCGAACGTCGTCGCATGCTGCTGTATCGCGGTGGGTACACAAACGAAGACATTAAGTATTGCATTCGTCAAGTGGAGCATATTAAGCGACAACGCATTTTGACGTATTTGATGTTACCGGCCAGTGCTCTCGATGAGGCAGCAGAAGATATGTACAAGTATGTTACCCATTTCATCAAATAATAGAGACGGGTGGGACAGAAGAACATTACAAAAGATGAAGCCTGATTCATCGTGGTTAAACTCGGAAATTTTACTGAGGTAAGATAGAAAGCGACAGCATAGAATAAGTATCAACGTTACGTAGTTTTACAGTTAGTTATGCTTTTTTTACATTGGTCAAGGCCTTGGAGACTTTCTTCTTTGCTTGGTAGTACATAATAGCTTGCGCTTGCGCCCAAACTCTTGGTCGCCGGTTCTACTTGTACTAGCTTTGTTTAGAACACAATTTCGTTCCGTAGCACTGGAGGCTAATTCGTAAAGCGTGCTTGTAGGCTTAGTAGTTTTCATCGCTTCCACATTACCGACGCAAATAAGTTGGTGCTTCGCTCTCGTTAGAGCAACGTTCATTCTGCGTTCGTCTTTCAGAAAACCTGCCAAAAATGGCATCGAAGACGTTGAATTCCCTCGCCCCATCTTTGCGTTGCTGCGAACAAAGGATACAATGACGATATCGCTCTCACACCCTTGACTAGAATCGACAGTGGCCACCAGTACCTGCGAAAGGCCTCGACTACTCAATATTTGGTTCAACAAAGCAACTTGGGCGCTGTAGAATGTTATAATTCGCACTTTCTCTTTGGTGTGCCAGTGGTGGTAGTGATGGTGCTCGCCAGAGGCAAGAGATGCCGTACGGAGGTTTTGGATCAAGTCAACGATGCGCTGCGCCTCGGCGTGATTTCGGTAAGATCCGCAAGAGGATTGTTCTTCGTGACCATCAACTTGTAAAAAGTAGAAAGGCTTCCCGCAAAGTAGTGGCACTTTCGTCCGATACTCCTGCGAGCACACATTCGGACCATTCATAATCATGTTTTTGTAGAATTGCTTTGAGGGAAATTGACTAATACCAGGATTCATACGGTATTGAACGTCGAGCATCGTGTAAGAACACCCACAGTCGTGCATAAGACGTTCATGAAAGCTTTTGTCGAAGCCCAGTGCAACGGCTTGTCGACTTTTGACAGTGGCTGGCAGCTGATTTGGATCCCCTACAACTAGAAGCCGACGAGGCTTCAAATGGAACGGAATGTAGAGCTCTGGTTCAGTTGCAGCAGACGCCTCGTCTATAATCAAGTCATCAACTTTGGGTATTCTCTTGAAGATGCTACTCCCTGCAGTAGCCAGCGTGCAAAAGATTATATTGGCAGATGTCAGCAGTGCTTGATGAACATCGTCGAGACTTGATAGGTCGTCAATTATATCATCAATCTCGCCAATGTCCGCTGTTTCGAAAGCACGTGCTTCAGGATCCAGGCTCTCACAAATATTCTTGGCAAGCTTGTGAGTAGAGCCACACTTGGGAAGACTGTTTGTTAATCGCTGATAAAGCCCCCGTGCCAGATCGTATAATTCCTCGCCATTTTTCGAGGTACAATCTTCCAACTGCTGTAGCACCATCATCTGTCGAAGGCTCTTGTACATTCGAATCATTTCCGATTTCCATGTATACACAAAGATGGATTTCAATTGGGAAGCTTGTCCTTGTTGGTCGCTAGCGTCGTCTCCATCTAGCAACTTGTCTGCGTCACCTACCATTATAACGTTGTAGTTTGCATTGTTCTGACACGTCGCATTTAGAAAGCGGGACGCCACTACCGTAACAGCCTTATTTGTTGGAGCGCAGACCATGAGCCTACATGTAGATTGACTCTTATTAGAGCTTTCATCGGAATCCTCGATTCTTGGTGCTAAGAGGTATCTACATATAGTAGACACCAATAGCGTTGACTTTCCCGTGCCAGGTGGACCTTGAACTAAGGTGATGGATCCAGGGCTTGATCCCAAAAATTGCTTCGCAGCTTTCTCTTGTGTGGGATTGAGTGAAGGCACTAGAAGGTCATCAGTCATTGTCGATGATTCGTCATCTCTAGACACTTTCGCACATGCTCCGCTCATACCAATATGGTTCTTTCCATCATTAATACTTTCGTCGTCACTATCCAAAAATCGAATATGTTTTGGCCAGTGTCCTAGGAGGGCATTGGAGAAAAGCAACCGCTTGAATACTTTTACGTTTGTACAAGCTTCAAATTGCCTGAGTTCTGATATTAATCCTGCCACAGCTGTTACTTCGAATTCTAGTTTTTCGAATGCTGTGCTAGTAGTGGCTTCGTCGAGGTGGGAAAATGCGGATGGTTTGGAAAAGACCATGACGGTGAAGACTCGTTCGCGTTCTATTTCTTCCCGACTGCCATATGCAAGGCAGCCCAAAAACGTGTCATCGATGCCATGACCAGCAATGTTTCCGTTGTTGCTGCTGCTTTCGTTTTGAGTGACAGAGAAGATCTCCATGACGGTCCCAGGTCGCAAGGAGAATAGCTGATCTTTCGTAAAGTTACTGGTGCCAACCAAACGAAAGGTTAGGCTGACACGTTCCACTTCATGGTCCCATTCCAAGACTTTTTCGCATCTTACCCTCATTGTAACACGAGAATGCTTTGGTTTCTGTAGAAATAATTTTTCTGTGGAGCGTCTTTGTTTGTTATTCTTGTTGGTCCTCCCTTGGTCACTAGACCATCGTTTGGCCATTTCATCGGCAATGGCACAACGGCTCTCTTCTAAAACCAACGCTGCTCGCACGGCAAAGTGCTCATGTTCCTCGTGATATTTGGCTTTGATCGGTTCTGTAATGGGCTTTAAATTGACGCGACGGCAAATGTCTGTCCATAGGGCTAATTGTGGTTGTTCTTGTCGTCGTTGTGTGTCGGTCATAGTAGTAGTAGTCGAAGAAGAAACATGCGGATCTGAAGGCTGAGACATCACATATTCCCTAGCGGACGATTTGAGCAGCGCTGCAAAAAATCGTTCATAAGGTCGGTGTTTGAGGGATCTTGGAAGTATTTGTACTGTGGATTTTGGAAGCAAGGAATCTTTCTTGCTAGTTGGTTGTGAAGAAAACTGCATTGGCTTCTTCTTTGTCTTCTTATATTTGCGTATTATTGGTGTTGTTTCGGTTGGACAGGAAGCAGCATAATTCTCTTGGTGGCTTTGATTATCACGTGACATTTTCTTCATTTGGACTGCAGCATAATTGACTCCGGGTGTGTTGGAGCCATCATTCTTTTCGGCAGTAATAGTAGAGCCCTGGCCCTCGTAATCTAGACAGAAGAAATCGTTTTCATTGCCGTCGTGGCCGTGTTCTTCTTCTTCGTGGCCGTCAATGCCTTCAAAATCCTCTTGATGGTCATCATCAGAGGTGTATGCTGAAGCAAAAGCATCCGGAAGAATCTGCCGAAGCTGCCACGACATGGTCAAGGAAGTGAAGAAAAAAAAATATTGTGAGCGAGCACATAATAATAATAATCATGATGTAAGAAATCGATGGACCCGAGCAGAGAAAATGTGCGTGCTAGTTTTTGAAGAAAATGCGCGTCATAAATATCAGGCAGGTCACCAACAACTCTTCAAAAAATACGAAGACAAATTAAAATACATCCGTCTCCCGACAAAACAGACAAAAAAAGAATCCTTAACCAATCTACAATCTACTCGGAGAGCACAACATGATCAGATTCATCAAAAAGAGAGTCAATAGAAACGGGGAGGAAGATTGGACATCCAATGATGAAGGTTTCGTTAACACATTAACAGTTGCTCCTTCTGCCGCCACCCCTTCCTTCGGTGAGCCCATTCATCATTCTGCTTCTACGCCAACTCTACCCTCGGCCAGAGTCGGTGTTGCACGGAACATCTCAAACAAGATACAGAATCGTGTGAATTCGTCGGGAAGTTCCAAAAGCCACACACTCGAGGCTTTGGCCGAGCAGCAGCGTTACTTGGACAGTAACGTTTTAAGCCGAAAAATAGACCATCTATCCAGTTTTGACGCCTGTATTGAAGCCTGCGATGCTCTGGCGACATCTTCTTCCTCAGCGCACGGAAACAGCCGAGATCCTAGTACCGGTCTCACTGATTGCAGTGTATTGGTTTCACCTGAAGGAGAGCTGTTGTTGATGCCCCAACAAAAGACAGCTTGCACCAATGATGATGGTACCATTGCTGCTGCTTCGAAACTTTCGGAGCTGGGAGAGGACTACGAATCGGCCGTTTATGTGGGAAATGATTTAGGAAAAGATATGAATGGATTTACGGCCAACGGATGGTCTCTTCCTGCCACCAACTTGGCGCTGCGACAAACGCAAGAGTCTCTGCAAGACTACAGCGACTTTGTCGAAGATATTGTCCTCTCCAAAACAGAAGCCGCGACTCGAAATCACGTGGCATGTGATAAATTACGGGCTCAATCTTTTGAAAAGGGTCCCGTATATCCTGTTGATTTAGAAAAGGATGCTGAGCTCATGCAAATGTCCAACTTTGAAATCACTCGAGATAGAGTTGGGCCCATGCTACAAAATGGTGGAACACTTCATAGAGCCCACGTGGCACTTGAAGAGTTTTACAGCAACATGGCGGAGCAGGAAACCAAGCGTTGGCGGCTGGCATCAGTTCATCACAAGGGAGCTCTACCACCTCTTCGATCAGAGGCGACGAAAGCGCAAGAAAGATCCTTGAATCGACAGAGGACACTTCGAGAAATGTATCGACGGGTACAGCTGATGGAAGATCATTTGGCTGATTGCAAACGACTGGCAAAGGCCAAATGGGACGATGTTTGTGAAGCGGAAGCTCGTGTTGACAAATTAGTCGAAGAGCGAATCTTGGAACGAGGTCGGGAACGAGAAAAGCAGCGACTTGAGGAATTTCATCAAGCTGCCGAACAACAACAGCAAAACGAAACTCCAGGATTGAATCCCAATTCCAAAGAAATCTGGGATCTGGTATCATCGGTAACTGAGTCGATGGAGAACGGAAGTTTTGAGCCCATGTCATTTCCACAGCAATTTGGCAATCCTGCACAATTGGGAGAAACAACTGCCTCGTCACAAACACCATCTTTGGATGAAGCTTCGCCTCTGCGACTACAGGAAAATGACGCAGTCATGTCCAAAATGGACACGGCAGACGCTCGCATGGATGCAGAAGATGAATTGGGCTTAGCAGAGTATCGACATGCTGCGTTTCGAGCTGATCGGGCCGTTCAAGATGCGTCGGGTTCCCTGCTCAACGTACTCTCGTCGCTCGATCAAGTTCGTCGATCAGCTCGCATTGCTGCTGAAACAAATCTTTTAAGTGCTTGCAACGCCCAAGCATCATGCATTCGATCGATCATCCAACTCGAGCGAGAAGCTACAACCGAGCGGCTCCGACACATCGAGCAACTCGAACAGTATGCTGATGCGATTGATGTTCGCGCTGACTTGAATAAATATATTCAGGAAGACCGAAGACGACCTGGCGGCTTGGCGCAGTTGGGTCAAGATGACGATGGGGGGATAGCATCTGCTCTGGCAGTTCTTGATAGTCATGTGGAAGGGAATATGGGAAATTATAGTCCGACAGAGCAACGTTGCAACAGCGCTAATTCGGATGATGCTTCAAAAAAGGAAAATGTGGCGGAGAAACTAAGCTCGGAAGATTTGGAAGATGCAATAGAGGCACTCTTTTCTACCAGCGACGTGCTCACACTAAATTCTCCTGAAACAGTAGAGCGACAACAGGCACAAGAGAAATTCGACAACGCTGTAAAATTACTCTGCGAGGTGGCGGAAGAAAAGTCGAGTGCTGCTCGACCTAAACGGTCAAGGATGTGCTACGCGTTGAATTCGAAGCGGGCTTCACACACAGAAATAAAGTCGCAGATACAGTTTGATGGGTTGTGCAAACTCTTTCTCGCCATTCTCAGTGGTTGTGATTGCGAACCAGGGGGTGTTTCTAATGCCAAGATGTGTATGATGCTGTCGCAATCGTTTTACTTGTCAGAACGGCGCAGTGATAGTGACAACAACGACGAACGAAGCAACCGTATTTACATTAAGGATTGCCTGATTGGTCACCCTCTTTGGGCCCAAAATGACTTCTGGGATCTTGTGCTTTTCCAGTGCCTGAATGAAAGCCTAACAAATTCGGGGGTCATGTCTAATTTTGAAAGGCTTTATGATGCTTCAGGCGACAGCGGTCAGCGAAAGGAGAATCGAAAGATGAAATGGTATGACCTTAGTCTGGTTGAGCGTATGGAAGCAGCTTCCGTAAGTCAGAGAAATCACATAATCTGTTTGTTCCAAACGTAGCAGTTTTCACACTCAACCATTCATCCCCGTATTTTTCTCAAATTTCCTGAAAAACAGCAAGTGCATGCTGTAGTGTGTGCTCAGTTGGGTGCCATTTCGCACTCAATGATTGAATTTGGTTGTGGATTCGAGCGGTCCGCTGCCTTTGTCCGCCGAATGGCGATTCGGAACCAGCTGCCGATTTCTCAGCGCACCATCCTCTTGCAACATTTGGTGGGACGGACAAACAACAGTGATTCCGATTGTTGTCATGATGGCATCGATACAGATGCCAATGCCAAAGCAAAAATTCAGCCGAAGCAAGGTTTGCCAGTGGCCGCAACTGAAGATGGAGTTAACGTGGGGTTGACACTGCACAGAAATGAGGAGGCAGCAGAGCAAGTGAATGATAGCCCCGTGGGAGCAACTTCAGTTGAACAATGTGCGCAAAAACTCGAGGATCTGAGTGTGTACACAGATAGCTAGCTACTCATATCTACGTAGAAATAGATGCTACTAATCTATACTCTACATTTGCTACATTCATTAGTTCCATGTGGTTGAAAAATCAACGCCGGCGAAGCCGATCTTGGACAATCATTAGATCAAAAGATGGGTCCACGTAGCGCTGAGAGACAGGCTGACAATTATCGCCACTTTCGTGGCATGGATAATTCTGAGTCGTAAAAGTGTTTGGAGTAGCCCACACGACCTTGTGCTCGATACCCAAGATATTTTCGCCAAGTTTGATACGGAAATGGCCTAATTCGGCCCAATACTACAGTAAAAATTCGATGTACATGCGCTGGTGAGTTAAATTGAAGTAATGTGCAGGCGTAAAGCATGTACATGCTATAACATTCGATTGCACAAAGACTTACCTCGCCCCAACTAAAAATAGTATGAACAGAAATAAGCATGAAACGGAAAAGTCAGCACACACAGTCCCATCAAGAGTTATCATTGCTTTCCTATCACATAAATCAATCATTGCTCGTACCTATTTCGAACCCTCCAGTATTCAATACCACTTTCTTGTTCGACTCCCCAGCCGACAATGCTGACAATGTGGGTATTCTGCCTATCTGCCGTCGTGTTTGTATATATTCCACCGTGATGAGTATGCAGTGGTCTTCCATTGATTCCCGCTGCCACGGGACCTCGCGCTAGAATTTCTGCCTTAATCTTATGGACACTGTTGCTATTGTGCAGATAGGTACCATATTCAGCAATGGTGGCATTTGGAATTTCGTCAATCTGTCGACAGTACGGATCATAAATGAAATACTTCATGCCACATGTTCGACAGACGTTTTCTGGGGAGCAGGATGTATCCACCTGTGGACAGAAACCTTGTTGCGAGTCGCTGGAGCACGCCAGATACTAAGTCAACACAATACCATAATGATAGATATTTCTGTAAGATCCAAATGATAACACGTTGTCGTCATTTCTACTGGTTCACTTACTGGTTGACATGTTTCGTAAGCAACATATCCATTCATTTTGATAAATTCGTACGTTCCCGTGGCAGTACCTCCATGACAGCTACCAGCAATTTCGCTCCCACAGTTGAGGACATGTTGGACGGACAAATTGATATCTGCACTGCCAATAGACGCATTTCGGGCGATCTTGATGCGATCTGCCAAGGCACTCAATGATCCGTGGGCCCAGCAACTTCCACACCACTGCGGCAGATGCTGATTTAAATTGTGGGTTAAATAGGAAACACCATTCACATTGCCCCAGTGAAATTCAGTTGGAAGGTCCTCCTCTTTAATGTACGTGTATGGTAGGGGTGAATAGTAATCATTCTCGATCGTGTGACCAGGTAGGTGCAGAATTTCATTGGGTATTTCGTCGTAATCAACCAAGGTAGGCTGGGCTTGGACTTGCGATACTGCGAAGATAGCAATGGTCGCGCTAACGAGCCATTTCAATGTTTTAGAATGCATCGGATTGTGAAAGAATGGAAGGAGTTGAGGTAGAAGACGAGGAATAAAACTTATTGTTCTTCACTTACTCCTGTTATTACTACCAGGTACTTCTTGTTGTTGTACCACTACTATTATAGAGTACTGTTCTCGCTCGCTCGTAGGATCTTTTTCTGGCTGTTGACGACAAGTTTAGCGTTAGCGTCAGTCCAACTCGTGACCCAATGCGGGAATAATGTTTTCCGTGCCGTAGTAGTACCGTGGTAGTACTACCGAACTTCTGTACTTTTAGCGCAGAAGCTGACGATAAACAACAAACATCATCTCATCAGGGAAGTCATCAAACTGATCACTCTTTCTACCTTCATCATCGAGGTAGATATTTCAAGCAATGTTGCGTATGTCCTCTTTTCTTTTGCTCTCAGCCTTTTCGGCTGTAGCTACTGCTCGTCATAATGAGTTTGTGGTAAGAATTATGTTGTAACCTTACTGAATTTCATAAAACTGGCACTCCGAATCGTACGACGCTACGAAAAAGTGTACAAAGAACGACGTCTCACATTCTTCTTTACCATACAACGTAGATGCTACAAGGTAATGATGAAGTTGAGTCCTACACTTCACCATTGCCTTACACTTACATCACGGAGGACGATCTTCCCGAATCTTTTAGCTGGGATAATGTTAATGGAAAAAGTTATGTGACCAGAAGCCTCAATCAGCACATCCCTCAGGTGAATTATACAACAGCGCAGTTGGGAGCGAGAATGAATTTTTCCTTGTAATCTCTAACGACAACTTCGTATACACCATTGTTCATTTACACCACTTCTTGATCATACTTTCAGTACTGCGGATCGTGTTGGGCCCATGGAGCAGCGAGTGCTTTGGGCGATCGGATTAAAATTGCCAGAAACGCATCTGGAGACGAGATCAATCTCTCCATTCAGTACATTTTAAATTGTGCTGGAAGTGTGGCAGGAAGCTGTCACGGTGGATCTCATACTGGGGTTTACCAGTTCATTAAGGACAGGGGCTTTATTCCCTATGATACCTGTCAACCTGTGAGTTTACAAAAATAAATACTGGCCTCTTTTAACAAAACTCACTCATCCCAGAGAACTCTTTCTTACTCAAATCACCACTTCAAAATACATTATTTTGATATTTACAGTATCTTGCCTGCTCATCGGAATCGACCGATGGATTCTGTGGACATGTAGATACCACATGTAATGCCATGAATACATGCCGTACCTGTACCCATGGAGGCAAGTGCAGTGAAATTGATGTCTTCCCCAATGCGACAGTGGCAGAATATGGCACCTACAGTTTTCTCAAGGACTTTTCGGGCGTGACTGCCAAGATTAAAGCCGAGATTTATGCTCGTGGACCTGTTGCTACCGGCGTGAACGCCGAGCCCATTGTCGAGTACGATGGCGGAATTGTCAACAATACCCATTTTTGGAATATGATGGTGAATCACATTGTTAGCATCGTTGGATGGGGTAAAGATAAGGAAACCGGAGAACAATATTGGATTGTTCGCAACAGTTGGGGAGAGGTAAGGCATGATGTCTTTTCAATATTTCGGTGCCTTGATGCTGCCGCATGGTAGAGTAGTACGGTAAGTTTGCAGATTTCTCACCCACCTTCTTGATTCAAACTTGTATTTGGTAATTTAGTATTGGGGCGAGCTTGGGTACTTCCGCATTGTCTTGGGCAAGAATGCTCTAGGTATCGAAAGCACTGTCGCTTGGGCAACGCCTGGATCTTTTACGGTTCAAAATTTCCCCTGCAACGAAGATGGAGGCAACTGCAATGGAAATGAGCCTGTGCGCACTCAACACTATGTCGATCCTTCCAAGACGCGCGAAGCTCTTGGCCGATGTCTTGGAGGATTATAAGTTTGCAATTGCTAGAGATGTTCAGCATTGTTGTCCCGCCAGTACGGTAGAGGCGACCGTTTAAAAAAAATAACGGAACACATTTTTTTTGATTTTCCTTTCCTTTGCATCGTTCTACGTGGCGAGAGCTTTTGGATGCACTACTGGAAAATCATGATAGAATTCTGGAGATTTAAAGTTCTGAAGATTTAAAGTTTCTTCAAAGCTTAGAAACCATTTCCGCCGCCTTCTGCAGCCAGGATTACTAACTCCTAATCCATTTGAGCCAACGGCCATCCCGGAGTCTGTTGCAAAGCGGCCAATCGTAGGCAGTATACACATTGAAGTTCAGAAATATATTCTCAAATATAAACATATTCGTGTAATAAACATGCTGCCTTTGTTAGGGGCACTGGGCACTGCGAGTATTGTTCTCGTTTCTCGGGTGTTTTAATTTTTAATACGCAAAGCAAAAAAACCAAAAAACCAAAAATATGTCTTTTTGGATGCCAGGGCGAATGCAATAAGCCTGGCCTGTGTACTGATCATGACGTCATCACCTCCAGCGTCTCCCTCCAATCAATCGATTTTCCAGATTTCATTTTAGTCAACAGTTTTTTTTGTTTTTTCCATTCGCCTACTAGTAGCTAGTAGTAGTAGGCCTACTACTACTAGTAGTAGTAGAGAGTCTAGTCTACACAAACGCAAGAGCTGAATCCACTTCTACTTCAGAATACAGTTCAGTACTGTAATTGATTTAGAAGAATCAAGTCAAGATGGGAAAGACAGGCTGGAAATCCGCCAAGCAGCAGACGGTCAAGAGAACCAATCGTCTGTCCAAAACAAATGCTGCTTCCAAGATGGGAATCGGCCGTCGTCGCGACAAGGACAAGAATGCTTCCAATTCCAAACTCAATCAGCGTTCTGCTGAAACTATTCAGCGACTCAAAATGTACAGCAATGGAAAACCTATTCGCGACAAAAAGGGAAAGATTACAGGAGGTACCTTTATGATGGAGGATCGTGCGGGTGATCGGAAGATTGATGCTAGCACGGGACGCATTCAACCCGATCGAAGATGGTTCGGTAACACGCGGGTCGTTTCGTCGACTCAGCTCGATCAGTTCCGCGAGGAAATGACAACATCGGCAGCCGATCCTTATGCTGTGGTGCTGAAGAGGAAGAAGCTGCCTTTGGGGCTTCTACAGGATGCCAAGGAATATTTAAAGACCAACAAGAACGCCTTGTTGGAGCAGGAGCCATTCAAGAATGTCTTTGGCAGCAAATCTCAGCGGAAAAAGGTGAAACTGGATCAACTGATGGTGTCGCGATCTGCTGATATCAATGAGCAGAAGAATAAAAATATTGGTACTGGTGAGGGTGAGGCCCAAGTGATGCCAGGACACGGCCAAAAGGACGATGATGGCGATGACGACGATAAAGACGACAACAATGACAATGTGTTGGGAGACGATACCAAGGCATACGCTCACCTCCTTCAAGTTGCCACTAAGAGTCATGGCGCCTACCAAGAAGTCAATACACGTGAAGGTATTGTACCTTGGGGGCGAGACAGCAACATTCATCGAAGTGAAGGAGAGGGTGTCGATTGGCGGCACGAAAAGAAAGATGATCTCTTTCTCAAAGGACAATCGAAGCGAATTTGGGGAGAATTCTTCAAAGTCGTTGATTGTTCCGATGTCGTTTTGCATGTCATTGATGCTCGGAATGTTCCAGGAACGCGGTGTACGATGATTGAGAAACATATTCAAAACAACGCCAACCACAAGCACTTAGTATTTGTTCTCAACAAGGTGGATTTGGTTCCCAATTGGGTCGCTAAGCGGTGGATGGGAGAATTGGCGAAGGATCGACCAACCATCGCATTCCACGCCTCTTTGACCAATGCCTTTGGAAAAGGAGCTCTGATTAGCTTGTTGCGGCAATTTGGAAAGTTGCACGAGGACAAGAAGCAGATTAGTGTTGGAGTGATTGGATATCCCAATGTGGTACGTTTTGTTTCAATTTCTGTAAAACGTTGTTGTAAAAATAAATTATAGCACTGACACCATTTTCGGCATTTATATTGCTTGCACAGGGGAAAAGTTCCGTAATTAATACCCTCATATCGAAGAAGAGCTGTAAGGTAGCTCCCATCCCTGGTGAAACCAAGATTTGGCAATACATTACGCTCTTTAAGCGTATTTCACTCATTGATTGTCCTGGAGTTGTCGTAGATACTGCAGGCGATTCCGAGACAGACTCGGTGCTTAAGGGTGTGGTTCGCGCTGAGCGGTTGGAGAATCCCGAGGATTATATCGATGCAATTTTAGAGAAAGTAAAGAGAGAACACATTGCAGCTCAATATAAATTGCCCAAAGATGGTGACAGCTCTTGGAAGACGAGCCTAGAATTGATGGAGATGATGTCGAAACGATCCGGTCGACTACTGAAGGGTGGCGACCCTTGCATTCGAAGTGCCGCGATCACGCTGATCAATGATTTTCAACGGGGGCGTCTTCCGCATTACGTGGCTCCTCCCGAGCTAAAGGAAGAGGAGTCTGCAGCAGTAGCGGCGGCAGATGCTACTGAAACTACAGCAACGGAAGGAGTGAGTGTCGTTGAGCAAAACTTGGATACTGTAGGAGAAGAGCATATGGAAATTGGAACATTGATGGAAGGAGGGAGTGACCAGGATGAAGACGGCGATAAAAAAATGCCAGCCAAAAGAAAGCGAAGAGAGGCGATTGTAGATTCCGATTCGGAAGAAGAAGAGGGAACGCCGTCGACGAACCTCATTGGATCTGGCAATTGGGAGGATTAAAAAGCATTATTTTGATAGGATAGAGAACAATTATTGCAATGCGAGTAGTTAATGGAGGGAGACCACGTTTGTTTCCTTATTTTGAGAAAATAGTGGTACAATATAATCTCTAGATAGTATCCCATGCTAGAGCCTTTTCGGTAGAGGCGCTACATTTTCATTCTGGACAAAAGGTGAACAATCGGACAAAGACCTGCACTATCGCGGAACGACCAGCCATGCTGGGAAAGATATGTTAGTTCTGCGGAGGGAAAGCAGGTGAGGGCGGCGGAGGTTCGCTCAAATCAAGGTCGTGGTAATCAGCATTGGCATGAAAAACAACCACAAAAACCTGAAATACAAATGTAACGGTGAAGCGCGGAAATCAATTTGGAGTCGCCGCAATTGAAGTGAGCATAATTGAAATGTGCTTTGCCATGTGCATGCCTAGACGTCTAAGTTAGGAAGTTTCCCTTGAAACTTTTGGATCATGACATTGGTACGGCTTCTACCTTTTTGCCATCGCTCTCCCAGGGCTTCAACGAGAAATTTGAAAATAATTCTTAGCTGCCTCCAGTTTTCATGAGCACCAGAGGTACGACTTTAGACGTTGCGGAATATTCCTTCATTCTTAAACTTGAAAGATGAAAGCTCTCTTCGAAAATTGGTTTAGTTTGATATTATTTGAGTCTCCGCTCTTTGTGTCCTTACAATTTCTTGCGGAGAGGCAAAAGGTAAAACGTCTTGTCGAGCAGTCGCCACAATTTCTTTTCAGCAATGCAGAACGTCAACAAGCCAAGGGGACCAGCCGAGTGCAATCAACAGCAAGAAAACAATTTCAGGACCAGCCCTACTCTCGTAACTCCCGTTTCCAGGACTGAAGCGTCGTGGTACAGACGACCTTCGATAATTCCCGTACAAGAACCATCCGTGTTGCGCCTGAAGAACAACGAACACCCCCCAAACCAGGAAATGAGCTACCATCCAAGTGATCACGTGCAACGGTTACGAGGATTTCGTGCAATCAACCACGACGAAGGCCGTGAAGACAGGTATGCTATTGCCGGAAGAGATGGCGTAATTGAGTGGCATACCAGTTACCCAGTTCGCCAGAATGAACCGGCTTTCCGCACGGAGCTCCCCTATCAAGGCATTCCAAGAGCCTCGGAACAATTTAGGTGGCGTCCAGTGACTGAACAACAATGGAGACGACAGATGCATCATGAGGTTATACGGGAGTCACAAGCTCTGCCACGAGGTCACATGCAGGTCCGTGCACGCCCCCCGGCGGCCATGATCTATCAACAATCTTCTACCTGGTCTCGCACCGTAGCCCAGGTAAACAATTTCAACCAGCAGTACCAACAGACACGATCTGATCGCAGCGGATTTCAAGTAAACCAGCCACACCAGTCTAGTCAGAGAGATATTCAACCCGTTCAGGGTATTTCATTATCGTCTTCAACTGCAAGCGCGACCAGCACCACCTTTGGTACTTCCTGCCATTCGCCTGAGGTGTCAGGAACCAAGGTGGGAAGCAAGCGTCCAGGAGAAACCATGAAAGAGTCTCCATCATCCAACCCCTCGCCAGATGATTCGAATGGTTATACTAAGCGAATAAAAGCATTACTTCCTCCTAAGCCGGCCAAATTTGACCTATTGGATATGCTTTCGACAGTGACAATGGAGATAGGTCGTAAGTACTTCTGTATCAAGATTGACCGCTTCCTGCCATCGAAATCTCACAACTGCATTTTAATCGTTCTTGATACTTCAGCTTTACAAGAGAACCCGTCTGGGTGTTCATGCCCGAAATCGAAGTGCATCGCGCTGTACTGCGATTGCTTTAAGGCCGGCCGCCGGTGCACCCCAGGAACCTGCTCATGTTTGACCTGCAAGAACACGCTCGAGGAAAGCGGCATTGTAAGTTGTTGAATGTTGCTGATTTGCCCCGGATCGTTTTGATCTCGTATCCTATTCATCAGTTATTGTCGATCTGCTGCTCTTTTCTGTTCACAGAACGGTGCCCGGACGGTAGCCATCCGAACCATTCTTGCTCGCAATCCACGTGCTTTTACAACAGCTGGGCTAGGCACACCACTCAAGGAGCTCTCTCCAGGTCAAATTGCGTGTAACTGCATTCGCTCTCGTTGCTTAAAGCTCTATTGCGGTTGCTTTCAAGCTGGTAGTGCTTGTGATCCGAACATTTGTACCTGCATCAGTTGCCTGAATACGAAAGAAGATAAGACTGGACAGCGGCAAAACGCTATCCAACAGTGCCTCGAGAAGCGCCCCAATGCATTTCAAGTTATACCACGAGAAGCAGGAATGGGCTGTGCGTGCAAGAATAACCGGTAAGTCAAAGACTGACTCTTTGTTCGACATCGTATGAATTTCAAAGTAGCCAACATGTTTCTTCTTCCTCTCCCTTCAGGTGCGTCCGAAAGTATTGCGAGTGCTTTCGAAATGGCTTAGGCTGCACCGAAAAGTGCACCTGCCGAAGATGCGAAAACATGACAAAGGACAAGCCCGGCGAATAATGAATGTGAATTGAATCGGCGGACAAGCAATGAGATAGCCGCAAGATAATACATTTCCTTTTTAATGTTGTTAACAAGAGTATTTTACTGTCTCACTTACCCCAGCAGTCACAATTTCATCTATTAGCTAGTTGCCACCAAAAAATCTTTGAAAGAAGGACACTGGTTCTGGAGTTATGAATCTCATTTCCTTTTCTTCTCCCAGGAATCGATCACACATATCATGGAAAGCACCGGCTGCAGGGACATCATCTGACAACGTGATTACAGGATTTCCAAGATTTGTGCATGGTAGGACATCCCTCGACTCAGGAATGACGCCCAACACGGGAAGACCTAGTAACTCTGTTATATCAGCTATGGCGAGACTTTCCTCTGCCTCTGCTCGCTTGGCATCGTATCTATTTATCACCAAGGTCATGGTGACAGGTTGGCATTCGTTGGGTCCAAGCTCGGCACGCCGAGATTTGCTATCAATGAATCCCACCATTTTGTCAGCATCACGACAGGCACTCAGCTCTGGATTTGTCACGATTACGGCATCATCGGCAAAATACATGGCATGACGAGCACCACTCTCGATTCCAGCAGGACTATCCAGCACGACGTAGTCAAACGAGGCACAGAGCCCCGCCAAGACTCTCTCCACTCCTTCCGTTGTTAAGACGTCCTTATCCTGAGTTTGACTGGCAGCCAATAGGCTTAATTTTGGCTCTCTTTTATCCTTGAGTAAGGCTTGATGTAAGGCACATTCATTGTGTAAGACGTGAACAAAATCAAAGATGACTCGGCGTTCCATTCCTAAGTGAATATCTAGATTTCTCAAGCCAATATCAAAATCTACCACACACGTTTTCTTTCCTCTCTGAGCCAGCCCGAGAGCAAAAGAAGCACTGCATGTTGTTTTACCGACTCCACCCTTGCCAGATGTCACTGCCACCACACGACCTCGTTCGCATTTCCCCTGATCAACTGCAGATGGATGGGAGAGGGAGGTGGTGTCACTGCTGCTGAGGAAGCGAGCAATGCTACCAACACGAAGATAGCTGGACGCAGTAAACGGTCGTCGCAGGAGGAGTGCCATTACTTGTTAGTTTTAAAGTTGCCGTCTGGGGGGGGCAACGTATTGTAAATATTAGTATGATTTATTTTAGGATCGGCGTATCTATTCCGCATAGCTTAGCGGTGTACGAGTACGAGCATAAAACTCCTCTGTAGACTGCTCCAGTATTTTTTATTATTAGAGTAAAGGTATGTTAGATTTTAGAATATTAGAGTTAGGGTTACATTACAGAACAGTACTCCTACGGTAGTCGTAGTAGTAGTAGTAGTAGTAGTACAGTACTAGTAGTAGCTAGTATTCAGTACTACTACTATTCTACTACTAGTACTAGTAGCTAGTACTAGCCGCTAGTAGCTACTACTAGTACATCTGTTATCACCATTCCCGGGATATGGAAAATTCCCGGGGCTGTGTATCCAATTTTCCGGGATATCCATATCCCGGGCTTGTTTGACGATTTAGTGATCACCAATTCAGGGATATTGAAAAATCACGGGATGTATTTTATGCTTATATTCGGAAT
>Ga0100391_1002394_pt1 | contig 19893 bp, 21 predicted proteins | sample CryGeymeta201515_FD_81541 | JGI IMG/M metagenome (GOLD analysis project Ga0100391, IMG submission 81541) | Groundwater microbial communities from Crystal Geyser aquifers in Utah, USA - Crystal Geyser metaG 2015-15 | ecosystem: Environmental > Aquatic > Deep subsurface > Groundwater | place: USA... | reverse complement strand
CCAATCGCTTGAGTTCTTTTTCCGAACATTGTAACTTACCTCTTTTTTTATAGGTCATCTTTTTTTGACACAAAGATAATAAGATTTTTTACTTTGTCAAGTTATATCATGAACGGACTACTATTTAGTTGCACAACTTTATAAATACTGTCGAGAGATCCCCTGTGGATTGATTGTTGGCGCCAGGGATAATAACAGAGCCAGTTTCAATAATTCCCTCATTCGTCAAGTCGAATCCGAGCTTATACTTAGAATACAATCAGGCTCAAATGCAAACAGGTTTCTGCTATTCAATTATGCCGGACAAATAGTTGAAGATGTTGAACTTATTCCTTATCAGGATCAAACGTATCGAATCAAAGCACCGGGTGCAGGGTTTTATATAGGTGTGTTACAAAACAATCAAAGCGTTTTGGAAAAACAGAAAGTTGTAGTGATAGAAAAAAATAATATATGATCAAAACCTTTATGAAAAAAGTAAAAACAGCATTATTTTCAACACTATTCTCAATCATAGCAATCAGTGCATTTGGTCAGGATTACTATCCATTAATTCAAGAGAACAACACCTGGAATGTGCTATCTGTGGCTGGATTCATTTTTGATACAACTTATTCTACAATTACTTACAAACTTACAGGAGACACAATTATCAATGCTAAAACCTATAAAAAGCTATATGCTTCAGAGGAAGAACAAGCCGTGAATTGGAGTCTTTGGGGGTTTATGAGAGAAGATACAGACAAAAAAGTATGGATAAGATGGCATTCAGATGATGAAGAATTTCTGGCGTATGACTTTTCAATTGACGTAGGCGATAGTGTTTTAGTTGGAATTGATAATCCGGAGTATTTACGTGTTGATTCAATAACTGAAGTTGTGATTAATCAAAGTCAGCGAAAAAAATTCTGGCTATCTGCTATCAATTTACCAACCTTTTATAACGAAATCTGGATTGAAGGAATCGGAAGTAGTAAAGGGATTTGTTGGAGTGGCTCTGTATTAGTTGTTGGGGGCTGGTACCGGCTTTTATGTATGCATGAAAATGAAACGCTAATATACTCAAATCCAAATTATGAATCTTGCTATTTGATAACGGAGATTAATGAAATCGAAAATCCAAGCTTGAAGATTTTCCCCAATCCCGCCACCACCCAAACCTCGCTCCAGCTACCCGAAAATACTGCTCTTTCACAGATACAATTAGCGCTTTACAATTCCTCAGGCAGGCTGCTCTACAAAACAAAGCCAATCAGTCATTTTCACAAGATTGATGTGGCACATTTGCCCAAAGGCTTGCACCTGGTGCGCGTATGGAATGGAGAAAAGTGGTTCATGGAGAAGTTGGTGGTGCGCTAGGTTTTTTGTTTTTTAAACTCCTCTCAGGGAATTTTTTTCCATCCTTCAGTTAGCTATAAATCCCAGGTTTAGGCTTTAACGGGAAAGATATCTATAATCATTTCCCGCAGACCTGACAGCTGTCTGGCTGATTTCGCAGATATTCCCAGATAAAGTATGGACAATCATAAAATACGATCTGCGTTAATCTGCGTAGTCTGCGGGAGAAAAATTTTAGAATAAACTCCGTAAATTGATCTGCTTGCCCTAAGACTGAATGGTTTTTGGGGAATTGAATAGAAATCCTATATTTACCGGCTAAAATTTTTAAGAACCAAAAACCATACGTATGAAACGCTTTTATTTAAGTTTTATAGGAGTAATTTTTTCTTTTGTTTTATTGGCACAGGTGCAGCCCGGCGATCCCTGGTTTGGTGAGAGTTGCACAAGTATCATGGCGGGCAAAGCAGCCACTGTGGACGGATCAGTGATCACAGCACATACCTGCGATGGCAACTACCGCACCTGGCTTCGCATGGAAAAAGCCGCCGAACATGCCGATACTGCCACATATAAAGTTTACAAGGGTACTTTGCATACCGAAACCCCCGGCGATATGCGCAAGGTGGAACTTGCCGGTGAAATCCCACAGGTGGCTAAAACCTTTGCTTACCTCAACACTGCCTATCCCAGCATGAACGAAAAGCAGCTCGCCATGGGCGAAACTACTTTTGTAGGACCTGATACGCTGGTAAACAAAAACGGCATGTTTCTGATCGAAGAGTTGCAAAGTGTTGCCCTGCAGCGCACCGACAATGCCCGCGATGCCATCCGGCTGATAGGCGAACTGATCAAAACATACGGCTATGGCGATTGGGGCGAGTGTATTACCATTGCTGACAAGCACGAAGTGTGGCAGATGGAAATTCTGGGTGCAGGCCCTGATGAGATTGGAGGCGTATGGGCTGCACAGCGTATTCCTGATGACCATGTGGGCATTTCTGCCAATATCAGCCGAATCGGGAAAATCGACCGCAAAAACGAAGATTATTTCATGGCTTCGGATAATGTGGAAGCAGTAGCCAAAAAATATGGCCTCTGGGACGGAAAAGGTGATTTCGTGTTCTGGAAAGCCTATGCCGATCGCGAAAAACCCTTTATGATCCGTGAGTTTTATGTATTGAGTACGCTGGCTCCTTCGCTCAAGCTGAGCATGGAAATGGATGAACTGCCTTTTAGTGTAAAACCAGACGAAAAGGTAAGCCTGCGAACCATTTCCGAATTGTACCGGGCTACTTACGAAGGCACACCCTATGATATGACCCAAAATATCAAAATGGTAAAAAAACGTTACGAAGACCGCAAAATGGTTGGTGAAGATACCATCATCAGTCCCATTGCACATGCCTGGCCTACAGGCGATTTCAGGAATACAATCAACTATTTGGCGCCTGGAACAATTGAGTTTCAGCGTACGGTTGCTGTTTCGTGGTGCTCCTATTCGCATATCATTCAGCTGCGCGATTGGCTTCCGGATGAGGTGGGTGGCGTGGCCTGGTTTTCGTTCGATAATCCTGCCGAAAGTCCGCGCATCCCTATCTTTGCCGGCACCTCCGATCTGCCAGAAAGCTTTAATTACTGCGGCCAAAAGCGCTATCGCGAAGATGCTGCCCTTTGGGATTACCGCAAAGCCAACAAACTGGCTACTGTAAGCTGGGGAAAAACCAAGGATACCATGGAAGAAGCGGTGTTGTGGTTCGAAGAAAAGGCTGCTGGCGAATTGCCGCTTGTTGAAAACAAAGCTGCCGAACTTTTGCAGGAAGGCAAAAAGGAAGAAACTGCCGAATACCTCAAAAACTACACACGCGACTTTGAAGCGGCAACAAAAACACGCTGGGAGCAGCTGGAAGCGCGTTTTTGGGAGATGTTTGGCAGGGGATTTTAGATGGGCTTGGATAAAAGCAACTATTTTGTTTCTCGAAGTTTGCGCAGGTTTTTAATGTACTTGAACTTATTTATTGGCATGGCGTTAGCTTTGGCGTTGGCTTTGGCTTGTTTTTTGACAAGCAGAACCTGCTTCTGTTTTAACCAAAAGCCTCCAAACCCTTCGATTCAAGTCATAGGCATCAAGCTCAGGTGCAGCGCACTATTAATTTTTTCTTTTAATTTGTAACCGATGTGAAACCGCTGCGTCAAATGGGTGAAATTAAAAAATTGATAAACCTTAAATTTTGAACACCATGATTGACGTAACCGCTATTATGATCACCGGCATTGTGTTTGCCACCATCTACGGACTTTTCTTTTTGTTTATCCGCCGCCGCGAAAGACTTACCCTTATCGAAAAAGGTATGGACGCTTCTATCTTTTACCAAAAGGATAAAAACACTTCCTATATCAGCCTGCGCTATGGCATGTTGTTTATTGGCGTTGGTGTGGGAATTTTATTGGGAAACATACTGGCTGTAACCACAAATCTTTACGAAGAAGTGGCCTATTTCTCGATGATATTCCTCGGAGGAGGAATTGCGCTGGTTGCCAATTATCTGATTGAGAAAAAAGAAAAATCCAATCAGCAATGAAACGCATTTTATGCTTGATCGTTTTGCTGGGACTCGCGCTGGGCGTGCAGTCTCAGCATGATTTTAATGCTCAGAAGGCTGACAGTCTTTTTCAACTGTTGCAAGAAAACCAGCGCTGGATGGGGTCGGTGATGCTTCGAGAGAATGGGGAGATTGTTTATCAGAACGCCATTGGTATGGCGGATTTGGAGGGCAATATTTCAAACACCTTGCAAACCCGTTTCAGGATAGGTTCTCAAACCAAAACATTCACTGCAGTGATGATCTTGCAGCTGGTGCAGGAAAACAAACTCAAAATGGATGATTTGCTTTCACAGTTTTTTCCTGAAATTCCAAATGCTGAGCAAATAACATTGGCACATCTGTTGAGGCATCGCAGCGGCATTTACAATTTTACCAACGATCCGGAATACCTGACGTATCACACCAATCCTATAGCGCAAAAAGAGATACTGCAAAAAATCACCGGCTATCAGCCTGTTTTTGAACCCGGAAGCAAAGCCGAATACAGCAATTCAAACTACATATTGTTGGGCTATATCCTTGAAGCAGTCACTGGAATGGACTATGCCGAAAACCTGAAAGCGCGGATTACAGAACCGCTTGGCCTGGAGCATACCTATTATGGAAGCAAAATCAACCCTGACATATCAGAAGCGTATTCTTACAAATGGGAGGGAGGAGCATTTGTGCTTGAAGCCGAGACAAATATGCAGATTCCGCATGGTGCCGGTGCTGTTGTTTCAACGGTTCGAGACATCACACTTTTTCTGGAAGCCCTTTTCAATGGTCGCTTGCTTGCAGAAGAGCAGTTTGCCGAAATGATCCGTCTGGAGGATGATTTTGGATGTGGTTTGTTTGTGATGCCATTTTATAACCATAAAGGAATGGGACATACTGGTGGTATCGATGGCTTCAGCAGCATGATGGCTTATTTCCCGGAGCAGCATCTGGCTGTGAGTTTGCTTTCAAATGGCGGCCACTTTTCGAATAATGAGGTGATGATTGCTTTGCTGAGCACGTATTATGGCATGGCTTACGAATTACCCGAATTCACTGAGGTGCAAATTAGTAAGGAAGTGCTGGAGCGCTACGAAGGGGTTTATGCCAGTCCATCTTTTACATTGAAGCTTATCATTCGTCAGCTGAACGGTCAGTTGGAAGGGCAGGGCAGCGGTCAGCCTGCATTTCCACTCGAAGCCAAAAACGACAGCATATTCACCTTTGATATGGCGGGCTTACGCATCCTTTTTCATTCTGATAGCCTGACGCTTTATCAGGGCGGCATGACCATACCAATGGATAGAGAAAAAGGAGAGTAAAAAGCCAGCAGTATGCCTTGAAGTTGATTGCAGGAATGAATTATTCCGGCTTTTTTGTTTTAAAGATTTATTACTGCCCTCGATGGCGCCGATTTGCCTGCACTGAGCTTGTCGAAATGCAAGCGGTGTCCGTAAAACTTATTTTTAGTTTCATGCTTTCTGCTCAAAATAACAATTTTCTTTGAAATATTAAAGAAAGAATAATCGACTTATTTTCCAGTGCTTAGAAGTATTTCTTCAAAATCCTTCATTTCCTTGTGAAATTTATACCTACATTTTAAAGAGGTTTTGTCAACATAATTGCATTTAATTTTAGCATTTTTTACATTTAAATATTTGGGATACAAGGGATTTTCAAATAAAACTACTTTGAAAAGTTTTGCTTGTAGGTCTTTAACTTTAATTTTGAGTGGGTCATATCCATACGTATCTATATAAACTATGCTATCAGCTGCAATTTCATTTACTTTTAATTGATATGGCATATCATTATCATAAATTTTTACCCAATTTGCTTGCCCATTTGGTAATAAACAATAAATGATTGCATCACGCTTATCAATAGGCATATTATTATGATCTTTTAAATTAAAGTAAAAAACATTTTCATCCTCTTGAACCAAGTTTGAACTGTATGTAGACCTTGTATTGCCGATATAAGAAAGGTCATTAACTATTTCAAAACTATTTGTTGTCTCGCAACGTTCTTTAATAAAACCTCCTCCGATTACATTTCCAAATTTAAACTCAGCATAGTTATCGTGCAGTACTAAACTATCATTGTTTTCATTGTAAAATGTTTTGACCTGTTTATTGTTTTGACTAGTAACTGTCAGAAAAGCAAATAGTAATGTAATCATAAATAGTACTTTTCTCATATCAAAAATTTAAAATGTTATAGAAATAAAATCCATACTCATGAACATTCTTGTTGTTTATGATAAACTTTTCTCCGAAATTGTTGAATACTATTTTGAATTTTGGAATTCCATCAATCAATTTATCGGACCACAGTACGAGTTTTGTTACCGGCATTGCATGTCCGCTATTTCCCCATACTGAAGTATATCCAAAAACACCACTTTCAGTTGAGGGGAGTTTATCAATTAAACCGTTAAAGAAACCTAATTTCTCACCATCAATACCAGCAAAATCAAAAAAATCTTCCAAATAGATGTTTTTCATTGATGTAGAGGCTATATCTTTAGACGCAAAAAAATCAGAAATCATATTTTTGTAATATTCTGCATTATTTTCAGGGTCTAATTCTCCTAGTGTCATAGGAAAGCAACCATCTTTAATTCTATCAGAGGAAGGATAGTGATTATATTTATAATGTTGTACTCTTTTTTCTCCCCCACTCCAAAAGTTATTCCCATTTCTTGCTGCTCTGATGCCACCAGTAATGCCACCCGTTAAGCCGCCAATAGCACCGCCCCACAAGCCGGAGTTTAGCCCATTGCTTAAGGCTTTGCCAATGTTGTCGCCTTGTATCAGGCTGTTGCCGGTTCCGGTTACCATACCACCCGTAAAGCCAGTGCCAAACCCAACTGCTGCTCCGGCACCAAACCCTTGAGCCCCCAGTGCAGCAGACGACATAAAGCTAAAGTGCCCTGCACCGGAAGCCAATGCCCCAAAACCAGCTCCTATACCAGCACCCAGCCCACCTGCCAGCGCACCAACACCAAAATGACCCAACCCGGCTGCATTAAACTGCGCGCCATTGGCTATCCAGTTTGCTATGCCGCCAATGGCAGCACCTATTATTAAATGAATAAACTCCCCACTCGGATCAGTATATTTAAGCGGGTTGTTCCAGGCGTAGCTGTAGCGGTTGTAGTTTTGGCTGTATTCGGGTGCTTGCACAAAAGGATCGGGCGAGAGGAAACGTGCCAAAAACGGATCGTAAACCCTGCCGTTCATGTTGATCAAACCAAACTGGTCCAAATGTTCATGGCCTGTATAACCGCGATCGAAAAGGGTAGGTTGTACATTGTAATCTGTCCAGTTATTGGGGTTTCTGCGTCTGCCCCAGGGGTCATAGCTGAGCTTTTCGAGTACATTACCCGAGCCATCGGTAATGCCGGTGATAGATCCCAGGTAATCGGTAAGCACATAATACAGCTGCATATTGCTGCCTGTTTGCACCATGATACCAAACAAACCCGTGGGGCCGCTCAGGTAATGGATTTTTTGTTCTGTTGAAGGCAACATCCTTTTGGTTTCGTACTGATCCAGAAAATAAGTTTCAGTGATAAGCGGCATGCCTACCCCCTCGTCTTCTTCGAGGCGACTGTACTTACGTTGCTGATCGGGGCCATAGGTGATGTCGAGCTCATAGCTTCGGCCATTGGGGTACATATCGCTGATAAAACTTACCTTATTAAAAGGTGTGTAGGTGATGTTTTGTTCCGGTGCGGCATTTAAAAAGGCTGCTGTAGGCTGCTCCACACTGGTAACGGCATGTGGTTTGCCTTGTGGATGCTCGTAGCGGTAGCTGGCCGGGGCGGTGCTCACATCGGTTTTTTGGCTGATGTTGCCATTATCGAGGTACTGCATGGCAGCCACTGTTTGATTGTTTACGCGCCAGCCTGTGAGGCGGCTGTGCAGTTCGGTATCGTAGGTAAAATCTTCTCTGAAGTTTTTCAGGGCATCCCTGCGCCAGGCCAGGTTGCCTGTGGTGCTGTTGAACTGGTAGCGCAAATCCTGCACTGTACTTCCCAAACCAAATTGTGAAACTGTTTGGCTAGGAAAGCCAAAGTTGTCGTATTGGAGACCGGTAACACCGGCTGGTGATCGGTATTGTGTCCATTGCCCGCGCTGGTTCTGCAACTGACCTGTCCATAAACTACTCCAATAGCTGCCAAAAAAGCCTGATATACCCGTCATGTCGCCACGTTGGTTGTAGGTATATTTCAGCTTAAAGCCACTGGGATAGGTGTAGGTTTCGGGCATACCGCTTGTGGGGTTGTAAGTGTAGTCAAAGGTAAAAATATTTTGGTTAATGGTTTCAGATTTTTGAGAAATTCTTCCCCCGCTGGAGCCGATTTGTAATCGGTGACCGCACAATTTACTTATAGTTCCATGATTTCTGCTCAAGAATCAAAAATAATCAATTTTCGTAAATTCACACTGGTGTTGTATTCACAGCATTTTATGTTTTACAAAAGAGATGTTCCGGATACGGATTGCATCCCAATGGCCGGGAGCACCAGCCCGAAGTTGCAAAATGAATATTAAGTTAGACTGAAAATATATACTTTACTGCATAATTGAAACCATCAAAATTTCATTTCATGGCATAAAATGACTATTTTTTATTAATTTTGTTGTATAATATTGACTAATATGGTACAGACAGTAGCGTTAATAGCTAAAAATTTAAAGCGATTGAGAGACCATAAAAGACTATCTCAAAAAGAAGTTTGCGCAGATTCAGGCGTTCCGCAAGGACAATACAGCCGTATTGAAAACGGTAAGGTTGAGCCATCTATCTCTACTTTGGAAAAACTGGCTTCGGTTTTTGATGTGTCTGTTGCAGAATTTTTTAAGTCGGGCGACTTGGAAGAGGAACAAAACTTGCCATTAATGCAAAAAATAAAAATGATTGATTCACTGGCAGAGGATGAACAACAAGCCCTATCTAAAATGATAGATTTGGCCTTGGCGAATAAGCGTATGAAGGATAATTTACAAACTTTAATCACTCAATAATATGTACACATACAAAATACATTTACATAAAGAAACCGAAGGTGGTTTTACGGTTTCTGTTCCTGCATTGCCTGGTTGCATAACATATGGCGAAGATGTGGATCAAGCTATTGCTATGGCAAAAGAAGCCATTGAACTTTATATTGAAGAATTGCAGCAAAGAGGCGAATCCATCCCCGATGACAGCAATACTTTGGAATATTCTTTAAACCTTGAAACGGTATGAACCTAAGCCCAAAGTATCTTATCAAAATTTTACAACAACACGGCTTTATTTTCAAACGCTCCAAAGGTTCGCACGAGCTCTATTACAACCCTGTTACTAACAAAACGGTCATAGTAGCTGTGCACGGTGGCAAGGATATGAAAAAAGGCACGTTCCTAGCAGTGCTCAAACAGGCCGGTATTGACAAAAATGTGTTGGATTAAAAAAAGCCGCACCAGCCAGTGAACACTAATTTCTGTTATTACCACCATTTTTCTTTGTATCCATTGCTGTCATCATATGTCTCCCATCCATATCGCCGGTATTCCTCTTTGATTTCGAAAAAGCACTTGCAAGGATCATCAGAAGCAAAATCTTTGTAAAAATCTGAACGAAATGGTAATTTGTTATGTGTTCCACTTGGATTAAAGTTAAATATACATTCATTGTTTTTTTCAGAATTTTTTTGTCTCCAAATGCCAATAAATATATTATTGTACTGCCTCAGTTCCCCGACTTCGCTCCAATAAATCTTAGGCTCATTGTTTGAAATTGTAAATACAACAGTGCCTATTCCGGTGAAGTATCCTAAACTATCAATAGCACCTTTCTCTATTAAAAGGTAATCAAAAGAAAGTATGTAAATAGCATTTTCCACAATAAATATCTTTCTTGGCTTGATTTGTCCGGAAATTGATTGTACTGTATTGTCTCGTTTTCTTTTGCCAGCAACAAAATAGCCAAGTAAATGTTCCATTTAGCCGTTCGTGTCCTTTACATAAGCCCTTCGTGTCTTTACATAAGACGTTCGTGTCTTTGCAGAAGACGTTCGAGTCCTTGCATAAGCCGTTCGTGTCTTTGCATAAGATGCTCGTGTCTTTCCAAAAACAAATTTGCTGATTTTTGCCTGTGGAATGTTAATTTGTTTGCACGAAAGACTGCTCACGGGCAATGAGCAGGTTTAACCGTTTTACGAAAGGGGCTTGATCGCCTGTGAGGGAGGCATAAGGCTTTACGGAAGCTTTTTCAGCTTTTACGAATCGCAAAAACGACTTACGGATTGCTTTTCATGAACTGCGAAGTAGGCATCATGTTTTACGTGGCGTTGATGTTTTGCAACGGAAAGCATTTGCTGGTTTGTGGAGGGCTTTTCGGGCGTGGCTTTTGGTTGTTGGCGAGAAGAAAACTAAGGGAACTGCATCGTTAAATGAAAATTCAACAGTGATAAAGCTTAGCAGAGCCAAATGCTGAAGATATACTTTCAGTTATTCTTCTGTTGTTACCTAACTCATGAACATTTATACAATTAGTTGGTTATTAAGTTCTGTTACAATAACTTAATACTCGGTTATAACATGGCCTTTTGACGCTGTCTTCGATACAATATGCTCAGTGAAAAGGCCAGTTGTAATAAAGTTAAACTTTTAAACACTAATAAAATGTTCGGATTATTTAAAAAGAAATCAGCCAAGGACAAGCTTTACGATCAGTATGAAAAATTGATGGCGCAATCGCATGCCCTGTCGAAATCTAATCGTGCAGAAAGTGATAAAAAATATGCAGAGGCTCAGGAGCTAATAAAGCAAATTGACAATCTGGAATCCTGAGTGGCAAGCAATTAAACGCCTGCTTCGCTGAAGCTGACTAAGCGTTGTTGCTTTTCGTCCCACAACCTCAGTTTCAAGGTATAAAAGCTGTCGATCAGCTTCACGGGCACAACCTGATGAAAAGCTTCGTTTTCGTTGTGGCAGCGCTCCAGCCTGTAATTCGGGATTTTAGAACTCAGGTGATGGATATGATGGTAGCCGATATTGCCCGAGAACCATTGAAGCAATCGTGGCAATTTCAGAAATGAAGCACCCGTAATGGCAACAGTGCTATAATCCCATTCCTCATCGCGATACCAATGCACATCAGGAAACTGATGCTGAACATAAAACAGAAAAACCCCGCCAGCAGAGGCAAGATAGGTAACAGGCAGCTGGATCAATAAAAAAGTTTTAAATCCAACCAGCAAGCTGAGGCCAGCTATAAGCATCAGCAGCCCCAGATTGGTTATGTAAACACTCAACCGCTCTTTGCGGCTGAAGCCCTTACGTGTGAATCGGTTGCTAATCAAAAACATTAATGGGGCACCAATCAGAAACATCACAATCGGATTGCGATAGAAACGATACCAGCGCTGACGCTTTTTAGGCAGGGCATTAAACTCCTCTACGGTTAAAGTCCACACATCACCTATGCCGCGTTTGTCAAGGTTTCCGGCCGTACGATGGTGTATCAGGTGCGCATGATGCCAGCGGTGATAAGGGGTAAAGGTGAGTATCCCGAAAATAATACCAACCACATCATTGGCAAGCTTCGATTTAAAAAAGGCACCATGGCCGCAATCGTGAAAAATGATAAAAATCCTAACGGTAAATCCGGCAGCGACAAAAGCCAAAGGAATAACCAGCCAATAAGAAATCTGAATGGCATAAAGCATGAGTATCCATGAACCAATAAAAGGGAGGAGTGAGTTGGCTATTTGCCACAAACTACTGCCGATTGAGGGCGTTTTATATTTTTTGATCAGCTTAAGCAGGTTTTTGTTATTGCCCGCTAAATCTGTTTGTTGTTGCATCTGTTCCTTTTTTTTGTAAAGATACTACAGTAGCGTTCTAATAGATTCTGTTTTTGATTATTTAAGAGTTTGCTAACAAAAAAGGCTGTTGGCTGTTGGCTGTTTGGCGTTGGCGTTTTAGTTTGAAAGACACTATGCCCGTAAACTCATGAACCCATCAACCCGTGAACCCTTAAACTCACAACCCTTTCTCTCTCCAATCGTATTCCGCTTTCTTCAGCCGATCCATGATGGCTTTGCCAATGCCGGTTTCGGCAACGGCTTCGGCAATAATCAAATCGATCTCAGGATCATCTTCCAGGCTGTGCATGGCAGCAAACAGATTCACGGCATAGTCGCGTAAGTCGTTCCTTTCGGATACTTCAATCACCCGTTTAAAAGGAGCAGTGTGTTTCCCCGTGAAGGAAATCAAACCAGCATGGCTCAGGTCAGTCGTCTCAAGCAGATTGTCATTGGCAATTAACATTCTCTTGCGCGGGCTGTAGTGCGACTTCAGCATGCCGGGCGCCAGAGATTTTTCCATAACACCCGAATTGTCAAAAGGAAGTACGCTTGCAATCTCTTCCTGTGTAATTACACCGCTTCGCAACAGCTGAAAGCCTTTATCGGTAAGGCGGATGATGGTAGATTCTATTTCGACAGTAGTTTTTCCTCCGTCGAGGATATAATCCACTTCGGGTAGTTGCTTACGCACATGTGCTGCTGTGGTGGGACTGATTCGGCCAAACTTATTGGCACTGGGCGTCGCCAGCGGACATTGTGCCGCAGCAATCAGTTCGAGTGCCACCGGATGCGCCGGCATGCGGATGCCAACGGTTGCCATGCCGGATGTTACCAAATCAGGTACCAGCCTGCTTTTGGGAAGCACCATAGTGAGTGGCCCCGGCCAAAATTTTTCTGCCAGGGCATAAATACGCTCATCCTTAACAGCAATCAACGGGTTGAGCGCTTCGAGCCGGTCAATATGCACAATAAGCGGATCAAAGGCAGGTCGTTCCTTGAGTTCAAAAATTTTTGCCACAGCAAACGGATTCAAAGCATTAGCTCCCAAACCATAAACAGTTTCGGTAGGAAAAGCTACCACCTTGCCTTCGCGGATGTATTGCGCCGCCTTTTGAATGCTGTCGTTCAAGTGCATAATTTGTTGTGCCGAAATAAAATGCAAAAATAAGGTAGTTGAAGCAAAAAGTAATGAATCAAGCAACCACGCATTCTATGAATACCCAAATTATTGATAAACAAATAATAAGGTAATTACGAGAAAGAGTAACTCAGATAACTGTTTCAAAGATTATATCCAAAAAGCGAGAGAATAATCGTTTTCCTTCAAAAATTCACTCAAACTTTGATTAAAAGCCGCTTCAGCCTCCAGATGATGCATATGACTGGCACCTTCAAACACTTCGATTCTGCAATTTGGCATCACTACCTGATATTGCTGCATACGCTCCGGACAGGCTTCGTCATATTCGCCACAAGTAATCAAACAGGGAAGTTTTATTTCGGGCAGGAAAGATGCTAATTCTTCATATTTCAGATTGCCGGTTACCGTAAACTCGCTTGGACCCCACATATAATTATACTGTTCTGTATTCATCTGACTAAAAGTGTTAACAACCAAATCCGGCCAGGGATCGAGTCGGCACAAATGACGACTGTAAAACACTCCCATTACTTCCTGATAGGCCGGAGCAGCATAATCGCCAAGGGATTCATACTTACGAATGGTGTCGTTTAACCCTTCCGGAAGCTGATCGATCCAATACTGCTGATCGGCAATCCAGTCGGAAGTACTGATTAAAGGAGCCGATAAGGTAAGCGACAAAACCCTTTCACTGCCATAATTCTGCAAATAGCTTACGGCCAAAAAGCCACCCCACGACTGACCGATGAGGTGAAACTTTTCCAGACGCAAAGCGCTTACCAAGCTATGAAGCTCGCGCACAAAACGGTCTGTCTGCCAAAGAGCAGTATCCTGTGGTTTATCCGATTGACCGCACCCCAGCTGATCATAAAATATCACAGGACGCTCATCAGCAAGGGCTTTCAGACTTAAGAGGTAGTTATGCACAGCACCTGGACCACCATGCACCACAAGCAAGGGCGTTCCTGAGGTATTTTGACCATAAATTTTATACCAGATTCGTCCGCCTTCCACAGCAACGTAGGATTCTTGCAGCATATCATCAAAGGTTTTTTCTGTTTTGCATGTCGTAAAAAATACCAGTGCCCATAGCATCACGCCCATGCGAATTAAATAATTCATCCGCTTAATTTTGAGCTCAAATATACCTTAAACCGGACTGAATCACAAGTGAATAATTCCTTTGAAATAAAAAGCCATAATTCAATTTGAGATTGCTGTTAGCGTTGGCGTTGGCTCGTTTCAACTTAATAAACAAAGTTTTAGGGTTAGGAAAACCCGTGAACCCGTGAACCCAAAAACCTACAAACTTTCAAACTGCTCCAAAAAGCGCATATCATTTTCAAAAAATAAGCGCAAATCGTTGATCTGGTATTTCATCATGGTGATGCGTTCGATGCCCATCCCAAAAGCAAAACCGGTGTAGGTATTACTGTCTATTCCACAGGCTTCCAGCACATTGGGATCAACCATGCCGCAGCCTAAAATCTCTACCCAACCACTGTATTTACAAATATTACAGCCTTCGCCACCGCAGATATTACAGGAAACATCCATCTCTGCCGAGGTTTCGGTAAAAGGAAAATAGGACGGCCGGAATCGGATTTTAGTCTCCGGGCCAAAAAACTCCTGTGCAAAGTAGAATAAAGTCTGTTTTAAATCGGCAAACGACACATCCTTATCCACATACAATCCTTCGATCTGATGAAAGATACAATGTGCTCTGGCCGAAATGGCTTCGTTGCGAAACACCCTTCCCGGGGCAATGATACGCACCGGGAGCTTGCCCTGCTCCATCACACGCACCTGCACACTACTGGTATGCGTGCGCAGGGCCACATCAGGATCTTTATGAATAAAAAAGGTATCCTGCATATCACGTGCCGGATGATCAGGCGGGAAGTTAAGTGCAGAAAAATTATGAAAGTCATCCTCAATCTCAGGTCCTTCGCTGATCACATATCCCAGCCTCTCGAAGATACTGTTGATCTCACGGCGTACAATACTGATCGGATGTCGGCCTCCTTTGAAACGACCTGCCGGAAGCGTGATATCAATCCCTTTGGAATGTCTGTTATCAGGTGTATCAATTGCTTCCTGTGCAGTCTTTAGCTTCTCCTGTGCATGATTCTTCAACTCATTGAGCAACATGCCCATGGTTTTGCGTTCTTCGGGAGCCACCTGTTTAAAATCGTTGAAGAGCGCCGGAATCACGCCTTTCTTACTTAAAAAATGTAAACGAAATTGTTCCAGACTTTCTTTGCTGTCAATCACAAAAGCGTCAACCTCCTGCAGCAGCTGATTAATTTTTGTCTTCATAAAATACTTACTCCAAAATTTCGATGCTCATAGTCACTTCTTCAACCGGCCTGTCCATTCGTCCGGTTTGCACAGCAGCAATCTTATCGATCACTTCAAAGCCACTCACCACCTCACCAAACACAGTATAAGCGCCATCCAAATGGGGTGTGCCACCCAGCGTGCTGTATGTTTTCTTCTGTTCGTCGGTATAGCTTACACCATTGCGCGAACTCATCATGGCGAGGTTATTGGCATCATATTTTTGACCCTGCACGATATAAAATTGCGATCCGCTTGATTTACGTTCTGGGTTCACATTATCGCCCATACGTGCAGCAGCCAGTGCGCCTTTTTTATGGAAATGCTGCGGCAAAATCTCTGCATCTACAGTGTATCCGGGGTCTTGTTGGCCATTGGCATTTCCGCCTCCTTGTATCATAAAATTATTGATCACCCGGTGAAAAGGCGAAGCTTTGTACCAGCCTTCTTTTACGAGCTTGATAAAATTATCACGATGGATTGGTGTATCGTTGTATAGCTTGGCAGTAATCTCGCCCATAGGCGTTTTGATCAAGACCAGCGTTTCGGGTTTCTGAGCTTGAAGACCCATTGTAAGAAGTAATGCAAAAACAACAAAAAGATGTTTCATGGTATTTAAACTTTAAAATTTATCATTTCCTAAAGGCTGCAAAAATACAAAAAGCATGCTGCTGCTCAGCCTTTTTGTTTCCGGGCTTCGTTAAAACATTTTCGGCAAAGGGGTTCGTAGCTTTCTGTCTCGCCCAGCATCACCAGTTTTTCGTTGGCAATGGTGCGGTGCGAATAATTAGCCAGGTTGCCACAGCGCATGCAGATGGCATGCACTTTGGTAACGTATTCGGCAGTGGCCATTAGGGCTGGCAGCGGCCCAAAAGGCTTACCCTGAAAATCCATATCCAGTCCAGCAATAATCACCCGAACACCGCTCTTGGCCAGCTGATCGCAAACGGATGCCAGTTCATCATCAAAAAACTGGGCCTCATCAATGCCAATCACTTCCATATCATTGGCATAAAACAGGATTTGCGAGGCGCTTTCGACTGGAATGGACTGTATGGTCTTGCTGTCGTGCGATACAACATCTTCCTCGCTGTAACGTTTGTCAATATGCGGTTTAAAAATTTCAACACGTTGTTTGGCAATGCGTGCACGGTTCAGTCTGCGGATCAATTCTTCCGTTTTGCCCGAAAACATAGAGCCGCAGATCACTTCGATCCATCCGCTGCGTGTTTTGCTGTTGGTATCTTTTTCGAGAAACATGCCGCCTTTGTTGGGTTCTTTGTAATTTTAGGCCTTTAATTCTGCAAAAATATCAATTTATCCCATGAATAAACAGATGCTTCCTTCACATCACAAACAAATTAATGCTATCAATCAACTGCTCAGGCAGATGCTGCATCAAACAGAACAGCTTCAGCAAGCACAGCGCCCCCTACATCGGCTGGATCGTGATCTGCTGATCAGGCAAACACAGGAACTTTATGAATGGCTTTTCATCATGGCCGATGAAGAAGAGCAGAAAGCTGTTCCTATTCAACAGCCACATCACGCCGAAGCCGATCAAAAGTATGCTGAGCCCAAAGTGTTAGTAAAAAAAGAAGATCCTGCTCCCGAACCGGTTAAACTTCCTCAAGATCACCAGGAGGCATCAACACATCAGGAAGAAAAATCAGAACCTTCAAAACCGGAGGCTTTTATTGTCGATGCACCAGCCGAAAATCCACAACCAGACCTGATAAAAACAGAGATGCCTGAACCAAAAGCAATTGCTGAAGAAGAAAAACCAGCTGAAAAACCAATAACACCTCAGCGATCAACTATTGATACAGCACAACCCAAACCCACTCCACTGGAACTTTTCAGCCAGGAAACACCACCCAGTGTGGCCGATCACCTTCAAAATAAGGAAGATTCCAGCATTGGAGCTAAAATGGAACGCCAGCCCATACAAGATCTTCGCGCTGCTATTGGTATCAATGATAAGTTTTTGCTGATCAACGAATTGTTTTCCGGCAGCCTGGAAGCATATAATAAAATGCTGGACGAACTCAATGATTTTAAGAGCTTTAATGGTGCCAGCACTTACCTGATCGAACTCAAGGTGGAAAAACAATGGGACAGCAAACTTCCCTCATGGAAAAAGCTGGTTCAGCTACTCGAACGTAAGTTTAACGTAAAGCCTGAAGATCATGCCTTATAAATTGATTTTTAAATTGTTATTGAGCTTTTTACTTTTAAGCTCTGCTGCATACAGCCAGGACAAAGTGTATGTGAAAAAACTGGTGAAGAAGCTGGCTTCGCCTGCAATGCATGGCCGTGGCTATGTAAAACAGGGTGATCTGAAAGCAGCAAAACTGCTGGCTAAAGAATTTAAAAAAGCAGGTCTGCAACATTTTGGCGAGAGTTATTTTCAGCCTTACAGCTTTTCCGTCAATACTTTTCCTGGTAAAATTGACGTAAAAATCAATGGCAAGAAACTAATGCCTGGCTCCGAAGTTGTGATCAATCCCATGACAAACAGTGTAAATCAAAGCTACAAACTGCTCAGGCTGCCGGATACTATCACGCAAATTGCTTCCATTTATGCTTTGGTGGATACCAATCAACTTGAAGGTAAAATACTTGTAATACCAGAAGGCGTAACAAATGCTTACCGGCGTGGCATTCCGGGTGTTCCAGCTCTGGTTCAAACTGTCGAAAAAGCCATGTGGTGGCATGTTTCGGGTGCCGGTAACCCAGAAAATAAACTGCACTTAAAAATAAAAGCTGATGCCTTGCCAGCAGATGCCACAACCATTACGATTAACGCTGAAGCAGTATTTGTCCCTGACTATCAAACACAAAACCTTATTGCTTATGTTCCGGGCAGTGTGCAGCCCGACAGTTTTTTTGTTTTTGTGGCGCACTATGATCATCTGGGTCGCATGGGCACAAAAGCTGTTTATCCCGGAGCAAGCGACAATGCCAGCGGCACAGCAACAGTGGTTGATCTGGCACGTTACTTTGCTGCTAATCCCGAAAAAGCATATTACACCATGATTTTTGCCCTTGTTTCGGGTGAGGAAGCCGGTTTGTTAGGCTCGTCTTATCTGGCCGAAAATCCGCCTTTTGATTTAAGCAAAACCCGCTTTGTGATTAATTTTGATATGGTTGGCACCGGAAGTGAAGGCTTGTCGGTAGTAAACGGAAAAGTATTGCCTGAGTATGCCGCGCTCATGGAGCAATTAAACACACAAAAGCGCTATTTCCCTGATATCCGCCTGGGCGGAGAATCCTGCAACAGCGACCATTGTCCTTTCTATAAAAAAGGTATTCCGGCATTTTTCCTCTTTACGCGAGGCCCAGAAAACAGAGAATATCACACCATTACTGATACACCTGAAAAACTGCCCTTTACGGCTTACGAATCTCTTTTTGGAATTGTTACAGACTTTGTGGATGCATCTTCCTCAACCTTATTTGACCGCTAGCCTATGGAAACTTTTTTAATCATCTTCAGCGTTATTATTGTAATTGCCTCCACAGTCCTCAGTTATTACAGTTCCATCAGCAGCGGTGCAGCAAAAATGGAAAAGTGGTTTGAGAAACGGGAAAGTGCAAAGCCAGATGAAGAAAACTAGCCGAAAATTAAAGAATAAATACTGTTTTGCTTTCAACTTGAAAAGGAGGGATTTATATTGTATTTTTGTTAAAAATTTGAATGATGCGTACAAAAGAATTGCAACATTAAGATTATTGACAGGGTAAGCCAGCTTGAAGATGAAGCGCTTCTAAATGATTTAATGAAATTGATCGATAGTACTATTGGCGAAAATGAAATATACCGCTTAAGTACTGCCCATAAAGAAGCCATTTATAAAGCAACTGAGCAAATAGAACAAGGTAATTATTTGGTTCATGAAGAAGCTAATAAGCAGATTACCGTATAACCAGTAAGCTAAACTGCCCGATCAAGATCATGAATGACAACCCCTGTAAGTTACAAAGGAGAGAACAAGCCGACACAAAAAATTGCCAACCTTCGCAAGATCATAATCGCCAAGAAACGCGCCACCGAGATACTAGACGAGAAGATTATCAGCCTTGAAAATGAACTCAATAAATACAAAAAACAATGAAAAAGAAGTACATGAATTCCTTCATCGCATTTGTTGTTGCCCTGCTGCCTTGGTGGATAACCCTTACAGGCATCTACGGCATTGTAACAACTATACACCTTCCTAACCTGCCTAACGATTTACAAGTCGAAGCTAACCTTATCGCAAGTCTAGGCATGACAATAGTAGTGTCTGTCGTATTTACGGCGGTATTCACAGCATTATATCTTTTCGTCTTCATGAATTACTTCAAAGGCGTATCCGACAAGAGCAAGAGATTCCTGCCGGAGAACAAGACCTACTTCATCATCATCGCATCCGCCTACTTCCTTTTAATCCTGATCACTGCATACAATTATCACCGGTTCCAGATCAACCAAGACCCGTGGGATTACTTTAAAGAAATATTGAGGTGACCAATTAATTACTTATCTTGTGAAGGAATAATTGATTAAAAACTAATCAAAATGGAGTTTACAGGAGAAAACATTTTAGAATTCGGGAAACACTTTCCAGACGACAAGTCAT
>Ga0100391_1002386_pt1 | contig 19914 bp, 13 predicted proteins | sample CryGeymeta201515_FD_81541 | JGI IMG/M metagenome (GOLD analysis project Ga0100391, IMG submission 81541) | Groundwater microbial communities from Crystal Geyser aquifers in Utah, USA - Crystal Geyser metaG 2015-15 | ecosystem: Environmental > Aquatic > Deep subsurface > Groundwater | place: USA... | reverse complement strand
CAACTCAGATTACTTTAGTTCTAATCTCATAATATATATATTTGAACACTCTAAAACCCCTGGTTTTTAGCGTAGTGCACTGCTGTCTGCTTTCTCTTTTAAGCAGCTGTTGAGCATTGGCTGTCGCCAACAAAGCAACGCATGGGAAGCGTCGACTAGACTAGACCTAGTCTTTTTTTTTTTAATGCGGCACCTTGAGGACAGAGCAGACAGCAAATGTGCAGATGTGTTACCGGTCACCAAGGCAGCGCGAAGCATAGCAGTGAGGGCTTGCCTTCAACTAGACCCTAGTCTTATAGCTAGAGTGTTAGGTTACTTACTTAACCGTGGCTCAGTTTTTTAAGAGCATTACTAAACTACTAGACGTCTAATTACTTGCTTGGAAGCGATTGGATATTACTACCTGGTACGTAGCAGAAAGGAGCGACCACGTGAGTGAAAAGTACTCGAGTAACTTTTTCCTGGTATGATGTCATACTCATCACTCGAATTTCTTTTCATTCGCGGAAAAAGATTTCCAAAATCTTCATTGAAGCAGCAGAAGTACTAGTAGACTGCTACTAGAGCTATAGTAGCTACTCTAGCTAGCTACTGTACAGTAGTCCTAGAGTAGTACTTGTAGGAGTCTATTGGATGGCTACTAAAAGCTAAAAGTAGTAAAGGGTAGATAGATGATAGATGATAGACCTTCGAAATACTTAACCTTCACTCATCCTGTGTTCGCAGCGGACGAATGATGTGGCCAAGCAGGATAAGAGAGTTGAAAAGACACCTGCATGTAGCCGTCTGGACGAGGCAGATAGTAAAATCATCCACAGGGGACACTTCTTCTCGTTCCACGACTTCGCTCGTCCACTCCGATTCGATTTCAAGTTCAAGTTCGAGTCCATCTTTGCCTTCCTGGCAAACCCTACGTACCCAAAACCAACCAGGACGGTGCTTTTCATCCTCAGACCGAACCGAGCGTGTATCCACCATTTTATCTCGCAGTATGGTCCCCACTGACGCAAATATAGCAGGCAATGTTCATGGTGGAACCATTATGAAAATGATGGAGGAAGCGGCTGGTGTGGCAGCCGCTCGTTATTTTAATGCCACGACTAGCAGCAGCAGCAGCAGCAGCAGCAGCAGCAGCAGCAGCAAGACGAGTGATGGTACAACTAAATTATGTACCAATAATCGCGTAGGAAGAGTTTGTGCTTTGACATCACGGGTGGAACAAATGACGTTCTTGAAACCCGTCCATGTAGGTGACGTTGCAAAGGTGGATGCTGCGGTTGTATTTTCCTCGATGCATACTGTTGCAGTATCAGTTCAAGTCTCGGCCGAACGAATGCCTTGGTCTCACTCTACGAATCCGCCGTCTTCGAAAGAAGAGGTTGTTTGCAATCATGCATTGGTCTGGCTCGTGGGTGTGATCTTGCCTGATCTTACCACTACCACTGTCACACACAAAATTAGAAATCCCAGTCAATATGCAAGAGCCTTGGCGCCCTTTTATCCACAACCCGATCCAGAGACGAATTCAGATGGCTTGAAGGCCTACCAACAAGCTTCCAGAGCCTACGAGAATCGCAAGAAGTCTTCCTCTGCGATTCCGGGAAGTAGCTTTGACGAAGCCATGCCGGAGTTGGTACCATCGTCGTTATCGTCATCTACAAAGTCCTTGGTCGATAGCAACACTCAATTTTCATCTGAGTCTGCTGCAAAAAAGAACGAAATCAATCACTGCTTCACACCGGATTACAGTGCTGTGGAATTGGCACAAGTCATGTTGCCATCGGACTGTGTAAATCACACTGGTCTAGTGGGAGGCGGTGTGGTTATGAAACTCATGGACAATGCCTGTGGTGTTGTGGCTGTTCGGCATTGCGGTACAAACGTTGTTACGGTCAGTGTTGATAGCGTTAACTTCAAATCACCGGTACTTTTGGGTGATGTACTGAGAGTTCGTGCACGTCCCACCTTTACGTCGCAACACTCGTTGGAGATTGAGGTGTCCGTTATCGCCGAGCGCTTTGGCGTAATTACTGGTGGAGTGGACGGTGTAGTAGCTGATTCTTGCACTGCGCAAGGAGAGGAGGACAATGAACGACGGTTGACACGACAAGAGATTTTGACGACAGATCGTGCCTACTTTACATTTGTCAGTCTCCCTCTTCAGTCGTTATCCACGACCAATGGAGCCCTACCGCCGTCCGCACTGTCTATGCGACCTCTGGTCTTGACAACATCCATAGACCGGGAAAGTTTTGAACAAGGAAGGCAACGATACAATGCACGAAAGGCGTTGCGTAATTCCAATACTTACTAAAGAGTATAGAATTGCTAGTTACCATGCCATGCAGTTTCGTTTTACCGTTGTCACGCTAGAATATGTCATTAGGCGAAACAAGACTATTGGCTCTCAAACGAAAATAGTTGCAGTGGTGGAGCAGGGGCAGTTAATAAATGTTGGTAGGCAAAGAGTCAAATTCCAAAAGTTATCGTTCTCGCGAAATGCAGCATGAATTGTATTATCAGAAGAAAAAAGACGATCGATTCAAAAGCAACGTCCAAGCAATCGATTTCCGAATGCGGACTGCTGCGGCAGGAACTTACAAAATTGTCTACAGAGACCGAGCGCGATTCTTCCCGCAAACTTTTTTTTTTAGTTTCTGCAGTCCATTTTTCGTTTTTCGAGGATGCCGCAATGGTCGCCGAAAGACACGGAAAATGCTGCTTATGATGATCATCTACTCATTTTACATTCATAAAGATTGGCAGTACAATGCTGTGTTTCGCGAAGAATGCGAATTGAGCCTTTGCTAGTGTCGTGATAAATTGGGCATTGGTGCTATTGGTTCTCAATGTCGACTGGGCGCTTCTTTATAATAGCTTCCGATCCGCAAACTCGTGGCGTAGACCTGGTCAATGCATTGCATCATACTACTGCTGCGAATATCTCTAGCTAAAAGTACTACTACTAGTATTAGCCTAATGAAGAGCGAGGATTCAATCAGCAAAAAATATTTGCGAACGAAGGCTAATAATCATCGAAGAAAAACGAACTTCATTGTTGGGAATCGTTCTGATCTCATTTCCAATGACACCTGAGAAGCAGTTGTCTCGCTTATTGATGCATTTCTTTCTCTTCACTTTTAAAACCATCACACAACTAATATAACATACAAAATTAAAACAATTAAAATGGCTGATCCTACTTGTGAGCTTCGCCGCGGAGGTTGGACTGTGAGGTACGACGATTGGTTTCTGCGATACACCGCGGCTGTTTTTTCTTTCTTTCATTCTCCAGTGTTCACAATTTACAAAACAAGAACGCCTGCCTCATTCACGAAAAACTCTTTGTCTTCTTGATGACACTTCAGATTCTTTGTCTTCTTGCTGGCCTTCATCGCCTTTGTTTTGTCTGCGCACGCCATTAGCTCTTGCCGTTTCCTTGTCACCGAGCCAGATGGCCGCGTGATTGGTCTCTTCAGGTACGAGTCTACCAACAGAGACTACTCTGGAAGACCCGTTTGTCAATCCATTTCGTTTTTGCAGGACGTGTCCGAAGAAGATATATTTGCGGACGAGGATGCCTGGAAGGCGGCTCAGGGTCTTGGCACTGCCGGTGCTGCAATTGGTGGAATTGCCATTCTTTTCATGTTTTTGGGTTTCTTTTCTGGCCTTTGCGCCAAGAAAATGATCTTCAAGTTTCTCATCCCGATCATGTTCATGACGGCTGGAATTTGTACGTTGCTGACTAGCATTGCCTACGACGTGGACATGTGCAGTGACATCGAGAATTCTTTCGGACGAGTTGTTCAGCAGCGATATTGTTCACCCGCTGCTGCTAGCACCGGTACAGGTGGAGCCTTTCTTTTGTATTGGATTGCTGGTATTAGCATGTGCTGGTGCATGACACCTTGGGAAGAACCCATGTACAAGTTTGTTGACGAACTCAGTACAGCCGAATCAGCGGCGTTTGACAGTGAAAGTCGTCGCGAAAAACCAGCAGATCCTGCAGATCATGTCGATCCTGCCGATCCAACCGAAGGAATGGTAGAGCATGAAGCAGCGACGTTGGACACTGAAGGTCACGGTGAAAACCCAGCAGATCCTGCAGATCCTAGCTTGGGAAGGGTTGAGAATACCAAGGCACAGCAATACGTGTAGTTCGGTTTCGTACACATGCAGTTGCATGTCATTTTATGTACTGTAGGTCATCTTTTCATTCGTCTGTCGGATCCTGTAGAGGTTTCGTCAAAGGCCTTTATTATTTAACACGATGGTTATTCATTCAAAATCCTAGATGCTACATGCCATAACCTTACCTAGTCTCCATTGGTAAATAATGCTCTACGTCTAACCTTCAAATCTACAACTCGACTGAGTACTGGCTCTACTAGTAGTGACAGAGACCAGTAAAAATTACTCGAGTAGTTTTGTTACTAGTAGACCCTCCCTACTAGTACACTACGGTACAGAGCAAAGCTCTATTCAACACAGAGCACTACCGTAGTCTACTTGACTTAGTCAATGTATTGCTTGTGCTTCTTACCTTCAAGACTACTATCGTACCAGGTACTTCAGTATGGTAGCACGTAGCAGTAGCTCGAAAATTCGTAGGGCAGTAGAGCTGGGTTCGGGTAAAATGTGACGCGCTCCATAGGTCCGGATCGTGGGACTGTTGTTTTACTTCGTTTTATTGAAGCGTATCTGTCGAAAGGCATTCGTGACCAAAAGATACGTTGCCTTTTTTCGAAAATTCATTGACATCATGTTTGAAAAATAAATACAGACAAAAGACAAAAAAACAGAAGACGGCCAGTGGTGGTCTATTAAAAGATTATTGATAGCATTAGATTTTCTCAAAGAAAGAACTCTACGAGCTGTAACTTACTACGGCGCAAGAAGGGATTGAAAGACGGCGATCATTTGGGATAGACTGGAAGGTGTGATAATTAAGTCTCCATGCAGATTGATACTTTCACCGGCATGATGACTACTACGAGCGGCAATGACGAATGTCCTCCTTTGGACGTTATTGACATCAAAACCTCTAGGGAATCTTTCGAATCCAACACTAGCTTTCAAAACGCACCTGACAAGACGACGGTGATTCGTGACTGTCTTGGATATGCCACTATTGATCAACGCCGCCAACAACAACAAAGCCAACCACTCTCCAAGTCGGACAAAACCGCAATTGATTTGTGGCAGCTGCGTCAATTGGCATTATCGCGCAGTGGACTTATCAATTCCCAATGGCGTGCCAAAGCGTGGCCTTTATTGATGGGCATCTCAACAGCACAATCTTCGGACGATGAAGTTGAAGAGGAGCAAGCAGTGGTCATTGACAACAATCAAGCCATGGAAGAGGATATTAATGCGGCCATTTCATGTTGGAATGTTCACTGTAATACTTCTGAAAAATCCACCACTAAAGAGTTGGAACAACAGGAAAATGATGATGAAGGGATTCCAGGTCTGGCGTTGTCATCCCCCTCTTTTACTAGTGCTCTTAGTAGTGGTGAGTCATTTCAAGATGAAGAAGACCATAGCAACGACAACCCAAACAAAAACGACGCCAGCGAGTTGGTAGATCCTGTTAAAATCTGTTCTATCAATGACCAACAAGTTCCAACAGAAAAATTATTGAAACAACTGCTCACACAAGTCTTCGTCAAGTCGCATTCCGCAAGGAAAGAACATACCCAGGAACTGGTTCATGTAGCTTTGCTCATCCAGACAAATCTTTGTTCATCATTGGCGTCCCGAGTCTTGGCACGAGTCTTCAAGTATCCATTATATGCGGCCTTCTTTTTGCCTGTTGAGGACCAAAACTTGTTGCGATCTATTTTGCAATCCAAGTTAGGAGTGACCTCAAATGGCAACCACCACAAGTTGTTCGCGTCCATAATGACACACAGCTCGACCTCAAAAACCACAATGATACGAGCTGCCAACCGTATTTTGGATGCGTGTATGGCAAGTCATCCACTCTTTTTGGTATACTTACAACTTGCTCTGTATGAAAATTTCAGTAAGAAAGATGGCATAATGGATCAGGTCGAAGATGCGATCACTCTGACCATCGCCTATATGTATGTACTCTCCGCCTCAACCTTCTTAAAATTCACATATGTTCCATTTCTCTACGGTGCATTTCTAAACCCCCTTTTCCTTTAATTCTAACAGGCAAGAGTGTCCTCCCGTCCAGCTCTTGGAAGCCTCCCAGATTGCACTTCCCGCCGCACCAGCTTGGACAGCGGCGGTAAGTGCGCCCTTGGATTGGGTGCACTTGCCCACACAGAAACATCAAACTGTGGAAGAAGAATCAGCACCTGTGGCGACTTCAGTCTTTACACAGCAGCAACAACAAGAAGTCCCGTTCAAGGATGATATGTCAGAAGCCAATTGGGAAAGTATGTCTGTTGCAGAATCAAAAGGTGCGACCATTGCTACCCAAGAAGTTCAAGGGGGGCAAGAGTATAATATCACCACGACGAAGAAAGTGTCCAATGAAAAGGCCAACATGTTTTATCAAGCTTATCCGTTGGCTATGATAGCAGCAGGATTGATAACAGACACCAACTTGAAGACCCAACCCACACCAGCTACTCAAAAGGCTTCGCTCTACGTTGCAACTACTTTGGTTTTGATGATGCATTTGGCACTCACAGGACAAATGGGGAAGGTTTTCTCTTCCCCCGCCTTCATGAAAAATCAATCCTCCGCGCTTTCAATTTCAAGTCGGACTGCAGTTCCTTCAGCTGTTGTAGAAATCTCAGCTTCCATGGCACCGAGCAGGTTGGTGTCAAATCCACAAAAAATGAAATCTCGACCCATGATTAACAACTCCTCCTCCTATAGAACGGAAGAATCTTCCACGCTTCCACTTCAAAGTCCGATTGCGCTTCCTTCGGCTGTTGTTGAAAGCAAGGCACCGAGCATGTTGATGTCCAATACACAAACGAAATCTCAATCCATGATCAGCAGCAATAATGCCGCCATCAAGTCCGCCATTGTCGTCAAAGAATCAGCAGTTGTTTCTCCCGCTTTAGAAGCTCGTCCATCAGCGGTTGGTGCATCTCAGCAACATCAGGCACTTGCCCCTCCTACACCTATCAGCAAGTCTACCATTCTTAAACCCGTTGTCCGACAGCTGAGAAAATTACAAAAGCTTTGGAAGAAGGTTGCATCTGTATTGTTCCGCCACCGTGGAAGTGAAAACTAATTTTGTTAAAATTAATACTTGTATTCCGAAATTTGCATACTACTTGTGTATCAATATATATAGCTCCGCACCTGATTATTGCAGCAGCCGACGATGACCGAGCTCAAAAAAGCTTGTGTTGGGAAGTTTGTTTTTCGTGAGCGCAAAAGCTAACCTTCCCCCCAAAACTAGCGGTGTCTTTTCGTAGAACATCATTACCAGGTTCCAAGCAGGAAAATAAGAAAATGTTCCGAAAGAAATTCAAAAGTAGGCGGCGTACCAAAATACGTGCTGTCGTCCCAACAACCAATAGAGTAGTAGTTATTAATAGTGTAGGTATTCCCGGCTGCGCTCGCAACAGTCGTTGACCAGCTATTGGTACTGATCATGTTGACTGTATTTTCAGCAAAAGCGTGCTCTCATCACTACGTAGTAAAGTCGCACTCTCCTGAGTAAATCTTGAGATGGCTGCTAATAAATTATATCACTTCACTCTTGAAAACCTCAGGAACTGTTTCGCAAGCTTGATAGCTACTATTACACACATAATTCGAGTGGTAGATAGTCGGAAAAGCGTGCAATGGGTTCGTGTGGGATGGTTCGTCGCATGTCTATTAAGGCCTGAGGCCTGACAAGAAGAGGTACCAGGTACGGTACGAGTGGTAGAAGAAGGGCAACGAAAATCTGTGAAAATGTCGTTCTTATTTTTGTAGCATGTGCACATGCCTGTACAGTAATTCTTTTAAGAAGTAAGTACAGTAACGGAGTTAGAAACATCGACAAGATCCAGAAGATGTTGCGTGTGGTAACGCCCGCTTCCGGAGTGTGCATAGCAGTTGATTGCTTGCCGAATTTGTAATCAAATATTTGTGACCAGTATTGAATTACTATTATTGACGCTGAGACTTGTGTCTAATAGAAACCGCAGAAACAATGTGACCATTCTAAAAGGAGCAGCAAAGATGAATTTAAATCTACAATTTCGCGGGTAATGAAATATTTAGGCATATTCACTCTTCATGATGAAGGCTTCCATAAAGCTTGAAAATCCGATTTGTATTAAATACCAAATGAACACACGTGAAAATGCCCAGGTGCACAAAATCGTTCGTGCGAATACGAATGCAAAATCTCGCAGCGTTAATTTTCGAGACGGAGTCCCCCAACTAAGAAAGTACTGTATTGAGTAAGGCGGAAACATCCAGCACCGCGGCTCTGCACAAAGGATGAGAAATAAATTAAGTTTTACGAATAAAAGAGGACAATAACTTTTTTTGGAGTATACAAGATTAATATAACCATCCTCTTGCGTCTAATAGATCAACGATGACAGACATGAAAATTCACTTTGAAGAACCTCCCATAGTCGGCTGCAAAACTGCAAACCTGACGCAGCTCGCCAAATGCAAAGAGGACGGGAAATTATTGTACGATGTTGACTGCGCTTGTCGTAAAGTCTGTGCAGGAGTGTTTGTCTTATTAGATAACGATTATCTCACTGTCTCTCCCATCTCTCTGTAATGTTTGAATCCCCGCAGTACCCGGCAACTGTCCTTGCCACCCGATATGGAAGAATCAGTTATTGCAGACAGTGCCGCTAGCTGCAATAGTAATCGGGATAATGATGAGGTTTCCTTGGCTTCGGATGCATCTCGGCATACGATATCCATTGAGAACTCATTCCTGAAATACGAAGCAACGACAGCAGCTGCTACGGCGGCAGCGGAACCTGGCGAAGATGAATTTTCTATCGAGGAATGTGCGGATACAAAATCATTCCTGTCCTTGAGGTTCACGTACTTGATAGTTACTCTAGTCATCATGTTGGCTGATGGTCTGCAAGGTACGGCCAATGTCGATTTTTTGCGGCGTGCGTTCTTATTTAATTGTTCATCTTTAACCTTATTCAAATCAAATCCAACAATACAGGAACACACCTATATGTCTTATACGAAGGATACGGCTTTACTGTGGCCAACCTTTACTGTCTGGGCTTTGTAACGGGAGGATTGGCTTCTCCTATCACGGGTCCTCTGGTAGATAAACTGGGCCGCAAGAAGTCTGCTATTCTCTACTGTGTTTTAGAGATTATTATTAATCGCTTGGAACAGTATCCAGTATTGGCGGGTCTCATCATTAGTCGAATGGTCGGAGGGATTACGACCAATCTCTTGTCCACTGTCTTTGATACTTGGCTCGACACGGAATACCGTCGACGTGGAATCCGCAAAGAGGGGGGATACGAAATAATTATGCGGGATTCTGTGATTGTCAGCAATCTGGCTGCCATTGGATCTGGGTATCTGGCACACACGCTGGCCGAAGCCTACGGTCCCAAGGGACCCTTTGAAGGTGCCGTCACGTGCACATCGATCGCCCTCATTGTCATTATGTTTATGTGGTCCGAGAACTACGGTTGCGGCGAAGACGAAGTCAAGAGCGTGACGCAGTACATGCGCGAGACCCTTACTGCCTTTCAGTTGGACAGTCGAGTCTTGAAATTGGGAATCATTCAGGGCATGACGTGTGGATCCATCCAGATCTTTATCTTTCTTTGGTCACCTGCGCTCCGGCATTTCGCGGTCAGTGCTCCTGTCGGATCTTTCGGACTAGATCACGCCGGTGAGCCTGCCTACGGTCTTATCTTTGGCGGATTTATGGCCGCTGGTGTCCTCGGCGGACTGACGGCTCCAACTATTCGACGATTTGCAACTTCCATGATGAGCCCTGCTGCGTCCAATGATGGCGAGCAGACAAACGAAGACAGACCTCAAAGAGTAGAAGTCCTGACGTCGCTTTGCTATTTGGCATCGGCTGGACTCCTCTTACTGCCCTGCTTGTTGGACGGAGAAGGCAAACACTCGTTCTCCATCTGCCTCGCTGCTTTTCTGTTCTACGAATACATTGTTGGTCTATACCTTCCTTGGGAGGGTGTTTTGCGGTCCATTTATTTTCCCGCAGAAGGTCGATGCTCTATTTTGACTCTGCCTCGGATCATTGTCAATGTGGCAGTTTCTGGCGGAGTAGTCCTGACCAACTACATGACGATGAGATCCGCTTTCTCCTCCATTGTTGTCCTGTTGTTGTTGGCTGTTGGACTGCAGTGGTCGCTGCGAGACTCTGCTGACAAGAAATCTACTGAGAAGGGTACAGGTGCAGGTGCCCCGGAGCTTACAAGGGCATCGTTCTTTTGCACTACTACTGACTGTGATGACTGCAGTGTGGCTACCGAAAACACCGCCATCATTGATTCCTTGTCGTCTCTAGACAAGATCAAGAGAGAATAAACCGTGGATGCACACATATATATCTCAGTCCTTCCAATCGGGCTTATGGGGAAAATAGCCAATCTGGTGGCTTATCTTTTTACGAATGAATATTGGATATTTCTATTTTTACATCCATAATGTTGCAAATAATGGACAGTAGCTACAACAATGTTGATATCTTTGCCTCTGAAACAGTAGCAAGGTTAAGGTATTGTTAGGAATTCACATACTCACGAAGAGTAGACTTTAATATTCTAATTGCACAGTCGGTTTGCCGGAACTGCTGCCTGTTTTGTTGTCCTTGTAAATTCGAACGCGAGATTGATGAGCCGCTCGTAAGTGTGCCTTGCTTTTGGGGATTTTACAAAGGTTCGCCATACCACTAGCATCGCACTCCCGACAGGGCAGAGTCGAAAAGACTACATTTTGTCCCGGCAACACTTCAAAACCTAGTCGAAAGGCAGTTGCTGCACGGGGCCACAACTTTTCGAGCGCCTCGAGTTCGTCGTGGGCCAAGATTTCTACACAACAATAATTTTCACGATCGAGTTGTTTTCCCAGGTCCAGTGACGACCGATGTCCCTGTTCTTCTACTGCAGCAATGGCCTCATTCTGAGCTTCTCTTTGTCTTTGTTCGCGTTCCAATGTCATCATGGCTCGCTGCTGTTGAGCAACTTGGGCAGGTGACAATCCTAGCACAGCAGGTAAGGCCATTTCTTCCATGGAAGGAGAAGAAGGACTCAAACCTACTACCGATCTTCGGGCAACGGACGGTGAAGCCAACAGCTCGTTCACGGAATCATCCGTGTTGTTGTTACTTTCGTTGAGGGCTTTATTAGTGCACCACAATTGAGGTGCTTCACCGTAAAGGTACGATTCGAGATGTGGTGGAAGAAGCGGCAATCGATGAAACGAGCACAACTAGCAGTATTGCCCAGAAAAGAATTGTGTGTTAGAGCAAATTGTTCGACTTTAACAGCAACAACAAGAATAAAGCACACAACGTTGTTCAGAGCAAAATGTTGGGTGTCGGCAACGTACCAGGGATGATGCATCCGGTGGACATAGTTGACCACCTTCACCCGTCTTCATATATTTTCTCCAGGCATGACACCAGGCTCTGGGAATTGCATAATAGGTTCCTGGAATTAGGGGACACATTCCTTCTTGTCGTGTTGCTGCTACTGCTGCTGAAGAAGACGACGCACTAGTTGCAACAAAAGCTGCGTTCATGGTTTCAGATGCTTCATCCTTATCGTCATTGCTATCCAATTGTGTTGTTGTTGTTGTTGTTGTTGATGATGATGATGACGATATTAAGCAGTGCATAGGAACTCCTCGTGTTCGTGTATAAAATCGTCGCAATACGGCTTGTGCCAATGGTGCCTTTCGTTCATCTCGTTCCTTGTTCTTTTGTAATTGTTCTTGTCGTTTCGTGGCATTAATTTGTAGCAAACACTGTACGCATTCACCTTGCGATACCTCGAGAGGTATACTTTCGGGATACAACTTCTTGAGACATTTCCATGCCTGCTTGTCCAACAATTTACGTCGCGCCCGTGCTGATTTTCGATTGCTGCACAATTGTAATTGATCATGACAACACACAATATCACTGTTCACATTGGGACCCGGTGGTGGTATTATCATACTACTACCGTTGCTGTTGCTATTGCTGGCATCACTGTATTTGCGTCGGTTCAATCGCTGTTGTTTTTTGGAAATCTTCTTTTGTTGTTGTCGACGAGTGTTCTTACTGGTGGCTGCTGCTGCCAATAGTTGTTGTTGTTGTTGTTGTTGCTGTGCAGCAGCATACTGTTGCTGACGTTCTTGTTGCCATTCGAGCCACTTGAGAGCAGTCTTGCACCACGACTTACTCACGTAATATCCACCACTACCACCACCACCACCGCATGCCGACGACGCCGAATAGCCGTCATCATCATCATCATTAGCAGCAGGAGCATCATCATCAGGATGATTCCAGGCTACTGCGGGTACAGGTTCTGGACGAGATAGGACTCGTGCCACCACCAAGAGTTCCATATTGCGCAAATGTTCAAACGTAAAGAGAATGCTGCAATCACTACTGTCAGCAGCAGTAGCAGGTGCAGTACTGCTAGCAAGACTTGTAGTAGTAGGTGTGGAAGGGGTTTGAGTTGAAACCACATTATTCTTTTTATTTCCCTTTCGTCGACCACCATTGTTTCCATCTTTGTTATGAATCTTGATAGTAGAAGGAGGAGTTGTAGTTGCAGTTGCAGCATCTGCAGCAGCAGTTGTAGTACTGTTGTTGTTGTTGTTCATCACCATCATCGTTGTTGTTGTTGTTGTGTTTGTCATGACGGGTTGCTGTTCAAATCCTTTGGTCAATTCGTAGGGGTAGACACGTTCGGCAGCATGAACGACACAGGCATGAACCAATATTGGATCACGATAATAACGACATGTTTGATGAACGCTTGCTAAATCGTACGCACGTAAATAGGTTAAAATGTTCACCTGAAGTTCACGTGGAAATTCACAAATGTTCGTCGTACTGGTAGCGGGAGAAGATGACGAAGATTCTACTGCTTCCACCTCATCATCACCACCACCATCATCATCATCATCACCTGGAGTCATGCACATGCACCTAGTGCTATTAATTTCTTCTCGTTTTTGATGTTTGGACAAAGACTTGCTTACCGGTGGAAGAAGAGGTTGCAAGGACGAAGATGTGTCGAGAAGACGATTCTTTTCCATTTTCTCCTCCTCCTTGTTCTCTTCCACCAAAAGGTTGGATCCTTCCAGGCTTCTTTCCGGAGCAGTTGACTGGCATGATACCGACGGCATTTTCTTTCGTTATATTATGACTCGTATAGCCTATTCAATTGGAGAAATGGTAGCACAGCACACCACGTTGTCTTATACTGTAGAGTGCCTGGTACTTAGCTATGATGTGAGGAGTGAGGAGTCAGGAGAGCTTTGTGAGAATTCTCTGTTTCTTCAACAGTTCAAAGTTCAAAACAAAAAATAAACACAAGATCGCTTGAATTCGATCCAACAGTCAGATTTGGATAGAGGTGTCGGTGTTTGTTTTTGATTGCTTAAAATAAAATTTCTGATGTCGTCATCAGTATGCAGATGAATCAAAACTAATAGGATTATTATTGTATTCCAACAATATAATATAGATATTGCAAGGAGAATTTGGAATACCTAATTTCTAAAGGTGCGCGTCTCATTTGAAGCAAAATTCTGCGAATCTTTTGAAAGTGTGATTGTGTAAGCCCAGGAGGAACTGTAGTGATGTGGATGTTCTTTTTTGGAGAATCGAATCTATCGCAGCAAACTCTCTCAGAGGTCTTCATTATTATTTTATTCGTCGTGGTAGTCTACTATCCTAGTGTATCCATATCACTGCTAGTACTAGTCTAGTCTACTCATTTCAAAATCTCTCCACTATTACAACTAGCTAGTAGTAGTAGCAGTAGTAGTAGTAGTAGTAGTAGTAGTAGTAGAGCTAGCTTGTACTTAGCACTACTAGCTACTCGAGTAGTAGTCTAGTTATAGTAATGTTCTTATGTTAGAGTAGATTGTAGCGGAACGGAATCTATCTTAGCAACTACTCGAGTAGTACTGGCTACTACTGTACCTGGTAAAATACTCCGGAGTAGTAGCCCTTTAATGCAGTGCTGCATTCTCAAATTCCGTAGCACACAAGTATTGTGTATCAGTAGTAAAACACTGCAAAGCAACAGCAGTGATCCGACCTACTCTCCACCAACCAGACTAGCTAGACCTGCTGCTGTATAAATATCTACTTTAGGACGACCGCTAAAATAAACAAACGAAAACAATACGGGTAGAGAGAGTATTGGTACACCACAGGTCTGGTGAACAGATATCACTACTAATAGTAGCTACTCGTACTCTAGTAGTCTACTAGTAAAATACGTCGTACAGTACCTGGAAACAATACTACCACCATACATAGCATCTACTCGGAGTACTACACTACTAGCGTTGCCAAATCAAAACACTCTCTGCAACTACTAGACTATGCCACGTATTTAGCTACCTGTAGAGAAACACTCCGAGTAAGAAGAAGTGACTGTATTGATTGTTGCGTAGATGGAAATCCTTTGGTCCTCTCACCAGGCACAGCCATACGAGTAACGTTACTGACTATTCTCAACGCTATTCCGAGTAGACTACCGTAGTCTAGTTAATGAAAATCTTTTTCTGCAGTACTCGCGTACAGCGATCACATCTAGCTAGTCTACTACTAGACTAGTAGTCTAGCAGGACGAGTTTTCTTTAAAAAACTACTGGAATAACACAAAAATATCTAATAAGAATAATAAATTCATACCCCATCAAGCAAACATGCCATATCACACAATACTAGCAGTACTTCCATACACCCTTCTTTTCCTAGTATCATCGTCATTAGCAGCTGAGGAAAAGGGATGCAATATTCCCTTGGATCCTACAAATCCAAAGACAGATCCTTGCATTGCCAAATGTCTTGGCCAAAAGTACCAAGATTCACATACGTTCACTTGCGATATCAGTGCCGATTGGTTGCACCACTTGGGAGGAGGTGGAAGAGGAGGAAATCCTAACAAAAAGAGCAAGAACGACAATCCGTGGTATCCTGCAACACCTCCCAAAGGTACAGGAGTTCACGAGTACGTCACCTACACGTACCGCGAGGATGGTACCATCGATGGATCCAAACCACCGTGTGCACAAAATGGACACTGTCCCAATTGTAATGCTGTACGATTAACCGATTATTACGGGCAATACTTAACGCCACTCTGCAGTGTGACCATTGATCCTGAAACCTGTACCATAACGAGCTGTGCAGATCTCTTTAGTCCCAAAGCATCACCGTCATCATTGAATTCTACGTCATCGTTGGGGTTAAATGGACCGTCGTTAGTGATGGTTGTTTTGGCTGTAGTAGTAGGTGTGGGGGGATGGAAGTACCATCAGCAGTGCAAAATGAAACGACAAAAGGGACGAATGGGGATGAAGTAAGTCCAGTTTTCCTGATGTAGTATGCAGTGCAGTCTAGCCTAATACAGTAGTACATAGTACATAGTACTATCATGTCCTTCACTCAATTCGGGATCTAATCTCTCTTGACACAAAAACTCATTATTTACCCACCCGCCAACGTGTCTCTCTTCTTCTCTTTTGCAGTCGATAGTAGCAGCAGACGCTTTCCAATGATGGAGATGGACACATGTCACGTGTATACAACAGGAGAAGCAAACCACAATTGCAAAAGGAGGAACGCCCTAGTACGCATGCCGAGTGTCGAGTGAGCCAAGCAAGCTATTGTTTCACAACAGTTTATTAGAATAAAGAATGCAATATATAGAGAGAAAGCTTTTCTTTGAATGCTCATGTCTTATGTAAAAACAATAATTGCTATTTTAACAGCCTATGCTTGACAGCGTTCGCCGCTGTAACTGGTACATTTGCCCTAGCTAGTTTAGCTTCCTACTAAAAGCTATCGAATCGTCGTCGTGGTCGCCACGATGATGACATTACCGCGGCAGAAGTAACTTCCTCTCCTGTGGATTGTCGTTGCAAGGGCGTTGAAGTCAATGAAGCTGCTCCTGCTGTTGTTGCTGCAGAAATATCGGAACCACGGTGTCGTGGAGATCGATTGGTACGTAGTCGTCGTGGTATCAGTTGCTCTTGTTCAAATATAACCATGGTAGGGCTAGGAGATCGTCGATGATGTGACGATCGACGACGTTGTCGCAATAGTGGTGACACAGTTGTTGGTGTTGTAGCAACCGTCGTAGTAGATTCTTGCTGCGACCCAGTACTTTGGCTCGAAAGTGCTAAGCGCGATCGAAATCGTGCATGCTGGTACTCCCGATAGGCCGTATCGGCCACCAAAATCACCAGCGTCATCCAAATCAAAACGCGCTGCCAGGAATAGCCTCCCAAATCGTCAAAATAGTAGTCATCTGCACCACCAGATCCTTTGGTAAGATGTCTGGACCGGTGATGGTCTTGCGAATCGCTCAAAAAGTCAATATTGGATTCGTGTCCAAAAACCAAGGCTTCTTGACGCAGACGATAGGAATGTGCGTAGGACAAAATGGGTCGCGACTTCTTGTGGTATCCGATCTTCTTGTGAGCAGCAGCAGCAGCAGCAGTAATGGTTGCGTTCATTTGATGCAAGTGATCTTGTGGAGATGGCGGAATCTTGTGCCAATGTTTGGGATCTGCACCAGGTGGCATGGTCGAATGATAAACATTCTTCGTGTTCTTGTTGTTTTTGTTCGTACCGGCAACAAACGTAGGTCTCGACAGAGCACGAAAACGCGGCAATTGATCAAGTGGTACTGTGTTGGGAACAGCAGCGACTGTAATGTTATTTCGGATGGAGGAATGGATGGGTACGGTCGAAGCCTGTGATTGCTTGTTCTTCTTCTTCTCCTTCTTTTTGGAGGCATACTGTCTTCGTCTGGTATTACCAGATAAAAGTCGACCATCGTTGTCGTCATTTTTGGCTACCCCACGACCACCCCCAGCACTGTTGCTGCGAGAAAAAGCATCCAATGAAAAGGATGGATCAGTATCTACCAGTAAAAGTGGTTCGGGTGTCGGCCACAGATCCATACTACCGTAAATGCACAAGACCAACAGTCCACGCAAGACGCGTGATTTGTACAAAACTCGTTGACATCGCCTGGTTGATCGCCAATGGTAGTCTCCTTGTGTCAATGGCGGTAAAGCGTTTTGGTATTCGTCATCATCATCAGTAATCGCTTCGATCATGTCACGAGCATCTAGTTCCAGAGAATTCATATCTAGCAAACGATAATCTGCATCTGCATTATCATGACCTCCAACAACAGTACCGTCATCGTAGCTTTCTTCGTAGCTTTCCAAGGATCCAACCTGTTCCCGATAATTGCCATTGCCATTGCTATTCCCAGTAGCAATAGCAGCATTATGCCCAAACGAAGACGACAAGGAAGCAGTCCCGTGTCGTCCATCCCATTCTGCATCCAGCGTATGCGCTCTTCTTCTAGTAGTAGCAGCATTAACACTAGCAATGACAGTCACTTCGGTAGTACTGTTGCTAGTGAAAGCACTAGCAACAGACGGTCTACCAGTAGTGGACGCAGCGGCAGCCACACTACCTTCTTCTTCAACTAGACGGTCAGAATCCTTCAATCCTGGCAACGCCAGGTACTCTTGTTCGTTAACAGGTCTTGATATAATCGTTGTTTTCTTGGACGGTAACACCGCTATGGTTGGATGATTCATCATTATTTTGATCGTTTTCAATGCCGTTGGTGCACCAGTACCAGTGATTAAACAGTCACGATGGGACGATGGGTTATTATTACTGTATTTAGTATAACAACAATAACAATGTAATCAGACCAAGTATATCAATCGTGAATCGTGATGTATACAATACTCCGCAGTCTCTCTCTCTCTATTTGTGCGTTACGGGGAGGGACACGTTATTATTTGTCGAAAGAAATTCGGCTTCAAAAAATGAATAGGACCAGTACGAACTCGAACTGGTAAAATTGCCGGGCAGTCTTCCTCGTTGGTCTTTTTTCTTCTTGTTCACTTCCAATTAATCTATTGAATGATTCTATATTATGATTATTGTAATCACTTGCTAAACTCTTTTTCTTTGTGTGCTTGGAGTATTGACAACTGTGATGATAACCTTCGCTTTGTTGACACTGCCGATGAAGAAATTGCCATCAACAACAACAACAACAATAACACAATCAGCAAAGAAATAACTACCGTATTAACACAGGAGTGGAGTAATAAAGCTACTAGGCAGTAGAGAGAGCTCTACTACTAGTCTACCCCAGCCGGTAAGTAGTACCTGGTTACTCCGTACTGAATAGTAGTAGACTAGTAGTATTCCTTTGTCGTACTAGCTAGTAGAGTCTGCTACAACTGCCTACTACGGTAGTAGTAGTACTAACTACTTCTGCTCTAGCTAGTAGCTACTACTACTACGGTAGCTCTACTAGTAGTAGTAGTAGCTACTACTACTAGTTTTAGTAGTCTACTATTCTTAGTACTCTAACTAGCTACTACTTGCTTGCTTGCTCGCTTGCTCGCTTTCATCATCTGGGAATTTCACACACACGACACCTTGGCAATTCACCATTGCTTCTTTACCACGAGTAGTACTAATACTAAGTACGTACTAGCCAGTAGTAGATAGAACCAACCTACTTCTACTAGCTAGTACTGTACTACTAGCTAGCCTACTAGTAGCAGTGTTGTACTACAAGTAGTAGACTAGCTAGTAGTCTATTCCTGTCTGCCTCTTTCCTTGCATGAACAATTACTGGTAGGAAACCAGTCAAGCTCTGTGGATACACGATCATCTTCAATCCACGATCGCATTTTTTAGAGACAAGCGACCTTTTTGGAAGAAGAAAAGAGCCCACGCAATATTACTACCAGGTACCAGGTAGTCTACTAGTAGACTACTCGTACTCTACTCGAGTAGACTGGTAGGACTCACGCGAATGTTCTTTATTATTGTAACGTAATAAGAAGAAAGTTCCTGGCTGGAGAGATCACACTCCTGTGTGTAAGCAAGCACATGAATTCAAAACAATATACCAATAGTATTACGTATCATCTGAGAGTAAGCAGAGAAGAAGTGCTGTCAATAGCGATTCTTGACAAAGATACGGATAGATCATAATTATAATATGTGTGATAACCTGCACTGCTACAAGCAAAAAAAGAATGTCTCGCCGGCGCTCGGATGATAGTACTAGTAGCATCCTCGCAAGCACGCAACACACGACTTGCTTCCTACCCGCACACATACAACCATCATCAATCTTACAAAGATTTCCACGAAATTTATGTCTCCATAATTTTTCAAAGCATGCATTGCTATTTTTCTTGAGGTTGAACCAGAACATTAAAATCTACTCTGCCGTACCTACTACCAGTACTATAAAAAAGAAATTAACAGATCCCGTTCCATAGTAGAGGCTATTCCGAATGATACCAGGGGTAGACACAAATACCTACTCTAATAGCAGTAGCACGTTAATAGAGGTAGATAGTACCTGGTAACATTAATAAAAAATAGGCCTGGTTGGTACTACAACTACCAAAAGATAACGAGTACCTGGTACTAGACTAGCTAGACTAGTAGTATTGTGTTCCGGGATTTGTGTTCATGTTCCACTACATATCGAGTACCACTCTACGTATCATTATTGAAGCAACCACGGTACGAGTACTACTACTTCTACTACTAGTAGTAGTAGATAGTAGCAGTACCAGAAGTAGTAGTTGTTGAATAGACACTTCAATTCAAACACTATGTCTATACTTTAGTATGGTCTTCACTTGATGATACTCTGTATTTATTATTAGATAATACTGTTAAAGTGAGAGGACTCTGATATCACTACT
>Ga0100391_1002369_pt1 | contig 19993 bp, 18 predicted proteins | sample CryGeymeta201515_FD_81541 | JGI IMG/M metagenome (GOLD analysis project Ga0100391, IMG submission 81541) | Groundwater microbial communities from Crystal Geyser aquifers in Utah, USA - Crystal Geyser metaG 2015-15 | ecosystem: Environmental > Aquatic > Deep subsurface > Groundwater | place: USA... | reverse complement strand
TGCGGTGCGGGGACGCACCTGCACTACCTTGTTTAGGCCATGCCTGCGGTGCGGGGACGCACCTGCGCTACCTTGTTTAGGCCAAGTTGCCCCGCACTTAACATTGCATGGCACCATCCAAGCTCGTTGAGTTGGGATGTCGCTGGAACGAAACATAAACCAACAAGAACAGAAAGGAAGACACAGAAACCAGCGACAGAAACTCTCAGTTCAAACCCGGCGGGTAACCACTCCCGCGCCGAAGGCCTGACCAGCCACGGCAAGCGAGTCTTGCGTCGTCAATCGAAAGGTTGGCACGAAGCGCTGCCGAACTTTCAGTTGCTTAATGGATCGCTAGATTTTAGTCGTGCCCGGAATTGGGGTTTAGGTGGAACGACCTTCACTATAGGCGACGGTGATATGACGACTACAGCACAAGCCAATTATAACGGCAGTGGTATTGTTCTCAAAGATACTTATTCCCCTGTTACCTACGCCATCAATGTGGATGGCACACTCAAGATTAATGGCTCCTTCACTTGGACAACTGGTGAAATTGCAGTCGTTAACCTGCTAGGTGGCTCCGTCAACAGCACTGGTGCTGTCCTTGCAGGCCTCACTGATAATGCCAACAATTTCATTTCCTTTCAATCTGTTTCCAGCTCGTTCACCGCTGCTTTTGGTGGTCAGTTTGCGGATTTGACCGCTGTGACCGACCAGTTTGGTATCAGCTTCCGTAACGATTCCGGCTTAGGTGCTCTGGGTGTGGTTGACAATGGTGATCTTACCTTTACGGTTACTGTCCCCGAGTCCTCCAGCTTCGCCCTCCTCGCCGGCATGTTCGGCCTGACCTGCGTCATGCTGCGCCGCCGCGCCGCTTAATTCGGCCCGGATTTTTGGTATAGGATTTTCAACTAGCCTTGAATTTCACAAAGGCCGACTGATGCATTCAGTCGGCCTTTTTTATGTACTCTCGCACGGTTTGCGGCCCGGGCAGCCGCCCGGTGTCGCTCCACGCACCTGATCCCTTCATCCAAAAGGTTCGATCCTTACAAAAAGAGGAAGTTTGGGAGGGTCCGGCTCCGTCCGGGCCGCAATCGTGCAATCGGTATCGCTTTCGCCGACTCGGCCCAGACGGAGCTGAACCCTCCCTTTAAATAGGATCAGACAGATTTCACTGCCCAACTTGATGCAATTCGGAATACTTGGTGCGCATAGGAAGATTTGTGTGAATGAGAAAGTCATAATCTTCTAATCATCAATTGTCCCGGGACGTCGGATCCGGGAACCCTATTTATTATTCAACTATTACGAGTCTCGCAGCAGCAATGTCATCTATCTTTCACCCATGCGGCTAAGCCCGCGACACAAGCAGTATGAAGCAATTCTTCGGCAAAAAATCACGTAATGCACTGGCCACGGTCCTCTTGGTCAGCCTCGCGCTGCACGTTGTGGCCATCCTGATCTTCGGCACGATCAAGTTTGTCTCCGAGGCGCTGCGGGAGGAAACGGTCTTTGAGGCGGCACCGGTCGAAGTAGCGCCACAGCAGCAACCGAAATATACCGTGAATATCCAGCAACTCAACCAGTCCACACCGCCGCAACAACCATCCACCATTGTGGTCAACAATCCCTCGGCGCTGGACATTCCGACTCTGGAAATCGACGTGAATATCGAGAGCTCTGCGGTCTTTGAGCGTCCGGCCGGTGACTTCAGTGATGGCTTGTCCAGTGTGCGTGAAATGGCGGTCAGCGGTAATCTGTTCGGGGCGAAGATTTCGTCCAACAAACTGGGCGTGGTGCTGGACGTCTCCGGTTCCGCGCATGCCCATTTGCAAAAGGCGATCGACGAGATCGACCGGAATTTTCCCCGGGCCTACATCGTCCTGGTGGTCGGCTGTGGCATGTCTGACGGTACAGAGGTAGAGCGAATAGCGGCAAAATCGAATCTGGTGCCAGGCAAGCCGCGAATCGTGCCTTATAACCGCCGGGGTGAAAATGAAAAATATGATAGCATCGTGCGTTCCGTCGCCGGGCAGTTGGCTAAGCTCGGTGTGGGGCAGGAGAAGGGCAAGGAACTCGAACGCAATTTCAAGCGGCGGGATAATCTATACATGCTGTATGGGGCCGATATTCTTGGGGCAAACTTCGCCTTTGATTTTCTGTTGCAGCAAAATGCCGACACCATCTACTGGTTCGCCGACTTTGCTGACCGCATCGATGACGAAGTGCTGGAAAAACTGGGCGCAAATTTAAGACGCCAGCGCGTCAAAGTGGTGGCCCACAATTTCATGGGCCGAGGCATCCCTGAAAAGGTCGAAGCTGTGGTTCAAAAAACCGGAGGCACCAGCATCAGCCTGATTCCGGGCAGTTCGGGCTGAGATCCTTTCCGCCGCTGGATCGGGGGACGCGTTTTTTTACATACGGTATCCCGCCATAAACCAGCGACGAATCTTTTCCAGCAGCAGACTGTCCGGCCTACCCGGAAACCGCTGATGTGCACCTTATGGATGCTTATAGCAGGGGTAAGTTCTGTTTTATTTGGGTAGCGCGAACGCATCCTGCGGCGCACTTTGCGGCTGGGGCCTGGTCGGTGCTCAGGTAGGCTTTGACGGGGTCGGCCATTACGGACGTTCCTGCGGTGCGGGGACGCACCTGCGCTACCATGGTGCGTTAAGAGACCCCGCATTTTAAAATTACATGGCGCTGTTCAGGCCGGCGCCATGCATTTCGATCTGCGGGCTAGGCCAGATTAAAAACTGATTTGCCACTGCAGCCAGGCGTTGCGTCCGGGTTCGTTGACACGGGTGGTGGGAGGCGGGAAGCCAGCCACGGCGGCGCCAGCGCGGCTGAGGTGCTCGGCATAGGTCCGGTTAAAGAGATTGTCGATGCCGGCGCTCAGGCGATGCTGTTCATTCAGGTGCCAGACGGCATTGAGCGAAAAGATGGCGAAACCGGAACTCGGGCCGAGATCCTGGCCGACCAGGTTGCCCTGATTGACGGCTACCCGGTCCTGCGCATCGACCAGCCGCAGCAGACCACCCACGGACCAACTTGATTGCTGATACGTTAGCGCCAGCCGGCCCTCCAGCGGCGGCTGCTGCGCCAGGGGCAGGTTGTCGCTGCGGTTGCGGCCCCGTACATAGGCCAGCGAGGCATCGAATTGCCAGGCTTCGCTGAGTGCATACCCGAGTGCCAATTCGCCGCCGTAGCTGGAGGTTTCTATATTGCGGGCAATCGTTGCCACGCGCGGACCAGTTTTCGGCACCTGGGATTGAATCAGGATGTAGTCGTCCACCTGATTGGTGAAAACCGACACACTGTAGTTCAGCGCACCCTGACTGCGGCTCAGTCCCAGATCGAGCTGGGTGGTCTTTTCCGGTTCGATGCCAAATGCGCTCAAGCTGGTTGCCGATTCTTTATTGAAGAATTCCCAATAATCCGGCAGGCGGGCGGTGTGCCCGAGTCCGAGCGAGAGCAGGAGACGGTCACTGAGCGCATGTTCGTAGCGGATAAAGCCGGCGGGCAGGGTGTCGTCGCGGGTCTGTCGGGCAGTCGGGTTCACCGGTGTGGTCATGCCGATCTGGATCGTGTCACGCAGATCCTGCGTGCGATGGTGATCGAGGCGGGAACCGGCGAACCAGCGACCATCTTCGCCGACGGGGCCTTCCAACTCGGCAAATGCTCCGTATTGTTTGAAGTCGGCATCCTCTAACCAGGGCTGTGCGCCAAGAGGCATGGCCAGGGCATTCATCGTCTTGCGGATGCGGTGTTCGTTGTGTTGGAAATCGGAGCCGAGGTGCAGCTGGACGTCATTGGCAAAGTCCCAGTCGCTGGCGATCCGGGCACCCACGGTTTTGCGGTCCGGATTGGAGACTGCCGGGTTGGACATCATCATGCTGGGCTGAAAAGGACGCAGACTGAAGTTGTCCATCACGTGGTCCACGTAGTTGTAATATATCTGCGCTTCCAGACCGGTGTAATTGACGGTGCCGGTGGGAGTAGGGATCCATTTGAGGCCAAGATTCTCGCGTTCAAAGGCCACCCCATCCATGGCCCGGTCGGCGTAGGCCACCTCACCATCGCTGACGATGCCACTGAGTTCCAGCCGTTGTGTGTTGGCGAAGTTCCAGCCCAGCTGGGCATGGGCGCTCCAGCGCTCGTAGGCGGAAGGCACTGCTGCACCATTGCCGTCCTCATAGTCGTCGGCTTCCGTGCGGGTCAGGCTGAGGCGGACGTCCCAGTTCGGGTCGCCGGCACTGGCATCAATCAGCTGATCGTTGCGGCCAAAGGCACCCAGCGTCAGTTGCGCGACGCCGGTGACACCCGGTGCGTCAAAGCTGGCGGGTTCGCGCTCGAACCGGACCGTGCCAGCCGAATGGCCGGAGCCGTAGCGCACACTTTGCGGGCCGCGCAGCAGAATGACCCGGTCGTAGGCACCGGGAAACACATAGGCGGTGGGCGGGTCCATCCGGTTGCCGCAGCCGCCGAGTATATTTTCACCGTCGAGCAGGATGCCCAGCCGCGAGCCCGCCATGCCGCGATAGACCGGATCGCCGTCGGTGCCTCCTTTGCGGATAATGCTGAAGCCGGGTATGGTGCGCAGGATTTCTGCACCGTCCTGGGCGGGCATCGGCTGCGCCGGATTTTTCGGGTCGAGTTCCAGCTGGCCGGGGCTGCGGAAGTCGCTGGCGACGACCCGCACCGGAGCCAGTTCGAGCAGAGGCGGTGCGCTTGTTTGTCCTGGGGAGCCGTCCGTAAGTGCCGGGCCGCTTTCGCCCGATGAATTGCCGGGCAGCATGGCCGCCGTCGTGATGAAGAAAAGAGTCGTGGTGAGTTGTCGATTGAAGTGATGCATCGGCTTAAAAAAATGGTAGAGTATTGAAAGTCAACAACAGTTTGCTTGAACTGCGGATGGATAAATTAAACGTTGATAAAATTAGTAAATATGTGGTTCGCCAGATTACCGGACATGGGCGGATAAACGGGCTCTTGGGTGGCGTGTGCGCTTGCGCACGCAGGGGGAGGCAGGCTTGCTAAACACCGCCTGAACGGTGCCGGGCCTTCGCGAAGACGCCACATTGGTGAGCGACGATGCTGCGTGGAGCTGAGCCGGGCACAGGTGTTTTGTGTTTGCATGTGCGGACACAAGGCCCCTGCGGTCCGCCCGCTGCGCGTCGAGCCAGAGTTCGCGGCAAGCTTAGGCCTGGTTTTTAATCATCAGCCGGGGAGGCGGTGCCGGGACGGGCCAGTGCAGACTCTGCTGCGGGTTAACCGTCTCCGGGTAAGCAAATTTTTGGTGTGGCGGGACGGATACTGCTACCTGAATCAGCTGCGGAATCAATAGCCGGAAATCGTCTGTCGTGCGGCTGCCCGGAGTCGGGGTTTCCTGCTCCTGCTCGACAGCTTCAATGAGCTGACAAAGTTCGCAGGGACGCTGGCCTGAAAAGGTATCGTTGAGAGCTGTCTCCAGTGAGCTTTCCTGCGCATAGCTCACCAGCATGTAGGACCATGCCGTTAACTGGAGCACCACCTGCGGACCCAGCAAGAGAGCCGCGCACAGCACCAGCTTGCAGATCTGGAGGGTGTAACCCGGCTTGGTCAGTCGTTGCAGCATCGAATGAATGTAGCAGCAAGCAGCCGGAACTTCCTGGATGCAAATCAAATACCGGGCATTCTTTAATTGAGACACAGTTTCAATTACCGGTTGACTTCCTGGTTTCCTTGCCAAGCTTGCTGCATATTATTTTTTGGACACAGTAACGCGACATTTTATGCAACAATTTCATTACCTACGACTCCTGCTTGGCATACTGTCATTTGTTCCGCTGGCTGCGGCCTCACCAGAGGCCTTGGATGCGGCACGCGCGACGGTCAAGGAGTGGGCTGCGGCGGAAAAAGCAATTTCGCTGGAAGTCAGCGAGTGGGAAGGGCGCAAGGAGTTACTGGCCGATTTGATTGAAGTTGCGGCGCAGCGGATCGGTCGCCTTGAGGCGGAGCTGGCGGCGGGAGAAGATCGTTTGTCGTCGTCGGAGCGTGCCCGCGTGGAGTTGCTGGAGCAGCGGGATGCGCTGGCGGGGGAGGCAGAGCAGATCCGGGTTTTTCTCCAGCAAATGGAGTCGCGGTTGCATGCGCTGCAGCCGCAACTGCCGGAGCCACTGTTGGCAGAATTACTGCCACTGTATCAGCGCATACCAGAGGATCCGGGTGAAAGCCCGCTCGGGCTGGGTGAGCGCATGCGCACCATCATCAGCTTGCTTGCTCGAATCCGAAAATTTGATGCCGTGCTGACACTGACTGAATCGCTGCGTACACTGCCCGGCAGTGAGGCAATGGTATCGGTGCAGACGCTTTATCTCGGGCTCGGACAGGCGTATTATTACGGCCCGGATGCTGCTGGCTTCGGCACACCGGGGCCGGACGGTTGGGAATGGCAGCCTGCACCTGAATTCCGCGCAGCGATTCGTGAGGCGATAGTTCAAGTCGAGGGGGCCGCGACGCTGCCAAAATTTATCGCCCTGCCGGTGCAGCTGAAACTGCAGGAAGGAGGTGCACAGTGAAGCAGTTGCTTGCAGCCGCAGTCCTTGCGGCAGCATCGCTGCTGCCGATGCTGCTGCCGGCACAGAGTCTGGAGCAGATAACGGTCCAGCAGGAGGCGAAACTGGCGGATGCGCTGGAGCGTTTGCGGGAGCTGCGGCAGCAGATCCAGGCCGAGCAACTGCCTCTGGCGCGGGACTTGAATGCCAAGGAGGCCCGCGTGCGGGAGCTGGGCAACGCACTTTCCCGTGTTCAGCGTTTGCGGGATAACCGCAGCCTTGAACTGGAGACCCTGCGTGCGCAAGTGGCGGGGCAGCAGAGTCAGATTGATTTTGTCCAACGCACGGTGTTGCCCGATTATCTGGCGGATTACGATGCTTCCCTTTCTCCCGCCGAGCGTCCCACCGCCGGCGAAGAACTGCGCAACTACAATCTTTGGATGGAAAGTCCCACTGTTACGGAAAGCGAAAAGCTCGCGCGCGGCCTGGCCATGATGGAGGCGACGTTGCGGCAAGTGGAGCGCCGCTTCGGCGGACAAGTGATCGCCGGCAGTGCGCTCTCACCTGCAGGGACTCTGCTGGAGGGACGCTTTGTGCAGCTCGGACCACTGCTGTATTTTGCGGCAGCCGATCAATCCGTAGCTGGCTGGGTCGAGGAGACGCAATCTCTCAACGCCCGGGTGATTCCGCTGGATGCAGCCGCAACAGCTGCGATCGCCGCAGTGGCTGCCGGTGGGCAGGGGCAACTGCCGGTGGATCCCAGTCTCGGGGCTGCCCTGGCCATTGATGCAACCCGCGACGGCCTCTTGGAGCACTTGCGGAAAGGTGGCGTCTGGGTGTATCCGATTCTGCTCTTTGCGCTGGTGGCGACGGTGGTGGCCTTACTAAAGCTGATCCAGGTCTTTTCGATTCGTCACCCCGAACCGATGGTGATCCATGCAATCGTCAAGGCGCTGCGCGAGCACCGCACCAGTGAAGCCCGTCAGATCGCCATGGCGCAGCCGCAGCCTGCCAGGGACATGTTGGTGGCTGCGGTGGACCATGCCGGCGAATCGCTTGAAATGGTCGAAGAGGTCATGTATGAATCCATGCTGGGCACACAGCCCCGGCTGGAGCGCTTCCTGAATGTGATCGCGGTCACGGCGGCAACGGCACCATTGTTGGGACTCCTGGGCACGGTGACCGGGATCATAAAAACCTTTCAACTGATGACAGTCTTCGGCGCGGGTGACCCCAAGCCGCTTATTTCCGGCATCTCCGAGGCGCTCATCACGACTGAGCTTGGACTGGTGCTCGCCATCCCTGCGCTGATACTGCATGCTTTGCTCTCGCGCAAAGTGGCGGGCGTCATGGCCTACCTGGAAAAGTCGGCAGTCACGTTTGTCAACGGACTGTCAAGGAGTGCGAAATGAATCATTTTGTAACCGTTAATGCAAATGAAGCTGAGCCAGGAAAAAGCAACGCCCCGCAGCAAGCGGTCCATTTGAAATGACCACCGAAATCAACAGCCTGCTGGACCAAGCACTGACTATTTGGAGTCGTGGTGGCTGGTTGATGCTGCCCTTGCTGCTGCTGACGGTCTTTATTTATCTGACGGCCTTTGATTTATTTTTCCGCGTGCAGTTTCACTTCCTGCTGCGTGCGCGGGTGCATCGGCGCGAGACCGACGAAATCGCCCGCGATCCGCATACCGCCATGCAAGCGGCCCGGCAGCTGGTGCGCTTCGATGCGCTGTCGCGGGAGGAGGTCCAACGCCACTTTGCCGAGGTGCGCAATGAATATCTGCCGCCGATTGACCGCCGGATCCGTTTTCTGGCGATCATCATTACCGCCGGCCCGCTGATCGGCCTGCTCGGCACGGTCACAGGTATGCTCAGCACCTTCAACGGGATTGTCGATCAGATCGGCAACCGCTTTGACAGCGTGGTCACCGGCATCTCCGAAGCATTGATCACGACCCAGACCGGGCTGGTCATCTCGATCCCCGCGCTGGTCCTGCTCTCGCTGATTATCCAGCGCCGCAACTCGCTGGTGCATTGCATCGCGCGGCTGGAGCGCTACAACGTGCGGCTGGCCCTGAGATCGGATTGCCCGGTGCCCCGGCAATTGTTAGACCGCCTCAACCCAAAACAAACGGTGAAACCATGAAGCAACGACGCCTCCTTTACGCCACCAGCACCAGGACCGAGGAGATCAATGTGTCCCCCTTGATCGATATCGTCTTTATCCTGCTGATCTTTTTCATTGTGACGACCGTCTTCGTGGAAGAGACCGGGGTCGAGGTGCAGCGTCCGCAGGCGGCCTCGTCCACTGATTTGGATAAAGAATCCATCCTGATCGCCATCACTGCCGACGGGGAAGTCGTTTACGGGGGCCGCGAGATCGGCGTGCGCGGCGTGCGCGGCGTGGTGCGGCGGCTGATCCAGCAGGACAAGGAAATGCCCGTCATCGTGCAGGCCGACAAGGGAACTTCCATCGAACGCTACACCCAGGTGCATGATGAAGCCGTGCTGGCCGGTGCGACCCGGATCAATCTGGCGACGCGGCACTAATGTAAGATTAAAAATGCCCCAGCAATTTCCCAGTGCCCGATGGAGATGGACGCCGCTGCTAGCACTGGCTGGCGCGCTGGGCATGGCGGGTCTGCTCTTTATGCTGATTCCATTGACCCAGCTGCTGGACGAAGTGGCCGCACCGGATTTGACAGTGCGCGAAGTCAGCCTCTCACCGCCGCCACCCGAACCGCCGCCGCTCCCGCCGGATGAAGTGACCCCGCCACCGGCGGAGCCGGAACCCGTGCCAACCAAGTTGCCGCAGCCCTTGCCGCAGATTGAGATTCAGACCCTCAACGTGGCACTCAACCCCGGCCGCGGCGATGCGGTCGCCATGGGGATCGATACCTCTGATTTTAAAACGGCGGCGCAGGTCACGGCTGAAATTCAACAACTGTTCACCTTTGAGGATCTGGCAGAGGCCCCGCGCCTGATCAATCAACCGCGCTTCCGGTTTCCCTCCCAACTCGCCCGCCGCGGCATCCGGGAGGGCAAGGTCATCGTTGAGATCGACATTCTGCCCAACGGGCAAGCCCGGCTCCGGCGCATTATTTCTACCACCCATCCCGAGCTGGAGGAACCGGCCCGCGAGATTGTCCGTTCCGCCCGTTTCACCAAACCCGAAGTCAATGGCCAGGCGCAAACCGTGCGTGGCCGCTTCCCGCTTATTTTGCAAAACTGATGAAAATACCTGTAATTTTTCTGCTGCTCTGGCCGCTGCTGCTGGCGCAATCGTTTCAGCTGACCGATACCGGCACCGCCGCGCCGGATTTCCGCGCCCAATTTCTGGCCAGCTATGGGGTCAACGCCGCCATCGAACCGGAGATCACCCAGGAGGACCGCCCGCTGTATCAGCGCATCGAGCCTTTCCTGCGCGATGATCCGCGTCAGGCGATCCGTCTGGTGGAGACGGAATTGGGCGCCGATGCCAATGCGGCTTTTCATTTTCTCTTGGGAAATCTCTATTATCAGACCGGGCAATACAGCTCATCCGAACGCGCCCTCAAACGGGCGATTGAAAAGTTTCCGTCATTCCGCCGCGCTTACCGCACGCTCGGGCTGATTTACATCCAATCGGAACGTTATGAGCCGGCCATCAATGCCTGGCTGAAGGTGATTACCCTGGGCGGTGGTGACGCCCAGAGCTACGGTCTGCTGGGCTACGCCTACCTGAACCAGGGGAAATACCACAGTGCGCTGAGTGCTTACGAACAGGCGCGCATGTTCCGGCCCGACAGCACCGACTTCCGGCGGGGGCAAGCGCAATGCCTGTTGCGCACCGGTCAACTGCAGCAAGCCAACGCACTCTTCGATGAATTGATTGCGGCAGATCCCAGCGTGGCGGACTACTGGCTGCTGCAGGCCAACGCCTTGCTCGAGCTGGAGCGTTACGACGATGCGATTGCCAACCTCGAAATCCTGATGCTGCGCGGGCAAGCCACCCGCCAGAGCAGCACCTTGCTGGGGGATCTCTACCTGCGGGACGACAATCATCGCCTCGCCCTGCAAACCTATCAGGCCACCTTGCGCACGCACGGCATCGGGACGGTCGGCGCTGCGCTGCGGCCGCTGAATTATCTGGTCAGCCGCAATCTCTATCCGGAAGCAGCAGCTTACCTCGACAGTCTCAAAGCGGTGTTGCCGGATGAACTGGCCGCGCAGGATCAGGCCCGGCTGAGCGTGGCCGAGGCCGGAATCGCGCTGCAACGCAGCGGAGCGGCTGAGGCGATCGCACTGCTGGAGCCGGTGGTCCACACCCAACCGTTGGATGGTCCAGCACTCCTGCTGCTCGGCGAGGCCTACCAGATAGCGGAGCGCTATGAAGAGGCCGAATTTGTGCTGCAGCGGGTGTTGTCCATCCCGCAGCAGCAGACCGAAGCCTTGATCGCACTCGGGCAGTTGGAGATCCGGCGCGGTGACTTCGCTGCCGCACTCCAGCACCTGCGCACTGCGCTGGAACGGGCACCCCAGCGCGCCGGGCTGGCACGCTACATCGAATCAGTCGAGGCCGCCCGTTGAATACCCGGGACAATCCAACAAGTGAAGTCAACGCTTGGAGTATTCCTGATGCGTCAGCCGGTTGATTCCCCAGACGGCAAGTCGATTGCGGAGAAACAAGTTTGAAACGGCATGCCCCGCCGGTTTTGAGCAAAACTGAACTGTTTGCTGTTAACGGCGCTAAAAACTCCACACTTGCGGCACGATGGTAACGGTGACGGCGAAGCAGATCAGGTTGAGCGGCAGGCCGATTTTGGTGAAGTCGAAGAAGCGGTAGCCGCCGACGCCATAGACATAGGTATTGGTCTGGTAGCCGATAGGGGTGGCGAAGCTGGCGGAGGCGGCGATACAACAAGCCACCACGAAGGGGCGGGGGTCGATGCCGAGATGGGCGGCGATACCCAGCGCAATGGGCACCATCAGCGCGACGGCGGCGTTGTTGGAGAGAAACTCGGTAAAGGTCGATGTGATCAGATAGATCAGCACCAGCATCACAATATTTTGCAGGTGGGCAGGCGCGAAGTGGCCGACCAGACCGGTCATATTCTCCGCGATCAGCAGACTGGCACCGGTGGAGTCCATGGCCTGGCCCAGCGCCAGCATGCCAAAAATAATGACCAGAATGCTCCATTCGACCGAGGCGTAGGCGTCTTTGGCATTGACGCAGCCGGTTAGCAGGATGGCGGTGACGCCCATGATCACGGCAGCTACGATCGGCACGATGTTGAGCGTGGCCATGGTGACAATCGCGGCGGAGACGCCGATGGCGATCGGCATTTTGACCCGCAGGCTGCGGGCCGGCACACGGGGCCGATCGAGGATGATGATGTCGTCGCTGTTGGCGAGCGAGTCGATGGCCTCGGTTGAGCCCATCATCAGCAAGGTATCCCCCGCCTGCAGGCGCAGGCTGGCCAGGCGTTCGCGTTGATTGGTGCCCTTGCGGTGGACGGCCACCACGACCATCCGGAAACGCTGGCGGAAGTTGATTTCGCCCAGGGTCAGCCCGGCCACGGAGGCATGGGGTGCCACCACGCCTTCCACCAGTGCACCTTCGTTGGTGGCGATGGTCTCAATGCCTTCGGCCAATTCGCTCTGCATGGTGATCCCCTTCATGGAGTGCGCTTCGGCCACACCCGCCGGGCGGCAGGCCAGCACCAGGCGGTCGCCGTATTGCAGCTTTTGTTCTTTCGGGTCGCCGGGCACGGCTATCCCGTGGCGCACGATTTCCAGCAGGCGAATGCCCCGTCCTTTGAGCAGATTTCTCTCTTTAACGGTGTGGCCATGCCAATCCGAACCGGGGCGGATGAAGGCTTCGGTGATAAATTCCTTGCGCTCCTCGTCGCTCAGAATCGAAGTTAGAGTCTCCCGGTGGGGCAGCAGTTTGTTGCCGAACAACACCAGATACAGGGTGCCCACGATCAGGATGGGCAGGCCGACCGAGGCCAACTCATACATCCCGATCGGGGCATGTCCGGCATCGCGCAAGATACCACTCGCCAATAGATTGGTGCTGGTGCCGAGCAAAGTGCAGGTGCCTCCAAAAATCGAGGCATAGGAGAGCGGGATCAGCAACTTGGACGAGGCCACGCCCAGCTCACGCGAGAGGGAAAGGATGACCGGCATCAACACGATCACCACCGGCGTATTATTAACAAAAGCTGAGACTGCGCCCACGCCAATCACCATAACAAACAAAAAGCCCCGATAACGCAGCCGGACCAGCTTGCGCAACACGCCGGTAATTAGTTCGATCGCGCCGGTGCGCTCCAGCGCGGCACTCACGATGAACATGCCAGCGATCGTGAGTGGAGCAGAATTGCCGAAAACGCCCAGGGTGCGCTCCAGGCTCGGCAGATGCTCGCTGCCCGTCAGCATACTGACAAAGAGCAGGATACCGAAGACCGTCATCGCCGTCAGATCCGCCGAGATCCGCTCCCAGACAAAACTGATGATCGCGAAGATCAGCAGTGCAAAAACAAAGATAATTTCCCAGGTCATTGGTGTAGCGACGGCTCAGCCTTGTTCAGGCATCTGCGAATCGGGACCGAGCGGATATAGCGGTGGAAACGGAGTCATGTGTAGCCGGTGGTTGAGGCGATTAATTTCTGTTTTGCAGGAGCACTTTAGATTGGATCTTTGCAATGGGGGCCGGATATTCCTATCGCAAGATGATTTTGCAGCAACTTTTCCGACGATGCCGCCATGGACAAGACTCAATTTTTTAATCGCTTGATGGTAACGCTTCGCGAGGAGTGCATGCTTGCCGTGCAGGCTGCAAAAGATGCCGCCGATTATGCGACCAATGAGGAGTCACGCGCCGAGTCGCAATGGGATACCCAGGGACTGGAAGCCTCCTACCTGGCGGCGGGCCAGGCCGGCCAGGCGCGGCAGTGGGCCCAAAGCGTTGAAGAATTACAATCCGAGCGGGAGGAGTTGCTGCAACCCCGGCAGACGATTGGGCTGGGGGCATTGTTCAGCTGCGATTTTGGCGTCGGCCCGGAGTGGTATTTTTTCGCCGGAGTAGCCGGCGGTCATGTGGTGCCTGCGGCGCGGGGCGAGGTCACCGTGATCACCGCCAGTTCACCGCTGGCTGCGCGGTTGCTGCGCCTGCAGGCGGGCGATACATTCGCGCTGCCGAATGGCAATACGGGCAGGGTCTTGTCGGTGGAGTAGCCATGGCTGCGTTTAGCGCAGACCACTGCGCTCGCAGACCCGGTAAACCGCGACTGCCTCTGGCCCGTTTAGACGATGCGTCGAGCCGTCGATTTCCCTTCCATTCGCAAGTGGGAGAATTTGTGACAAATTCTGGTTTTGGTTGCAAGTGGTGCGCACGGGAGCAGTCTCTGACTTTTTAAACAATCCAATGGACTGGCAGATAAAGACACTTTCAAAGAAGTCCACCTTGAGTGGTGAACGCTTCAACCCCGGTGACCGGGCGGTTTCACTGATCTATGTGGACGCTGCTGCCGGCGAACTCGGGCGGGCCGACCTGCATGAGCACGAACTGGCGGCCTGCCAGTTTCCGGGTGAGGTGCTCGGGCGCTGGACCTGGGTGATGAAGGATCCCGCAGCGGGTGGCTCCAGTGCCAGCGAGACCATGGCCTCGGCTGAGGATTTCTTTTTTTCACTTTTTGAGCACGACGCGGATGTCGAACGCGATCGCGTGGACGCGCTCAAGCACCTGCTGGCACTGATGCTGGAGCGCAAGCGGGTACTGCGGGCGATTGGGCCGCGCCAGCACGCAGGGGCCCAAGCCTACCGGCATGTCAAGAGCAATCAGGAGTTGACTGTGCCGATTGCAGCGATGTCCCGCGAGCTGATGTTCAGGATTGAGGACACGCTGGGAGATCTCATACTCTGATCATTTATTATGCAAAAATATCTATTCTTTTTCCCGCTGCTGGCCCTGTTGTTGAGCGGCTGCAATCAAGACAAGCTCGATGCCGCAGACATGAAAATTCCACGCCTGATGGTGGAGGCGCGGGGTATCAACTATGGCGGCATGGGTGGCCTGGTGGTGCAGCTGCCGGTCAGCGGCACCCGCATTCAGCTGAGAAAAGAGCCGCTGGTGAGTGAGTTTGAGATCGTCAATGTCGAGCTGGTCAAAGTGGAGATGGGCCTGGCCCTGCTGATTCAGGTCAGTGAGAAAGGTGCCCGCGAGCTGTATAGCGGGGCAGTTACCCACATGGGCGGGCGGATTGTGCTGATGGTCAACAACAACGCCATCGGTGCCCGTCGCATCGATGACAGTATGCAGCTGGGGAACGCGGACTATTATACTTTTGTTGAAATTGACGATGAGGAGCTGGGACAGCTGGTGCTGGATATGAAGCAGAGCATCCGGCAGTTGCAGCAACGTTAGTATTGGGACGACCGGTTGATTCTACATGTTTGCTCGATTGTCAGCCACACTGCTCTGCGGCATTTTGTTGGTTCACTGTTCGCAGGCGGCCAACAACCTCTTTTGGCCGACACCGAATACCGCATTTGCTACGGGCAAGCCGATTGAGGCCTTTGTTCAGCCCACGGTATCAGGTGAGGCCGAGTCCGGGCTGTTTGGTTGCGTGCGCAACGGCGGTGCCCGGTTTCACGAAGGTCTGGATTTGTTTCCGGTCAAACGCAACAACCGGGGGGAGGCCCTGGATCCGGTGTATGCGATGCTGCCTGGGCGCGTGGTGCACATCAACCAGGTTGCGGGGCACAGCAGCTATGGGCGCTATTTGGTGGTGGTGCACGAGCAGGCGTCGCCCGCCTTTCATTCGCTCTACGCGCACCTGGCATCCATCGATGGCGCGATTGAGGTCGGCGCGCAGGTAGCCGCAGGCACGGTGCTGGGGGTAATGGGGCGCTCGGCGGCGGGTTACAGTATCCCGCGTGCGCGGGCACACCTGCACCTGGAGTTGGGCTTGAAACTGAGTGATGATTTTCAGGGCTGGTTCGACCGGCAGGCTTTTGGCAGCAGCAATCAACACGGGAACTGGAATGGCATGAATCTGGTGAGTGTCGATCCGCTGGGTTTTTTCCGTGCCATGCGTGAGGGAGCCGTATCTGGTTTTCACGACTATTTAAAACGTCTGCCGGTGGCCGCACGCATCCGGGTGCACACCAGCAAAATTCCGGACTTTGTGCGCAACTATCCGGCACTGGTGACCCGGAGCTACGATCCGCTCCGGGTTGTGGCCTGGGATATTGCTTTCACCCAGTATGGCCTGCCCCGAGAGTGGACGCCGCGCTACTCCGAAGATGGCTTGGGGGGCCGGGGTGGTGAAATCCGGGTATTGAGCTACAACCCGCAATTAATCCAGGCCCAAAGTTGCCGCCGCGTGATTCGCCTGGGTGGAAAAGTGCCAACGATTGCGCCGGAGACTGTGACGATTCTGAAGAAGCTTTTTGGCTTCAAATAAATTCAGGGGTCCGGCGGCAGGGATCAGCAGCCAGAGTTTGACGATCAGTCATTTCGGCAGCTTTGAAAAATAATTGCGCCGCACTCAGGCAACATTTGGCATTGATGCTGTGCGCGCTGACTGCTGAATTTTTTTTTATGCAGCATTCGGCAGGTAAATTGCTTACATTTACCAGAAATTGTCTATCCTGCCTACAGATCTATGTTTTTTGAACACTACACCAATGACGGATTCTTCGATGAAATGTTTGCTGCGGACGGCTCACTGCGCACGCACTACCGCGCAATTTTTGAACGTTTCAAGACGCTGACGGCGGAGAATTATGAGCAAAAACGACAGGCGGTGGATCTGTCCTTCCTGCGGCAGGGCATCACTTTTACCGTCTATGGTGAGGCGGAGGGCACGGAAAAGATTTTCCCCTTTGATCTGATGCCGCGCATCATCCCGAAGTCTGAATGGGATTTTCTGGAGCGCGGGCTGACGCAGCGCATCCAGGCGCTGAATCTGTTTCTGAAAGATGTCTATTCGGAGCAGCGTATCATCAAGGAGGGCATTATTCCGGCCAGTTATATCCTTTCGGGCAAGCACTTCCGGCGCGAGTTCATGCATGTGGTGGTGCCCAAGGATATTTATATTCACATTTGCGGGACAGATTTAATCCGCGATGATCAGGGGAACTATCTGGTGCTGGAGGACAATGCCCGCAGTCCCTCCGGCGTCTCATACATACTGGAAAACCGGCAGGCGATGAAGCGGGCCTTTCCGAATTTCTTCCCGCTGGCGGGTGTGCGGCCGGTGGAGCACTACTCGGAGGAGTTGCTGAAGACCCTCCAATACGTGGCTCCGCACGGAAAAGAGAATCCGGTTTGCGTATTGCTGACGCCGGGGCATTTCAATTCGGCTTACTTCGAGCATTGCTTTTTGGCGCGGCAGATGGGGATCGAGATTGTGGAGGGCAGCGATCTGGTGGTGCGCGATTTCAAGGTCTATATGCGCACCACGCAGGGCCTGCAACAGGTGGATGTCATCTACCGCCGGATCGACGACGACTTTATTGACCCCAGTGTCTTCCGGGCCGACTCCATGCTGGGCGTGCCGGGGCTGATCAATGCGCTGCGTGCGGGGAACGTCAACATCGCCAACGCCATCGGCACGGGCATCGCCGACGACAAGTTGATCTATGCATTTGTGCCGGACATGATTCGCTTTTACCTCAGCGAGGAGCCGATTCTCGGGCAGGTGGAGACCTTTTTCGCCTCCGAGGACGACCACTTCACATACATCATGGAGAACCTCGACCAACTGGTCGTGAAATCGGCCAACGAGGCGGGCGGCTATGGGATGCTGATAGGCCCCCAGGCGACGAAACAGGAGGTGGAAGACTTCCGGGCGCTGATTAAAGCCGACCCGCGCAACTTTATCGCGCAACCGCCCATCATGCTTTCGCGGCATCCCACCTGGTGCGAGGGCGACTTTGAGGGGCGGCATGTGGATCTGCGCCCCTACATCCTGTGTGGCGAAAAAACCACCATCGTGCCCGGCGGCCTGACCCGGGTGGCCCTGCGCAAGGGCTCGCTGGTGGTCAACTCCTCGCAGGGCGGCGGGAGTAAAGACACCTGGGTGCTTTACTCGGATGAATAATGAATAACCACCACTGATCACCATGCTTTCACGAGTTGCTGACTCTCTCTACTGGATGAGCCGCTATATTGAGCGCGCCGAAAATATTGCACGTCTGTTGGACGTGAATCTGCAGCTGTTGCTCGACTTCGAGGCGATGAACGACGTCAAGTTGAAGGAGCACTGGGAGCCCATCATCCGTGCGTCCGGCGAAGAAGAGCTCTTCTACGAACTGTATGAACAGGCCGATTCACGCAGTGTGACCGATTTTTTGACTTTTAACTGTGAGAATCCGAGTTCTGTCATTTCCTGCATGTTTTCCGCCCGCGAAAATGCCCGCATGATCCGGGACCAACTCTCCACTGAGATGTGGCAATGCCTGAATCAGGCCTACCTGTTCCTGAAGTCCAATAACGCGAAGAAGGTATGGGAGGACGGACCCTACGAATTTTACAAACAGATTCAGGATTACAGTCATCTTTTTCAGGGGATGACCAACTCCACCTTTCCACACTCGGAGGGATTTTATTTCATGCAGGTGGGTAAATATCTGGAGCGGGCGGACAAGACCAGCCGGATTCTGGATATCAAATACCACATTTTATTACCCAGTGTAGATGAGGTCGGCGGCGCGATTGATGCCGTGCAATGGGGCGCGATTCTCCGCTCGTGCAGTGCGTTTGAGGCTTACCACAGTCTGTATGTCAGTAGCGTGAACCCGCTCAAGGTGTCCGACTTTTTGATTTTTAATCCGGATTTTCCCCGCTCCATACTTTTCTGTGCCCGGCATCTCGATATCAACCTACACCGGATTTCCGGCTGCAATCCGGGGTATTATTCCAATGCGGTGGAGCGCGCCTCGGGGCGGCTGGTCAGCGATCTGAATTTCGGCAATATTGATGAAGCATTTCAATACGGCTTGCACGAATATCTATCGCAATTGCAGGATCGTTTTGTTGAGATCGGTAAGGCGATGTTTGATAATTATATGTTCCATCCACGGCTGGACATGGCGACGGAGATTGCCGCACAGCAGCAGCAACAGTAGTGCTGTGTTCTCCAATGAAATTTTCCCTCTGCCACACCACCACATACACCTACAGCCAGCCCGTCCGCGAGAGTTTCAACGACGCGCATCTGTGTCCGGTCTCGAATGACTTCCAGCAATGCCTGAGCTTTGTGCTGGAGATCACGCCGCGCAGCGGGAGTATCCTGCGGCGACTGGATTTTTACACCAACCAGGTGCACCATTTTGAAGTGATGGCCCCGCACGGGACGCTGCGGGTTGAGGCGCGCTCGCTGGTGGAGACCTTTGCGGACGTGCGGGATTTTTCCGTTGCGTCGCCTGTTGATGGTTTGCGCGGCCTGGAGCGCGATGAACGTTACTACGACTTCCTGAGCACGAGTCCCCGCGTGGCGCTGGGGCCAATGTGGCAGCACGAAGGTGAAGCAATCGTGGCGGGTTGCGATGATGTGCAGCGGCAGGCCGAGGCGATCATGGGCTACATTTCTGTTCAGTTCAGCTATGTTGCGGGCAGCACCCATGTGGAGTCCGGCATTGAGAAAGTTTTCCGGCAGCGGCGGGGTGTCTGCCAGGACTTTGCCCACATCATGATTGCGCTCTGCCGGGCGGTGAAGATTCCCGCGCGTTATGTGAGCGGCTATTTTTACGTGGATCAGCCGGGCGGAAGGCCTGCCGATGACACGACCGCCTCACATGCCTGGGTCGAATGCTACCTGCCGGCGATCGGTTGGGTGGCCTACGACCCGACGCACAACCGGCGTCCCGACGAGCACTACATCAAGCTTGGCTCCGGGCGTGACTACACGGATGTGCGCCCCCTGGCCGGCACCTACCACGGCGAGGCCCGGGTATCGATGGAGGTGTCGGTTGAGATCGAGCCGGTCGCATAGTAGCCGCACTGCTTCAGCCGTGCGACATTTTCCGCAGCTAGGCCTGCTGCTGGGGTCGGGGAGACAGCAGCCAGGTGATGTAGCTCAAATCGGTGGCGGTGGTGATTTTGGGATTGGGATGCGGGTTGTGGAGAAGAGTGGGATGGATGCCGCTGTGAGCGGCGGCGGCGCAGTCGTCCGTGATGGGCCGGACTACGCTGGTGATTTTGCGGTAGGCGGCGAGGATGTCAGGGTGCCGGAAGCCCTGGGGGGTCTCCATGGCCCACAGGCGGTCGCGTTCGAGGTCTTCCAGTGGGGTGCGGGTTAATTGACCTGCGGTGGGGATGCGTTTGATGGTGTCTGTAACCGGGTGGGCCAAACAGGCGGCCCCGTCCCGGCGCACGGCTTCCAGCAGTGTTTGGATGATGTCGGCCGTGATGCAGGGGCGGGCGCAGTCATGGATGAGGGTATGGGTGGCCGCAGCGGGGAGAGCGGCGAGTCCGTTCCGCAC
>Ga0100391_1002348_pt1 | contig 20134 bp, 15 predicted proteins | sample CryGeymeta201515_FD_81541 | JGI IMG/M metagenome (GOLD analysis project Ga0100391, IMG submission 81541) | Groundwater microbial communities from Crystal Geyser aquifers in Utah, USA - Crystal Geyser metaG 2015-15 | ecosystem: Environmental > Aquatic > Deep subsurface > Groundwater | place: USA... | reverse complement strand
TAGGAAGACTACCTCTCTAAATTTTTGAGGTAGATTCTCGTAGTACTTGATTTCTGTAGATCCTACATAATAGCTACCGTTGAAATGAGACTTGGGTCTCATTTTCAGACTAATACTAGAGTATCTGAAGCAGCGTACCAGGTAGTACCAGGTACCAGTTAGTAGTAGTGCTACTACTACTACTACTACAGTAGAGAAGTACTCGAGTACTTACTACTAGTAGTAGAAACCATTACAACAATGAACAACACGCAAGAACTGTTTAACCTGCAAACGCAACAACGAACCCTGTTTGTTGAACCAATCGATCGAGGACTAGTAGAGCGCATTGTCATTTGTCATCAACAAAGATCACAGAAAGATGATAGACGCATCCATACACAACGACAGGCAAGGAAACAACAACTGCTTCAACGGCGGCAACAGTAGCAGCAGTAGCAACTGTAGAAGGCAGAAGAGGAGGATCACTCGAAGGATGCGAAGCAGACGCTCCAGTGATTCTGCCTGTGCTGCTGCTCCTTTTCGTCATACTCCTCGGGTCGTTTCGTTTCTACTCGTTGCCTTGCTCCATATCACATCCACTACTACGACAGTAGCGACCACACCTGTTACTGCATCAGTGCTCTCCAAGTTAGGCCTGCACCGACAGCAGCAACTCCAGAAAGTACAACAGCAACTCTTCCGAGACACGACCAAACGTCATTTGATAACAACCACTACTCGTAGCAGTACTGCTACTAGTAGAAGTACTACTGCTACTAGTAGTAGAAGAAGTAGTAGTAGTAGTACCCGAGGACAACAACGGCGAGTCTTATTGCATGACGAAGACGAAGCATCTGGCTACAACAATAATAATACAGTCCAAATATCCATTAGTGTTGCCTTGCCATTGAATTGGAATCTGTCTGACACTGCAATGGATCAGCACCTGGATCAGCACCAGCAGGGGGTGCAGGAGGAACAGCAGTTCGTTGATACGGTCAGCTTGGCTGCTTCCAATTTGTTTGATGCTACTTTGGATCATGCCATTACCATGTTGGAGAATGCTCCAACCAATTATACCACCATTGTACCACCACAAAAGGATCATGATGGAGACGGTACTGCCACTAGTAATACTACTGCTACTACTAGTAGTACCAGTACTACTACTAGTAGTTCTAGTACTACTACTAGTAGTTCTAGTACAAGTAGTATTCTAAAGGATGAGACTACTACTGCAACTACAGAATCAAGTCACCAGGCACTACTACCTTATACTTCCAACAGCACCGCAACAACAATAGGTAACGGCTATTATTCCTATTCTACTGCACCTATGATTGATAATACGACACTGTCACCAACATCAACTGCTCCAACAAGTTCTCCCACCACCACCACGACTACCACTACCACTACCACCTCCAATTCATCCTTAGAGTATCTGGATCAAGATACACTGAATGAAATGATGGCCTTGGTCGCCGGAAGTGTTTTGACAGCAAACAATCACAATAATACTACCAACAGCAACAGCAACAATGATCACGACGACGACTTGCAGCAGGCACAAGATGTCTTATGGGAATGGTTGGAAACGACACCTTTGACCAAACAAGTTTTGTACGAAATGGTACTGGATTATTTGGATGTGGCTCCACCTCCAGCAGAAGAAGAAGCATCGCGAACAACTACAACGACGACCACCACCAGCAGCAGCAGCAGCAGTAGTAGTTTGCTGCAAGATTTAAAAGCTGAAATACGACGGCAAATATATGCCTTTTTCTTTCCAGCACCAGCACCAGCACCAGAACAATCATCAGCACAACATTTGGGCAAGGATGCAACGACCAATAACAATAACTATGAACAATATCCGATGCGAGATTCTTCCAAGAATACTACCAACAACAACAATAATACTGATTATTATAATTATTACGATGATGATGATGATGGTGATAATGGTTCAATCCATCAAATTTCGATTATTACAAGCTCTGCAATTGCGTCAGAGTCACAGTTCGATGCATTTCAACAACAAGAACAACAAGATTTTACCACTCCTGGTACTTCATCATCTACTTCCTCTTGGGATAGCAGTATTACGGAAACGTACTACACATCGGGTTTGTGGGAAATGTATTTGGCAGGAACTCGAGTTGAACTTGTTACAGCGAGCATTAGTCAAGATGTTGACAACAGCAAAAACAACTATGCTTGGTGGAAAATTACCATGATTTATCCCGTCTATGTTCATTATCAAGTCATTCATGTCGTGGGGGTCAACCATGACAACATTACCGATACTAACATTAATACTGGTAATGAAATCTCTTCATCGACAAGTGCCGCTGCGACGGCCACGGATACAAATGCAAATACGAACAACAACAATGATAATACTACTTCAGCCAAGACCATTGTAGAAGCCTACTACGTTCCCGTTGAGGATCAAGGAACATTAGACTTCATTGGACGTCTCTTACAACGAGTTTTGGAAGCCAGTGTCGTTTCTGGTGCTTTTTGGTTGACTTTGAATGAACTGGCCTACCAGGATAGTACAAGTGCAATCAATCAAGGAGAAACAGCTAGTACTACGACAGCAACCTTTGCATCTTCCATGGACCAAAGTGAACTGGTGTGGGAGATCTTAGGATTGGCCATGCCAGGAGATGAATACGACTTGCCGGATCACGGGTCCTTGAGCATGGACGAGCCCTTGAACATCGGAGACCTCATGGACGAACCTCCCATTCCACCCGATGGAGTATCAGTTACTGGTACTGGTTTGCGGGACGAAACAAAGGAAGCGGGAACCTATACTCACAGCATTTTTCATTGCAACGACAGCAGCACCAGCACTTCTTCTTCCGGTGGTTTTTACAACGATAATCACTGGGATTTTCGACAAGCTTTAGGTGTAGGACTCTTAGTTGCCACGCTAGGTGGAGTGGGAACCATCGTAGTACTTTCATCCCTTCGATACTCGGTTGACAAAGGGGTGCAGGAGGAAGCATGGCAATTGGGAACGGATCAGGCTGTACGAGAGTTGCTACGAGTGGGATGGTTGCAGTACCATGTACCTGACACGAAAGATCTTTCCCTAGGACCGCATCAATTCATTGTCAAGCGACAAGACACTCCAGATACGGACGAAGAAAATGGCTACCGCCATAGTCATTCGTCCACCGAAAAGACAACTACTACGACCACGCCGACGATGGAACCACCCAAGGTGGCAGAAATCATTCAATTGTACGACAAAAGTAGGGCTGGATACCGTGACAATGACTCCATGCTCCACGGTAGTGCGATGGAGCGACCTGAATCTTGTGTTTACGATAGTGATGCAGAAAAGATTGAAGTACCTGCCAATGGTGGTGGTTACAAGCAAAAGCCATTGAATACTTCCTTGCTGGAGAAGATTGATGCTGCAAACGTTTGATTATTATTATTCGATTGAACGTGTGCGCGTCTGAAGAATCGTAAAAAATATCTTCTGGCATGTCTCTACTACTAGTAGTAGGGTCTACTACTAGCTAGTAGTAGTAGTAGTAGTAGTAGTAGCAGTACAGAACTTCTCCTCTACTACTACAACCTGGTAGTACTATGTACAGTAGTACAAAACTATCAGGTCGTCTACGGTACCTGGTACAGTCTTATTTTTAATTATTTTTTTGAAAAAATACTCCTAAATGAAAGAAATAAAAGCTAGAAAACAAAGTTAATTCAATAAACAGTACCCACTAATTGCACTACTACTACTGCTACTACTACTGCTAAGCACAAACCTACAAACTTCATTTCTTCATCATTCTTGGAAACCAGTGGTGGTGGTGGTGTCACATTCATTTCTAACCATTCCTCAGTTCCCCACTTCTGCTCCACCATTGCTACACTGTGGGCTGTACCTGTTCTATTTGCTCTGATATCAAACAATGACTGACCTTCAAAGTAAATATCACATTTTTCATCTTTTCGGAAAGTTTTGCAAAGTGAGTGCTCCGCTACCTTGGTGTCACCCGCATATCCCAATTTGTTTGCAAGTTGTTTCAAAAGAGACAACTGGTGCTTGGGCTCTTCACATTTCTTCTCTTTCAAAACTTTTTCATAGGAGGCCTTATTGTTTACCCAGCCCTGCATTGACCGCTTCAAGCCATAACCAGAAGCCAGCAGTCCCATTAACGCTGCCAGGTTGAAAAGGTTTAATACCATAGTGTTGCCCAATCCAACACCTTTTTTTTTATTTGCAGAAACAAGTTCTTGGATCAATTTTCTTGTGGATTTCTCCTTTTCTGTATTATTATTTGCCACAGTCAAGTATTCATCCAAAATATCCGTATTCATCCAAAATATCCAGAGCAGCACTTTGTTTTTCTTTCGTTGCCACATACTATCCCTGTGGCATCATGCGCTGCTGGAACCCTCCACGAGTGGGATGAAATCCTGCATTCATACAATCTCTCTCATACATTGACAGAATTTCTTATCCAGTTGCTTCAAATTTTCTATGCTTCATTATTTCTGGCAACCAAATTCGAGTTAAAACATACCAGGGTTTTACTTGACACTCAGAAAAACAGAATATATACAGAAAAGCAAGTGACTGGCGATGAGTTAAAGGACAGACTTGCAAAATTTCCCTGTAAGCATGTATGAAGCAAGAGATCCATCCCCGTGGCGTCACTAAAGATGGGACCAACCAAACCCGAAAGTAGGTTCCATTTGCTGGCTTCTTGGCTCTTGCAACCCAATGGAATGGATACGATTTTTCTCCCTTTTCGGTGTTAGGAACAAGAGCAAGAAAGACTACCTCTCCAACCTGAGGAGTCACACCACGTTTGAAAATGTTGTGTAATGAAATTTGTTCATAGCGAAGATTCTTCAGGGTAAAAACTTGGTACTCTTCCACATTCTCATAGATATATTTGGCATAACCAAATTCCTTTTTCATAAGACTGGAGCAAGAACTGCGTGTATACAGGATCTCTGTCAAGCAGAACTTGCCACCATCAACCTCTAGAAAGCACTTGAAAGTACAAACAATGTTATAGCCGGGCATAGAACAATTTGAACGATCAACGTGTCCAGCCAGCAGGAAAGCACTTTTATCTTCTTCTTGTTCAACATTATGATTGTTTCCACAAGCAAGACTGTCCTCTGTAGGACCCAAATACTGCAAATTCAGAGAGAAAGCTTCTCCCCGTGATACTTGGGAACCAGTAAATTTGTTTAATTCATCACAAAACTCCTTGTTTCTCTTCTCATCATTCATAGGACGGCCTTCCTTATGATTAAGATTGGAACAAATGTAGCTTCCATTCAAATTTTGGTCAATAAACATCTGCATATGATCGTGTACTACACCAAGTATTTTGTGAAGAACCAAGGAGGCTGCCTTCTCCGCTGGCTTTAGTGTGATCTTAAGTCCAAGCATAACTGGCTTAGGAAGAACAGTATTGTTGGAATATTGGCGGTTGTTATCTGGTGAAAAGGGAGGTGCAAATCCAAAGTTGAATTGATAGACATTCCGCTCCTTATTCAGATCAAGCAACTGGGTTGATTCCTCACTGTTCACAAAGTATTGAAGCAAACGAACAGCTCCTTCAGCATCAAACATCATTCCTGGAAAAGAAGATTTATCATATTCAGGTGTCCCATAGTTCAGAACAGTAACTTCTTGGTTGCAATTGTCAATGTTGATAACACTGTTCTCCTTTGGCAACAAATTGACAGAAAGTGGCAAATCAGAGGCCTTTGTCTTTGCAGATTGGTAAGGCATGCCAAAGTGGTAGTACTTATCCAGGTTGTGATATATAGCAACTTGAACCGGGGAACTTTCTACAATGTGAACTCGGTTGGTATGATGCTTTTCTATCCCCCCCCCTCCCCCCTAGTTCAAAAAAAGGTTTATTGCATGGTTTTTTCCCTTGGGAACCTGCACAACAATTGCAAAGTCCATGTTTCTTGTCAGCAGGGTGTTGTCTCTGAAAGCTTTGTTGGTTTTAGGGACCAATTCTGGAAGGAGTGAACAGCTGTTGATGGGGGACACCTTCTTTTTTATTTTATTCTTTGACTTCTGCTTCCTGGATAACTCAGGCGGTGGTGCGCTGATTGAGGATGCTGTTGCAGTTGCTGTGGTTTTTCTTTTTTTACTACTGCTGCCGCTGGTGTTCTTACAAGAAGAGGATTCCCTTTTTTTCTTCTGCTTTGTCTCCGAGGTACCAGTACTTTTCCATGATTCAGAAGAACTGAATTCCTTTAATTGCTCCCGCGTTTTTATACGTCTTGAAGCACAAAACTCCTCCAATTGTATTGAGTTCTCAATGGTTACTTCACTGGTATTGATGGAGGCTAGAAAGCATCGTAGGATGGATATGTGTTGGTTGAAAAGACTCCACAGTTTTGTACTAGACTTCCTATCTGACAAGGGGTCCTTTGATGCACAGTCATCAAACAAGGCTCGGATTTTTGTTGCTTCAAATGGACCAGTTCGAGAACCAGGGATTGGTAAGCTCTCAGTAATGGAGAAATACAAATCAGCAGCACTGGCAATGCGACAAACATAGGAATCCTCCTCAGGACAATTCTGTCGACGATATCTTTGGTAAACTGACAGCTGTTCTGGGGTACTAGTGCTCTTGACCCGCCTGCTCTTGTTGGCCACCATCGTGGTCAAACCAGTAGCTTCAGTATTGTCTTTTGCTGCTCCACCAGCAATGTCTGTACTAGACTCCAGTATCAGTATCGTTCGTTTGTAAGCTCCAGTATCATTATCGTTCGTTTGTAAGCTCCAGTATCATTATCGTTCGTTTGTAAGCTCCAGTATCGTTCTTTGTTCGTAGGCTCCAGTTTTCTGTGGCTTAGGCTCCAGTATCGTTCCAGTAAGGGGTAAATCAATATTTGTGCTTATTATTAAAATAGTGAGCCTAGTTTCGCTAAAATGAACCTGTTGCACATTAAAAGCGATCAATGATTCTTTTGGTGAGTGGCTGGCTCAAACTGCCATTGGGCCTTCTAATTGCAGAACTTGCCCGTAAGTACAGTCCATGAAGCCTGACGAAATAGCATTCCAGTATCCTGTATCTTTGGTAGGCTCCAGAGTAGCTACTATCGTTCTCCAGTACAGCACACGGTAGCTATATTTTATCTACTAGTAAATATGCAGCTAAAGTTGTATGTGTGTTAACTGCTCCGGAGAAGTTAACACACATACAAATTTAGCGGCATATTTACTAGTAGTTGATAAAACTACTACCACTGATCATCATCATCATCAGCAGCAGCAGCAGCAGCACAATCAAATGCGATCGTTTCCTCCTCTTTCTCCTCTTCGTCGCCTTCTCCTGTCAATCATGAGTACTCTGCTGATACCAAGAAACAAGCAGACACTGAGACTGCTGGAGCCACAAACGACTGGAGATACTGGCTGGAGCCACAAGCGATCGAACGACAGATACTGGAGCCACGAACGACAGGAGATAATACTGGAGCCACAACCACTGGAGCCATGAGCGACAACCGCTGGAGCCGCCACAAGTGACAACAGATACTGGAGACAATGGGAGAGTAACAGATACTGGAGACACTGGTGGGATGAACGACCGATACTGGAGCCACTGCGAACGACAAAGCCGATACTACTGGAACAACAAGCAACAAAGCCGTCGATACTGGAGCCATGAACTGGAGCCATGAACGACAGATACTGGAGCTACTGCCGGAGCCACGAACGACAGATACTGGAGCCACAGGTTGGACGACAGATACTGCAGACTGGAGCCACAAAGCTGCCGATACTGGAGCCACGAACGACAACAGGAGATACTGCAGCTACCGGAGCCACAAGCCGCGACAACCAATGGAGCCACAAGCAACAGATACTGGAGCCACAAACGACAGATACTGGAGCCATGACGAACGACAGGAGATCAATACTGGAGCCACAAGCGATCAACAGATACTGGAGCCACAGCAGGCAACAGGAGCCGAGATACTACTACTACAGAGATACTGGAGCCACAGGTGCAACGACAACAACGAGAGCTACTGGAGCCACGAACGACAGATAGTGGAGCCACGAACTGGAGCCACAGGTGGGACGACAGATACTGCCTGGAGCCACAGGACGAGATGGACAACAGATACCGGAGCCATGACGACAGGAGATACCGGAGCCACAAGCAACAACAAGAACATATAGTACTGGAGGAGCCACAGACGACAGCCGCTGGAGTCACAAGATGAGACAAACGACAGGATATACAGCAGATACTACTGGAGCCATGGACGACGGGAGATACTGGAGACTGGAGCCACAGGCGACAACCAATGGAGCCACAAGCCATTGACAGATACTGGAGCCACCACAACAGGAGCGACAGATACTAGAGCCACAAGCGACAAATACTGGAGCCACTAGCGACAGATACTGGAGACACGAACGACAAAGCCGAAACAGATACTGAAGACTGGAGCCATGAACGACAATAGATACTGGAGACTGGAAACACGAACGACAGGAGATACTGGAGACTGGAGACACGAACGACAGATACTGGAGCTACTACCGGGGCCATGAACGACAACAGATACTGTAGACTGGAGCCATGAACAACAACAGATACTGGAGCCACAGGAGCCACAAGCAACAACCACTGGAGCCACGAACGACAACAGATACTGGAGAGACTGGAGCCACGAACGACAGGAGATGATACTGGAGCTACAACAGGAGCCACAAACGACATATACTGGAGCCGCAAACGACAGATGATACAACTACTGAAGACAACAATGGACAGCTGGTGGAGCTACTGGATTGATAGTCACTACAAGCACTAAATGAATGGTAAGAACCAGATTTTTAATAATAATAATATGCAAGAAATGCTGCTCGGATCTCAAGGATCTCAACAAACATGACTTGATCTCAGCACGAGTGTTTGGATCTCGACTGCAAGAGATCTCAACACATCTCAACACAAGTGCTCGGATCTCAACACAAACAAACAATAGTGTTCGGATTTAAAAACTGGCATCCTTGATTTGGATCTCAATACAAATAAATCTCAACATCTTTCACTTTCTTTTTCTTTCTTTTTGATTGTCCAACTTTAGAGTTCCTCTTCAGAATCAGAATCACCAAATTGAAACTCTTCCTCCTCCTCCTTGGGAATTACTTCAAAACCAGCAGCCTTGTTCCAGATGTCATGGTGGTCTTGGTGAAGCCAATGAGGGGCTTTGAAATCAGGTTCAAGACCAAGTTGCAAAGCAAAACGAGCATGCATGATGTGAGGAAGGCGCCCACCGCAGGAAATCTGGAATTCACTGGCATCAGCTTTGGACCCCACCAAGGCAGCAAAAAGAGGGCATTCCTCTCCACGAGCATATTTTTCCAAAATAAGATTCTTGTAGGCAATAGAATGAGCAATGGACTGAGGGTAGCAGTAGTTGCCCGGAGTTCCTACTTTTTTGCCTTTGAGTTCACGTTGGGCTTTCTGGACCAAAGTGCTAGAGGAAGCTATAAAAAAAGGAGAAAAAAATGTGTTAGCATTAAAAAGGAGCAAACAAGAGGATGTCCAAAAGGCAGTTGCATCATGATCCTACCCATGATCTGCGTGAAACTGAAAACTCCAAGGGAGAGACGGACTTCTTCCATAGTTTGAGCAAGAGCAAAATTCGTATCCTTTACATAGGTACCAATTGGTTCATTGAGGATATCTTTAAATGGATTGTCAGTACCAAACTTTACAATCAATTTTCGCCCAAAATTTTTTAAATCAGCTCCACATAGTTCAATATTGGCATCAGCTTGAGCCCTGGCATCTTCCGTTTCTCTACATTTGGTCACTAAAAAAATTTCCTCTTCCTTCTTTTCCTCATCAAGCTGTTGGATCCGAGCAGCTGAAGCTCGAAGGGGGGCAGTCACATCATTTCGGTGTCGAACAGCACCAAGATAATCTCCCTTCAGGCCAATTAAGGCATTTTTGTACAACATTTTAGTGACCTTGTCCACAGAGGGAACCTTAGAAGGACCGGTAAGGGAGAGATCACCAGAATGCATGGAGGTGTCAGTAGAAGCACCTGGACCACTCATGGGGGTAGAAAACAAACCACGTTGGCCAACACTTGGGCTTGGGGAAGAGAATGTAACACTACGTGCAACATTTCCAGTTTGACCTGCACCGTTACGACGTGCAGCATTTGGTGAAGTGTAGGCAGCAACAGCAAGTGCTTCATCAAGGGCTCCTTGGGAAACATTTGGGGTACGTGCAACATTTCCAGTTTGACCTGCAACATTTCCAGTTTGACCTGCAACATTTCCAGTACCACGACGTGCAGCATTTGGTGAAGTGTAGGCAGCAGCAGCAAGTGCTTCATCAAGGGCTTGTTTGGAAATTTTCATAATATCAGTTTTTAAAATTAATGAAAAAGTATGGAAAGACGAAATGTAATTATCTTTTCAGATTTTGAATTTATGAGGGTAGTTGGGAAGCAGAAATAAATTATTTTCTTTTCCAAATGTTTTCCTCGACTTCCTCCTTGGTCATTTAGGGTCATTTGTCTTACCAAATTGTTCCTTTTTTTACAAAATTGTTCTGATTTTTTTGGATTGGTCATTACCAAATTGTTCTTATGTTTTTTGCTAGGAAATAGGCTGGGTCATTTACATATCCACAATTGTTCCGAAGTCTTTTGGATCTTTCACTAGTGGAGAAAAGACGGAGCTCCGAGTAGACCTTTGCTACTACTCGAGTATCTGGTATCATGTAGACAATTGTTCCGAAGTCTTTTGGATCTTTCACTAGTGGAGAAAAGACGGAGCTCCGAGTAGACCTTTGCTACTACTCAAGTATCTGGTATCATGTAGCATGGTTTTATGCTATTAGCTAGAGCCACTTGTATTAAATGGAATTTATTTTAGTTTTGATCATTAATACCTCAAACCCACTTGTTTTGGCTAGTGAAGAATGAATAGTCGGGTGTCAATGTGTACTACAATGGCGATAAGTGAATCTCCTACAATCTCCTACTAGCTAGCAGGGTACTAGAGTACCAGGTACTGGGCGCCTAGTAGGAGTACCAGATAAGAGGATTACTGGCAGTCTTTTTATTACTATTGGTAGACTAGTTACAGTGCCGGTTGATGATAGCAAGAGCAAACAAGGGTTCAGGTTGGCAGCCATAGACAGTACTACTAGCTAGTAGTAGAGCCACTGGAGAAACTGGCACAAGAAGCCACTAACAACGAAATCCACAAGAGGAGCCACGAAAGACAATATGAAAGGATATGAGCCTTATTTAGCAGACCTTCCTGGAGCCAACAGATCCGGGTGTGTAGTCTCGGCTGCAGATCATGTCGTGGGACGATCAACAAGAGTTGCCTTTCTCAGTTGAACCGTGGCGGACTTATCCAATATGTTGGTCAAAAGCAAGAGAAAAATGAAACTATTTCTCGTGGGAGGAGACGACTAGTAAAAAGCCAGTGTTTTAGCTTTTGCCTGAGTCCAATCGGAAATCCTTAAAATACCCATTCTCCGATTGGAGTTAAAGTTGGCTTTTTTATAAAACAGAGGAGGCAGTAACAACTCCAGTGGCATCAGCATCGAAATGGATATTGGCCATGGGGTCCACAAGGTCGTTGCGAGGATCACTTGCGTTAGCACGAGGTTTGCGAGGAGGGACCTAGCGAGGAGCGACCTTCTTAGGAGGTCCCTTAGGCTTGGCAGCAGGCTTGAGGTCTCCGGCTGGAACAGGAGGGTCCTTCAAGCCGGGCGCACGAGGAACCGGAACAGGATTGTGGGTAGCAAAGACAGGAGGAACCGGATCCGTACGGTTCGAATCGACGGTACGTCCTGTAGTAACAGGAACAGGAGCAGCCGAATCAACGTTCGTACGGGCGTTCGTTCAGGTACGACTTTTCTCGAACGAGTTCCAATGACAGATGTGGAAGAGGGCTTGGTGGTCTTGGTACGGGCCATGGTGGAATGGTTTGAGAGTAAGTGGGAGATATTCCTGTGGAATAAAGGCAACAAGGTAAAGTATTGAGTAGTTTGGGGTATATTGCAAAAACAATGAATACACAAAACTGAATACAAAATACTGTCCTTCGCATCGTTAGGCCGAATCGATCAAGCCTATGGAACAAGCCTGTGGAACAAGTGCTTGTTCCTCCACCGGTACAGAGTTACAAGGATGGCAGTGGAACCATAGACCGGTTGGTGAGTGACCAGGTGTAGACCTATTGGGGTTCTCATCATTCCAAGTAGCCATGTAGTCATTCGGTGGTTGGTAGTCCTGGATCTAGTCTAGATGACTACAGTAGGCATAAATGTCCAGGTGTGATGCGAAGTCTGTCTCCTGTGAGGTGTGGGTTTGCGAGGTTCGGTTGGTCTCGTCGTTCCTGCAGGATGTAGCCAAGCAATGGGGTGTAGCCTACAAGGCATGTCATCGTTCCAAGGCGATGATCTCCTCGTCTGGTAGTGGGAGTATTCCTGATGGTACAGGCTGTAGCTCCAGTGGTTCCAGTAAGCTGAAGCGTCCTTCGGCTTGTAGTCCGGTTCTGCCGGTCAATGGCTCCTGGAAGAGACCAATTGTCCATGTGGCAGATGGCTATCCATTGTCGTCCTGTGGTTGAGGACTGTAGGCTTGGTAGTTGTCTTCCTTCCGGCTGGACGATGTAGATGTAGATGTATTAGTAGGTGTAGTAGGGGATCGATGAAAGGCACAGGTTGTGCTTTTTCCGATTGGGTTTGGCGATTGGCGATCGAACGAAATGGACTTTCTCATGGATCTCTCGCGTGTACAGTGCCTCGTCTCCAGTGTGGAAGCCAGGTCCTCCTCCTGTAGATAAGGAGGAGCAAGTTAACTTGGTTGTGGCCGGTTGTAGCCGGCTGTAGGTGCCATGGTCAAAGTCTCCAAAGCTTTGTGGTTGGTTTCAATCGACTTTGATGATGATGAACCAAATCGATCGATCTTCCGGTTGCGATTCCAGCTGCGTGTGGCCTCTGGAACTCGCAACAGCATCAACAGGGGTTGCAGGTTGCAGGGGTGTCTGCAGTGCCTGTTAGAGCTTGTTAACCAGTGGAGCCGGCTATGATGGAGCTGGCTTAGAGGCTCATGGTGCATGATAACAGGTAAAAAGCTAGTGTGGAGGCTATTAGATATTATAGATGAATATTCTGGATAAAGTAGACTAGTTGTGTATGCATAGGAAGCATGCAGTGGTAGTACAACCTAGATACATAGCCTAACTCATGAGTCCCATCATATCGCCTAATAGGAGACAAGGTAAACTGCCATAGTCCACCTGGGCTTAATTTGGTTGAGAGCCAATCATTATTATTGTATTATTAACTTTTTCAAGCCATTCACATTTTTATTAACTGTACAACCAACAACGAGCAAACAACAACATCAGCCATAAAAGTAGTAGTACTCTCGATTCTAGTAGTTTGTATTGACTAAGCTAGAACTTTAGAACTGTGGTAATAAAACAAAAAAAACAATCAATATGACACTTGGACTGAATATCGTAACGGCAACTCCAACTGCAGATGCAGCAAGTGTTGCAATGACTATGACTAGTACTAGTATGACTGGTACAGGTACTAGTACTAGTACTAGTACAACAGCCGAATCAACTCTTATTACAACGAAAAACAATAAGAATAAGAAGCGCCGTCGCATGAACAAGTACGAGAAACGTCGACAGAAATCTGCCATTGCGAAAGAGAAAAAATCGTTGAACGAACTCGCTGACGAGCAAAGAGAACAAGAAGAACAAGGAGTGGTCGACATCAGCAACAATAATACCAACGACGAAACTAATTTGGTACAATCAGAACACGATGAAACGTTGTGTGATTTGGACGAAATCATAAACGACAACAACAACAACAAACACTTACAAAATGGTGATGACGACGACAAGAACTTGTTAGTAGAGAGAAAACACGATGACGACAATAAAAATCATGCAGCGTACATGGCAGAGTACCATGCTCGTCCGTTAGAATTGGATCGTCGCAACAATGCTACTGTCACTCTTTCCAACAGCAATAAAATCAGGCGTAAGCATACGCGTATGCAACAACTTTTGCCAGAAGATGATGCAAAGAAACAAGATGTTGCTTATAATAATCATAGTAGTAGTAGTAGTAGCACTTCTACAACACCAACGACAACTACTAGTACTACTGATACTAGTACTAGTACTAGTACTGATTCTGTTTTTCCTGCAACAACGGAATGGAAGGATTTGCCGTTGGACGATCGCATTGTTTCTGTTTTGACAACAACAGTAACAGCAACAACAACAACAGCAGTAACAACAATGGACCACCACCCCAGCAAATACAATAAAAGGAATCTACGCTACCATCGTCCAACGCGCATTCAAGAACGGGTCATTCAAACCATTCTAAAAAGAAGAAACAACACAAACAAAAATCACAATCACAATCAAAACAATTTCATGTACGAAAATGTTTGGATACAATCAGAAACAGGATCAGGAAAAACCATGGCCTACTTTCTTCCCGTTTTTCAGTTACTTTTGGAAGAATTATCGTCTTCTGACGATACCAACTCCACCAGCTACCAGACCAACAACAAACACACTAGCACTACTACTGCAACAACAACAACAGCAGCAGCAGCGAATGATCGTCGTCAAGAGCTCGGAACACGATGTATTATTGTTTGTCCGACACAAGAATTGGTTCAGCAAACACAACATTCTCTTCAACATTTGGTACAGCACGTCTGTGCCGGAAATGGTGTAGTAGTTGGAAGCTTTTGTGCGCAGACATCAAGATCCAAAGAAAAGGCACGATTACGAAAGGGAATTACTATTCTTGTTACTACACCAGGACGATTGTTGGATCACTTGAAAACAACACAAGTATTCGCAACATATAGCGTTACTAAATTACAGTGGCTAGTATTGGATGAAGTGGATCGACTTTTTGATATGGTACGTTGTACACAGTACACATGTTTTGGAATATGTCTTTTTTTTTTTCAATAGATTGTTGTATACATTATATATTTTAATCATTATATATTGTATTCTTCTTTTTTCTTTAGGGATTGGCACCACAACTACAAGATGTTATTCGACTTGTCAAAGACTCTACAAACACGACACAGAACAATGGTATTCCAGGTTGGAGGAGTATACTGGTTTCGGCTACGGTACCTAAAGAGGTTCAAACTGTTGTTCAAACAGCGCTGTCATCGTCATCGTCATCGTCATCGGTAACCAAAACTAGTATTGCAAGTAATAAAGAATGGGCATGGATACAAGGAGAAGAAAAACAAGAAGAAGAAGATTCCTCTTTGCAACAACAATCACATTCACAATCACAAAAACAACAAACCAGCGAGAAGCATTCGGTCGGACGATCTTTACCACAGCATTTGGTACAATATCACATTAACGTTAGTGCCAAACTTCGATTGACAACTCTTCTTGCTTTTTTGGTCGATCGCGTCGCACAAAACCAACGAACAGTAGTATTTATGAGTACTTGTGCCAGCGTCGATTATTATCATGCTCTCTTTACCAAAATGGAATCCATTCTTTCCCACCAAAAGGGACACAATGCTGATACTAATGATAATGACAATATGCAGCCGAAAGGCATCTTTGGAAATGCCTGCACAATTCACAAGCTTCATGGCAACGTTCCACATTTTGAACGACGTGCCGTCTTGGAAACATTTCGACAGGAAAAAATACACGGAAACACGACAGCCAGAATACTCTTGGCAACCGATGTTGCAGCCAGAGGTTTGAATCTTCAGGCTGATTGGACCGTCCAATTTGATCCTCCCTGCGAAATTGCCGATTACATTCATCGTGCTGGACGTGTTGCCCGAGCGGGACAATTCGGTCAGTCATTACTCTTTTTGCTGCCATCGGAAAAATCGCTATTGTCCATCTTACAGCTTCATCAGGAACAATCGCAGCAGCAGCAACGACGACGACAACAACAACCAGCGAGTCTTGCCGATAATACCACATTGCGAGAAATGCCTGCCCTGTCCTTGTCATCAACGCTACAACGAGCGGCCAAAGTGTGTCCGAATTTGACACGCGAAGGAATGAATCGAAATGGTATAAGCTCCAAAACGGGACCTTCGTCATCCAAAGATGCCGTACCAGAAACGTCTGCTGGTCCTGGTGTTCACAAAACTCACCGGCTGGGAGAAGCCTTTTGTTCAGAATTACAGTATCGTCTTGAGGAATGCGTCTTGAAACATTCGAAAGCTGTAAAAAATGCAGAAGGTTTGGACAACGCAGACAACACCAATCAGGATAGAAAAAGAAAGAAACACGAAGCAAAGAAAAAGAAATCCGCTGACGACATGACACTTGCAGATATGGCGAGAAATGCATTCTTGTCGCACATGAGAGCCTACCCGACCAAGGAAAAAGCCGTTCGGCACATTTTTTCGGCTCGGGCCTTGCATTTAGGCCATATTGCCAAGAGCTTTGCTATGCGGGAAACGCCCAAAACGTTGGTCAAGAACAGTCGAGGAGTGTTGGCAGAACCCGGCAAGAAGCGCAATGCTGCCCTGGCCTTTTCCCGGCCCACAACTCGTGGTGTTGGTAGCAGTAATAACGATGCTGCAGATTTGGACGATTCGAAGCGAAACGGTAACAGCGCTGCTGCTGCCCGGAAGCGAGCCATGCTCATGGCAAATGCTGCCAAACTCCAAGTTGGAGGCATTGATGGATTTTAATTTGCTGCTGCTGCAGCACGACGTCTTCTGACAATCAAAGATTTATGATTATCGTTTTTCTTCTATCAACAAAGACCCATTAAAATAATGTAAACCGCCAGTGTTCATACGCTTTAGCCATCAATACACCGTGGTTACTTATCCTTGGTGAAGGAACCGACTTCGTGTAGAAGCTAGAAGGGAATATAAGCGACCGTCCTTCTTGTCGCTAACACTGTAGCTATAGATGTTTGGCGCTTGGGTGTCAAAAGTTGTTCGTCATTATCTTCATCGTCGCTGCTGTTGTTGTCGTTGCCGCTACCGCTGCCGCTGTCAAGTGTCGATGATAATTTTTTCTTCTTCGTTTTCTTCCTGTATCCACCATAGCTCTCCGAGACAAATTCCATTTGGTGTTGTTTGTTGCCGGTAATAGAAGCAAGCATATCGTTATCGATTTTTTCGCGATGAAGCTCTTGAGCAAGTTTGTTTGAACCACAAAAAGCCAAGAGTGAGTGAGATCTGGTGTGACTAGATTCCATGTCCAGAGTGTGGTCTTGAATAATCTCGCAAAAGTCTGGTCTACAAAATTGAATGGCACCAGCTTGGTATAGGTCGAGGTCTGTAAGCTCCTGTCGAAGCTGCTCGCATTCTTCATCGCCAGTGTCTGTCACATAAATAGAAATGCGACAGACGCGAGCAGTATTCTCACGCCCCCATTCATCCACAAGGGTATCCCATAGGACATGTATCTCTGGCATTATCTTGGAAACAAGGGAAGCAGACCGCGTCACCCATATCAAGTGGAAACAATCCAGAGCATCTCCCACAGTATTGCCTTGCAAGGCACTGCTTTTCCATGACTGATAACGCGGCTTGACAACCATTCCCCACAATCGCGCCACCATGTATCCAATTAGCAAACATACTAGTGTAATATCGTGAGGTTGTAGTTGGTCGTGCTTTTTGAGTTCAATATGCTAATACCAGTCGGCAAAAGGTGCGATCATGGAGACTGCCGCGTCAAGCAATGCAAAGAAATGGTTGCCGTCCCAGATGAATAGTGCTACAAAGGCAAAGCATACCTGGAAAAAGATGGTCAAGGCGCATAGGAATTCAATAACATCTTCACATAGCTCAATGCTGCATGTGTTAAAGGATATTGTCAACCCAAAAATAGCCACACCGAGTACTGGCAGTGTTGAAAGTAACACAACACCATAAACACTCCTAGTTGCCACAAAGGCAGCTTTTTTCATGTCTCTCATATTGCTGCGCACATCTTTTCTTTGCTTCATTTCACAGTGACGATCAATACTTGTGCGAAGGGATACATTCATCTGATGCCGCTTGGACATTGCCTCCGTGGGGTCGCTTTGTGCGCTCTGTTTTCCACCGCGTGGGCAACAAGCCTTGGCCACAAGCGATCCTTTTCGCATTTCTTGGGCACACTCTACTTGAATAATTCTCCTTTGGCGCTCTTGCATGTTTCTGAGAAACGTTTCTGGTTCCAGACGCAATAGTTGTCGAAGGTGCTGTTTGAAGAGAGAAAGGATAGGAACAATACCTGTTCCTGCTCCTATTGCAATCACGTGACTGTAGTCGTCGGTCTTTGGGGCAAGTGCCGTTCCATAGGCCCCCATTAATTCGAATTCAATACAACGATTGGAGTCCGTAGTTTCCTTTTGCAACAAGTTCCACAGCTTGTCAGTCCAGCTGCCATTTTCGCATACTTCAATATAAAATTCCAAGGAAGACGAGCCTGGTGCAGATGCAATGCTAAAGGGATGCCATTGATGGTCAATCTCCTTAACGCGCAATTGAGCATACTGTCCTGGCTTGAAGTGGAAAAGCACGGGACGACGGATTCTCAAAATCAGCATTTTACCCCTGCTATTATTGGTGGTATTGTTGGTGGTATTGTTGCTACGTTTGCTCTGATTGACTTGATTCATTTCCGATCCATCATAGATAATACTGGATGCAACCAACGGCGTCTGATAATAGTGATTCAATCGTATAGCTGCTCGGTCACAAAAATAGTAAAGGAGCGTCGACGAAAACCACTTGAAAGTTTGCGATCGTGATTGGGCACCGCTCCGTTGTTCCTGGTCCATGGTATGAACAATAGTGATAAAATACAAGAGGAATATCAGGTGATGAATGGCATAAAATACTTCGTAGGGCATCGAATGACGAAAATAGGATGTTCCTCCAATAATGAGCAATACTCCAATGATAATATATCCCGTAATCATGATTTCGCTTTTTAACTTGTGACAAAATGCGTCCTCTCCATCAGCGCATAGGATTCCAAAGAAAGTCAAAAATAGTACAGTAGAAAGAAATACCAAGGTGACCATAATATATCCTAAATGGATATGAATTAGAAGCATTCGATTCATAGGAATGAAGCGCGAAGCTCTTGTATTTGAGAGAGTGGCTGCGGTATATTTGGACATGGTTAAGGGTATCAATGCTATTTGAAATAGAATAGCGTGCATTGCTCCTGAAAAAAAGAAGAGAACAACAAAGGAAAAGTCCTCCACCGTATGAGTTAGCACTTCAGCGTGTTGGCTCGAGTCATCAACATAACAAGAATTAAAAAAGAAACTAACCAAATTCCAAAGCTGGGACTATGACTTTCCACCAATATCGATTAGCTTCGGCTGGAACAGTACTGACTTGAGATTCGAATTTTTGCATGGCAAAGTGGGCTGTAGGAAGACGCAAAAGGAGAATGGGCTTGTTGGATAATTGTCTCCAGCCAAAAACACACCTATTTGTTTGTGCAAAGATCACATGGAACAACACTTCGAGCTCCCCCGCGAAATAAATGCAGTAGTAATAATAGTAATAAGAATCAATGGGTGGTAGGGGTCAACCAAACTCTTTTTAGAGTTAATTCAAACATTCTTTGCTTGCGATAGTCTACTCCGAGTGTTACTACTACTACTCTAGTAGACTACTACTACTACTACTAGTAGCTACTGTACCTGGTAGTAAAACTAGTATGGTAATTTTTTTGCCGTCATAATAACCGGGAAATATTATTATTATTTATTTTTTCTTTTAAAAAGCGATACTCCTTTTTTAGAGTTGAGGTCACAACAAATATATGGATCTACGATAATTGTCGTAACTTGTATTACTATTACAATTTACTTCTCTAGTGGAGTTCTTGTTAGGTCATTGATAGTCCTCTTCCCACCGATTACCGACCGAATTGAGTGTTTACCGCGAACTTGATTACTGACAATCACGTGCGAACTCACTGCAGACTCCAGTACAATTCTACGTGTGAGGATTTATATATTACACATTATCTGACCCCATTGCGGGGTGCTCTTTTGGCTCAGAGGCATTATCTTCAGATGGTAGCTGAAGTGGTTAAGCGGTGAAGCATCAGGCTCATAAC
>Ga0100391_1002341_pt1 | contig 20173 bp, 3 predicted proteins | sample CryGeymeta201515_FD_81541 | JGI IMG/M metagenome (GOLD analysis project Ga0100391, IMG submission 81541) | Groundwater microbial communities from Crystal Geyser aquifers in Utah, USA - Crystal Geyser metaG 2015-15 | ecosystem: Environmental > Aquatic > Deep subsurface > Groundwater | place: USA... | reverse complement strand
GACCTGTGAGAATATTGAAGTTTAAATCGTACTATGTAGTATGGAAACCATATCAAATTTTTATATACTCGTTCTCCCCGTGCGTGTTTAAATCGTACTATGTAGTATGGAAACCATCTTCTCTTTCTTCCAGCGTGGGAACTGCGCCCACGGTTTAAATCGTACTATGTAGTATGGAAACAAAATCGGTAAAATTTTCTTTTTGAAATCTGAATATAGTTTAAATCGTACTATGTAGTATGGAAACGACGGCCAATCAAGTACGTAATAAGAAACGAATAAAGTTTAAATCGTACTATGTAGTATGGAAACTATTCTTCGTTATTATTTCGATCAGTGCCCGACGGAAGTTTAAATCGTACTATGTAGTATGGAAACCTTCTATTTCGCCTTCTTCTTTGTCTTTTTTTCCCTGTTTAAATCGTACTATGTAGTATGGAAACTTTTTATTTTTTATATGGGATGTATCTCATATTTTTTGTTTAAATCGTACTATGTAGTATGGAAACTATCCCCTACGGAATTTTATGGGTACTAATAATCTTGTTTAAATCGTACTATGTAGTATGGAAACTTCGCTTGAAGCTTGGTGCTTAAAAAATATGACTCAGTTTAAATCGTACTATGTAGTATGGAAACTACGGCACCTGATGATATAAACTCAAATGCGGTTCTGTTTAAATCGTACTATGTAGTATGGAAACTCAAATATCCGTAGTGGCACGGTGGGGCGAAAATGCTCGGGTTTAAATCGTACTATGTAGTATGGAAACCTTCGTGAAAAAATAAACATAGGAATATATCCAGAAGTTTAAATCGTACTATGTAGTATGGAAACTTGTTATCCCGTGTTTGTAATCACAGTTTCTAATGCGTTTAAATCGTACTATGTAGTATGGAAACCATAAAAGGCGTTCTCCTTTTTTTTGAGTGCATGTGGTTTAAATCGTACTATGTAGTATGGAAACAATCATATAAATGAGAATATGGTAAATGATAATATTTAGTTTAAATCGTACTATGTAGTATGGAAACAAAATTGAGGAGTCTGGTTATGTGCCGTATTGTTTCAGTTTAAATCGTACTATGTAGTATGGAAACACGCTTACAACCAACATCAATTTGTCTCGTAAAAAGTTTAAATCGTACTATGTAGTATGGAAACCAATCGGGCATTATCACTAGAAGAAGTTCGAGGTAACGTTTAAATCGTACTATGTAGTATGGAAACTTGACCAACAAAAAGGATTTTTCTATGATGTATGGAGTTTAAATCGTACTATGTAGTATGGAAACCCGTTTGAACCATATTTCTTACGCACCGAGTTTCAAGTTTAAATCGTACTATGTAGTATGGAAACCTAAAACTGTTCTCGGATAATGGTCAAGAACCTCTATGTTTAAATCGTACTATGTAGTATGGAAACTGTTCCGTTGTTGGGTCAGCCAGCACCTTAATAGAAGTTTAAATCGTACTATGTAGTATGGAAACTTTTTTGTGCTGTTCTTTGTCTTATCGTCGGGGTTGGTTTAAATCGTACTATGTAGTATGGAAACTTTTTACCGAAATTAAGATGGTTTTCAAAAATCATGTTTAAATCGTACTATGTAGTATGGAAACAAGAACATCATAACTGATGACGAAAAAAGGGAAATAGTTTAAATCGTACTATGTAGTATGGAAACGCTATGCGTATCGAAGAAATATCGGGCATTGAAAAGTTTAAATCGTACTATGTAGTATGGAAACTATAATCTGTATTTTTTGTGTGGGAAATGGTAAGAGGTTTAAATCGTACTATGTAGTATGGAAACTTTCGGAATTTTGAAGGGCTTTTTGTGCAGCGGTCTGGTTTAAATCGTACTATGTAGTATGGAAACTATCTTCCGATACTGGCGGGTCGACAATTTGAAAAGGTTTAAATCGTACTATGTAGTATGGAAACTCCGACAAATATAATATCAAAAGGTTTCTTTCAGACAGTTTAAATCGTACTATGTAGTATGGAAACTGGCATGGTGGGGCGAAAATGCTCAGGGCGAGATAGTTTAAATCGTACTATGTAGTATGGAAACTATATTATACATGATATATTATATACTTTTCATTATGTTTAAATCGTACTATGTAGTATGGAAACAAAATAACATAACTGATGACGAAAAAAAGGAAATAGAGTTTAAATCGTACTATGTAGTATGGAAACAGATAGAACACCGTTTCATTTTGCATCCAAGTATACTGTTTAAATCGTACTATGTAGTATGGAAACTCATTTTGTCCCATTCTTTTCGCTTCATTCGTACGTCGTTTAAATCGTACTATGTAGTATGGAAACTAGTGCCTGTCCCGCCGATAGCTATGACATCTTTTATTGTTTAAATCGTACTATGTAGTATGGAAACTTCCCTCACCGGGATACGGAAATATTTTGAAGCTAGGGTTTAAATCGTACTATGTAGTATGGAAACTTGCTATGGGAGAGAGTTTATATGCCCCAATAACTCGTTTAAATCGTACTATGTAGTATGGAAACTATCCGTGAAAAAAGAGACATTTTAATTATAATTACTGTTTAAATCGTACTATGTAGTATGGAAACGTATTCCTGTGTTTCCTGGTGTTGCCCAAAGACCGTGTTTAAATCGTACTATGTAGTATGGAAACTTTTTTTTTGTGCTGCTGCTTTTTGTGCTGCTTTTTGGTTTAAATCGTACTATGTAGTATGGAAACAGCAGGAATGGAAAGAAATTGATGACGGAAAAGACTGTTTAAATCGTACTATGTAGTATGGAAACAACATAACACAAAATGAAATACATGGCGAAATATTCGTTTAAATCGTACTATGTAGTATGGAAACTATCAAAGGAAAGGCGTACACTATGTCTCAGCGTCTGTTTAAATCGTACTATGTAGTATGGAAACTCCGATAAAAATTTCATAGAGAGGATAAGCTTGAGAGTTTAAATCGTACTATGTAGTATGGAAACTTGTTGAGTAATAAATAATAATAGATGCTGGTTCATCGTTTAAATCGTACTATGTAGTATGGAAACAAAGAGGAGAACTATCTATAATATCACTACAGATTTCGTTTAAATCGTACTATGTAGTATGGAAACCTTTTTTCTTCAATGCTTGAAAGAGTTCGAATGTTGTTTAAATCGTACTATGTAGTATGGAAACTCAAAATTCCGTAAAGACGATGTATTCGAGATTGAATGTTTAAATCGTACTATGTAGTATGGAAACCTTGGAATCTTGCACGCACCCCAAGCGTATATTTCTGTTTAAATCGTACTATGTAGTATGGAAACTACAGACTTAGCGAGAATATCTAAACAATATGAAAAAGTTTAAATCGTACTATGTAGTATGGAAACCTGAAATTTCAAATGACCCACAATTCATAGCCAATGCTGTTTAAATCGTACTATGTAGTATGGAAACTGCATTCTCAAACCACACCCAGGACAGGATATATGCTGTTTAAATCGTACTATGTAGTATGGAAACATAATACGACTAAATAAGGAACGATATTTGAAACTATGTTTAAATCGTACTATGTAGTATGGAAACCAATTTCAAACGCCTCGTCTATTTGAGAATTTTGAAGTTTAAATCGTACTATGTAGTATGGAAACCTCGCGTGGGAACTGCGCCCACGCTCGCTTTTGCTTTGTTTAAATCGTACTATGTAGTATGGAAACAAATCTGTTTTTGCCCGGCAAGTATTGTTTTTGATAGTTTAAATCGTACTATGTAGTATGGAAACAATAAACAACAACAATGGAAAACAAAAAAAGAATATGTTTAAATCGTACTATGTAGTATGGAAACTTCATAATATCGGAATACAGCATATCCCGCAATTGTGGTTTAAATCGTACTATGTAGTATGGAAACGACATTTCAATATATTGTTCTGCTATTTGAAAAGCGTTTAAATCGTACTATGTAGTATGGAAACCCCTCAATACTTTAAAGAGGGAGTATGAGTTTGAGTGCGTTTAAATCGTACTATGTAGTATGGAAACCCTTTTCTGGACATCTAGTTCCATCGTCTTCACACGCGTTTAAATCGTACTATGTAGTATGGAAACTCAAATGTTTTCCCCCTGATAGCTTCTACCTGCGTGGGTTTAAATCGTACTATGTAGTATGGAAACCTCAATTCGTGAAATATTATGCCCTCCATTCTTTTTGTTTAAATCGTACTATGTAGTATGGAAACAAGTTTGCTGACACTGCTTTTGAATTGCGTCTAATGGTTTAAATCGTACTATGTAGTATGGAAACGGTTTACGTTTGCGATCTCTTTCTGAACATACTTTAGTTTAAATCGTACTATGTAGTATGGAAACTTTTTTTGAAATTTAAAAAAATAATAACAAATAAAGTTTAAATCGTACTATGTAGTATGGAAACAGGAAGACGAGGAAAACAAAAAAGATAAACAAACAAAGTTTAAATCGTACTATGTAGTATGGAAACTCCTATTCTTTTTGGTGCTACTTTTCGTGCTACCGTGTTTAAATCGTACTATGTAGTATGGAAACCCCTTTTGCGGCAATAATTTCCGTTATTAGGCTTTGAGTTTAAATCGTACTATGTAGTATGGAAACACTATATTGTCCTCAACACTTTGAAGCGGGGGTATGAGTTTAAATCGTACTATGTAGTATGGAAACACAGGTGCCGCAAAAAATGCACTTTCTGGGAAAAAAAGTTTAAATCGTACTATGTAGTATGGAAACGCACTATAAAGGATAACTACTCACTTCCTGAAAACACGGGTTTAAATCGTACTATGTAGTATGGAAACATGTAGACTTGCAGAAAATAATAGCAGAAATATCAAGTTTAAATCGTACTATGTAGTATGGAAACACAGAAGACGAAATAAATAAAGAAATAAATAAACTAGTTTAAATCGTACTATGTAGTATGGAAACATCATTTTTCTACGCAACAAAAGAAAAAGATACATGTGTTTAAATCGTACTATGTAGTATGGAAACTTCGGCCCATATTTGTGATAAAAAATAGAGGAAGAAGTTTAAATCGTACTATGTAGTATGGAAACAACCTACCTAGCAATCTTTCATACTGTGTTTTTAGTGTTTAAATCGTACTATGTAGTATGGAAACGTTTTTTTCATCATCATTTCCTGGCGCGCTATATAGTTTAAATCGTACTATGTAGTATGGAAACTTTTCTGCAAGTCTACATTATCTTCTTTTTTCTTTGGTTTAAATCGTACTATGTAGTATGGAAACTTTCTGCTTGAATTTTATAGGCGTTCCTTCGCCGATGAGTTTAAATCGTACTATGTAGTATGGAAACATAAAAGATATCATAGCTATCGGTACGCTAGATACAGGTTTAAATCGTACTATGTAGTATGGAAACTATCGGGTGTATCTCATATTTTTTTTCACCACAGAAGTTTAAATCGTACTATGTAGTATGGAAACTTCATCATCATCTTCTTCATCATCACCTTCTTCTTTGTTTAAATCGTACTATGTAGTATGGAAACACCTATGTCCTCTTCTATGTTGGCCATCGTTGTGTTTAAATCGTACTATGTAGTATGGAAACCCAAATCAGATCTGAAAAGTTTGATTTTGAAAGGAAGTTTAAATCGTACTATGTAGTATGGAAACTTGGTGAAAATATTGTGTGGCTGTATATGAAAAAGTAGTTTAAATCGTACTATGTAGTATGGAAACAGGAAATATCCCGCTAGCAAGTATATCAGCGGATTTTGTTTAAATCGTACTATGTAGTATGGAAACCCGATGACTCATCCCTCACAATGGCGGGATATGACGGTTTAAATCGTACTATGTAGTATGGAAACTACTAAGTATTAAGATTATAAATAAATAAACTCTATCGTTTAAATCGTACTATGTAGTATGGAAACTTTTTTTCTTTGACATTGCATTTTTCGCAAACCCCGGTTTAAATCGTACTATGTAGTATGGAAACATTTCAATGATTTCTTTTTCATCCACGGAATTTTTTTGTTTAAATCGTACTATGTAGTATGGAAACATTGCTGCCTCTCCTTTATCTTTCCATGGTCCTACAGTTTAAATCGTACTATGTAGTATGGAAACCAAAACCTATTAAAAAGCATATGATAATAATATAATGTTTAAATCGTACTATGTAGTATGGAAACTTGGGTTGTTTTTTTTTGTGATTTGCGTGTCTGTTGGTTTAAATCGTACTATGTAGTATGGAAACGTGCATTTTTTGCGACGCCAGCCATAAGTCCTACTATGTTTAAATCGTACTATGTAGTATGGAAACTCGGGGGTTGCCCGTTTATCATGTTTTTTGCTGCACGTTTAAATCGTACTATGTAGTATGGAAACTTATTTTCTGAATGTTAACATCGTCTTCTTTTTTCTTGTTTAAATCGTACTATGTAGTATGGAAACTAATAAATTAAAAATAATAAAAGCATTATCAAAAAAAAGTTTAAATCGTACTATGTAGTATGGAAACTCGTTTTCTTGACACACAAACAAAAAAAATTATAATTTGTTTAAATCGTACTATGTAGTATGGAAACGATAGGCGGGCGAGAAAACGAAGAGGACTACCGCCAGGTTTAAATCGTACTATGTAGTATGGAAACTGTTCGCTTCCCCCCCAATTATTCACGAGCATAGAAAGTTTAAATCGTACTATGTAGTATGGAAACTGTATGCGTATCGAAAAGTATGAAAATCTCGAACAAAGTTTAAATCGTACTATGTAGTATGGAAACTATTATATTTTATTTTATATTGTTTTTGCTATGTTTGTTTAAATCGTACTATGTAGTATGGAAACTCGACTGTGTCCTTCGTGTTGATTGCGTTGATAATCGTTTAAATCGTACTATGTAGTATGGAAACACAAGATAGTTGGTTCCCACCTTAAAGGTGTACGTATGTTTAAATCGTACTATGTAGTATGGAAACCCATATATGGATTTTTGAAGAGGTCGCCGTTGAAGAGTTTAAATCGTACTATGTAGTATGGAAACGAAATGCATATCGATGTTATCAAGACTTCAGAAAGACGGTTTAAATCGTACTATGTAGTATGGAAACTTGGTTGTGCAAGTTCCCAAAGAGCCACATAGAGGTCGTTTAAATCGTACTATGTAGTATGGAAACTGTTCTCCTTCTCGTATTATTTTTTCCATGTTAGCAGTTTAAATCGTACTATGTAGTATGGAAACCTTTACTGGTGCGGAAAGGTATTGTTTTGTGTATTTTGTTTAAATCGTACTATGTAGTATGGAAACATGCACGAGGAGAAAAAACATATAAAAACATAATAAAGTTTAAATCGTACTATGTAGTATGGAAACGACTATGCCAGAGCGTATATGCATGTCTGGTCGGGGGTTTAAATCGTACTATGTAGTATGGAAACTCTTAAAAGTGTGCTTATAGTCCTCAGAAGTGTTATAGGTTTAAATCGTACTATGTAGTATGGAAACGTGAATATACAACAATTACGATATCCAAGGATACAGTTTAAATCGTACTATGTAGTATGGAAACTCATCCTTTCCATCAGGGATAGCGTGGTTTCTGACTGTTTAAATCGTACTATGTAGTATGGAAACTTGCTCCTGCGATTATCATGTTTTTAGTATTCATTTTGTTTAAATCGTACTATGTAGTATGGAAACTAGTATTCCCAACTTTTTTGGTCTTGAGCTCTATTTCGTTTAAATCGTACTATGTAGTATGGAAACCTTTGTGTTTCCGTCAAACCCGATGATTTCTGTCATGTTTAAATCGTACTATGTAGTATGGAAACGCTTTTCCCAGTCGTCTGCCCATTGGTCGTCAAAAGTTTAAATCGTACTATGTAGTATGGAAACTCTTCAAGCGACCATCATACTTCTTTCCGTGCGAATGGTTTAAATCGTACTATGTAGTATGGAAACTATTTTGGAGACCTTTAAGTTTCTTCTTAGCGGAAGAGTTTAAATCGTACTATGTAGTATGGAAACTACTAATATTTCCGTCATGACAAATACTAACTCTGCGGTTTAAATCGTACTATGTAGTATGGAAACCCCCATGTATCTGACAACCTGGGGCTTCTCGAAGATAGTTTAAATCGTACTATGTAGTATGGAAACAACACCGCAAAATGTTGTGTGGTATAAAATATCAAGGTAGTTTAAATCGTACTATGTAGTATGGAAACTACACCAAAACTTTCCTCATCACAGATAATTTGCTCGTTTAAATCGTACTATGTAGTATGGAAACTGTTCTCCCTCCTTAAAATATACGCAAACATAGCAAGGTTTAAATCGTACTATGTAGTATGGAAACCCTGTCGAATTCATAGTTCATATTTCGTATTTTGTTTGTTTAAATCGTACTATGTAGTATGGAAACCGCGTCGTGCGTCTGACAGTTGGTCTATCGTGAATAGTTTAAATCGTACTATGTAGTATGGAAACAAAAACAAACCATTGATGACGATCGGAGCTTTTTTAGTTTAAATCGTACTATGTAGTATGGAAACTCCAAGCGATATCGTCAGCCATTCAATCGCTCGGAGGTTTAAATCGTACTATGTAGTATGGAAACTCCAAAATAGATATTTGTAGCAAGAAAGAGCTTAGGGGTTTAAATCGTACTATGTAGTATGGAAACTAATTCAGTAAAAAGAACATATACAAGAGCAAGGGGGTTTAAATCGTACTATGTAGTATGGAAACTTCCATATGAAGTATATGTTCTGTTTGAAAATATAAGGTTTAAATCGTACTATGTAGTATGGAAACTTCCGACCCCTATCGAAATTATTCTACCTGCATTAAGGTTTAAATCGTACTATGTAGTATGGAAACTTGCTCCCATTATGATTATATTTTTATTCATCTTAGGGTTTAAATCGTACTATGTAGTATGGAAACTTGCGAGACCTCGGAAAAAGAAATAAAACCGAAATGGTTTAAATCGTACTATGTAGTATGGAAACTATTTAGATTTATATTTTTGCTATGCTTATTATTTAGTTTAAATCGTACTATGTAGTATGGAAACTTACGATACTATTATGTTTATATTTGTTACTATTATGGTTTAAATCGTACTATGTAGTATGGAAACCCTTACTGGTTTTGAACGGAATTACCTCTTGATTTGCGTTTAAATCGTACTATGTAGTATGGAAACTGGGGAAAAATCGACACATAACCCCGTGTCCTTTCGGTTTAAATCGTACTATGTAGTATGGAAACCATATATGATTATGAGACGAAGTATTAAATAAAATTTCGTTTAAATCGTACTATGTAGTATGGAAACCAATACATCTGACGATATCAAAAGAGTGTTTAATCCTGTTTAAATCGTACTATGTAGTATGGAAACTAATACGATAAAAAGAACATACACAAGAGCAAGGGGTTTAAATCGTACTATGTAGTATGGAAACTTTTTTTCTTTTTCATGCGAGTAGAATAATTCCGAGTGTTTAAATCGTACTATGTAGTATGGAAACCTGCGGATATTTGGTATGCTGGGTCTTCCCGAAGGAAGTTTAAATCGTACTATGTAGTATGGAAACTGTTTTTCACTTTATTTGTTTTTATTTTTATTGTGTGTTTAAATCGTACTATGTAGTATGGAAACCTTTTCAGGTATCATCACGCTTCTTTCTGTGCAAATGAGTTTAAATCGTACTATGTAGTATGGAAACAAATTAGGGAAATAAGCGTATAAAAAACATGGTTCAGTTTAAATCGTACTATGTAGTATGGAAACTTTTGAATAATAAGGATAACTGCGCACTTCTTGAAAGTTTAAATCGTACTATGTAGTATGGAAACCTCATCCTCATTCTCTACCTCGGTAGAATCATTCCGAGTTTAAATCGTACTATGTAGTATGGAAACCGAACTTGCGGAAGTCCGAAAAAAATATCCTGACCTGGGTTTAAATCGTACTATGTAGTATGGAAACTATCATTTGACCATACTCATTACACCTCATTTTATGTGTTTAAATCGTACTATGTAGTATGGAAACCCAAACAAAGATTTCCTTTGACGACCCGATGTTCCACTCGTTTAAATCGTACTATGTAGTATGGAAACTAACCTCAGCCAACCGATATACTTTTTGTTCTCCCAGTTTAAATCGTACTATGTAGTATGGAAACTCTGGGAGTTTTGAAGTGCTTTCTGTGCTTCTGTTTGAGTTTAAATCGTACTATGTAGTATGGAAACGGTGAGTGATTGCGAACAATTATTTTCATCTTTTTAAGTTTAAATCGTACTATGTAGTATGGAAACCCGCTTTTTTTGGTTTGTTCACTTGGGAAAGCAGATAGTTTAAATCGTACTATGTAGTATGGAAACTGTTTTCCATTGTGTTTTATTTTATTTTTATCGTATGTTTAAATCGTACTATGTAGTATGGAAACTTCGTTATTTTTTTCCATTTGGCACTCAGCACAGATGTTTAAATCGTACTATGTAGTATGGAAACTACACCGCAAGTGATGTTGTGGGAGAAGATGTGAAAGTTTAAATCGTACTATGTAGTATGGAAACTTTTCCGTCAAAGGGAAAGCTTATACGATGTCTCAGGTTTAAATCGTACTATGTAGTATGGAAACCTTCTCTTTCCTCTTCTCCCTCTTCTCCTTCTTCTTCGTTTAAATCGTACTATGTAGTATGGAAACCGGGTTACTTTTTCGTGCCAAGCCGCCTTTTGTGATAGTTTAAATCGTACTATGTAGTATGGAAACTCTCAGAAAATTTTGCTCCACAATAACTACATTCAAGTTTAAATCGTACTATGTAGTATGGAAACTTTTCGTTTTTCTCTTGCAAAGCTTGTTGACTATATTTCGTTTAAATCGTACTATGTAGTATGGAAACTACAGCAGGCGGAAGCTCTGGAAAAAAAGCAGGAAGAAGTTTAAATCGTACTATGTAGTATGGAAACAAATGTCCCCGACTAAAGGCGACAAGGCTGAAGTGTGTTTAAATCGTACTATGTAGTATGGAAACTGTTTTTCACTGTGCTTGTTTTTATTTTATTTTTATCGTTTAAATCGTACTATGTAGTATGGAAACATACTGCACCCGTCCCAGCAATTATTGCTTTTTCATCATGTTTAAATCGTACTATGTAGTATGGAAACCAAAGCGTGCGAGTGCTGTGCCTGCACCTATCACTAGTTTAAATCGTACTATGTAGTATGGAAACTATCATTTGACCATGCTCATTACACCTCATTCTATAGTTTAAATCGTACTATGTAGTATGGAAACCCTACTGTGTCCTTCGTGTTGATTGCGTTGATAATCGTTTAAATCGTACTATGTAGTATGGAAACTTTTTCTTCTTCCGAGTATCCCTTTCATCATCCTCAGGTTTAAATCGTACTATGTAGTATGGAAACTGTTAATTATTTAAAAGAGGGAGAACATAGCAACTAGTTTAAATCGTACTATGTAGTATGGAAACTGCCCCGCAGGTCTTCAATGTGTTGACAGAGTGATTCCGTTTAAATCGTACTATGTAGTATGGAAACCTGCAGACCTTATTTACCCTTTTTTCGTTTATATCAGTTTAAATCGTACTATGTAGTATGGAAACTTTCTGCTTGAATTTTATAGGCGTTCCCTCACCGATGTTTAAATCGTACTATGTAGTATGGAAACAAAAAACGATAGAATTTTCTTTTCGACATCTGAATGGTTTAAATCGTACTATGTAGTATGGAAACCTTTTTCGACTTCTGCTTCTTTTTTTTCCTGCGTGAGAAGTTTAAATCGTACTATGTAGTATGGAAACATGATGATAAGGTGTATGTGCTGATGATATCGCCCGGTTTAAATCGTACTATGTAGTATGGAAACCTCACGATCTAGCACTTCCGTCGGGCTCCGTAACATAGTTTAAATCGTACTATGTAGTATGGAAACATAGAATCTAATAAGAACGTAATAAGAACGTAATAATGTTTAAATCGTACTATGTAGTATGGAAACTTACTCCCATTATGATTATATTTTTATTCACTTTCGTGTTTAAATCGTACTATGTAGTATGGAAACGTGTTTCCGTTGCAGTATAATATATAGATATAGATGGTTTAAATCGTACTATGTAGTATGGAAACTCTTCATATATTTCATTGGTGAAAATATTGTGTGGGTTTAAATCGTACTATGTAGTATGGAAACCTTTTTTTCAGAGTTCAACACTTTTCTCATCACAAAGTTTAAATCGTACTATGTAGTATGGAAACCTTCTTCATCGTCTCCCTCTTCTCCTTCTTCTTCTCGTTTAAATCGTACTATGTAGTATGGAAACCATTTCTGCGGGGGCAAGTGCGTTGATGCTTAAAAAGTTTAAATCGTACTATGTAGTATGGAAACGAAGTAAATCAGATATCTTTGTGCTTCGAGAATGTTCGGTTTAAATCGTACTATGTAGTATGGAAACTCGTCATAGGTATAATTTTTTTTGTATGTAAAAAGAGGTTTAAATCGTACTATGTAGTATGGAAACTTTTTTGCCTGGCTTCCGCTTGTTGCACAGCTTCAGAAGTTTAAATCGTACTATGTAGTATGGAAACCAATCTTTAAAAAAATCCTGTACAGAACATGCGGTTGTTTAAATCGTACTATGTAGTATGGAAACACACAACCCAATGCAAAAAATCCGCTGATATACTTGGTTTAAATCGTACTATGTAGTATGGAAACAGGGAATTAGCACAGTCGTAAGGTATCTAACTTCCAAGTTTAAATCGTACTATGTAGTATGGAAACTTTTTTTCCATTTCATAGTCAATAACGCAATCGTTTTTGTTTAAATCGTACTATGTAGTATGGAAACTGTGATATTCTTCTTCTACTTCCTCTACTTGTTTTTGTTTAAATCGTACTATGTAGTATGGAAACAAAATACAACCTGGTTGTGGCTCTCTGGGAAGGTGAGTTTAAATCGTACTATGTAGTATGGAAACTATATTAAGTATTAAGTATTAAGTTATTAAGATTATTGTTTAAATCGTACTATGTAGTATGGAAACTGTTTTTTTTATTATATCAATGAAAACGGAGAGAGAGTTTAAATCGTACTATGTAGTATGGAAACCTGGTGTGCTAATGACAATGACATCTTTGATCAGATACGTTTAAATCGTACTATGTAGTATGGAAACCATATACGTTTCCGTCGGGCAGTGGTATAGAAGAAAAGTTTAAATCGTACTATGTAGTATGGAAACTCACAATATTCAAATGTCGGGGAAAGTCAAGAAAGCAGTTTAAATCGTACTATGTAGTATGGAAACATATATATCTGGAGGGAGTTGCTATGTTCTCCCTTCGAGTTTAAATCGTACTATGTAGTATGGAAACCAAAGTGTTTCCCACTGTTCTGCTGATTTTTCGTCAGGTTTAAATCGTACTATGTAGTATGGAAACTCATTTGACCCGCTGTATTTTCACGCCATACTCCTAGTTTAAATCGTACTATGTAGTATGGAAACCAACACCTCTAATGATATCAAAAAAGTGTTTAATCCGTTTAAATCGTACTATGTAGTATGGAAACTTTTTTTCTTCATCTCAATTATTTCTTTTTCATCTAGTTTAAATCGTACTATGTAGTATGGAAACTTTTTATTATATTTTTTATACTGTTTTTTTGGTTTAGTTTAAATCGTACTATGTAGTATGGAAACAACATAGCACAAAATGAAATATGGAACAAGATATTCTGTTTAAATCGTACTATGTAGTATGGAAACTACGCTTACCGAGAGTTTCCCAGTCGTCTGCCCATCGGGTTTAAATCGTACTATGTAGTATGGAAACCCCGCATTCAAGATGAAAAATAACGGAAGAGCCATTGTTTAAATCGTACTATGTAGTATGGAAACAATAAAATGTTTAATTTTCTCAAAAATAAAAATACCGGTTTAAATCGTACTATGTAGTATGGAAACCTCACTTATCGAAAACACAATTTCTCACACGAACATAAGTTTAAATCGTACTATGTAGTATGGAAACTCAAACTGAAGCACAGAAAGCCCTTCAAAACTCACAGGGTTTAAATCGTACTATGTAGTATGGAAACGTTTTTTTGGTTATCTTTTTTTTCAAAAAAAGTAACAGTTTAAATCGTACTATGTAGTATGGAAACTTTTATTCCATTCTTCAGTTGCTTTTTTCTTTTCTTCGTTTAAATCGTACTATGTAGTATGGAAACATACAAAATAAGCCACAGTGAATACCACAACAAGTAAGTTTAAATCGTACTATGTAGTATGGAAACTTTTCTTTGAAGGGAAAAGCATACACAATGTCTCAGGTTTAAATCGTACTATGTAGTATGGAAACTATCTAATATGATAAAAATAAAATAAAAACAAGATGAGTTTAAATCGTACTATGTAGTATGGAAACTCCTCAAAACGCAATATCAACGGCTCCTCGACCGCTAGTTTAAATCGTACTATGTAGTATGGAAACCATTTTTCATTTTTTCTATGCTTAAAATTATATTTTGTTTAAATCGTACTATGTAGTATGGAAACTGGTATTTGTTTGGCCGACGAGCGAAGCACCGACATGTTTAAATCGTACTATGTAGTATGGAAACTTCCATATGAAGTGTATGTGCTTTTTGAGAACATAAGGGTTTAAATCGTACTATGTAGTATGGAAACGGAGCCACGGAGAAAGAAAAAATCGAGATTGTGAAAGAGTTTAAATCGTACTATGTAGTATGGAAACCGAAGAAGCAGGAGAAGACGGAGAAGCAGGGGAAGACGGTTTAAATCGTACTATGTAGTATGGAAACTCCATATTACACACAGCCATTAAGTGGAGGAGGGCAAGTTTAAATCGTACTATGTAGTATGGAAACTGCTTAATGATAAGTAGAGGGAAGCGAACATAGAAAGTTTAAATCGTACTATGTAGTATGGAAACCCTATGAGGTTACGCAGGCAAACGACGGGCGATATCGTTTAAATCGTACTATGTAGTATGGAAACAGGATGGGTGTTTTCATCAGCATATTCACCTTATTAGTTTAAATCGTACTATGTAGTATGGAAACTGCCTCGGATATCATCACGCTTCTTTCTGTGCATATGAGTTTAAATCGTACTATGTAGTATGGAAACAGAGTCCCCTGCATACCAAATATCCGCTGTGGCAGGTTTAAATCGTACTATGTAGTATGGAAACTTCCAAAGAGACCTATCGCTGTTATTATCGGATTTTTGTTTAAATCGTACTATGTAGTATGGAAACCTTCTTCTTGTTTTTTTTCGTGTGTGGGAACTGCACCCGTTTAAATCGTACTATGTAGTATGGAAACAACATGAGCATTCAAGATATTATGACAAAAAATCCGAAAGTTTAAATCGTACTATGTAGTATGGAAACTATGCCACACGAGATGAAATACAAAGGTATCTTCTCCGTTTAAATCGTACTATGTAGTATGGAAACGATACATATTTCCGCCACATCCTCACGGGTCAGCGGTGCGTTTAAATCGTACTATGTAGTATGGAAACGAATATCTTCCTATGTTATTCATTTTTTCCTATGTGGTTTAAATCGTACTATGTAGTATGGAAACGAAGAATAGTCAAAGATATACTTGATAGGCGGGCTAGTTTAAATCGTACTATGTAGTATGGAAACATACAACGAGCTGTCGAAGTAGCACCTGGACTATCGTGTTTAAATCGTACTATGTAGTATGGAAACGAATATCAAAATCAGTCAAACTACCTTTTAAATGGCGTTTAAATCGTACTATGTAGTATGGAAACTCGTTTTCTTGACACCGATACGAAAAAAATTATAATGTTTAAATCGTACTATGTAGTATGGAAACCTTACTGCGATAGGCTTGTTCGGAATTGTTGACCCTGTTTAAATCGTACTATGTAGTATGGAAACTTAAAAAGTAAATTCAACGATTTCATGTGTTTTTTGAAGTTTAAATCGTACTATGTAGTATGGAAACCCTCGAGGTATCATTTCTTTCGTCGTTGTTTCTACCGTTTAAATCGTACTATGTAGTATGGAAACCCGCTATGGGGATAATTCGGCCTGCGTGGAAAATGAGGTTTAAATCGTACTATGTAGTATGGAAACTGGTTATGATATTTCCGATTACGATCCCGCTTCTCTTGTTTAAATCGTACTATGTAGTATGGAAACCACTACTGAAAGATTTGCTGTTTTTAGGTATTTTTGTTTAAATCGTACTATGTAGTATGGAAACAGCATAGCACAAAATGAAATATGGAGCCAGATATTCGTTTAAATCGTACTATGTAGTATGGAAACTCCAGACTGATTTCAGAAAAAATTGTAGATGTGGGTGTTTAAATCGTACTATGTAGTATGGAAACTCAATCGAAGCAATATCCTCTGCCATTCAATCATATGGTTTAAATCGTACTATGTAGTATGGAAACTTCCAACAGCGACAGGAATAATTCTACCCGCATGGAGTTTAAATCGTACTATGTAGTATGGAAACTTTATATATATCTTTATATTTGATATAATGAAAATAAGGTTTAAATCGTACTATGTAGTATGGAAACTCGATAATATCACTGCATATTTCAAGCACAGCTTTTGTTTAAATCGTACTATGTAGTATGGAAACTGGAACAGCGATATTATAAGGTGCTCTTTCACGGATAGTTTAAATCGTACTATGTAGTATGGAAACTTCGACCGTAGAATTCAGCAGTCATTTTTCGTATTCGGGTTTAAATCGTACTATGTAGTATGGAAACTTGGCAATAAGGATAACTACTCACATTTTGAAAACACGTTTAAATCGTACTATGTAGTATGGAAACCTACTCCGCAATCACTCGCCTAGCACAAGGGTGTCTGGTTTAAATCGTACTATGTAGTATGGAAACTTTCACACGCAGGAAACTCAGATTATGTAGAAAAATGTTTAAATCGTACTATGTAGTATGGAAACGTAGGAGTTGTGTGCTGTTCTGGATTTCGCAGGAGGAGTTTAAATCGTACTATGTAGTATGGAAACTTACCCCAGCTATTATTATATTTTTATTATTCGTTTTGTTTAAATCGTACTATGTAGTATGGAAACTTATTTTCTGTATGTCTACATCGTCTTGTTTTTTGGTTGTTTAAATCGTACTATGTAGTATGGAAACCTCTCGCACCTTTGGGCAGATAGAATGTGAAGGAAAGTTTAAATCGTACTATGTAGTATGGAAACCTGGAACAGCTATGTTTGGGGGTGTTCTTTCACGAAGTTTAAATCGTACTATGTAGTATGGAAATTCAGGAAAAAAAATAATTGACATCGAGAATATCAAAAAGTTTAAATCGTACTATGTAGTATGGAAACTGTTCATGTATTTTATTGCTGAAAATATTGTGTGATTGTTTAAATCGTACTATGTAGTATGGAAACCATTTTTTGTTATGTATGAGGGATTTATTGTTATTAGTTTAAATCGTACTATGTAGTATGGAAACGTTCATGTATTTTATTGCTGAAAATATTGTGTGATTATGTTTAAATCGTACTATGTAGTATGGAAACTAATCACTCGCAGAGCACAAAGATATCTGATTTGCTTGTTTAAATCGTACTATGTAGTATGGAAACTGTTCGCTTCCCCTTTTATTTTCGAACATAGAGTATGTTTAAATCGTACTATGTAGTATGGAAACTGTTCTCCCCCCTGTAATAATAACATAGCAAAAACGTTTAAATCGTACTATGTAGTATGGAAACTGGTCAGTCCACGAAAATAAATAGTGCAGTGAAACAGTTTAAATCGTACTATGTAGTATGGAAACGAATTTGCGAATGTCAACCTCACGACAGTCCTTTTGGTTTAAATCGTACTATGTAGTATGGAAACCTATTATTTTTTCATTTTTCTCCATTTTCGCTCAATTTTGTTTAAATCGTACTATGTAGTATGGAAACGTGGCCGCAGCACAAGAAAAAGTAGCAGCCAAAGAAGGTTTAAATCGTACTATGTAGTATGGAAACCTTTTTTTTCTGGTGTGAGAAGTGTTGTTTCATACGTTTAAATCGTACTATGTAGTATGGAAACTATCCTCTGCCATTCGATCGTATGATACCACTGAAAAGTTTAAATCGTACTATGTAGTATGGAAACTATCGACGAAGGTGAAGATGGTGTTTATTTACTTATGTTTAAATCGTACTATGTAGTATGGAAACTTTTTTTTTTTATTTCGATTATTTCTTTCTCGTCTAGTTTAAATCGTACTATGTAGTATGGAAACCTCGGACAAGGACTTGTCCGTCTCAGCGACGGAAATCGTTTAAATCGTACTATGTAGTATGGAAACTACATAAGGTGCACCATACAATCTACTTCGTATCTCTGTTTAAATCGTACTATGTAGTATGGAAACTTTTCACAAGGAAAGAAAACAATAAAAGTGGTAGCGAGTTTAAATCGTACTATGTAGTATGGAAACAACAGAAACTCAAAGGACTTCAAAAAATAGGATACGGGTTTAAATCGTACTATGTAGTATGGAAACTACACCGCAAGTGATGTTGTGGGAGAGGATGTGAAAGTTTAAATCGTACTATGTAGTATGGAAACTACCACAAGCGGAAGCCATACAGAAAAAACAAGAAGAGTTTAAATCGTACTATGTAGTATGGAAACTTCTTCACACTCAATCGATTCGTGCAGACCTATGATGTTTAAATCGTACTATGTAGTATGGAAACAAAAAGCACGGTGGATGAAAAAGAAATTATTGAAATGGTTTAAATCGTACTATGTAGTATGGAAACCCCTAAAATTGTCCCAAAACCAGACTTAAGGTATTTGTTTAAATCGTACTATGTAGTATGGAAACTTTTCACAGGGAAAGAAAACAACAAAAGTGGTAGCGAGTTTAAATCGTACTATGTAGTATGGAAACTACTCTGCAAGTGATGTTGTGGGAGATGATGTGAAACTGTTTAAATCGTACTATGTAGTATGGAAACATTACTTCGCCTGCTGTATTTTCACACCACTCGCCCAGTTTAAATCGTACTATGTAGTATGGAAACCACAGAAAAACCTGGAAGAAAAACGAAAAGCAGATGAAGTTTAAATCGTACTATGTAGTATGGAAACCATCACATCAGGTCAACGGTGCGAGAGCGTGAGAGACGTTTAAATCGTACTATGTAGTATGGAAACCAAAATATAGTGTGATATTTTACACTACTACCCATTGTTTAAATCGTACTATGTAGTATGGAAACTTATATAATACAGGAACTAACCATATGATTAATACAGTTTAAATCGTACTATGTAGTATGGAAACCTGACAGCAATTGGTCTGTTTGGAGTCGTTGACCCGGTTTAAATCGTACTATGTAGTATGGAAACCTTATGAAGTTACAACGGCGAACGACGGGCGATATCAGTTTAAATCGTACTATGTAGTATGGAAACTATAAGTATGAATACTGAGATAATGTCTGGGAGAATAAGTTTAAATCGTACTATGTAGTATGGAAACATGGCGATCGGAGCATTTCAAATTGTCGACCCGCCAGGTTTAAATCGTACTATGTAGTATGGAAACTGGAAAGCGGCCTTCGACGATTTCTCGAAACGATGGAGTTTAAATCGTACTATGTAGTATGGAAACTATCTCCCCCAGTATTTTATGCGTAATAATATTAATGTTTAAATCGTACTATGTAGTATGGAAACTCGGTTTCTTGACACGCAAACAAAAAAAATCATAATCGTTTAAATCGTACTATGTAGTATGGAAACGTTTTTTTGGTTACTTTTTTTCCTGAAAAAAAGTAACGTTTAAATCGTACTATGTAGTATGGAAACTTCGTAATAAGGATAACTACTCACTTCTCGAAAACACGGTTTAAATCGTACTATGTAGTATGGAAACACGGAAGCGCAACCGCAGGCGGAAGCTACACAGAAATGTTTAAATCGTACTATGTAGTATGGAAACTTTTTTTCTGCCGTTTTTTTTCTTCCTGCTCAATAGTGTTTAAATCGTACTATGTAGTATGGAAACGACTGTCAGATATCAGCTGTGGCCGAGT
>Ga0100391_1002339_pt1 | contig 20192 bp, 16 predicted proteins | sample CryGeymeta201515_FD_81541 | JGI IMG/M metagenome (GOLD analysis project Ga0100391, IMG submission 81541) | Groundwater microbial communities from Crystal Geyser aquifers in Utah, USA - Crystal Geyser metaG 2015-15 | ecosystem: Environmental > Aquatic > Deep subsurface > Groundwater | place: USA... | reverse complement strand
TCTTTTACTCACCCGAGATCCAGGCGCTCAAGGAGCGCATCTGCCACATCGGGCAGCGCATCTGGAGCAAGGGCTACGTCGATGGCAACGGCGGCAACATCACCGTGCGGGTAGGGGACAACCTCGTGCTCTGCACCCCGACACTCATCTCCAAGGGCTTCATGACGCCGGATGATATCTGCATGGTGGACCTCGACGGTAACCAGGTGGCCGGAACCCGTCCGCGCACCTCCGAGGTCAATACCCACCTCGGGATCATGAAGAATGAGCCCAAGGCCAAGTCCTGCGTGCATGCCCACCCGATTTACGCCACCGCTTTCGCCGTGGCCGGGGTGACTCCGCCGTCTTGCCTGATTCCCGAGCCGGAAGTCTTTCTGGGCGAGATCGGCTTCGCCAGCTACCAGACCCCCGGCACGCCGGAAAACGCCAAAGAGGTCGGCGCACTCGCCAGGAAGCACCAGTCCATCCTGATGCAAAACCACGGCGTCATCTGCTGGGGCAAGGATGTCGAAGACGCCTACTGGAAGATGGAAAACACCGACGCCTTCTGCCACACCGTCACCGTGACCATGCAGCTCGGCGGTCCCAAGCAATATAGCGCGGACAAGCTCAAAGAGCTCATCCTGCTGCGCAAGAAGCTCGGCATGCCCGACCACCGCCTCGACGAACTCAAAGAGTGCGAACTCTGCGACGCCGGCGAGACCACCGTCAATACCATCCCGCAACCGGCAGCCTGCGGCTGCGGCAGCAACTCCCCCGTCACCGCTGCCGATGTTGATGAAGCCCTCGTGCAGAAGATTACGGATATGATCATGGAGAAACTCGCGTAGGGGCTTTGCGAAGTCTGCGAGTGTTCAATACGCCATGGACTAACTTGCGGCTCCAAAAATGTTTGCGGGTTGGCTCAATTAAACCAATGATTACCGCCGGGCACCAGCACTGATGAAAGTTAAAGAGATCATCAAGCTGATTGAAGCAGATGGCTGGTATTTGAAGCGAATAAAAGGGAGTCATCGGCAATTTAAACACCCCAGTAAATTTGGCTTGGTGACGATTCCGGGAAAGCCGGGTGATGATCTTGCACCCGGCACAGAAAATAGTATTTTAAAACAATCGCAGTTGAAATAACAAGAGGTTGAACCATGCATAAATATTTAATCGTCATTGAAAAAACGGACACGGGGTTTTCTGCCTATTCGCCTGATTTGCCCGGTTGTGTTTCCACCGGAGCGACACGCCCGGAAGTGGAAGTCAACATGCGCGAAGCCATTGAATTTCACTTGGAAGGTATGCAAGAGGAAGGTTATCCCATTCCCCAGCCATCAGCTGATTCGGCCTACCTGGAAATTGCCTCATAAACTAAAAAACCAGAAAACCATTTTGATGAAATCAAAATCCCCCATCCGAATCGCTGTCACCGGTGCCGCCGGCAACATCGGCTACGCGCTCCTCTTCCGCATCGCCTCCGGGCAGATGTTCGGCCCGGATCAACCGGTCGCGCTGAACCTGATCGAAATCGAGCCGGGCATGGCTGCGCTCAAGGGCGTGGCCATGGAGCTCGACGACTGCGCCTTCCCGTTGCTGACCGAGATCGTGCAGACTTCCGACATGAGCGTCGGCTTCAAGGACGTGGACTGGGCGCTGCTGGTCGGCTCGGTGCCGCGCAAGCAGGGGATGGAGCGCGCTGACCTGCTCGGCATCAACGGCAAAGTCTTTGTGGGGCAGGGCAAAGCCATCAATGCCAATGCCAAAAAGAGCGTGCGCGTGCTGGTAGTGGGCAACCCCTGCAACACCAACTGCCTGATCGCCATGCAGAGCGCACCCGATATCCCCAATCAGCAGTTCTTCGCGATGACCCGTCTCGACGAAAACCGTGCCAAGACGCAGCTCGCCCAAAAAGCCGGCGTGCCGGTGCAGGACGTCAGCGAACTCTGCGTCTGGGGCAACCACAGCCCCACCATGTTCCCGGATTTCTATAACGCCAAAATCGCCCGGCAAAAAGCGACCGATGTCATCACCGACGAAGACTGGCTCAAAAACACCTTTGTGCCCACCGTCGGCAAGCGCGGGGCCGGCATCATCGCGGCCCGTGGGGCCTCCTCCGCCGCCTCAGCCGCCAACGCAGTGGTGGATACCGTGCGTGATTTGACGACACCGACCCGGGGCGACTTCCACAGTGTCTGCGTGCGCTCCAGCGGTGAATACGGCACCCCCGCCGGACTCATCACTTCGCTGCCGATCAAAGTCGATGCTGTCGGCAACTGGCGGGTGGTCGAAGGCATTCAGCTCAACGACTATGCCAAAGCCCGGATCCAGGCCTCCAACGACGAACTACTGGAAGAGCGCGAGCTCGCCTTTGGCCAGCTTGGTATGCGTCTGCCAGCTTAATTACGGGCTAAGCTTGTGATCGTAAGGGTAGCACTTTCAATTGCGCGTTGCCCTAGCCAAAGAAGCTCGACCGCTTAGGCCTCAACCGTGGCTACCAATGCGGCGAAAAACACCAGCTCGGTTTCCCCGGTGTTGCGCAGAGCCTGGCTCTCGCCACTGCGGGTAATCTGAAAGGTGCCCGGCGTGAACGGCTGCTCGACTCCATTATCGATCACTACACCACAGCCGGAGAGACAGTAATAGAAGTCCTCGTCACCCTGATGCGAGTGCTCCCCGATACTGGCACCCGGCTCCAGTCGAACAACCGCCACGCTTTTGATCGCGCTGCCAGGGTAAAGATCGAGCAGTTTGTGGGCCGTTACCGTGCCCGCGCCACCGCGCACCGCTTCCGCAATTTCAGGAAAAATTTCGTGCACCTTATTGATCATGCGAATCAGCTTAGAAGCTTATTTGACACCCGTCAATGACCAGTCTTTCGGCGATGGCTAGTAAAACTGCCCCCTGACTCCCGACTTATCCTTTGCGCCCAAAGTCAGACCCAGATAATAAAAAATAACGGGAGCCAGCCTGTCGGCTGGCTCCCGGGTTATTGGGCCTCTCTGGCTGTAAAGCAGTTGAATCAGAAACTGATCCGTGCGCCGGAGGTGGAATTATTTCTTCTTGGCTTCTTCGCGGGCCCTGGCTTCTTTGATCACTTGCTCGGCCACATTCTTGGGGCAGGGCGAGTAGTGGGAGAACTCCATCGAGAACTGGCCACGGCCGGAGGTCATGGTGCGAAGATCGCCGATGTAGCCGAACATTTCCGAGAGCGGGGCATCGGCCTTGATGCGCACGCCGGTAGTGCCGGGCTCCTGGCTTTTGATCATACCACGGCGGCGGTTGAGGTCACCGATCACGTCGCCCATGTTCTCCTCACCGCAGAAGACGTCGATTTTCATAATGGGCTCGAGAATGTCCGGCTTGCCCTTGGGCATGGACTGGCGATAGGCTGCCTTGGCTGCAATTTCGAAAGCAATCGCGGAGGAGTCCACTGCGTGGAAAGCACCATCAGTTAGCGTCACCTTGAGATCCACCGTGGGATACCCGGCCAGCACACCTTTATCGATGGAATTTTTGAAGCCCTTTTCCACTGCGGGCCAGAACTCGCGCGGCACGTTACCACCGACAACTTTGGATTCAAAAATGAAGTTCTTCTTTTCTTCGATCTCTTCGTCCTGCACCAGCGGCTCGATTGTGTAATCGATTTTGGCAAACTGACCGGAACCACCGGACTGTTTCTTGTGGGTATAGCTGTCGCTGACGGGCACGGTGATGGTCTCGCGGTAAGCAACCTGTGGCTTGCCGACTTCCGCCTCCACGCCGTAAGTGCGCTTGAGGATATCGACTTTAATGTCGAGGTGCAGCTCACCCATGCCCTTCAGGATGGTTTCGCCGGAGTCTTCGTCCGTCTCGACCTGAAAGGTGGGGTCTTCGGCGACCATCTTACCGATAGCAACACCGAGCTTTTCAGCCTGGCTGTTGTCCTTGGGCTTGACTGCAATCGAGATAACCGGCTCCGGAAAGACCATCGGTTCCAGCGTAGCCGGATTGTCCGGATCGCACAGGGTGTGACCGGTTTGCACGGTCTTCATGCCGAGCAGGGCAACAATGTCACCCGCCTGGGCGGAGTCGATTTCGTTGCGGTCATTGGCGTGCATTTCGATAATGCGGCCAATCCGCTCGGTTTTACCGGTAAAGGAGTTCAGCACGGTGGTGCCCTTGGTGATCTTGCCGGAGTAAATCCGGGTGAAGGTCAAAGCGCCATACTTGTCATCCATGATTTTGAACGCGAGGGCACGGAAGGGCTTGTCCACCGAAACCAGCGCTTTTTCGCCGGTAGGCTTGCCTTCGGCATCCACTTCGTCCTGCGGCTCGACCTCGGTGGGCGAGGGCAGGTAATCCACGACGGCGTCGAGCACAAGTTGCACGCCCTTGTTCTTGAAGGAGGAACCGCAGTAGGTGGGGAAGAAGGAGAGGTTAATGGTGCCCTTGCGGATGCAATTCTTGATGGTGGCGATGTCGGGCTCTTTGCCTTCGAGGTAGGCCTCCATGGCCTCGTCGTCCTGTTCAACGGCAGTTTCGATCAGCTTCTCCCGGTATTCCTCGACCTTATCCTTCATATCGTCAGGGACAGGATGTTTGGTGTAGTTCATCGGGTCGCCGGACTCGTCCCAGACCCAGGCCTCGCGGGTCAACAGGTCAACCACGCCCTTGAGTTCACTCTCGCTGCCAATGGGCAGCACCATCACGAGCGGGGTCGCACCCAGCACTCTTTTGACCTGATCGACTACTTTGAAGAAGTCGGCCCCGATGCGGTCGAGCTTGTTCACATAGATCAGACGGGAAACTTCCGAATCATTGGCGTAGCGCCAGTTGGTCTCGGATTGTGGCTCAACTCCGCCGGAGCCGCAGAAGACGCCGATGCCGCCGTCCAACACCTTGAGCGAGCGGTATACTTCCACCGTGAAGTCCACGTGGCCCGGGGTATCGATAATGTTAAAACGGTAGGGAGCCGCAGCGTGTTGCTGCTCGCTGCCGGGCCAGAAGCATGTCGTGGCCGCAGACTGGATGGTGATCCCACGTTCCTGTTCCTGTTCCATGAAGTCGGTGGTCGCAGCACCGTCGTGCACTTCGCCCAGCTTGTGAATCTTGCCGGTGAGCTTGAGGATACGCTCGGTTGTGGTGGTTTTGCCCGCATCCACGTGTGCGAAGATGCCGATATTTCTGTATTTGGACAGGTCTGTCATGGTCGTTTAGTTGTTATATTAAAGTCTGATTTTCAGAGGAATAGAGATTTTTCATCCCAGACAGCCTTTTTGGCGCGGGATCAAAAAAGAGGCGGAGATTAGGCCTGGGTGCGAAGACTGCAAGAACGGAAAATGCAGATTTTCCGTAGGTTCGCGGCAAGCTAGTCAGAGCACGCGTATGGCGAACACAAATGCCCTAACGTAGCTCGGTGGGTAAGGCACTCACGCGGCCCTGCATGGTATCGACGGTGCTGCGCGCAGTCGCGGGATCGAAGCGGTTGCCGACCTGGAGCACGGCAGCAGCTACAAAATCCTCGATCACCACTGCGTGACGGGTATCGGTCAGCAGGCCGATGAACTGGCTGTTTTTGGTAAAGGCGAGATCACCGCGCGAAGCGGCAAAATCCGCGAACAATTCGCCAAGGGCCGGGCGATCCATCTTCAGGAAACGGGCGCTGCTGGTCAGGCGCCGGAACTCGGCGCGGCCGAAGTTGCTCTCATCGTTTTTAATCAATACCGCTTCCTCCCAGCGCTCGGGCTGCTGCGCAAGCGGAAAGATTTCGAGCCCGCTGTTTTCAACGAAGACTTTGGGCAACGGGATAAAAATGAGCCGTGGATCTGTCGCCAGAAAGCCGATCTGATTCACCGCCAGGCTGCCAGCTGCTGTGCTGACGGTGAGTCTGACACTTACCAGCCCGCTGGTCTTGGTCAGTGAGAACGGTGAATTACTGGAGTGGGTAACCAGATAGACCGTCTCGTCCGGACCCTTAACCAGAATGCTGCGGCTTTCGTAGCTGCGCTCGACGGTGCCGCCGAAGAGGCTCAGTTCGCGGGAGTCGAAGCGGATCGTGGCGCGGTTTTTTTGAAAGCGGGTAAAAATTTCGCTCATGGTTTGCGGGCGGGCGGCCTGGATTTCCTGCTGGATGGCCTCGGAGGATTGGCTGAGGCTGGTGACTTCCTGGCCGATTTGGCTGACGCCCTGACCGATCTGACTGACGCCCTGGCCGAGCCGCGAGACCCCCTGGCCGAGTTCACTGACGCCCTGTCCCAGCAGGCCGACATTGTCGGTCAAGCGGTCGGCGCGGGCCAGTGCCGCCAGTTTTTCCTGCTGTTCTTTGCTCAGGTTTTCGGCGAGCAGGCGGCGCTCACTTTGCGCGACTTCGAGCGCTTGGTTGAGCTCAGCCTGTTGGGCTGCCATGCGGGCCTTTTCCGCGTTGGCGACCTGCAGTTCGGCCTCGCGGCGGGCGAGCTCCAGTTCCCGCTGGCGGAGCGCGTCTTCCGCCTGTTTCATGCGCTCATCGGAAACAGCGCGTTCTTCCTTAAAGGCACCGAGGCTGCTGGTGAGGCGGATACGTTCTTCGCTGGCATTTTGCAGTTCTGCGCGGGTGGCTTCGAAGCGTTGGGCAAGTTCTTCGCGCTCGGCGGCCAGTTCGGCCCGGGTGGCTTCGGCTTCGGCCTTGGCCCGGGCGAGAGCTTCGGCCTCGCTGGAGGTCTTTTGGAGCTGGGCGAGCGTCTCGGCCAGCGCGGCCTCGCGTGCTTCCAGCAGGCGGGCTTTTTCCTGCAAAGTTTCGCGGGTTTCCTGCAAGTCGGAGCTGAGGTTTTCGCGCGAGCCCTGTTCGGCCTGCAGGGATTCCTCCAGCAGTTCGATCAGTTCCGCTTCTGCCGATGCAGACGATGCGGTGGCGTCAAGGGTGGGCTGTGGCGCTGCTTCCGGCGGATCGAAGCGGGCGAGCGCGAGCATGCTCAGCAACAGGAAGTCGCAGATCACCAGCATTAAGGTTTTATTCATAGTCGGATGTAAATTTGCCGTTGCCCGCGGTTTCAGTGCCCGAGCTCGATGATGAGCTTGCGCCGGTAGGGCCGCAGATGCAGGACTTTCAGCATGGCGACGAACAGGATGCCGAACAGCGTCGATGCGTAGGCGGCCATCAGGCTGGCTTCGACGATACCGACCGCCACCAGAATCAAAGCCAGCACGGTGCCGCCAAGCCCGACGTAGAGCCCGAAGTCGAAGAGGTTCTCTTCATTGTCGAGCAGTTTGATTTTAGTCGCCGGGCTCAGGTTCTGACGCGAAATTTCCTTCAGCTTGATTAAGCCGAAGCAGTAAATCACCAGCTGGATGATAAAGAACAGGGCGAGTACGAGGAGGGTGACATGATTGAGTTCTTGCATAGCTTTAACAGGAGATTTGATGGATTCGAGTGCACTGGCAGCTGCGAACTGCAACCGCGGGCCGGAGTCCACGGCGTGATCGTCGGATTTGAGCATGTCCGGTTCAAAGATGGACCAGATGGTTAAGGTAAAGATCAGACTCAGCAGCAGGTCACGAGCGAGCACGGACGGGGCAAAATAGCTGATGCGGCGGCAGCCTTCCGCAGCGGAGCCCCGCCAGGCTGCGCCCAGTGCGAGTGCAAAGGCCAGTCCGGCAGCAAGTATCAGCCCGAGCTTGAGCCCGAGTGCGGCGACACGGTTATCAACAGCGAGATCGATCATCCATGCCGGGCGGTAGTGCTCGAACGGCGCGAGGATTTGTGCGCTCAAGGCGCTTGCCTGGTGTAGCGGCAGGCCGGCATCCAGCAGTAGCTTGAGTGCGCGTGGCCCGTGACTCAAGGCCTCTTCCAAGTCGGCCAGGCCTGAATCCGGGTGCGCTGCCAGATAGGTAAATAGTGGCTGAACTGCCTGCTGGTAGTGCAGGACCGCAAAGAGCAGCGGGATGTTTTCCGGGCGGGAGCGAAAGAGTGTGGCCATCGCATTCCAATCGCTGAGTGAGTCATTGAACGCTGCCAGATTTGCCAGTGAGCGAAAGTCCAGTTGACGGCCCATGGATAGGGTCGCCATGACCAGCTCTTCGATGGCGGCAATTGCTGCGGCATCACCCAGCGCAGCCTGGTTGCCCAGGCCACCAATTTGATCGGCCCGGGCAATCGCCAGATGCCCGCTATCGATCAGTTGGGCGATGGTGAGCAGCCCGGCATCATAGGGGGCACCAGCAGCGTGGCTGGCCGGATGCAGCTTGAGCATCCCCGCCAGCTCGCGGATGTTGAGCAACGCGGTGACATTGGCATTGCTGGAGCGGGAGAGTTGTTCGACCAGGGTCTGCCGGTCATTGCGGGGCAGCAGCAGTGAAATGACGGGGATGGAGCTCGTCGTCCCGTCCGGGCGGGTCCGGGGGAGCAGATCGACAAAAGCCTCAAAGCCGGCGTCCGGGCCGCCGAGCAGCAACAGCGCAGGCCGTTGATCGCTCAGTGCTGCAATTTTCGCCTGGGATGCTGCGGGGGCATGGGTTGCTGCGGCCAACAAATGGGCCGGTCCAATGTGGGCGGCGTTTAAACTTTCGGTAATTTTAGCGGCATTTGAAATGCCCTGTGCACCTGCGGCAGCCAGCGCGACGGCATCGACTGTGCGCAGGTGGGCAGGCACGAGCAGTCCGCCGAGCGTGAATACGGCAGCCAGTAGCAGTAAAATTATGGTCTTTAGCCCAGACACAAAATAATCAAATCAGAGTGCAACTTGAACAGAATTGTTCCTTATGCAATCGGCAAGCGGGTAAATGCAGTTGCCAGCAGCTCTCTTAATAGGCACAAGGCCGGAGATACAATTATGGATTCAGCAACAGTTAAAGCTTATTTTGAAACGGAAAATACTGTGGCCCACTACGCCGACGCGGCTGCTTGTGTGGGTCTATGGGTGTCAGAAGAAAAGCTGTTTACGCGTGTGTTCGCGCGGGAGGCCTCGATTCTGGAGCTTGGCTGCGGGGTGGGGCGGATTGCCATCGGCTTGCATGAACTGGGCTACTGCAATGTGCTGGCGACCGATTACTCACGGGCCATGATCGAGCGGACGCGACATTTGGCCAAGCTGCTTGAATATGCTATTCCGACGCAGGTAGCCGATGCCACCCGGCTGCAGTTTGAGGACGCAATCTTTGAGGGTGCTATTTTCGGCTTCAACGGTTTGATGCAGATTCCGGAGGCGGCTCAACGGGAGCAGGCACTGCGCGAAATCCATCGCGTGCTGCGGCCGGGGGCCTGGTTCACTTTTACCACGCATGACCGGGAGCGGTCACCGCATCAGGAGTTCTGGCGGGCCGAGCAGATCCGCTGGGCCGAAGGCAAGCAGGCACCGGAGCTCGAGTGCCTGGGGGATCGTGCTGAGCTGACCGGGGAGGGTGTGCACTTTATGCATGTGCCGACAGTTCAGGAAATGCAGGCGCTGCTGGCTCAGGTCGGCTTCGAACTGGAGGTGAGTGTGATGCGCTCTGAACTCGCCGACGAGCCGCCGGAGGTCGAAGCCTTTGCCGATGACTGCCGCTTCTGGGTGGTATGCAAGCCGGAGTAGCCCGTAAACAGTTCTGAATTGTATCGTCGCCATCGAGCTGCGTCGGGCCAATCGGAACAGTTCGCGTGGTATCACCGATCTCCAGTCGGATCAAGGTTAAGGTCCCCGCGATATTGGGTCGGATGTTTTGTATCGATTTGATCTCCATGTGCGGCATCACAAGACGGATCAAGCGGATCCGTCGCAGCGCGCTGCTGCCGTTTTTCTGCAAAGAATGCCTTGAGCAGGTTATGGTTGAGCTGCTGCAAAATGCCGCCGGTCGATTCAAAATGATGGTTGCTGCAGGGCAGGGCACCCAGATCGACGGCACCTCCCAGGCAGCCCATCTTCTCGTCCGGCAGGCCATAAAAGACCTTTCCGATGCGGGCGATGACGAGTGCGCCGGAGCACATCGGGCAGGGTTCTTTGGTCACGTAGAGCGTGCAGGCGTTGAGCCGCCAGTCGCCCAGGGTGTTGGCGGCCTGCGAGATCGCGAGGACCTCGGCGTGGGCGGTCGGATCGTTGGTGGCGCGCGACTGGTTGTGTGCACTCGCGATAACGCGGCCCTGATGTTCAATCACGGCACCGATGGGCACTTCATCCTGCTGCCATGCCTCAATGGCCTGATTGTAGGCCAGCGCCATGTAATACTCCGCATCCCGCTGCAATTCCGACGGGTAAATTTTTTCAAATGGGCAATCCCTGAGTTTCATCGCTGAATACATTTCACCTTTTCGCAGCTGCGAACAGGCTCTTGACATTCGTAATCAATGCGCTTCTCTCGCGGCTTCATTATTATCTATGGCAAAAGCACAAAGCGAAGAATACGTCGAAGTCGAAGGCAAAATCGTGGCTGTCCTCCCCGGGACCATGTTTCGGGTTGAGCTGGCGAACGGCCACAAAGTTCTGGCACACATTTCCGGCAAGCTGCGCAAGCACTTTATTAAGATCACGGTGGGCGACACGGTGAAGATGGAGATGAGTCCCTACGACCTCGAAAAGGCCCGCATCGTTTATCGCCTGCGCAATGCCGCCGTGCAGCGCAATGCGCCGATCCGCAGTTACGGACCCAAAAAACGCTAGAAAACGCTAGTTGTCCATCCTATCAACACCAACCCGAGCATGCATTATGAGTAAACGTTACGCCTCCATCGTCGATACCGTGGGCAATACACCACTGGTCAAGGTCAACAATACCGCGGCCGGTGCCGCCGCCGATATCTACCTGAAATGTGAATTTTTCAATCCCCTGTCCAGTGTGAAGGACCGGATCGGACGCGCGATGATCGAGGCGGCTGAGCATGCGGGTAAGCTCAATGCGGACAGCATCGTGATCGAGCCGACATCCGGCAATACCGGAATCGCGCTGGCCTTTGTCTGTGCCGCCAGGGGCTACAGGCTGATTCTGACCATGCCCGAGACCATGTCGGTCGAGCGCCGGGTGCTCTTGCGCATGCTGGGGGCCGAGATTGTGTTGACCCCGGGGCCGAAGGGCATGCCGGGCGCGATTGCCCGCGCCGGCGAACTGGTGGAGCAATATGGCGAAAAGGCCTTCATGCCGCAGCAATTTGAGAACCCGGCCAATCCCGAGATCCACCGCCGGACCACCGCAGAGGAAATCTGGGCGGCGACTGATGGGAACATTGATGCCTTCGTGGCCGGGGTGGGCACCGGCGGCACGATTACCGGGGTGTCCGAGGTGATCAAGTCGCGCAAAGAACTCTTTACAGTTGCGGTTGAACCCGCAGCCAGCCCCGTGCTGTCCGGAGGTGAACCCGGCCCGCACAAGATCCAGGGCATCGGCGCGGGTTTTATTCCGAAAAACTGCAACGTCGATGTGATTGATGACATCATTCAGGTCTCGAATGAAGATGCCTTCGCCACCGCCCGTTCGCTGGCAGAAAAAGACGGGATCCTCGGTGGTATTTCCACCGGCGCCAACGTCTGGGCCGCCCTGCAACTGGCCAAACGACCCGAGATGGCGGGCAAGACCATTGTCACCATCGGCTGCAGCTTCGGGGAACGCTACCTGAGCACACCGCTGGCTGAGAAAGCCCGCGAGGAAATGCTGGCGGCCACCGTCAGCTGAAAAGTTTCTCGCGCCGTGATTGTAAAACGATCACGGCGCTTTTTTCGCCCTGAGAACTGACCACCCAACATGAAAATTTCCTTTCGCATCACTCCGGCGCTGCTCTTGACGGCTGCCGTAAGTTTTATTGGCTGCGGCCCGCAAGCCGACTCTGCGGCGGCAGGTGATATGCCCGAGTCGCCGGACGCGGCCATTCAGTATGTCGCCGGAGAGCTGGCCAAAGGTAACGGTACGGTGCTATGGCAAGCCATGCCGGCCAGTTACCAGCAGGATGTGAACGCGATCGCCCGCTTGGCCGGAACCAAGCTGGATGCGGAAATTTATGACCATACTTTTGCCACGCTGGCCCGTGCGGCGGCGGTGCTGGACCAGCAGCAGAATTTTGTTTTCGAATCAAAGCTGGCCGGCGGCCCCTCCGCAGAGGGCGGTTCGGCCGCTCAGATACGCACGGCCTGGCCCTCGCTTAAAAAGATCATCGATACGCTGACTGCGAGTCCGCTGGCGACGGCGGGCGGCATGCAAAGCTTTGACGGAGCTGCATTCTTCGAGACAACAGTTTCCGCTTTGCTGGCGGATATGGATGCCCTGGCCAAGCTGGATCCCGAGCGCGGAGATTCATTTTTGACCAGTCTCAGCCAGATGACCGTCAACTATGTGGAAGGTACCGGGGACCAGGCGTTACTGGAGCTGGCGGTTCCCGGTCAGGAAGTCGAGTCCGAGAGCTTTCTCAAAGTCGAAGACCGCTGGGTGCCGCAAGAGCTGGCAGAAGGATGGGCCGCACAAATTGCCGAGACCCGCAGCAAACTCGAAGCAATCAACCCCGAGCAACTGGCCGAGCAGAAACCCCGGATTTTAAATGTTTTCACCATGATTGACGGTGTGCTCACGCAGATTGAAGCAGCGGAGACCCAGGCGCAGTTTGATCAGGCGCTGCAGGGTGCCATGATGCCGTTGATGGGGTTGATGATGATGGGGCAGGGCATGGGGAGCGGCAGTGCTGCTCCGGCAATGCCAGTGACGCCCGCAATGCCGCAGGCACCCGTCGCACCCTGATGCATCCACGGTCTGCCCGGTAGCCTTGGGCAGAATCGCGGCTCAACTTATACAAAAAACGTTTTTGTGTAGTCGTTTTTGAGGTAAATAAGATACACATTTTCTTATCGACAAATGTTTCAGCATTAATCTAGCTAATGTGGATACCGGACCCCATCCTTATTCCACATGCAAAATACAATTAGCAACCTCCCGCTGCCTGTTAACGAACCTGTGCTGTCTTATGCAGTAGGCTCCACTGAAAGAGCGCAGCTCCAGGACGAACTGAACCGCCTCGCCGCAGCAAGTCTGGACATCCCCATCATTATCGGTGGGCAAGAGATCCGCACTGGTGTGACCAAGCCATGCATCCAGCCGCACGACCATTCGAAAGTCCTCGGTCATTACCACAATGCCGGCCGTAAAGAAGTCGAAATGGCGATCGATGCCTGCATGGCGGCGAAAAAAGAATGGGAGAACATGCCCTATCAGCAGCGCGCGCGCATCTTCATGAAGGCGGCTGAACTACTGGCGACAAAATACCGCTACACCCTGAACGCCGCCACGATGCTCAACCAGAGCAAGTCCGCCTATCAGGCGGAAATCGACAGTGCCTGTGAGCTGATTGATTTCTGGCGCTTCAACGCTTACTTCACGCAGGAACTCTACCAGCAGCAACCACTGCACTCCCCAACCGGTATGCTCAATGCGCTGGAGCATCGTCCACTCGAAGGCTTTGTCTTTGCCGTCGCGCCCTTCAACTTTACCGCCATATCTGGTAATCTACCCACGGCCCCGGCCATGATGGGCAACGTGGCGATTTGGAAACCTTCCTCCGCTTCAGTCTTCTCCTCCTATTTGCTGATGAAACTGCTGCAGGAAGCAGGCCTACCCGATGGTGTCATCAATTTCGTTCCCGGTTCCGGGGCCGATGTCGGCGACCCGGTATTCGCTTCCCGGCATTTCGCCGGGCTGCATTTCACGGGCAGCACTGCCATCTTCCAGAGCATGTGGAAAACCATCGGCGACAATATTCAGCATTACCGCAGTTACCCGCGCATTGTCGGAGAGACCGGTGGCAAGGACTTTCTGGTCGCGCACCCTTCCGCCGACCCGGATGCCCTCGTCACTGCAATTATCCGTGGTGCCTACGAATATCAGGGCCAGAAGTGCTCCGCACTCTCACGCATGTATCTCCCCAAAAGTCTCTGGAGCGCGATCAAGGATAAGCTTGCCGCAGAAATCGCTTCCATCAAAATGGGACCGGTTCAGGATTTCAGTAACTTCATGAACGCCGTCATCGACAAGAAGGCCTTCGACAAGACCATGGGCTACATCGACCATGCCAAATCCTCGGACGAGGCAGAAATCATTGCCGGGGGCAATGGTGATGACAGCGTCGGTTACTTTATCGAGCCCACGCTCATCGTCACCACCAACCCAGGCTACGAAACCATGGTGGAAGAGATCTTCGCCCCCGTCCTCACCGCCTACATTTATCCAGACGACCAGTTCTCCGAGGCCCTCAAGCTTTGTGATGAAACGGGGATTTACGCCCTGACCGGGTGCATCTGGGCGCAAGACCGCTACGCCATCGTGGAAGCGGTGGACGCGCTACGTCATTGCGCCGGCAACTTCTACATCAACGACAAGCCTACCGGTGCAGTTGTCGGCCAGCAGCCCTTCGGCGGTGGTCGCGGTTCGGGCACCAACGACAAGGCTGGATCACCCATCAACCTGCAACGCTGGGTCTCCACCCGCACCATTAAGGAAACATTCGTCCCTCCGACCAACTACCGCTATCCCTATATGGACTAGTCTTAAGCCCAAACCAGCCATGCAATCGATCAAAGAAATCAAAGGTAAAGTCGAAACCAACACGGTCGCCGAACGCCCGGCGCAAGCCGAAGGCAACTTTTACGATGCCAGACGGGCCGGTGCGATTGGCCCGGGCATGAACCCCCGCATCCAGCGCCTGCGTAAACTCAGTTTCGAGACGGTGCCATCCCTGAGCATCGAGCGGGCATTGCATCAGACTGCCTTCTACCGGGAAAACAACGGCAAATACTCCGTGCCGATGATGCGCGCCCTGCAATTCCTCGACCACTGTCAGCAGAAAGCGCTCTATCTGGGCGATGACGAACTCATCGTCGGAGAACGCGGTCCCGCGCCAAAATGCGTCCCCACTTTCCCCGAACTCACCTGCCATAGTGTGGAAGACTTCTACGTGCTCAACCAGCGCGAGCAACAGCCCTACACCATCAGCCAGGAGGACATCGACACCTACGCGCGCGAAGTCATCCCTTACTGGCAGGGGCGCACCCAAAGGGAACGCATCTTCAATCACGTTCCCGACGAGTGGCGCCGCGCCTACGAGGCCGGGCTGTTTACCGAATTCATGGAGCAACGCGCTCCCGGTCATACCGCGCTGGACGGCAAAATATACCAGCTGGGCATGCTTGACTTCAAACTCGAGATCAAGCAGCACCTGGATCGTCTCGACTATATCAACGATCCAGAGGCAACCGATAAGGCCGAGCAACTCAAGGCAATGGACCTCGCCTGCGATGCCATAATTGTTTTCGCCCAACGCCACGCCGATCTCGCCGCGGAAAAAGCACTTTCCGAAACCGATCCCACGCGCAAAGCCGAGTTGCTGAAAATCGCCGAAGTCTGTCGCTGGGTGCCGGCCAACGCCCCGCGCACCTTTTGGGAGGCCATCCAGATGTATTGGTTCGTCCATCTCGGCACCATCACCGAACTCAACGGCTGGGATGCCATGAACCCCGGCCACTTCGATCAGCACCTCGCCCCATTCTACGAAAAGGAGATTGCCGCAGGCACCCTCACCAGAGATGAGGCCAAGGAGTTGCTCAGCTGTTTTTGGATCAAGGTGAACAACCAGACCGCCCCGCCGAAGGTAGGTATCACCGCCAGGGAAAGTGGCACCTATAACGACTTTACGAATATCAACATCGGCGGCGTCACCCCTGCCGGGCAGGATGGCACCAGCGAGGTCTCTGACATCATGCTGGAGATCGTCGAAGAACTTCACATTCTCCAACCGGGTAACTCCGTGCACATCGCCGAAGTCACCCCGGACAAGTTCCTCCACGCCGCCGCTAAAGTGATCCGTCAAGGGCACGGCTATCCCTCCATCTTCAATCCGGAAACCTACATCAAGGAGATGACCCAAATGGGTAAAACCCTGGAGGATGCCCGCGAAGGCGGTTGCTCCGGTTGCATCGAGGTGGGTGCCTTTGGCAAAGAAGCCTACGTGCTCACCGGCTACCTCAATGTCCCTAAGATATTGGAAGTGACGCTCAACAACGGCATCGACCCGGTCACCGGCAAAGTCGCCGGTATTGAAACCGGTGACCCGCGCAGCTTTGAAACTTACGAAGCGCTTTACGCAGCCTTCCTGAAGCAACTCAATTTTGTTGTCGATGTGAAGATCCGTGTCAGCAACTACATCGACCGCATGTTTGCCAAGTATGCGCCGGCGCCATTCCTCTCGGTCGTGATCGAGGACTGCATCTCCAAGGGGCGCGACTATTACGATGCCGGTCCGCGCTACAACACGAACTACATCCAGTGCACGGGGCTGGCGACCGTCACGGACAGCCTGTCCACCCTGAAAAAACACGTCTTTGAGAGTAGGCGCTACACCATGGATGAAGTTCTCAGCGCCGTGGCCAGGAACTTTGAAGGCGCAGAAGTCATGCGCCAGACCATCATCAACCGCACGCCTTTCTTCGGTAATGATGCTAACGAGGCAGACGATATTGCCCTGCGCGTTTACGACGACCTCATCCAGGCCATCGACGGCAAGCCCAACATCAAGGGCGAGGCATTCCATCTGAACATGCTTTCCACCACCTGCCACATCTACTTCGGCAAAGTAATGGGAGCCACTCCCAACGGCCGCCTGGCTGGAAAATCCATCTCCGACGGCACTTCGCCCTCGCACGGTTGTGACGTCAACGGCCCTTCCGCAGTCATCCGCTCGCTGACCAAACTCGACCACACGCGCTCCGGCGGCACGCTGCTCAACCAACGCTTCCTGCCCAGCATGCTTAAGCGTGACTCTGATATCGCCAAACTCGGCCAGCTGATACGCACTTACTTCAAACTCGGCGGGCACCACATCCAGTTTAATATCGTCGATACCGCCACATTACGTGCCGCACAAGAGCATCCGGAGGACTATAAAGATCTGCTGGTGCGCATGGCCGGCTACAGTGACTACTTCAACGACATGAATGCCGACCTGCAGCAGGAAGTCATCGACCGCACCGAGAACGAGTCTTTCTAAACCTCAGCCAAGCGGATCCATACTGAAGCCGCGGCGGAAGCGCTGCGGTTGCGTGAACAACATAATGGATCCTTCCCGATAACTGTCTCTCCCTAAGCGTGGCCCAAGCCCTCACATTTGATATCAAGCGCTACGCCATCAACGATGGCCCGGGCATACGTATCACCATATTTCTCAAGGGTTGCCCCCTGTCCTGTGCCTGGTGCCACAACCCCGAGAGCATGCTGCCGACCATTCAGAAGCTCTACACCGCGAGCAAGTGCATCGGTTGCCAAAGCTGCGTGAAAGTGTGCCCCATGGATGCCTGTGTGCTGACACCCAAAGGCATCGTCACCGACCCCGAGCTCTGCCAACTATGCGGTGCCTGCGCCGAAGCCTGTCCCACCAAGGCGATCGAAATGACCGGGAAGCAACGTAGCGTCGATGAGTTGATTGCGATCATCGAGAAAGAACGCCCTTTCTTCGAACAATCCGGCGGCGGCGTGACCTTCTCCGGCGGCGAGCCGCTCTACCACGCCGATTTTCTCATCGAAATGCTGGATGCCTGCGGGGAGCGGGGCTTTCATCGCGTTGTGGACACCACCGGACTCAGCAGAACGGAAACCCTGCTTAAAGTCGCCGAACGCACCGAACTGTTCCTCTATGACCTCAAGCACATGGACTCTGCCAAGCATAAGTTCTACTGCGGCGTGGGCAACGAACGCATCCTCGGGAACCTGACTGCACTCGCGGACAGTGGCGCGGATATCCGCATCCGCATGCCTTTGGTTGGCGGCGTCAACGATGACGACGCAAATCTTGCAGCGACCGCCGCCTTCGTGGCGGGCCTGAGTGGTCAGAAAAAAGAAGTCAATCTGCTACCCTATCACAGCATCGCCGTGAAGAAATACGAGAAGCTGGGCCGCGACTACGACAAAGGAGAGATGCATGAGCCCTCAAAGCAGCTCCAGCAACGGGCAATCCGCATCTTCGACCAACACGGTCTCACCGCTACGATTGGCGGCTAGCAGCATGCAGGGGCCGGACTTCGTCCCGGTTATTTTGCCAGCTCGCTGGATCGGGCCTTGGCTGCGGCGACGGCCCGGTGAATGAGATCACGGAAGCCGGCATCTTCCAGCACCTTTAACGCGGCGGCGCTGGTGCCGCCCGGAGAGGTCACGGCGTTGCGGAGTCCTTCGGGAGATTCGTTGCTTTCGGCCAGTAGCATGGCCGCACCGAGCAAGGTGTCGATGCTGAGCGATTCGGCGAGCTCGAGTGGCAAGCCTGCGTTGACTCCCGCATCGCGCAGGGCGGCAGTAAACTCAAAGATGTAGGCCGGGCCGCTCCCGCTGAGGGCGGTGACGGCATCCAGATCCTCTTCGTTGACTTCATGGAAGTTCCCCAGCGAACTCAGGGTGTTTTCAACAATGGTCTTATCCTTATCCGAGAGTTCGCGCAGCGGGGTAAATGCGGTCACGCCGGCACCAATCTGCCCGGGTGTGTTGGGCATGGTGCGCACGATGTTGCGGGCCTGGGTGAACTTGTTGTGGAGGCGTGCAATCGGAGTGCCGGCCAGAATGGAGAGGATCAGTTTGCCGCTTGCGGCATCGGCCAGGTTTTGCCCGATTGAATCAAACTCCTGCGGTTTACAGGCCAGTAAAACGGTCTCGGTTTCGTAGAGGGCATCCGTAATGTCCGCAAAGTAGTGAATGCCGGTGGCCTCGGCCAGTGCGGGCCCCGTTGGATCATTGCCGCAGGTGCAGGCGATTTCTTCCGGCTGGTAGTGCTCTTTTTCCAGTAAACTGCGCACGATGGCCGATGCCATGCGGCCGGCGCCGATAAAAACGATTTTAATACTCATGTAATAATTAGACGGGGTGCGTCAGGATGGCGGTGGTCCCGCCTTCGGGATTGGAGATGAGCTGCACCTCCCCGGAGAGGTTGCGTGCGGTATGACGGGCGATGGTGAGGCCCATGCCGCGGCCGACTGAGGTTTTGGTGGTGATAAATGGTTCAAACAAGGTGCTGGCAATTGCGGGATCAATACCGGTGCCGGCGTCGATGACCTTTACTTCGAGCATGGCGGGACCACCTGCGCGCAGGACCGATGCGGCGAGTGTGATCTTGCGGGCCTCGGAAGGGGTTGCCTTGGGGTAGCTTTCCCAGGCGTTGATCAGCAGTTTGCCGAGCAGGCTTTCAAAGATTTCAGCGTTGGCCGAAATCTTCAATTCTTCGGTGAACTCCGCCTGAAGTTCGACTGCGGCATCGACCTGGTATTCGCTCTTGAAGCGCTGGATGGACTCTTCGATTAAGCTCAGCGGTGAGAGTTTGCTCAATTCGATGCGTTCATTTCCGGCGATGGTGCTCAGCTGGCGGATGATGTTGACCATCCGGTTGACAGAATTGTCCATTAACCCGACGCTGCGTTTGACCATATCCGGACTGTCGTAACCGTTTTTGATGAGGTCGAGGTAGCCCACCACCACACCCAGCAGATTATTCAGATTGTGCGCGATGCCCTGGGTAATGGCTCCTACCGCAGCCGCCCGGCGGGCTTCGCCGAGGCGTTCCTGCAGCTGGATGTTTTCGCGGAACATCTCCTGCAGGCGCAGTTGGGTGCGCACGCGGGCAATGGTCTCGTCGAGATCGATCGGTTTGGTGATATAATCCACCGCGCCGGCATCCAGGCCTTCGAGCTTGCCCTCTTTGGAGGCTTTGGCGGTGATGAAAATGATCGGGATGGCCTCCGTTTCGGGATTCGCCTTGAGTTGCTGGCAGGTTTCGATGCCGTCGATTTCCGGCATCATGATGTCCAGCAGGATCAGCTGTGGTTTGACGTCTTCGACGATATCGAGGCACTCGCGCCCGCTGTAAGCGACGGACACGTCCATGCCCTGGCGCTCAAGTTTGCGCTGCAGCAGCTTGATGTTGATGGGCTGGTCGTCAACGACGAGAATCTTGGGTTTATGTTGGGAGCTCAAAATGTGATCGCGCGGTCTGTTGATGTTTTGAATGGTTAAAAAGCTGAGCTTTGAGGCCACAGTGAAAGGAGTCTGGGCCTGCTGGCAATTCCCTTATTTGAGGGTTTGCGCCTGGGCATATTTTTCATCGATCACCACGGTGCGGGCACACAGGTCGTGTCCGAGTTGGCGGCGTTGATTAAACATCAGGGCCAGCAAGCTTACGGCAAACGCAATAGGAAAGAGCCAAAACAGAGTGATGGTTTTCAAGCCGCCGCGAATAATGCCGGCCAGCATAGGCGGCCGTTCGCGTGTGACCGTGCTGA
>Ga0100391_1002334_pt1 | contig 20213 bp, 17 predicted proteins | sample CryGeymeta201515_FD_81541 | JGI IMG/M metagenome (GOLD analysis project Ga0100391, IMG submission 81541) | Groundwater microbial communities from Crystal Geyser aquifers in Utah, USA - Crystal Geyser metaG 2015-15 | ecosystem: Environmental > Aquatic > Deep subsurface > Groundwater | place: USA... | reverse complement strand
TTAAGATATGACTATACAAATTTTCAGTACCCTACTTCTAAAATAGTAAGCTAAATATTTATCAGTAGCACACAAATAAAACTTTCATAGGCCACCCACTGGCTAGAGTGGTTGGCGATTATTAATATATTTGTCTACTGTAGCTAGCTAGACTACTCCGAGTATCTACTACCAGTACCGTACCAGGTAGTAGAGAGTGGAGTACGGTAGCCTCTTCGTTTCTGCTTCAATATTCCGTGATTTCTCAGTCATGAGAAAGACGTCAACAAGCATTGGTCAAGTAGAGGTTGTTGTTGTTTCATTATTATTATTTCTCCCGTTTCTCGTGCCACAGTGAGGTCGTCTGAAGCAAGAGTACAGCACTCAATAATAATAACGATACGCATTACGCATTACGCATTACGCATTACGCATCCACTCCTGGTGCTGTTGTCTTGTTGGTGTCAAAATCAAGGAGGCGGCACCCCAAAAAAAGACTCCACTCGCAGCAGAAGCTATTCCAGGTGTTCAGTAATTTATTCAACCAATCCATACTGAACGTGAGCCAGCTTAGCTTGTCGTTGTTGTTTTTATCGTTGCCGCATTTCTCTGGTACCCAAATCATAACACATAACACTGTACCGATGGATATTCGTGATTTCTTTGCCGCCAAAAAGAAGGGCAGCAGTGGAAGTGACAAGAAGAAGAACAATAATGAAAACCCAAAGAAAAGAAAGTCTTCTTCTACCTCTGCCAAGAACAGTAGTGGTAGAAGTAGAAGAAGCAATCCGAAGCTATCGTCCAAAATGCTGTCACCCATTGACGAAGATATGCCAAAACAAAAGAAGAAGCAAGTTCTGAGCATTGACAGCGATAGTGATGCTACTACTGATATGAACGATAGCAAACATTCTGCCACCACTACGAAGAAATCATCATCATCATCATCTCCTCCTAAAAAGCAGCAACGTCAAGAAATATCAGCCAATGATTTTTTTGCCAGTACTTCGTCCCCTGCTGCCAAGAAGAAAACCCCGTCTTCCGTCAAACCTTCTCGTAGGAAAAACTTAACGGAACCAATAGAAGAGATATTGTCGAGCGATGATGACAGCATTGATTTGGATCAGGAGCTGCCCGTCTCGTCCAAGAAACGATCGTCTCCTAATGTGTCTAAAACGCCACCGAAGAAACCTGTTCGAAAGGCTTCTCCAGCTTCCAAGCGTTTTAAATTTGAAGACGGTAGTGACGACGACGACGATGATGATGATGATGATAAGGATGACGATTTTGTCATGAGCGACAAGGAGGCGGATGAGAGCGATGACGAGATGGATCAGCTCTTGCCTGTGAAAAGAACACCCACAAAAAAGTCTCCGAAAAGGCACGATAATATTACTACTTCACCAGCAACAACCGATTCTTCTAAAAAGCGCAAGACAACACCGGCATCGACTGCCTCGTCGCCTAGAAAGGGAAAGAAATCACCAGTTCCCGAAAAGGAACCGCCTCTGGAACCTACGTTGGAACTTTCCTCGTTTGATACTGACCAGGCCGCACCAGAATGTCTACACGACCACACCTTTGTGTTCACTGGAGTTCTTGAAGGCTGGTCTCGAGATGATGCTTCCGATTTTGTCAAGATTCTTGGTGGACGTGTCACAACAGGTGTTTCCGGCAAAACAACGTATCTTGTGGTTGGTGAAACTTTGGAAGATGGACGACCCTATCATGAAGGCAAAAAGTACCAGAAGGCGATTGAACTGGGAACTCACATTGTCATGGGACAAAAGAAACTTTATGGACTTGCCAAATTGTACAGTGACAAGGCGCGCAAAAATGATTCCCAGGAAATGACGTCGGGGCAGGAAAATAATACCTCGCCTCCTGTCGCCGCGGCTGCTGCAGCAGCAGCTCAGAAACCTGTCACGAACAACCCGTACGCCAAGCCGACAAGCAATCCGTATGCCAAAAAGGTTATCAGCAATCCGTACGCAAAAAATGCAGTCAACAATCCGTACGCGAAATCGAATGTTACAATGGTCAAAGCTCCTGCTACTGCCGCACCAGTTACGATCGAGCACGGGACCAATGCCTTGTGGGTGGACAAGCATGCCCCGACCAACACGCAGTTTGTGCTTGGGAACAAGGATATTGTCACCAAACTGTCAGCTTGTACGTGAAAATGATAATCTACTATGTGCTAGTATTTGGTATGTTCCTATCGTTTTTGATGCTCACACTCTTCTTTAATTTGACACAACTCAGGGCTTAGTCGATGGGAATCTCGATTCAACAATGATCAGGCAGTGGGGAAAGTGTTTTCAAACCCCCAGGGTCCTTGGAAAGCTGCGCTCCTGTCGGGTCCTCCAGGGATCGGAAGTAAGTCGTCAATGTTTTGTGGATGAAACGTTCACTCTTTTTTAATTGCACAATTCAAACACTGATTAAATCGTTACATCCTCAAAACCTTGTGACAGAAACAACCACGGCGACGCTTGTAGCCATGGAAGCTGGACGCGACTTACTCGAATTCAATGCTTCGGATGTGCGTTCCAAAAAGTCTATGAAAGAAGGTATGGGTGATATCACCGGATCACAGTCCGTTCAAGGATATTTCGGAGTGAAAGGAGGAAAGGCACCTGATGCAAATGTCGCAAATCATAAAAAACGCTGCATCATTATGGACGAAGTAGACGGCATGGGTGGCGGAGATCGTGGAGGCATGGCCGAGCTGATTCAAATGATTAAGCACAGCCGCGTGCCCATTATTTGCATCTGTAACGATCGTCAATCTCAGAAAATGAAAAGTCTGCTACCGTACTGTCTGGACTTGCGATTCAGACGTCCCGTTAAGGGCCAGATTGCCAAAGCAGCGATGCGCATTGCGGAGAAAGAAGGTTTGCGCGTGGAACAGAATGCTGCCGAAGCAATGGCAGAATCTTGCGGAAACGATATCCGTCAAGTGTTGAATGCTCTCCAAATGTGGGCGTCCAATAGCTCAAACAACGACACCAATGCCTTGACTTACAAGGGTCTCAAAGACCGGCAAAGCTCTATTAACAAGGACGAAATTCTCCGCGTCAGTCTCTTTGACGCAGCCCGAACGCTTCTTGAAGGTCGCAGGGGTCTTTCGGAAGCAAGTCCAGATGATGAGCGTTCGCACTTTTTCAAACGCAACGATGCATTTTTTGTCGACTATAGTTTCACAGGATTGCTTGTGCAGCAGAATTATTTGAAGGTATCGGCCCCTCGATTCAACGAGGCCAAGCGAAGTGGCGATAGCGACAAACAACTCGCGGTGCTGGAAGAAACCCACGCAGCAGCAATGTCCATGTCGGACTACACCATGGTGGAAAACTGCATTCGCGGGGGGAGCGACATGAACTGGGGTCTGTTACCTTTCTCGGGAGTTTTGGCTGTCAAGACTGGCTTCCACTGTGCCGGACCGACAGGTAGTGGATTTCCTGGCTTTCCCGAGTTCACGACTTGTGAGTATTTCTTTGAGAGAAGTGTAGTCACAACAATTTTCAATCAGCCTTCTCATCATCCTTTTTTCGACGCTTGCAGGGCTGGGTCGCAACTCGTCTCGGGGAAAGAAGACTCGTATTATGCAAGAGCTTAACCATCACATGAATTATAAGGTCAGTGGTGGTACTCAGGAAGTCCGGCTGTCCTACGTGCCATTCTTGAGACAACGTTTCTTAAGCCAATTGAAGTTTTCGAAAGATGAAGATCGCAATGCTGTCGCCATTCAACTCATGGATGACTATGGTCTCGATCGAGACGACGTTTTTGAAAATCTAGATGAGTTCACGATGGACCCAAAAGGGCCCAAGATAGCGGACATTGACAGCAAGTCCAAATCTGCGTTTACGAGAGAGTACAACAAGGGTAGCCACAAGAGTCAAGCCTTAGTAGAAGAACAAGGCGCCCCAAAGAAAACCAAGAAAGGAAGTGGAAACGCCGCTGTTGACCCAGATGACCCGGATGCTATTGATGACGATGCTGTTGAATCTGAAGAAGAGGACCAAGAAGAGGACTTGGAACAGCTCAAGGCCGCTTTTAAAAAGAAAGGTCGCAAAGCAGCCGCAAAGCAGCCGGCGAAGGGTAAAGGAAAGGGCAATAAGAAATAAAGAATTGAAAAGCGACCAGCCAAAATAAGGGCTGCATACCTATAGAAAACAGACTCGTTGTTTGCTTATTTTAAATACGTAGTCACCCAATCTTTGAACATGTCATCAGTAAAATGCAAATGATCATCATCAAATGATTCATAAAAGTTCTTGCCGGCTTCTTCCGCTGTCTTGAGTCCAAAAAGGTCCTTCTTGTACCATTCTGTCTCTTTCGTGGTTAGAATTTTGTGGAAAGGATCATTGGGATCGGGAGCACCAAACCATTCTCCCTCCGAGGGCCACACCATGGAGTCCCTGTCTGCTTTGATCCAAACAAACTTGTCTGTTTTCGCCCAGTTCTCCTTGTATGTCTCATTGACGATTAAACCTTCATTGTTCCATTGTGCCAATTGGCTGTAGGTTTGATAAAGCTCCTTTTGCGATGGTCGTGGGTCGCGCCAGTATCCTGCTTGGAAGGAATGTTCCTGGTAGTAATCGGTATACGCACGTTTGCTGGCTTGTTCTTCGAGCAACGAGCAGATGCGTCCCGGATCGCCCTTTATGGGGAGACAATTTGGAAGGACTCCCGTGCCTCCGTTCACTCCATTGATACTGATGAATGCCTTAACGGGTGGATCGTTGTATTTGGTTATATAACCACGAATCACATTGTTGCCCTGGGATAATCCAATAGCATAAAATCCATTGGCGAGATTTGAGTCTGCTTTCACTTTGGTCGCAAATATATCGACATTGTCATTCATGCTCTTGAAGTATCCATTGATAGTATCTTCGTGCTGCGTATCTCCTGTTGGAATACAAGCGCCGTACGTATTGTCTAACAATTGACTTGCATAATGCGTCAAAGATTGCATACCGCTATTGAAACAACTATCTCCCATTCCGTGTGCCAGCACGATCGGTACAGTATCCCGTTTATCCGCTACCGATCTCAAGTTTCGTTCCATTTCAGAGGTCACAGTGGTAGTATTGATGATATCGCTGGTCAGATTCACAACAGCAGCAGCAGCAGCAGCAGCACCAACTGGCTGTACCAGAAATCCCATTTCTCGAGAAAATTCCGTAAGTTCTAAAGCCAGTTGCATTGGATCATCAGCAACACGATCCAAAAAGTGACAGAGCACAGGATATTCTCTCCTTTGCACTTGTTGTTGACAACGGCCTTCTACTGCAAGCATAGGAGAGGAAATAATAGCTACGGCACCAGTCATCAGTACCAGCCCCCCAAAATAGTTGTGTCCGTTCATGGTTTCTTTAAAAATAAAAACTTCCTGTTTCTGTACTATTCTCTGAGATCTCTGATGATAATAAGTAGTGAACTCCCTTTGGTAATGATGAACCAAACTATGAATCTCTACTTTGCTACTATTCAAAGATTACAAGAAGAAGTAGTAGTAGCTACCTTGTGCAGTATTGTGCTATGTGCTATTGTGTAAACTGTAAACTTGTTGTCAGAAAGATCAAGAAAAGAAACAAGAACACTGAGTAGTAGTAGACCACCAGTAGTAGTAGCTACTAGTAGTAGACTACTTTTACTGGTGTACTACTCCGAGTACATCATCATTATTTTGTCAATGTTGGGAGCGAGTGTGCTACCCGTTTACAAAATCAACAACTTCCCTTGAACCTCAACTCTATTGTTTGTTCATCGACCATAAATTCCAGCGGCGGGTTCAGTCAAACTTAATTACTCGTACTTGACTTCTTTTCAACTATCAATATCATCATCATCCTATGAAAAAAGGTTTGTGTTGAAACTACAGTTCCCCCAAAAGAAGACGAAAAGACAAAAGCTAGTAGAGATTCCTTATATAGCTAGCTTTACTAAAATCTGAAACAGATCGCATGGACGCAAAACATGGAGGAAAAAAAAAAGATAGTATTTGTTTGACCATCCCTTTGTTCTTGTTCCCCCCTCCCCCCTCCTCCTCCTCCTGGTTTGTGATTGATTGATTGATTGTTGGCAGCCAAGCCAACAAACAAATTAAAAAACGTCATCATCGAAAGATGACCGACAACAAAAGATCTAACAACAAACGCAATAGCAGCAAGTACAGGTATGATTATTCATTGGATGTTTTAACGGATGGATCCGAAATGACGGAACCTACTTTATTTCTATCCGTATCTAGAAGATCTGTTGTCACTGCTGCCGATTCGATACAAACCGAGAATGACAGTAAGAACAATAACAATGACAACATGAACGATAAGAACAGCACACTGCTTGCTCGCTATGCTCTAATGGGTGTTGGAGAAATGACAGGAAGATTGGCGGCAGATCAAAAGATTTCTTTGGGATCAACAAAGGCTGTGTTTTGTCATAACAATCATTATTGCAACGAATCAAAAAACGGTATCAATGGAGGGGGGATCTGGGGAATTCTTGGATTGTTATTTGCACTCAAAGAAATTGGAGCAGCAGAACTAACGATTGTTGTGGGAAATGAAGCAGATGCTTCTATGATTGATGATACGATTCAAGAACTGGTCCGTGCAACAAATCCTCGTATTCGAATTGCAGCGGTTCCGAGAGACAATGATAAGTATTTGTCTCCGAAGATTGTTTGGTGGAAAATGTATCAAGACGAATACGTAGTGGTTCATTCCAATTGTGTGGGCAATGCTTGTAACTTGATTTATCTTGTGACTTGTCGACAACATGATGATATTCCGAATCATACAATTGTGTTGCTTCCGGGTTTGGAATCCAGGCAACAATTTCTCGATACCTGGAAAGAGCCTCAAAATAGAATTGTTTTAGAGGCCGAAACACAACTGTCGATCCGAATCGTGTTGACGATTGGTGTTGACAAGAATGAACAACGGCATGCCAGGTTTCGTGCCCAAGTCCAGGATCTTTTCCCGGGGATTCATATTTTTGCGTGCGACCCCAAAATTAGGGATACAGGAATTTTGATACGAGGCCGAGCAATGTCCAAACTTTGGAATGAGGCATTCCCAAGTAACATTCTTTGTCACCTACCATGCACTTCAAAACTTGTAGAAGAACAATCGCTTCTGAAAAACAGCGATATCACATACATGTCATCTTGTAGTAGCTATCAATTGACACGGGAAATAATATTTGTTGATCGAGCAAGATCCATCCGTGAACGAATACATCTGGCAGATCGTCTATCGGAAGATGTGACATCCATGCAGGCATTCTTTCACGCCCTTGAATCAAGATCCGATTCACAATCTACAGTGCCGTCCTCGCCACCATGGGATGGCAATGAAATTGATATTGATGACGACGACAGCGATAGTGACAAGTCACAAAGCAAACCTGAAATTGCAGTTGCTGTGAGTGGCCACGCTTTAGATGCAACACCACAAGGTGACACCCTGATAGATACTTTAAGATCAGATGCGCCTCACCTTTTAGTTCTAGGAACTGGTTGCGCAGCACCGAGTGCTTACCGTGGTTCCTCTGCCTATGGACTGTTGTTTCCTCAACGAATCAAGCAATGTACCACAATAGTGGCCGAACAGAAGGAAGCTCTGCTTCTCACTGCAATTATTGAATGTGGTGAAGGCACCTTGAGCATGCTACAACGATTTTTGCCAATGGTAGCTTCTATTGACAATGAATCGTCCAATTTGGAAATTCATTTGCTGCACGTAAAGTTCATATGGATTTCTCACGCCCATTTGGATCACTATGGTGGATTGCCCTCTGTTGTTGAGGCAATCTATCGACGACGCCAAACGTTTAACGACAAATCACGCGCTGGAATACCAAGTAACCAAAACAAAAGACAACGATGGGATGAACCAGAACTGATTCCGCCCTTGGTAGTCATTGCTCCCGAAGTCGTGTTAAAGTACTTGAATGCAGCTCTACGTTGTCGGAATGGGTTTCGAGAGTGCACCAGTGGAGCAGCTCCAGAGTTCCTCTTTCGCAGTTTTCATCATGGACAACCCAAAGCATATTGGCCATTAATATCTAGTTTTCAGCTTGTACGAGACAGATTAGCCGATAGCAAGCTTTGGAGTGATTCCGCAACACGGTCAAATGGGACCGATGGTGTTTTTTGTTACCGACCCTTCGCATTTTGGAGCAATGTGCGAGTGGAACACTGTGCCAACGCATTTGGGTTCGTTACTGGAGTACGTGTTCCAGAATCAAATTTTACCGGGGATTATTGCATGTCGTCTTTCCTTCCGAAACAACAGGGCGAGAGTATTGTAACGTTTGCGTACAGCGGGGACACACGACCCTGTCACAGGTTGGTGCAACAGTGCCTGCTCGATTGCGCAGCTTTTGGTAAGAGTCAGCTTGACTTCTTGCTTCACGAGGCCACATTTGATGACGACGAGGGAATCATGAGCAATAAGAAGAGGCATTCGACCAAAACTGAGGCTTTGAAGGTTGCCGTGGACGCCAAGGCCGCAAACGTTATTTTGACCCATTTTTCGCAAAGATACCAGAACTATCCTCCAATGGCTCTCTTACCTGCCCTTCGAAAAGCACCAATTATATTTGCCCACGATGGTATGCTCATTCCTATGAAGTCAAGAAGTAGGCAAGTAGCAACATGTGGACCAGAGGGACAATGGTGGGAGCAGTTGTTAGAGTTGAAGGACTCAACAATAGCTTCATCAGGTACACGGCACCATATTAGCAGTTCTTAAAGGAGGAAAAGTAGCGATTGCAATCATAATAATGAATAAAGTGCATCTTTTCTAGTAGGTATGGGCTTGAATTCTATAAATTGTTCCTCCTCACCAGGTTTCTCACCTTGTACGGAAGCTGGAGCATAAACTTGAAAGAGCGTTTGAGTTGAGAATCATTGTTCCAATCATCCCACCAAGGTCCGCCGCCTACCTCGGCGCCTCCTTGTGTGCTTGTTGCTTGATCGATCAAAGGTGGTTTGTTGGCGGTGCGGATATAGTCTTGCGCCTGTTCGTCCCAATCCAGTTCCCACAGGCTTAAAGTAACATTCGCATCAAATGTGTCTCGACAAAAATAAACCATGCCTTCGTTGGGCGTAGGCGCTCGAAATACCAGTCCCGGCGTCTCTCTTGGATCAACGGTGTACGTGATATTGACTTCAAACTTGCGCTCGCCCTCTGTACATTTGCCATACAAATTCCAATAGCCCCACTGCGAGACTTGCCACTTCATAGTTCCAGTCCAAGGCACAGCCTCGTAAAATTTTCCCTGATAGTGAACTGATACCATTCCCAACGATTCCTGTTGCCCAAAGGGCACCTGTCGTATGCCACCTCCAGCTGTCACAGAGAGTTCATTTCCAGGATTAGTGTAGCCATCAAAGGAATTACACTGTGTCCAGTACCATTTCGAAGGCAGAGCTTTTCCCCAGTTCTTTTCAGCATAAAATGGCATATTCTTAAAATTGTAGGTTCGATTCTTCCATTGAACTGTTCCAGTGGCACGGCCATCTGCCATAGTGACTTGCCAATGCGGTTCAAACACGGCGAAGGAAGCCAGCCATCCACCAGTGCTTTTCTGTGTGACACCAGGATCAGCGTCGCCCCAACCTGCGACAGGATCAACGCTCATGTCAAATGAACACTCGCCTGGAATTCCCTGTCCCTTCATGACACCACCCTGACTCCCATCGTGTCCTTTGATCTGACCCATGAGGTGCAGTGGCAAAATCTGAAAACCGGATTCAACATGATGCTGCCAATCCTCTTTGGACAAGGCGGTGGAAGATCGATCAAGGACACAGTCACTCTCCGTTTTGTTTTTGTAATCGAAAATGTACCCCAGTCCTTGTTGGTATTTCCAGGCCCAAAATTTTGTGTCGTCGGCATCCGCTTGGACCAGATACTCATCATCTGGGCCCACCACTTGAATGCATGCCAAACGGTGGGGCGACGAATCCTGTTCAGGATCTTCAATGGAGACGATGAAAGCAAACGAGACATTTTCCTCTGTCAGTGTCAATCGATAATACCAACCCTCCATGAATCGTTTTGGACGTGAACGTAGCTTGGAAAGCTGCCGCGATAATCGATGCGTCCATCGCTTTTGACGATGGCTGTAATACGGATGAGATGGACGAAAGTGTCGACCCGAGTGTGGCGTCTGAAGAGGAAATGCCTTTTTCCGGCTCTCCGTGAGTGGAAATGGTTGTTTTACTACTGCTGCAGTTTGAGCGTGTGGTGGTGATTCTGAAGACGTTGCATACAATCTGTTTGTACTAGCTTGTCGTGGAGCCACCCAACCGCAACCTGTGTTGGGGGTTCTCGTAGATAGTACGCTGGCCACTTGCGCAGGTACACAATACGCAATAGCAAAACTAGATACCTCTGTACTGCAATATATTGTGCTGAGCAGACATATTATTTGGCACAGTAAGAACGCCAGAAACTGCATCTGTCTAAATCTGTTACGGCTTGGGAAAGAGCACTGTCGAATTGGATCCTTTTGACACTGCTTGTGCCTCACCATTCTGGCAATTGAATATTTGTTCTATTGCTTTCTGTACGTGTAACGAGATTCAAAAGAATACGAAAAAACGTGAGTTTATTATATTTTATGTGGGTTTTTGGTCTTGAAACAACATCCAACCAAGCATTCACTAGACTACTGGCAGCAACTATCACGCTTTGGATGCCAACGAGTCTTCGGGTGGCCCGGTTCCCCCTGGTACTAGGACAGCAATCTGATTCCCATTTAATAAAATTTCTGTCTTTAACTCCGTCTTAATTACTTTGGATGGATCTTTGGGATCCGGTGAATATTCAATAGCATCATCAAGAACCAAGTTGACCTGAGGGATATATTATTGTAAAATAATAATGGTAGGAGCGAAGGATGAGAAATCAAAACGGTCAGCAAATCCAATTCAACAGTACATCAAGGTTGACTTGACTCACTAATACATCCTAATAACAGTTTGCCATGCAACAATAGTACAACGATTAAAAAAAAAAGCAAGCAAAATACAACGTGGTAAACGTACGTAGTCATCAAAGCCCCGTAGATTGCCAACAATCTCTTTGGTGCCTCTCATGAGGATCCAAATTTGTGATCCAATAGCTTTATCAATCAGTTCCAGGGGTAGAATTCGAGTGGCCATGACTGTAAAATGTGAAAGTACTACTGACCGTGTGTTATATATGTATGGTTGTGTTTGGACCAATGAATGGAGGGATTTATCGCTCTCTTGTTCGTCAGGCCTGTAGTAGACTAGTAGAGTAGATAATAGACTGTGATGTGTTGCAAGTTGTCGTTGTCCATTATTTTTTTTTTCTCGATTAGGTAAGAATAATAACAAAAAAGCTCTCGAGCAAGAAAGATAAAGTGTGCGTCTTCATTCCTTCGGACCCATAATCAGATACTGTACCGAAAGAGCAGAAGTGCGCTCATGTACCAATCTTTACCATATCATGCCAACGAACAACAAAAAATAATGATCAATCTCAAAGAAATAATTTAATCATTGCAGTAGACTAGAGCAGCTCTTGCAAAAACGACTGCTACACATTGCCAGGTACGACTAGCAGCACTTCATTTCGACTGGTACCTAACGGCCATGCCAATAACGGATACAAGTCTTCACGAATGTGGTGGCTCTCACCAGCCCAGCGTAAGTTTATCTCGTTGACGAGTAAAGTAATGTACTTTCGTTTGTTGAGTGGTAGTGTGCCCGGTACAAATATAAGATTTCCCGATGGAGCGTTTGCATTGAAATATCGAACCTGCAGTCACACGTGCTCATAATAATTTTCGCGGGATATTGATTTCTGCTAAAGGCACGAAGTGTCTCTTGGAACAGTACAGGTCAGTGGTTGGCCATAGGAGGTCCAAGTCCTCGTATCTTATCAGTGGAAGGAGCTACGTCGTCTACTGGTGCCAACATTGGACGGATCAGTGAGATACTGGTTATATCGGGTCACCGTGATCCCGTGGATCGGGTACGATTTCATCCCACCGAGGCTAATTGTCTGTGCACTTCGGGACTGGACAGCACGGTGCGTCTTTGGGATATCCGTTCTGGGACCGAACGAGCGACCGGAACGATTGGCGTTCATTCTGGAAAGAGTGCAACGTACTTGGATTTCTGTGGGACCGGATCGTCGTCCCATTTGGCCATTACGGAACGAGATGGATCGGTGCATGTTTTCGATTCTCGGAAATTATCGAGCAGCAGTGGCAGCACTAGAGGAGGTCGCACCAGCAGTAGCAAAAGCATGGCTATCTCAACCTTTCGGATACCTGGAGCTGACGTCGATGCTTGCATCTTTTCGCCTTCTGGGAAACACCTTGTAGCTGCTACGACGAAAAAGGGAGAAATGGTTTCAGATTTGAAAATCTGGTCCTGGAAGGAAGGGTCGGAAGTATTTGATGCTTCTATTGCAAAGAATTCACTCTATACCGTTCCAGCACACACTGGCCCAATTTTTAGCATGGCCTTTTCACCCGATGGAAACAAGTTAGCCACGGGAAGCTCGGATTCCATTGTGGGTGTATGGGATGTTGCCACCATGTGCTGTACTGTCTCCATTACACGGCGTCTCAAATTCATTCGGAGTGTCGCCTTTTCCAACGACAGCAAATGGCTGGCCAATGCCAACGAAGAAGATGGGATTGATATTTCCAATGCCCAGACAGGGAACCAAGTAGGTTGCTTGCAGTTGCGAGAGAATCCCTCTATGGGTCAATTCGGAGGCGCAGACGAGATTGCTTTCCATCCGAGCAGTGGGCATGTCTTGGCGTGTGCGAAAATTCCAGTAGGGCACTTACCATCGGCTTCGTCACAAACTGCGGCTGTCGTCATCAAATGCCGTATATCCGATTAATTCATTACTACCAGTATGAACTCCACTAAATATATTCTGTTGAATATCTATCGTACATGGCAGTGCGTATGTAGTCAATTATAAAATATCCATGATAATTACTGTAAAAATATCATGGCCGGTTGTTTTCCGGGAAGCAACATGAAAGCGGAGCAAATTAATCCTTGGACTTGCGCTTCTTATCCTTTTTCTTTTCCTTCTTGGCTTTCTTGGCCGACTTCTTGGCTTCCTTGTCATCGTCATCTTCGACATCTTCTGATTTTCGCTTCTTGCTACTGCTCTTCTTTTCTTTCTTGTCCTTCTTCTTGGATTTGGGTGTAGCTGCAACTTCCATTTCCTCGTCGTCATCGTCTCCCCCGCGAAGCTCTCGAGCCACTTCCTCCATGACATCTATATTTCTTCGAGGAGCTGCACCCGTTTCGTAGAACTTAAGACGCTCTTCTACTTGATCACGAAGCTTTTCTCCGTAGATACGATTTGGATCGTCCGAGAAAGAGTCGATACGAGTTGCAATGGAGCACTTGTTGGCCAAGTAACGGGAGATCCGTCCTTTGTTCTTTGCATCGGCACGACCAATAAAGGTCGAGTGATAAATCAGACCGTATTTGGGAGTATTTCCCTTGGTTTTGAGGGCGCGGAAAAGGGCTTTTTCAGCTCCTAGAATCTGGACCGTTGATGCAGGGGCCTTGGCTAGATTGGTCAAGGATCCGGCCTAAAAACGATGGAAAATGTGATTGGATAAGAGATGGCACATAATAGTGTGTAAAATCGCAAATGAAAAGCAAGAGAGGCATAATAAATGGTCAACGACAATAACAACGCTTCCGAGCAACACACCTTACTGATTAAACGGGCACCAACAGTGTCTCCAATCAGGGCACTGAGATTAGGAGCAACAATTTCCATCTTGTCCGTCAGATAGATGGACAACTTGCGACGGTACTCCGCAAGCTTGACCATTCGCTCGGTAAAGTTGACAATATTTATCATATCAACTGGGCTGCAATCCATCCCCATACTGGTTTTAGCAGCAGCGACAACCGCCTTGGCAACATCTTCCTCCCCCAGAATTTCAATCAAGCCTGGCAGCTTATCTTCCTTGGCATCATCTTCCATATCATCGTCATCATCGTCCTCCTCTCCTCCCTTCTTAGACGAAAAGAGAGAGCTCTTGTTTTGAATGTAAGCAGCGGATCGGGCAAACATGATGTTATCCTTCACAATATCCTTAAGCTCTGGAAAGTGCCAGCTATACCATTCTCGGACACGCATGGCAAAGGTATTGACATCCTTGTCCAGTTGATCCAACAGTGCAATGGATTGGATAATCATATTGTCTGAACGGGCAGGATTGAACTTGACCTTGGATCGCGAGTACGAGTGGCCCAAGCCCAATTGTGCCTTTTCGGCGGCACCGCCTGTCAGACCCTTGATGTACGTTTCCAAATGCAAACGGCACCCGCGAAGAATCTCGCGCACAGTATCGTCACTACGACACGTTACCCCCAATCCTTCCGAGACGGCCGTCGCTAGACCAGGATCAATCAGGCCTAGAGAGAATGAAGATGTCTTGCTGCTCTTCTTTTTAATCTTGGGCAGGTTGAGCTCTAGAAAGTTGTGAAGTGTACCCGTCATGGCATGCTCCGAAATGGCGTTGGCATTCTCGAGGGCTTCGTGTGCGCTCTCGAAGGGTTGAAAGGCCTTGAGCTTCACGGCACGTCCGAAGCGCTTAAGATCCGTCACGGAGTCCATAGAACCCTCTAGGAGCCCTCCAATCTCTTCAAAGGCAATCACCTCAAAGAGGGCGTAGCCTGCTGCAGCTTCCATCAAGGCAAAGAGAGTCTTGGCGTCGGCCATTTTATCTGGTATGTTGGATGGCGGAGTAGTAATGCAGTGTTCTTGTTCAATGAAATTGGATTCCACAACGAGTATTGCTGGTGTGTGCTACTGATATTTGCTGCTGTTTTAGTGGTGGTAACTTGACTGTTTGTTGGTTACCTGTTGTTCGTTATCTGTCGAAGGTTGTAGAGTCGGCTGTCGGGTGGTCTCTCGTCTCTGTAATAATCTTTTTTGAAGGGATAGTAGATCGAATGGCTGGATATTTAAAATCAGCTGATAACCCATTATTTTTAATCAGAAGAGTTCGGGACTCATCTTGCGTCGGAACATTCTTATTTTCTGTGGTTAAATTCATGAGAACAATGGATGCGGTACATACGTAGCAACTTTTAGTTGTTGTACTACAGAGCTCGACGCACCTCTACTGGAATGTGTACCTAGGCATTCTTGTGCGACTTCTTTTTTGACACTGCCAACGCATATTGTCTCATAATGTCACCCACTGCGCCGAGTAAAAAGTGGCGGCGAGAACAGAAGGTCATGGTCAATAGTCGACATGTACGTTTCAATTTTGAATGTCTTGTTGAGAACTGAAGTCTAATAGGCTAACGAGCAAAACTTTGGCAGCTCTTTTGCTGTAACCTAGCAAGCAACGACAAAGCAAAGGACGAAACGGATTATAGGTGTTGACGTTAATGGAATACTCGACATAGTTTCCTTGTATCCGCTCGAAGCTTTCAAATCCAACTACCAACTCAAAGATAATCCTACCATAACTATCACTACCTACAAGGCTACGTGATCCAAGTACAGATTTCGGTTGTTTGGTAGCAGCGTGTTGGGGTCAAAAGCATTCCAAGTCTCCTCCTCTTCTTCCCCGCGTTCAAGGCTCGTGTCCGACGATAGGCTAAAGTTCAAGCTTTGGTTTTCTTTGTGACTCTTTTGTCGCTCAGCATCCAATTCATCCGTGGGTGCATCTACAATCGATCTGAAAGAACGAGGTCGCCGTTGTCGTTTATTGAGCATCAAGTCCTTCAGAGCAATCCGCGCTGGATCGTATGTCTGGCTCAAGCTGGTTGTCGAATAGTTGATACTCTCCACTTCCGACTGATTTTCTTGGGCCCAACTGTCATCGGCGTCCGAATCCGTCTCGTACTGGACCTTCTCGCTGGCAATCCGTTTCAAAAACTCAAATCCAAACCCACGATAGAGAGGTTCGTGGTCGTCGGCTGCCTGAAAGGATGTCTCGGAAGATGAAAAGGTTTCGTTCGAGGTATCCTCCGTCTCGTTGGAAATGTCCATCTCCTTGTTGAACGCTGGATTAAATCTTGCATGATTGTGGTCTTTGCTGCCCGCATTCGTGAGTTTATCAGGTAAATCAAACGACCAGCCATCAAAGCTCTCCCATTGAGGATCTTCCTTGGAACTGTTCGAGCCACTCGTGGCAACTAGACGCAATCCACCAGACGAAGTGCTACAAGAATCATCATCATCGTCATCCGCAAAGGGATCAAAGTCGTGCATGATATATTTGTTGAGTTGCTCCTCGTCAATGCGAAGCTCGAGGGCCTCTAATTTCTTTTGGATGTGAACCAAAGACTGAAAGCTCTTTTCTCGAAGTCTCGAAATGAGCGGATCCTTCTTCATGTAGGATGGGTGGCGAGGAAGGGCTTCTGCGAGAAAGTGGACCAGGCGATTGCCCATGACATACGTTGATTCCAAATCACATTCGCCGGCAAAAGAGCTGTTGAACTGGGTCGTAATCTGCAAGAAACAAACAAACACGGATAAGAGCGTGTGAGGTTGGTTTACGGTTTGGGACAAAAACAAAAAAGGATGTCCCTCCACGAACAGTATAAATCAGTTTGATAAGGACAATCAAGATAACAAAACGCAAACATACCTTTTCCGACAGAGCAAAGTACCCTTGAATTCGACATTGGTAATTCAGGTCAAACTTGCTGCCTCCTTCCTGCTCATCTTGTTCGAGGAGCTGTCGTCGGTATTCAATACCATAGCGTCTCCAGTCTGCACTCGACATGCCTTGCTTGCTAATGCTTTTCTTGTTAACGTTGTTGTTGTTGTTGCTGCTGAAGCTGTTGCTATTGCTTTTTCCACCACTCTGCGAGGAAGACGAAGATGTCGAATTTTTCAAATGCTGTTGTGCCTTCGCGTTCGGTGCTTTGCGGAGTCGTCCCACCAAATGTTTGCGGGTAACCAAATGAGCCGTCGTAATCTGTTGTTCTGGTTTCATGATGAATGCAGGTAGGTAGGTAGTGGCGGAACTTCGATCCCTTCCGTGTTTTTTCCTCTTGATGTTGTGTCAAAGAATGCTTGCAACTACTACTACTACTACTAGCGTAGCTAGAAACAACAGCATGAAACAATTTTTATTGCTCTCAAACGACTTTTCCCTCCATAAATCGTGCCGCCTCTCGTCATTTCTCTCGAGAGAGCTTGCTTGAGAGTGCTCCAACTGCTCACAAGACTGGGAATCCCGCAAATTCAAGAAAATTCTTGCTCCAAGTATCTGTCAACTGAAGGTACACGACTGAGTGTCACTCGAATCCATCGACAATCTGGATCGCGAGCACATCATCCTGATCTACGCTACTACTAGTAGGTGACCTTGTTGTTTCGAAATAATAATAATGGCGTTTGCATCCAACCCAAAACTCAGGTAAACCGACTTACTAACGTCCTCGAAGTGGCAGGTTATCGTACCTGGGCTACTCAAAGCTGGAGCCGGGGAGGAGGCTCCTGGCTGGAGGCTGCTTCTGGAAGCGTGAGAAGTTGCCAACTGTTGACCTCTTTTCTTAGATTCTAGAAATAAAAATGTGTTACATAATTTAAAAGCGACTGGTAGCTAGCTCCGCGGATTCTGGATATCTAGCTGCACTGGATGACATCCTTAGGAGTCATTACGCAGGCCCGTTCCATAGTGGAGCCGTCATTCATATTGAAAGATTCCTTAATTCTGGTCATATCGAGCTCATAGTCAAAGAATGCGACGGCTTTTCCTCCGACTTGTTGCCAGAGTATGCCTTCACGCGAATTTGGATTGGGTGTGAGGTAGACAGCGATCCGAGAGACAGCATTCACGTGGTCATCGTCTATTTTCCGAAACTCTGTAATCGTTTCAGAATCTGACACAACAACATTGCCGGGTGCCAACGTAACAGCCCTGAGCCGTTCAGAGGTGCAGTAGGTAGTAGTACCTGTAATATCGTCAAAACCTTCTTCAGATGCCCGAGCAGTAAAGTAGACTTCTCCTCGTCGTTGTCCCAGAGGACGCATATCATCGGTCAACGCCCCGGCACCATAACGAAGCGTTAGTCCGGTGGGATCTTTACGGTAGTCCCAAACGACATCTTGTACAGGGGCGAGTTGTCGGTAGGCTTTGCTAAGAGATACAGCATTGAATGCCCTGTCAGCAATGATTTTCGGTTTTGGTACTCCCAAGCCAAGATTTACAGTTATTTGATTGGAGGCAGTATCGGCCAGAGTTGAAAAGTAGTGGAATTCATACGTCGTACTGTCGCCAACTTGTTCGTTCCGATTGCGAGGTGATCCTTCCACCAAGGAATTGGAAGGCAATACGTCGATCCCGAAGGGATACTTCTTGCTTTTCAAGGTAGCCGTGATGTTCCAAGCCCCAAATAAAAATGGAGCATAGTATAACTCCTGTTCACTGAATGGAAGAGGTATCTGACTGAGAGGCGAAAAGCTTCGCGTGGTTTGTATTCGTTCTTTGCCAAGTTTGGTCGTGACAGAATTAGGTGGTGACCAGGACCCAACTTCCGAATATGGACGAACAAGGGAGTTGGAGGCACCGTTGGGATAAATAATTCCAGTCCTATTCTCGACTTGAGCAGCTACGGGCTGATTCTGTAAGATAAATGGTGCCGAAAATATGCCAGCTACCACTGATCGTCGATTTGTGTTGACAGTCAAGATGCAACTTGGATTTGGTTTCTGCGCGGATAGGAGTGCGGCTGCCATCGAATGGAAATTCAAGACCAACAAGAGAAACCACGAAAGTCTGGTAAGGCGGAATCTCGATAACATACTTTCAGTTATCGTCTGTTATGGAGTCTGTAGAAGTACTTTGGTTGCGGTGAAGTCGCAAGTAATAAGTTGGTATGGTAGTGATGAATCATCGGCAGCATGCTTAATCTTTTGCTCCAAAGAATAACCAAAGTTTCAGAATCTTTTGAACCTTTAACCTTACTGTGGTACAGTATCTATTTTGGATGAGTACCAGCTAGCTAGTAGTAGTAGACTACCTGGTAGGTTGGGCGTGTGCTGGTACTACATACGTGGGTTTCTAGATTGTAGGTTGCAGCCAAACAACCAAATTGTTTTTATTAAAAAAAAGCTGAGTAAATCTAGTTGAAGCGCATACACTGTGGGGCCAGCAGAGTATATTTTCTGGCAGCAAACGGAGGTGTGACGACCCAGATGATTTACTTCAGTGGAAGTAGTCACATGAACCGTAGCTTCGCACGTCCAGCTACCATCCAATCCTACAGCAAACATGCTACTGCACATACAACCAATCATTGCACACTCATTGCATAAAGTGGAAGATGTCTAAGCCTATTAAAAGCTGTACATAACTTTTTAAAGCTTTCCACGTCCCTTTTTGACAGGGACGACAGCCTTGGTGCCCTTGGCTCTTCGGTTTGCCTTGTATACCTGAGTCAACTTTCCGAGAAGCTCATCCTTCAGATCTGGGCGGTAGTGGTTGCTGACGACTTGTCCCATAATGTTCTTTTCCACTTTTCGAAAGTTCTTGTTCATGGGAGTGGACTGGATGCTCTTTTTGGGTTGAGTGCTGCACTTGGAAGCAGTCTTTGTTACCAAAACCGCCTTGTTATCGTCTGCAAAAGCAAAGTCGGCAACCTTGGAGTTGGCAATTCCCGAGTACTTGAACTTGTTCAGGGACTTGACGTTTCCCTTCTCTACGCTAAATACGACACGACCAGATCGCTTGGTTTGTCCGTTCTTCTTCTTCATGAAGGAAGTGTTTCGGCGGGTAAGTTCCCACACAAGGGCATCTGGGACGGCAACCATTTTTAATATGAGTTTCTATTTGTCGAAGTTAACTGCAACAGAAAGAAATGGCAAAATGGGGGGTGAGATTGTATATCGTTGTCCAATGTGTTTGTGTTGAGCACAGGCGTTGTTGCATGTTGCATCATTCATCATTCCAGTCAAGTCGACATCCTCTGTTAGTTTGATGAAAGATATCATGCCATTTCGTAACGCCAATTTCCCGAGCAGAGACCACCCACACACAGATACCTATCATCTATATCGCACTAACGAGAGCTGTCTCCGCGACCATGGTCGGTTCTTACCTGATGTTGTGGACAGCAACTTTGAAGAGCAATTAAGGCGTGACAGATCGATACAACAAGGGGTTAGCGCTTAAAGACGAACGAAGGACAGATTGATGATTTTTTTTTTTTCAGT
>Ga0100391_1002328_pt1 | contig 20232 bp, 12 predicted proteins | sample CryGeymeta201515_FD_81541 | JGI IMG/M metagenome (GOLD analysis project Ga0100391, IMG submission 81541) | Groundwater microbial communities from Crystal Geyser aquifers in Utah, USA - Crystal Geyser metaG 2015-15 | ecosystem: Environmental > Aquatic > Deep subsurface > Groundwater | place: USA... | reverse complement strand
TGACGGATGGAAGACAGACAAAAACGAGGTAAGTGTCTCGTTTGTGGGTGCCATAAGGATCATGAATCGTGTTTTGAAACGAGACAGCAGGCTGTCTCGTTCGTTTTTCACTTACCATAAGCATTGGCCTAAGTACTAGACTATGGTGTGTTGTAGTCTGCTCTCCTGGATGAATGAAGTTTTTTGCTATTAATTAATACACTCCTCCGATCCAAAATTTCGAGACCAACAAATCTCCCCTGTTGGATGAAATCGCTTCCTTTATTTTTCTTCCGCATCTTGTTTCAGAAGGCAGCAGGCCTACTTCCATTGATCGCCACCACAAAACCAACAATCATGGCCCTCTCCTTCAGCACCACGACTGCAACTACCTTCTCGCCACCTCCGTCGCTGCGAGGAGTCTTTGTGGGAAGTGGAAGTGATGGAATGTCCGATCCTCGAATTGCCAAGGTGATTTTAGAACTGGTTCCAAAGAAAAATGAAGCATTGCAAGTATTGTATCTAGGGACTGCTACCTACGATCTTCCCCAGTTTGCTCAACGACAAACCCAATGCTTGGTCGACCAGGGATGCACTGTAAATCAATTAAAGTTGGTACACGAGTGTGATCCAATCCAGTCCCAAGCCATGATTGATGCTGCTGATATTATTGTGGTGGGCGGCGGCAACACGTTGTATGCGGTCGATCGGTGGCAAACCACAGGAATCGTCCCTCACCTGCAACGGGCCATGGAACGGGGCGCTGTCTTGACAGGTGGCAGTGCCGGTGCCATTTGTTGGTTTTCGGGAGGTCACTCGGATTCGATGGATCCAGACTCTTACTTCAAGGCTATGCAGGCAAAGTTTGGTGTCGAATCGACGACGAGTACCGACAACGATCTAGTGGAAGAGAGCAGTGATGCTCCCGACAATGGCAAAAAGAAGGATTGGAAATACATCAGAGTTCCTGGATTAGGGTTTCTCCCTGGTTTGATGTGCCCTCATCACGATCGAGTTCAAAGCAATGGTATCTTGCGGGCCAGAGATTTTGATCAAATGTTACTAAACAAACACTCCGGAGAAATTGGTATCGGCATTGATCATTGGGCTGCCTTTGTTGTCGACGGGCCAGATTCCTACCGAGTTGTATCCTTGGAGGGTAAACCCGGATCTGTCATTATATCTTCCAACGAAAATAATAACGGTGAGCCGTCCTTCTCTCCCGATGCCAAAGGATCACCAGGTATTTGGATCAAACATGTGTCGGACGGCAAAGTAGTCTCAAAGTTGTTACCTCCCTCAGGAAAGCTGTCCGATGTCCTTCGTCCAGCTACCGCGATATTCGAGGATCAGAAAGCCTTGGATCAATGTAGGCTAGACAATCCAGGTCAAGCCTACGTCAACTAGAAGATGATATTGGGTGTCTAGTTTTCCTGTTCCAGCCTTGTAGATAGTTGTGTCATCAATATGCGAGTTTCGACTCTTATTCGCAAGCGATAGCACTTGGTACTCGAGCTACAATGCTAATTTGCCCATTCAAAACTCAATAGGATTCCGAATCTATGATTTTATTTTGTTCATGTTATCATGATAATATAATATGATTAATTCCATTTGAAAATAGCAGCGCCCCACGAAAGACCAGCTCCGAATCCTGCGCAGGCGACAACATCGCCTTTCTTTACTCTTCCTGAGCGTACAGCTTCGTCAAATGCTAGTGGAATGGAAGCTGCACTTGTGTTACCGTATTCGTCCAAGTTGTGAATGATCTTGTCCATGGACACACCCAGCCGCTTTGCTACAGCCTCCATGATTCGAATATTAGCTTGATGCAGCAAAACATGGTCCACATCATCAATAGTAAGACCCGCGGATTCCAAGGCCTCTTTTAAAACGAGTGGGACTTCTCGAGTGGCAAATTTGTACACTTCCTGTCCGTTCATGTTGATTTTTTCGTAATCACCATCACTGAGCATGATGCCATCACCCGGTGTTGATACTAGGCGCGCAGCTCCATCAAATCTGTAGCCGCCAACAAAGAAATAAAAGGAGTTAGTCGCCAGCAAATTTCGCATAATATCAACACCTCCAAAATTAGTAGAGATACAATATTGAAAACGTGCGCTTCGTCCTCATACTGTTTTCATGTAAACTCACCCAAGCTTCAAGTCTTCGTATCCTCCTCCATTGGAATGGGCAGCATATCCCAAAACTCCTGGATTTTCATCATCATTGGTCAGGACCATTGCACCTGCTCCATCTCCAAACAAAATGCAGGTATTTCTGTCATCCCAATCCACCCATCTGGATAGGGCATCCGCGCCAATGATAATGGCATTTTTAAAACCATTGCCACCCGAAAGAAATTTTCCTGCCGTCACAGTGGCGAATAAAAAACCGGAACAAGCAGCTGTCAAATCAAAGGCTAGAGTATTCTTTCCGCAGCCAAGAGCAGACGCTACAGAGGGAGCATCACCAAACATGTCATCGGGAGAAGAAGTGGCACAAATGACCAAATCTACCTCTTCGGCAGTAATGCCAGCCATTTCCATAGCATTTTTTGCTGCCGTTACACTCAAATCACGAAGAGTCTCTCCGTCAAGCAGCAAGTGTCTTCGGGCAATTCCAGTCCGTTGTTGAATCCATTCATCGGATGTGTCGACCACTTGCTCTAAATCCACGTTTGTCACTACAGTTTTAGGAGCAGCCGACCCAACGCCAATGGGACGGCACCCCAGCGAGCCCGAAGTAGCCTCTAATTGAGTACTCCGAGTAGCAGAGGAATACGCGTTGTTGTAAATACTATTTGGCCCAGCAGGTGAAAATGCCGAGATTTGTGCCGATAGCAACATCAGAGCAATGATGGACCAGCGACAAAAAGATTTCATGGTATGGTGGGATGTTTTGGACAAAGATAAAACTGTGCTATAATAAACGTCGCCGCTCTGTTTCGAGATAAGCGATGTGCTGATCTCGGGTTTTGTATTTTAGTCAGGTAGCTTTACTTATCACAGCTACTACTAATATTATTATTGTAGCAACGAATACTCGTCGTAGAAGTCTGTTCTATGTTCTATTGGCAATCGACGACGATTGTTTGACTGAGACGTCAATCTTTTTGTTGGATCATACGAAAGTGTGCGGCCAGCGGTGCCATCACCGCAATAGACGTACGTACCTGGTAACACACAATGAAAAAGCAGAGGCGGATTGTGAAGCAGCCAATGAACAACAGTGAAAACACAAAACGCACGCACCTCTACTCCCAAAGATACCTTTTCGATTGGAATCTTTCTTGTTCTAACAACACGTACCCCCTTATACTAGTAGTAGTCTAAAAATGACGTATTTTAGAACTCCAAGTATCAAGATTGCATAGGGATTTCAACAATAATTTAGTATTCCCAGTCAATATGAATAAGACAATAATTTCTATTTTTGAATCATCAAGCGTAAGACCGTGCTGGACAATTTCAGGGGGCGGGTTGGCAGAGTTCAGATAAGCGAGAAGGATCCATCACCGAGGCGATCGTCGTTCATGAATTGCGACATCACTTCAACAACGTCGGCGGTCCCATTCTTGAAAAGATAACAACTGAAAACTAAAACGAGTTGATCTGCTTTTGCACATCAACAAAGTCTTCACCACCTGCATAAATCAAACCACACACGTTTAGTGGATCAACACCATGTTTCGAAAGACCGCTCTCCTCATAGTCTTGGCTTCGCCGATGGCCGGTGCCTTTACGGCCCCATCCAATTTTCAAGGTGTGTAGAGGGGAATAAAATAAAAAATGATCATTTATTACAGTTGGCATTCGATCTGTGTTAAAACGAGGGAAAATTAACCTGGCACGGCTGTCGAGATTATCCAGGATTGCCCCAAATATCCGACGTATTTTGTCTTCTGAAATTGAATCGCAAATATTTAAAATACAACCTCACGTTTCATTTTTGCCTGATTTGTGTGCACGTACATCACTCAATACTGACCCATATTATCAAAATATCAATAAACATTGCAACTGTTTTGACAGCCCAACGTACCAGCGCCACTGAGCTCAACTTGAAGCGCGCCGTCGTTACCGGCATGGGAATTGTTTCTTGTTTAGGAAATACGTTGGAGGATGTCACCAAGTCTTTGAAAGAATGTGAACCAGGTATTACCTTTGCCGAGGAGTTTGCCGAGCTAGGAATTCGTAGTCAGGTGCATGGAAAACCCAATCTAACTGATGAAGAAATGACTGCACTCATTCCCAAAACGGCCAACCGCTTCATGGGAACCAACGCCCAATACGCTTACATTGCCATGGATCGTGCCATTCAGGATTCAGGGCTGAAACCCGAAGAATACCAAGAGAATCCTCGCGTCTCTGCTATTATTGGACAAGGAGGAACCAGCATCCCCGATATCGTCGAGACTGTGGAAGCTGTGAAAGCAGGAGGAAAACGCTGGAAGAATAAGGTTGGTCCTTTCCGTGTCACACGATCTATGGGATCTACCTGTAGTGCCGTTTTGGCCACTGCTTTCAAGGTCCAGGGTGCCAGTTATTCCATTTCTAGTGCCTGCAGTACCGGTGCTCACTGTATTGGAACTGGTCTCGAACAAATCCAGCTTGGAAAGGCGGATATTGTCTTCTGCGGAGCTGGTACGTATCAATCATCACTTTGAATTTTATCCTTGCCTTGTTCATTGTTTTTAGATTGCATGCCTCAAACTTTTGCTTTCTTCAATCCATTCAGGCGAAAACGTCAACTGGCAATTCACAAGTATGTTTGACTGTATGGGAGCCCTCTCCACTTCGTACAATGATGATCCAAAGCATGCATCCAGAGCATTCGACAAGACCCGTGATGGTTTCGTGATTGCTGGAGGAGGTGGTATGATTGTTTTGGAAGAATTGGAACATGCCAAAGCTCGTGGCGCAAAGATCTACGCCGAATTGGTAGGGTACGGAGCCAACTCTGACGGATACGATATGGTTGCCCCATCTGGTGTTGGTGGCCAAAGGTGCATGGCATTGGCCATCGACGAAGCAAACCGAAACGCAGGAGAAAAGCCAATTGAATACATCAACACTCACGGAACTTCCACTCCCGTCGGAGATGTGATGGAGCTTGGGGCTATCAAGGCCTTGTTTGATGAAAAGGGCTACAAACCACAAGTGGGCTCCACCAAATCTCTTTCCGGTCACGCTTTGGGAGCAGCCGGTGTTCATGAATGCATTTATACTATTTTGATGATGGAGAACGACTTCATGGCCGAATCTGCCAACATTAATGAGCTAGTAGATGAAGCCGAAGGCGTGGACATTTTGACAAAGAGAAAAGATGGTCCCTTTAAGCGTGCAATGTCCAACAGTTTCGGATTTGGAGGGACAAACTGTGCTCTTGTGTTTGACAAATACGAAGAGTAAGTTGCTTGCAAAACTTTAATCATACAAACCATTTTATAGCTACAAATCATATGATTTTTATGCGTTGTAACAATAATGCTCTGGTCGCTAGTAGTCTACTCGGAGTAGAAACTATTCCAATTGTAGCGAGGTTGTGGTGAATTTATGGATACAAGGATACACCATCATTATAACAAATTCTTGTTCTTCCGGGTGGATTTTGTAGTACTGTACCTCTCACGATCCATATCTTTAATATTGTTATTATTATTTTTCGGGGTATTCTATTTTTTGCTAGTCTAGTAGTTTGGTAGAAAGAGAAAAAGTAATACTGTAATAAAGTTTTCTTCATCGATGGCTGTACCGTCTTACCTACGCAAGCAGGTATTACATTCTTCTTTCAGTATGGTATTTCACAACAATAAGATGCACCGACGTGGCCTGACAATAGTGTATCTCCTCGTGTTGGCAATTTTTTGCTCTGAACATACCAGTGCCTATCTTCTACAAACGCCAACGAATCGACGAGCTGTTGTGTCTCTGATATCATTGGAGCTGACGAAGCTGTATCCGCATGTTCGAGACTCGCGTGTACCAACGTCTTTTATCAGAAGGACGCATCGGTCACTTTCCTTGTATACCACGGCAAGCGATGGAACCTCCCATGAAGAAAATGAGCATCATGCAAGATACAACTGGACGAAACAAACACTGCAAATTACTCTTCCAGCACTGGTGGGAATGCTGGCAGATCCATTGTTAAGCTTAATGGATACAGCCTATGTTGGTCAACTGGGAACACTGGAATTGGCAGCTCTTGGGTCTTGTACTTCCATCTTCCATTTGGCATTTAATGCCTTTCGGGCGACGACGACAGCGACAACGGCGCTCGTGGCTGCTAGTTTAGAAAAAAATCCAAACGAAGCACAACAAGTTACTTCTATATCACTCAAGCTTGGTATTTTTATGGGGTTTTGCGTCATGGTTGGACTACTTACGGGAGGGACGTGGTGCTTGAATACCATGGGAGTTCCAATACATTCAGAATTGTATACTCCAGCGAAGCAATACTTGACAACTCGGGCATGGGCAGCTCCAGTTGTCCTTGGAATTTTGGTTTCTGAAGGAGCATTTCGAGGATATGGTGACACAACAATACCTTTACTGGCCAGCGTGGTGGCCTCTGCTATCAATCTGGTCTTGGATCCAATCCTTATGTTCCCCTTGGGATTTGGAGTCAAGGGTGCAGCAGCTGCGACTGCGGTGGCGCAAGTTGGTGCTGGATTGGTATATGCCTTCTTCTTGCGAAAGCGGCACATGCTGGGCGGGAAGCCTCTTGCTCCTCTTTCGAGTGTCGCAGAGATTACAAAAGCACCAGCAGTGGAATTGGGAACCGATGAAGGTATGCAACCACACGAGGAGAATCTACCAGCTCCCGAGGCAAAGAGAGGAAAAGTGCGACAGGGACAAGTCATTCGCGCCATTCTGGGCGCCAATTTGGCAATGTTCACCAAGCAGGGTAGCTTATTGTTGGCCTGGGCTTATGCGACGTCACGCGCAACGCGCATTGGTGCCAGTCATGTAGCCGCGCATCAGGTAGCATTAAGTTGCTGGTTGGTCTTGGCATTGCTAATGGACGGCGCAGCGGTGAGCGCTCAAGTCCTCATGAGTAGAGCCTTTGCACAAGTGGACAGCAAGAAGCGATCATCCCAAGTCAACAGCCTCATCTCCTACTTTGGACGTGTGTCTCTCTTTCAAGGCGCCACAGTATGTGCACTATGGCTGGGTTGTTTGGGACGTTTTGTTGTGCCTTTCGTCTTTACATCAGATTTGGTAATTCGTCAGCATTTGATATCTCTCATGCCAACCCTTGCATCTCAGTTGATTCTGGTAAGCATGACTCTGGTTGCAGAGGCATTAGCCGTTGGTGGACAACAATTCCGAATTTTGGCTTTTGGTACGACTATTTCAACTGTGCTAGCCATGGCTCAACTGCAGCATGCGACAAGCATTGTAACCATTTGGGGCAGAGGTATCAATGCGCTTTTTGCTGGTCGGCTGGTAACAGCTTTGGTTGCCACCTTTCGTGTCTCTCAATTAGCCAGAAAGGATCGCGATGCAGTGAGGAACTAATTTTGGTACGAGAGGGTTAAGCTGGGACTTCTTCATCAAACATGGTGAGGGATTTGTCACCACCATTAGGAAAATTTCGAGACCCACAATTATGTAACGACTACGCTATACATCTATGAAAATGCGAACTGCTCAATTATTTGCAACTATTTTATTTGATGTGTGCTTTCTTTGACTGCTAGCTGACTGGAAATCTGCTACAGCGAATTCCGAGAATCGGCAACGATCAGCAGACAGCCGCATTTTCAATGCGTACTCTAGAAAACAGCCTGCAGAAATAGATTGCGCCTCATATTTGCTGGGGTACTTAAACTGATTCTAAGTACCTGGAATTGTGCGGGGCGAAGATGAAAGTATACAAGCTACTCCATCTTCGGTGAGCTTTGCAGCCCAACTGTCTACAAAACTGGGTACTGCTGTTCTATTTCCATACTTTATATTCCATCTGGAGCAGGAAAACCTTGAGTTTGTCATTCGTCGCCGTTAAAATGAGCTTGATACGCAGTGTTGCCTAACGGAATAGCTTCTCTCTACACTCACTTCATTGAAGCCATCCATGCCGAGTAAAACCGCATCCTTCAGAGTCGTTGCTTGTTGCCACCAAGCGCTTAGTTAGAAATCCTGTTTCAGCCTAAACACTTGGGAATTGGGAAACTTCACAATTATGCAAATTGTTTCTTTTGTATATCTATATATCCTTCATGCCAGTACCATTATTCGTGACTTCAAGTGCTAACTCCTTGGTGAAACACCCACGTTGTTAAGGAATTACTTTAACTTCATCAATCTGAGCTCTGAGCATCGTCCAAACCTCAAGAAATTTCGGTTCCCCATCTTAAAACCTCCGATGAGAATCTTTTTCGATCCGCTTCCAGGCAGCTTGTGTCGCATCATTGAATTTGTTCTGGATCTGATGGACGCAGTCTCTACCTGTGACCAACAGTCTCGCAATCACGAGAGGATCCTGCTCATTCCGAGCTTCCATAAATTCTGCCTTGGCCTTTTCTTTCAGTAGCTTGTTCCAGGGCTGTCCGGACTTTTCATCCTTCCAGTGAAAGTGCTTGGCAGTTCGTAAGATTTCCCGGTACAGACTCAGTGATTCCTTCCGATTTCGACTGCGAGTGAGATGTTTGGGATTACCAAAGGTAGTGGGAGTTTTTGGTATCCACAGGTGTGGGATAGGGAACTTCGGTGGCATAATTTAAAGTTCGCTTTGTGCTGCTTGCGTTGCTCCGTGTATGCTGCACTGACGAAAGAATCACACTAAAAATTACACTGACTCTTAATCTTGCGATCACTATTTGCTAGACTAGTACTGTCAGTGGTTCGGTTCGTTCGTCGAAGGTGCTGTGTTGTTTCTGTTGGTGGTGTTGTTTTCTGCAGCTAAGATTAGGATTCGTGTGTTTGCAGGGGGGGTATTTGCCCCCTGCACTTTCAGGGGGTATTTACCCCCTGTGCCGAATTTTTTGCTTTTGCACCACCACCACCACAACATAATTTTGTTGTTGCACCACAATGACACACATCTGCACAACCATCATTCAACCACCTAGTAGTACTACACCTTACTATACTTGTTATTCTGGCCACCACTGGTGGTAGCTAGTAGTAGTACATCCTCTCCCCCCCCTCTTGTCCTGGTGGCTGCTGGTGGTGGTGGTGCACTCCTCCTCGTCCCATTCCACCAGAAGTACTACTATAGAGTCGTCTTTAGCGCAGCACCAGCAGCAGCACCAGCAGCAGCACCAGGAGGAGCCAGGAGCAGCAGGAGCAGCCGGAGCAGGAGCAGGAGGAGCAGGAGCACCACCAGCACCAGCACCAGCACCAGCACCAGCAGGAGCACCAGCAGCACCAGCAGGAGCACCACCAGGAGCACCAGCACCACCAGGAGCACCAGCAGCACCAGGAGCAGCAGGAGCAGGAGCAGGAGCAGCAGGAGCAGGAGCAGGAACAGGAGCAGGAGCAGCAGCAGGAGCAGCAGCAGCAGCAGAAGGAGGAGCAGGAGCAGGAGCAGCAGCAGTAGTAACACAACTAGTAATACTAGTAGTTGTAGCCTGAACAAAGCAACCACACGACCGTTCTTAAATCAATAGTAACAAGATCAATGTGGACTGCTAGCTAGTACTAACTAATAGCTAGACCACTACTAGCACCAGCCAGCAGCTAGTAAAAAATTCGGCACAGGGGGTAAATACCCCCTGAAAGTGCAGGGGGCAAATACCCCCCTGCAAACACACGAATCGGAAACGCAGCCATTCTCACGTTTGACCGACGAGACGTCAGCCTGACAGACACCGACAAAAAATAAGACGTGTTTACTTTGATCAAATTATTTTGTCTGTACTGGTACGTCAAAATCTGTCAGATTTTTTTTCAAACTACTACCTGGTACTACTATCCCAGCTAGAGTAGACTACTACTGTGGCTAGTAGTACTAAGTAGTTAGTATACTACTACTACAGTAGCTAGTAGTAGTACCAGTTCTGAATAATTCCAATCATTCCCGAACTGCAATGTCCCGAGATCTTCGACGTTCTTGAATCTCGCAAAGAAGGCATAATCTACCGGGTACAGTAACCTACTATTAGACTAGTCGACGTGGGAAAGATCCCTTCTCATCTCCTGACAAGCTATCGCTTACAAGACTAAGTTGCCCTGCCTCGGTTTTGGTCCATGCGAGGCATCTCTCACACTGGGGAGCTTCGGCCTCGCTCAAAAGTGTTTTGCAATCCACACGACCATGCAGGTTTACTTAGTGCTATGTAGATGTAATGGTTGTACAGTCTCTAATTTATACAGTAGTTTCAGCTTTCTGTTGCAAGAGACATGATATTATAACATGTGTCTATTTTCTTCCTCTCATTACACCAGTAGCGTGTCACCAGTCCAAAATGAGATATTCAGGCAGCTTGGGCAGCTTGACCACACACCGTCCGCGGTGAGATAGTAAAGGATTTGTCGTGTTTTGAAGTGGAGGGAGTCAAAGGCTTTGTGTTGACGTTGGACTGTTGCTGTTGGATAACAATTGTTTCTTGCGTTGCCGCGACAGCAGTATACAAAGCATTTTGGATGCTCAACACTTCATCAGTGTCAATTGTAATGCCTTTCACGTCTAGGATATAGCTTTGCACAATGTCAAATTTGATGCTCAGAATATCCATGGCGTTGATCAAAGCGGCAAATCCAATACTCGAAGGTTTAATGGTCACGAAATTGTACGCAGCTACCGACAGTTCGGTCTGAATCCTGACCAGCGACAAGACATGCTCTTTGTAGTGGGAGTTCAAGACATAATCGGGGATAAGTTTTAAAAATTCATTGACAAACGACATGGGAGTGGGGGCGTTCACTCTCCACTGCAAGGCCTGCAATATTCTGAATTCCATGGTCTCCATATCTCTGGCGGAATAAAATCCGCGAGAAATATTGGAAAGCGTCTGGGGCGAAAATGCTCTTTCTTCGTGAACCTTGATGGCGCTGTAAAGAGAAGCCATGCAGGCCAACTGGAAGGTTTCCGAGTCACCCAGCAATTCCAATCCATCGTCTGTCGCCAGAAATCGGTCAAGGTTCGACATGGCAATCGACACGGTATTGCTGTTCAAGCCGCATGCGTTCACAAGTGTCATGCACCATTGGGTCATTTTCGATCGGTTCGTTTCGAGAGTTTGCATGTCTTCGACGCTGGAGCCAGGCAGCACGGAACGAGCAATGTAATCTTCGCACTTGTAGGATGTAGACTCTTGTCGCCTCATCGCTTCTAGGATAGATAAGGTTTCACCAGAATCTGCGTGTTCTTCCTGTTGACAGTTCGTCATGTTTGCTAAGTTTCTTCCTTTGAATTGCTATTATATTATTATTACCAGCGATGGCAATTAGATTTGTGAATTCTCGGTCAAGGCTTATTAATTTAATGAGAAAGAAGAGAGTTGTCGAAGCTTCATCAAAGTCTTTGCTTGAGCGGGTTTTCGGTCTTCGGGAATACTCTCGAAGAATAGTCATTCATCATCCGGTATTAAGAACTCGCGTTTCTTCTTCGGCGTTCCGTACTGTTGTGTTCGCATGAATTCATCATACTGTTTTATGTTTTTGTGTTGTTTGAATCGTGTCAGTGGCCACATCGTGCCTACGCAAGAATAGAAGCAGTCAGACACTCGTGAGTGGTCAAGAAGTGGTACTGACACAGATTGAGCAAGCAGCGTGGATCAACGTCACGCAGGATAGGGCAAAAAACTTCCTAGGGAACAGATAGCTATGCAGTAGATTGATATAATAATACGTAGCAATGGCGATCGTCCCTTTGCTTGTCGGCAACAATCGCGATGGGCTGACAAGCAAATGAAAAGCTTGAGCACACTGAAGGGTGAGCCCTAATGGGAAGTGTATCAGGGTGCTTGTTTGGCCGTTTTCTACTCCACCAGCAACTTGCTATTGGGAAAGAGGCCGGCAGTGCTAAAGCTTGCCTCTCCCAGCTTTGGATTTCAGAGTTGCGTCAACACTTACATGGGCCTTCCCCGCGCCTTCCGGCTGCGTTCCTGTGGATGTTTCGCCTTGAGGAGACAATAGCTTGACGTTGAACTCGAGCCTTATGAAATCAATGGTGCCTAGTAGATGTCCCGCATGAGTCCAAAACTGAGCTCTGAGCAATTATTGTAGCGGCACTGCGTCAATTGCGGCTGATTCTACTATTCGTAGCTACCTGGACTAAATCCTGTAGGTCTTACTTAGACAGCTAATTAGCCACTGTACGCAGTATCATAATAAATAACCTGGACAGATGCTACCCCATGCTGTGATGACTTTCTTAGAACATCGGCGTTTGGAAATACAGTATAGTCATCAGTCCACGCAATAGAATCTCTTATATCCAACCATCGCTCGTTCTCTCACTGCAGCGGACTGAACAACGATGTTGCATCGATCAAATTTCTGCCGCCGTCGCCTCCTTCAGCAGTAAACTGCGCGAGGTCACCGTTGCCATACTTGAGCTTTAGCCACACTTGCACACCACTCAATGCCAGACCCAATACAGTAGGCAAATATACATGAATGTCGTGCATGGCCAACAGACCAACAATCGTCCAAAGTACAGAATTAGTCAAGACGGCGATAGTATAGGTCAGAGGAATGGTTCTGGCGGATTTTGTTTCTAGGATAGTCGGCAATGCCGCGAGAGGGCTGGCAAACATAATGACACAAAAGAAAACGGCGAGGTGTCCGATAATCACAGCCGAAGGATCCAGCACGGCCAGTGTAAGGCTCCCAAATATAACGATAAAACAGGTCCGAAAGTGCTGTATAATTGATCCGGGAAGCACTAGTGAGCGCTTGGGTGCATAGCGGACAAACTCGAGAAAGTAAAAGCAACCGACAAAAAATCCGACAGCATTGGAAGTCCAAATCTTCGGTTCGCCTCGTAAAAATCCATAGATAAACCATAGCCATGCATTCGTCAGCATTGCTGTGTAAGGTAGTAGAGGAAGGTTCCCTGTTGTTTTGTCTCTCGAAATTTTTAACAGTGTTGGAGCTGGCTGACAGGTAGTAGGTAGGAGGGCAACGACAGGACGAAAAAATGTGAGGATGAAAAACAAAAGACTACATCAGTAACGCTAAAAGCACCTACTGCCAGAAAAACCAATAAAGATGACATCGGAGCGAGATATTCGCAAACTCTCATCACTCTTGGAAACAAAACGTTGTTGGCGTAGCTGGTGATCATTATTGACCCGACCAGATAACAGGCAACATCAGCCAGTATTGTACTTGTAGTAACTTGAGCAAAATTCTAACTGATGCCATCATTTTTCAACTGCTTGATCGGCGCGTCTTCTGTGGTTCTTAAGTTTATTTCTGTTCAAATGGCATCACTGGACTCTTGGAAGCGTTTCTTTGTGTCCAGTATCCAGTATGCACATGAGAAATGAGATATGAGATACTCCGAGTATGAGATATGAGTAGTGTCTGTGCTGCATTAACAAATCGATTTTATCATCATCACTCCAAGTTATTTGTCAGCATAATTCCCTGCCCAGGATGTCACGAGTGAGACACGAACATGATTGACAGGGCAGCGACTTGAGAAGTCCACAGATTACAGAAGTTCCTGATTGAGAAAGGCTACTAGTAGCAGTAGTAGTGCCTGGTACTACTAAAGGCACATACCTGGTAGACAGCCCCTTAATATTAAATAAAGAAAGAGGTGGGTACTATTTTTAAAAAATAAAGCAAAGGAACAATTGGCTGTCATACCTCAGACACCCCTTGCATTTTGCAGGAGGTAAAAACACCATTCAGCGCACGCTCATGTTGCACATATTATGATGTAGAAATGGTGATCTGCAAACATCAAGATGAAACGCCTCTACTTTGTCTACACGGGGGCGCTTGTAATATGAACCATTTTTGCTAGACTGGCGCGCTCCTCCGCTGTTCCATTATCTGCCATTTTCTCGTCAATGAAAGTCCCCACAACGAATAAAATGATCCAGACCACCGAGACCCACACCAGGTTGCCATAGTTGCCAACGCACTCTTCGTATACAGCATCTTCAAGATTAGAGAATGTTGTTTCGACCATACAGATCCACGCCAAGCACACCACGGCCAGAAACCGAACATTCCACGAGTGTAGTCCTCCTTGGTCAACATAGCACAAAAATCCAAGAGCGTACAAAAAAAGACCGCGGGCCACCAAGAAGAAAATGGGGCGATGGTTGTCTTTGTTATCATCCTTGTCGTCTTTGGGTAGGAAACAAGTTATAGTACCCATCATAGTGGGATCAAACAAACCATAGATGCACTTGATAATTCCAATCCAAATGAAGAGGTAGAAAAGTATGAGCGACATCTTGCCCCAAACTGAATTTGTCTTGTCCCAGGCATTATGGAGGTACACACACGGGTTAATTGTTCTCATGATATATGAAGAAATAATGATAGCGGGTATACTGATTGCTTTTTCTTCAGAAGATGAGATCGTATAGTCTTCTCATCTTGAGCAATCTAGGAGTGACAAGCAGTTTCTTCGATATGAAATAAACATCAATGAGGGTTATAGGGTTATGTTTTTTGATGTCAATCCAAAATCCAATAATGCTTCCGTAGCCTTCAATCACCAAAGCTTTAGACCCGCAATTGCCCTCTGATAGAAATAATAGTAGGTACAGTAGTACAGTAGCTAATAGTCTAGTATTCTTTTGATGATCCTTTCAAACCTACAGCAGCTAGCTGGTAGCAACCCTGCATCGACTCCACTTGAGTATGGTAACGAATCACCAACAAAGAGGAAGACGTGCGATGTGCCCTATTGGGGTGGGGAAGAGTGTTGCGCTTTTTTGAAGTTGCTTTAGTTAGCTAGTTATATGGCTATACCAATGCGAGGCAATGAGCGAAGGGCAACCAGCCCCTCGGCGAATGGTTGAAATGTTTACATACACATCCTCATTGGAGAGATACGTCCACCATACTGAATATATCATCTCCAAGAATCCATCTCTAGCCCCTAACACTCATATCAGTGCTCTATTTCTTCTTGAACAAGCGAACCTCGCGAGAATTCAGGTGAGGAGACAGGTTAGTCTTGCGCTGGTCTTCTTTGACTGATTCTTTGTAGACCAGCTTAAGCGATACTTGCATGAGCCCCAAGATGATTCCTGCCGCACATGGTGCGAAAACGTAAGCATCTTTCATGTCAAGATATCCCGTTAGAGTCCAAAGAATGCAACTCAACAAGCTTGCAACCGTCAGGGGCAACGGAATGGCGTCAGATGTTTTCGAGGCCAAAACTGTTTTCACAGCGGCAAGAGGGCTCGCGTACATGGCCAGGTTTGTGATGACGCCAATATTGCCAATAGGCTTCGTCTTTTTTACATTGGCGTAGTAGAGGGCTGCCGTAGCCAATGCCATCATTCCTTGCACATGCTGTTGTACCGATCCTGGCAGACCTGTCGCACCTTCGGGGGAATAGTGAGCAAAAGATACAAAGTAATAAAGGCACAAGATAAATCCAACGCCGTTGGCAGTCCACAGTTTAGGCTGCGAGTTGATGATGCCTGTGGACAATATTCAGCTGATTAGTCATTCGTTTGGAATTGAACATAATGTTTGTGCCGTAGAACCAATATTAATTGCAATGATGGTATGCATTCGTAGTACGCACCATAAATAAACCAGATGAAGGAATTTGAGAGCATCGAAGTGTAAGGAAGCAAAGGGACGTTGCCAATTTTCTTTCGTTTAGAAATATCTCGGACTGTAGGTATCGGCTGTGAGTGGAAGGTGGGTTGAGAATCGACAAGCAGACGGTGCTCGGTACCATAGCATCACTCAAAGTGGTAATAAAAAGTCAGCTTACCGCCATATAGAGTATGATGGAGGATATTGGAGCCATGGCACCACAAAAGGCGAGCCATGCTGGAGTATTGGTCGTCACTGAATTCACTGTAGATGTTAAATCTGCCATTTTGGTGAACTAATGCCGAGAGGAAGATGAAGGATTATTGATCTGCTGGATTATTAGTAGGGTAGGGTGGCTATGGACTATGGACTGCCACGGGTATTGAAACAGTAAACAGTACGTAAAATATCTTGAGGCAACTTCAGACTTCAGACTCAAGAAAAGAAAGGAAAAGAGAAAGATGCCAGTGATGGAGTTGGATTTGACGCCATTCGCGACTGCTTTCATTCTTGCCTGCCATCCTGGGATTTGATATCTTCTCATAACAGTAGTAAAGTGTAGTAACGTACCACTCTGTAGTATGACTAGAATACATTCAGCTGTGCCGAGTCTTCTTCAAGCCTGCGTAAATAAGTGGGACCAACGCGTTTCGTTTCGCTTTCGACGGCCAAGCAGTCTTGACGCTCCATTTTCTTGTAGGTCAAACCAATGAGATTCACACAGGTTCTCCAACAAAAAATTCAAAAAGAGGAAGGATATGAGAGTGCACTCATTACAGCAGCCGCTCCCGAGATCATGAGGGGCCTCACGGTCATACCAGGCGAGCATTGGGCCGCTAGCCAATTTGGGATATGGCCCCTTGGATGTCTAGTAGCTTCAGTGCTATTGTAGTATCCTAGAGAGGCCCTGCCAAGCATACAGACTACATCTCGCCGATACAAGACATACCAGGCGACCAGGCGAGCATTGGGTCACTAGTCAATTTGATGTCTAGTAGCTTCAATGCTATTGTAGTATTGCGGCTACTGCTAAGCTTGACTAAAGCCACCTATTTCCTAGAGAGGCCCTGCCAAGCATACAGACTACATCTCGTCGATGCAAGACCTGTTTAAATTAATCCTGGCAAAGGAGAAGAGCTCCCTGAACCAGTCCCACCCTAGCTGACAATGATTTAACGACAACTAAAACTACTCTCGAGCATGATCTCGACGTGCCAACTGGACGGATGCGGATGCTAGCAAGCACCTTGGAGAACGTCGGTCGGATTGAACAAGGACAAGAATCGGGGAGAAGATCAACCGACCTCGGAAACGGAGTTTGACATGAAATGCATCGGAAGGCAGTGACCGCGAAGAGACCGATGAGAGAGAGAGATCTTGGAGAGGACGGTCGGCAAGGAAAAGGCTTGGAAGAGGTTGGTTTTGGAGAATATGCTATGCATTGGGACGTCGGTTCGGTTGGTTTATGGGAGGATTTGACTTGAAAGGCTGTGTTTGAGGTCGAGGATGATGAGAGGTTAAATTGAGAGTATGAATGGCTGCCGGTAAGGAAATAGTCCGAACACCGGTCAACGTCATGAGCGGAGTGACTTGTAGGATGCTTGAGGCACGAGTGTTGAGAGGCAATCGTAAAAGAGAACTGTAGTTCGGATGTTTCGCGAGAGATGGCCGTGAAGCCTGTGCGACAGTCGAATCAATTTGGCGAGAAGACGGGGACGGTGTGAGATCACGCAAAAGGCATGGGTCAGTTTCAAGGATGGTTGTCGAATGAGAGAAGTGTTGAAAGTTGAAATGTTGTGTTGCGGGAGAACTTTAAATAGATCGTACCTTAAATTTTGATGAGTTGGCGACGGGACGTTGGAACATTACGATAGCTGAGAGTGTCGACCGAAGAAACGTAGGGGCGACATGGTAATCAATAAAAGTAATTAATTGATGGTTGTTGTTGGAAATTGGAAATAAAGTGGGCAAATCAAGATTATGACAAAGAAATTGGCAAACGATTGGTGACGTCCAAGGAAAGAGCTCGGAGTTTCGCTGCTTAAGAACTTTCAAATTGATATAGTAGCTCTGATAAGCAGATTTCATTCATTTTGAAATTCGACACTGTCTCGTTGTCTCGTTGCTTGCTTTCAATTTAAAATTATTGTTAGTTGAATGTTGAATGTTTTCATTTTTTCGTTTTTGACCCTGGCACGACTGACAATTGATTCCAAAATAAGCCCAGGTGGACTATGGCAGTTTACCTTGTTTCCACTTTAAGCGATATGCATGGGACTCAGGAGTTGAGCCGTACACAAGCAGGTCGTCTACTACTAGCCTGCTTCCTAAACACACAACCACTACTAGTTCTATTACTCCATAATATTTACTTTACAGCCTAATAGTCTCCACACTAGCTTTTTACGATTCCGTATGGTAGAAGTCAGTCATCGCTTCCAGCTTTCGAAAAAAATACTAGACTAGACTAGTAGACCTACTAGTACAGTATCCTCTCCAGACGAAAAAATAAATAATAATATAATATGTTGTTTTCACTTTTCACTGAGCAAGTCTTACCTAGTAGGAGATCATCCGTGTGTATGCCTAGGAAAACAAAATAGAATTTGATTAAATCTGATGAAAGCATTTGCTAACAAAAAGTTGAACCTTTGTAGTCTTAACTGAGCTGGATGCCACTGCTAACGTTGCGCCTACCATATTCTGCACATTTGGAATGTCGATTCAAGTCAATAATTTAAAGTCGTTTAAGCAGCTTCATCTGCTTGCTTCTCACTATTGCTACTGCTACTGCTACTAATCTTTGCTTCTTCATAGTTCTCCAGAACACCACATCCAACAATACGCAAGGTAACACTCTTGGGTTTTCCGTATGACGTGAGAACAGTTTCTTGCCATTCTTGAACCTTGGCCAATGACTGCGGTTCCAGAGTTCCAAACGCTCGATGAATTCCGTCCAAATGAGGCGCATCCTTTCCGCACAAGATAAATCGAGAATCTACTTCGTTTACTGTGGGGCACAGCATGGACACTGTTCCTGCAACGTGCCACATGGCCATAGGTTCTTCCTTCGATGGTGGCAAACTTCGTCTGAGTGGATTCGGTCGTAGCAATAATTTCTGCCCTTTCGATTCGTAAGGAAAGTCCTGCCAGCATCGTCCCGTCTTACCAGTATTGGTCAAAACATCGCCGCCACAAATACCGACTTGTTTTTCAATGCGGTACAGAATGGTATCCTTGTAGGCAGCATCTTGGCAAAGTCCAATAAAATTTATGCACGTTTCGGGCATGATGGTCGATGCCACTCGCATCACCAATCGTTCGGTCGCAAGTGGCGCCGGTGCAGCCTCGATTGTGCGGGGAGGAGAGCTGACTGTAACATGTTGTTGTTTGCTTTCAATACTGTCAGCACCTTCAGCATCATCGTCGTCGCCTTCTGATGGTGTTACATCAATATCACTTCCTTCGTACTCCTCTTTTTGCTCTACCAAGTCTTCACTTTCGCTGTTACTTCCACTAGCGACTGAATTAGCAGTAGCAATAGCAGTAGCAGTAGCCGGAGGTTCTACGGCGACATCCAAGTAGACGTACTGACATCCCAAACCCAAGACGGCATCGTTCCAGACATTCATATCGTAGTGTTGCTCCTTCCGATCCCAATAGTCACCCTGTAGGTGGCGTCCACCGCGTCCTTCTCTGTACTTTAAATACCAACCATGTCCGCGAGATCCGCGACTGCCATTGATGGCGCGACTTTTGGATTTCTTTTTACCCGTTGACATGTAGCACTTTTGCTGCTGCAGAATTGTATTCGTAGTAGTCATAGTAGTGTTGATGGAGCTGTAGATGCCGCTGTCGTTCCCAACATGTTGAAGAGACGTATCAGACGTAAGAGGAGTGGATAGCCAATTCATGAATGTAACTGTAACAGTGGACCTTGGAGCAGCTTGACGCCGTGCCACCAGACGCAAAGCGCTTGCCGATGATAATAGCATGGAACTCATATTGCCGACTGTCGACGAAAATAAATGAAGATGACAAAAGTTCTCCTTGGATTACGAGGAATGAGTTGTATGCAGTACCAGTACTCAGTAGATTACTGCACCAATTTAAATATGGAATGATAAGAAATAAAATAATAATGTTGTAGCGGCGACAATAATCATGAATTTGCATCTTCATCGAGCGAGGTCTCCAGTTCAGTGGATTAATCATTAGTCAACTGGCTATGAGCCAATCGAAATCCACTTTTAGAGCGCACACTTTATTAACGATTTTTCTTGAGAGCGCCGCATCATCAGTTGTTTTCTTGACGACCACTAGTAGACCTACTCTAGCTATTACTACAACCCTACTAGCTACTGGAAGGTCCGCCAAACCCCTGAACCCCTACTTTTATCCCTAATAGACTATTAAACCAAGAGGTCCGTAAAGCTTTAAATACTGACAAACAGCTTGAGTCATGTTGAAATATGTTGAAATAAATCTTTATTTCAACACATTTCAACACGTGTCAATATATTTCAACACGTATCAACACATTTCAACAAAT
>Ga0100391_1002318_pt1 | contig 20267 bp, 12 predicted proteins | sample CryGeymeta201515_FD_81541 | JGI IMG/M metagenome (GOLD analysis project Ga0100391, IMG submission 81541) | Groundwater microbial communities from Crystal Geyser aquifers in Utah, USA - Crystal Geyser metaG 2015-15 | ecosystem: Environmental > Aquatic > Deep subsurface > Groundwater | place: USA... | reverse complement strand
TCTATTAGGTCGTGTGCCTATGCTTGCTCTGTATCCACACACTAGTCTAGTTTACTCCTACTATTATCATAATATTCAATATTTACTCTAATATTCATGAGTCTCCACACTAGCTTTTTACGATGTATTTGGTTTGTCAGTTCAGTGTTCACGTATGTTCAGTTGATGATTTCGAAATGTTAGGTCGCATATGGTCTCCGAAATTAAAACGAAAAAAAAACTCCAAAAACAAATTTGGCAACAACATCTGAAGGCACAGTAGTAGGTCTAGCAAGTTTCAGGTCGAGAAATATTTGCGGTTACATCATCAACGGCAACGGGAGTGGACTGAGGAATGGTCGCAGCAGCTCGAGGAGTACTTTTTCGTGAACAACGATGAATTGGAACTCACAAAGTACGAGGTTTTTGATGAAATTACTGTAGAGTACAACAGTCGGGACCACCACTAAGCACTAAGGCGTTGTTTTAAGTTGCATAATGCACGTAGTTTCTATCCTGTACAGCGTAAAGCTCCGCCGATAGATGAGATGCGCGGAATCTATGAAGGCAAACACTGTAGAAAAATCTCGAGAAAAATGTTTAGAACGCAGTGCTGCGAACCTCTATCCAAAATCTAGATATTAGGTCAAAACTAGAACTCCTATATCAACGTTGTTAGCCGTGATAATCCTCAGCAGCATCCTGGGCCAACAGCTCATCAGCAATAGAGGTGGGAACAGACTCCGTAAGATTCCAGCATCCCTGAGAGAGCTGAACAAGGAACCGACTTTCCATCTTCATTTTTTCAGCGAGAACATTGCCTTCGTCAGGACCTACAGGCCAGATCAACACTCTAGCCAGAGAAGCGCAAGCTAATCTTTTGTGGCTGACAGCATCCTCGCTTATTGCAAGGTGGTCTCGGAGCCAGGATGCCAACCATGCAGAAGCGCTGGGTAATTGCGATTTGGTAAGTCGCAGCCATGTTCGAAGACAGATTCTGGCAGCAAAGACAGGGTCGACTTTTCCGCGGGTCGCATCGAATTCTCCGTAGGTTTTCAGTCCTAACACGTGTTCCTGCAGCATCCATAGGACATGTCTGTGTCCGTAACTTAATTCGAAATCATCAGCTACTTTCTCTGACTCTGCTGTATCCCCAGCATTCAAGTCCACTGTGTCCCGTAGAAGGAATGCTTCTGCAGCCTCCATTGTCATACCGCAGTCTTCCACAAGGATGGAGCAACATTCGACAATCAAGCCATTCTTGCCTCCTATTAGATTCGCACCGGCACAAATATTTTCAGCTAGAAAACACTGTTTCATCAGCGTTTCGCCATCAAATACAAACATCGGTTCCTCTTTGGACTTTCGACCAGCCATATAGCAAGCAGCATTGAGAATAGACTGCGTTGACACCCAACTGCCATCGTTCCATTGAGCGTTCCGGATTCGCAAAAGTAACATAGCAGGAATGAGAATATTGAAATCCAATCCACCAGAATTTTGTCGTGCTACTAATGCATCACGGGAGATGCTGAATTCTCGGACATGCTCCCTCACTCCATCATCGCTGCGGTATGTCTCAGAGTTAACCGTCATCACCTCGAGCAAACCTTCAACGAAGCATTGTGCATTCTCGAGACAAGCGGCACACAGAGTCTTTAGCCAACTTGTTGGCATTTCGTCAACGTCATGAGCTGTACCTTGCTCTAGACACCTCTCTAGGCGGTGCAAAACCCACATCCTCACTTCCAGCTTCCGCAGCAGTGGGCGGTTGCCATCAATATCGACCAGAGCTAGCTCCAGCTGGGTTACATGGTCCAATGAATACCAAAAGCGCTTGTGTTCCTCGTCATCTACTAAATCGAATAATAAGTCTGTAGCGTCCGGGGCGGCACTAATGATAAGTCTAACAAGCGCGAGACATACTTTCAAGGGATCCAATTGCTTGTGCTCGCTTCGATTCCGCAGTTCATCAGGCATAACAGCATTGATCAATGCAAGCGCAGAGGATAGATTTTTTCGCGCAACGCCGACCTGCAAAAGACATCGGATTGGCCACAGAACATCATGAATCAGTTGGTCCGGGTCTTCTGGCAATTTATAATCCGCCCCCATTAATAAGGCAACATCATCGTCGGCGGCAACAGCTTGTGCTGCAACGGCTGACAAAATCAAGCATGTGCGTGATGAATCATAGTTTTGATCCCGTTTCAAAAAATATTCGAGTGTGGATGACATGGTAAAGCCACCCTTTGTCAAGCAGCCAACAGTCATATCCGCCAATTGCGTCACAGTTGCCAACGCACGAGGATCACTGGCGTCTTCTCGCAACAAACGATTACTGATAGGTATAAGACCATCCAAGAGACCTTCGAGCTCTGTGCGTTCGTTTTCCTCGTCGATCTTGTCAAAGGAGCTCCAAAGATGCCGAAGAGTGCCAGCATCACGCAAGAGGTCGAGTGCTAATGAAGCAGCAGTAAAGTAGTCCTGTTTGTGCGACAGCCACGACAAAATTTGGTAAAACGGCGTTGCCAATCCATTGTCAGCGTAGATACGGCGGACGCTCAGCAAAGAAGAAGCCCCTCTGTGGCCTTGGAATCTCAAAAACACAGCTGGGACTTGCCCTTCCAATCGATTCATATTTTGTTCCGTATCATCGAGCTGTGACCAAGCAGGCACCTGACTAAGCAACCTTTCCGACTTCTCTTTATGTGAAAATCGGCGCACTTCTCGAGCTTGAGCGGATGGAAAGATTGGATCAGCTCCTGCAATGCTTTGAATTGCATCCTGCACGACGGTATCGACATCAGCATGACATTCTGATGCTTCGCTAGTTTGAGCCACAAGTTGCTTCGGCATGAAATGGTTCATTGGCGCTTCCTCTTGGCTAAATGGCATGGACAAATCCTCAACTACAATAGTGTTCGTGTTATGATGCGAACTCCTCTGCATCGAAAAAGGATTGACTGGAATGATATCACTCACCAACCCAACAATCTCGCCGGAAAATGATAGGGAGCTCCTTTTGAAAAGTTCTCGGACATATGCACCTCTAGACGATGTCGCTCCTTCCCAACATACAAAGAAAGCGCCACCTTTCACCCCAATGAAACACCAACCTTGCCCAACGTGGCACCATTTACTAGTGCAACCTGCTGCCACTTCATCTTTCACTTTGTTGTCTGTGCCGCTGGCTCCATTGATGTCCAAGGATAGCTTCGCTGTGTGCTTGGATTCGTGAGATGTTGCAATCGCCAGAATTTTGCTGTGCCGCGACCGACGGTAGCCTTTAAAGAGTTGGATTGTAGGGGACACTGACGACTGTCGGTAGAAGTCAACGGACTCCAACGTTCGCTGCAATACAACGACACTTTTCTGAGTTGTATTATCGCAAACCATAGCCAATGTCGGTGGAGATGCAAAAGGTGTCGACCCGAACAATGTAATCATAGCGGCTGACACAGCCTTTGTATCTTCCGTCAAAATATCGTCGGGTAAAACAATCGGCAAAATCTGAAAACGATAGAGTTCACAACAAGGCATTTTCCTTTTTCGTTCATGCGGTTGGCCAAACTTGGAATGCTGCGAATGCAAACTCATGTTAGAGGCAACGGAAGGAAAACTATGCTCTCCGCCGGTGCTACTGCTTCCATCCAAATTGGGGGCCTCGCCACAAACAACGCTATTTCGCATGGAAAAATCAATTCGAATTGCGACCGCAATCCCTTTGTCCCCAAAGACAAATATGAATTGCATACCTCCCCATGCAAATGGAGAGAGATTGGTTGGGATGAAAGGGAGAAAGAGAGTCCTCACCTCACAATATTGTCGCAACGAAAGGATTGTCATGAAACCACCCTCCTTGAAAACCCTTCCCGTGGTGTTCCTCGTTTTTCGTCGTAAACGTTTGCCACGTCCAGCAACCACGATATAGTCAAAGGCTGCGATGCAATGCGTCGGAATATTCTGTTCGGTTCGATAAATGGCCGTAAAGGGATCAACTGAAGGATCCCAGGCAGCCCGATTCCAAAAGGGAGACGACTTTTCTGATGCAAAATCATCGCTCGTGTTACCGCTGCCATCTTCCACCGCGATTCTATTGGAACCCCGTTTTCGTATCGGAACTGTTAATTGGACTGAGGCTTCGGGCTGACTCAAAGGCCAGATATTGTTTTGCAACTGTTCAAAGATGTATTGTCCCAATAGAAAGGCAGACATGGAATTGGCAAAAACGTCTTGTTGTTTCTGCTGTTCTGTCTTTGTCAACTCAAATTGCAGCAATTTCCACGGCGAGTAGACGTGGACACTTCCATCGCTGCATAAACATGCCAGTAAAAGCTCGGGTCGAGATGGAAGAGTAGCATCAGCCTCATTTTGTGGCACACCCTCACCAGCTGTGGATGTGTCATCTTTTGTCGGGGATGTTTCTTGTGTTCCAGACGTACCTTGCAGTCCAGGATCTGTTCCAAATGATAGGAATGTCATGGCATCAAAGGCTTCGGCATGTATGGTATCCTCTTCCAGTAAGCGCCGACACAGACAAGCGGCAACGACCCCCACGGTTTCCATCTGGGATGCTGTTTGGGACTTCTCGGTATTACGGGGAAGTCCTCCTAGCCAACCCGGTAGAAAATGGCGCCAACTCTGGGATTCTTCTTCGTCGGAAGTCTGCTGTTGCTGCAAATAAACTTGTAGAGCAACGCCTGGCCATCGAAGTGTTTTTGTAAATAATCTCCGTGGAACTGGATCGGATTGAGAGTCAATGGACTCAGCATCTTCGCTATCTTTTTTTAAGTTTGATGGATCAGCAGTGGTAGATGAATTCGACCCTGGTTGTTCTAGGATTTCCAATACTAGCAAGTCCCCACTCTTGCTATACGTATCGCCTCCACTTGATATTGTTGACAGTGTCGCATCCGATGAACCACCAGCATTAGCAATTGGCGTCGAAGAAGGCGAGGACACCGCTATACTAAAAGGTGAGGCTAAGACTGTAACTGTTAGTACCAGAGAACTCTCACGCTGCTGCTCTTGCTGTGATTGAAGAAGACTGGTTTCCAAGCCTTTAATTTCATCCAAGACAACGTGAGCGGACGCTACACACAAAGCTGTTCCTTCTTCTTCTTCTCCTTCTCCTTCTTCGCCATCTCTTCTTCTTTGCTGATTGAAGGGTATTTTTTGATCCTCTTCTTCGTTGCTACTAGTTTCTTGGACGGGAGGATCCTGGACGACATGCCACCGAGGTCGTTTCCAAGCAAATTGCCAAGGAGCATTGTTCGATTCTTTATCTTTTCTCATGCTTTCGTAATTTTTTTTCGCTGAACCAGAATGGTAGCTTTGTTAACGTTGCTATCTTTTCGCAGATGAGATAAGAAATGAGAAGTGAAGTAGTGGAACTTCCTGTGAACTTGAGAAAAAAATGTGTTGTGATGATGCTGATGATGTCTGTTTCCATGTACTAGCTAGTCTCTAGCTAGTAGGTCTGTCTTCTGTCTCCTCCAAAATAATGTTGCCAGCTGAGAGATAGTATCCCTAACCCTGTCTGGAGATACGCCAGCCTAGTTTTGGTATTTAGACAGGTTCAAGAAGTTTCGTCTCCAACATCTCGCACCATCACATTTTCATTATCTAATTTTACTACGAGTATTCATATATTCATTATTCATTTTTTTCAGATTTGAGCTTCACTGCCTCGTTAGATTAGCCACACCAGTCAACAACAACCATGAGGAAACCACTCGGCATTGTGCGCGTAGCTCTCTTAGTAGCGTCTTTTCTCAGCAGCCAAGTTGCTGCCGAGCTTGTACAATTGGACCAACAAGATGATGCCATCACGAAAGCTTTCTATCTCATCAACGAGACCAACACGACTGTCAACAGCACAGCTAATGGGGATTTCGATCAAAATGGAACACTAACCTCTTATTTTCTTGGCAAAGTCTCGGACTGGTGGAAATTTGTTGATTATCGGGGGACGAAAGTATCGGTAATCGACATGCACTTGCATACCGGGACTTGGGACGACCTACCACAGTCCTTTCAAGATGATCTCTTGGAACAAATTCCGTTTCCGTTCAATTTCCCGATTCTTGCAGAACCCTTTGTTAACATACTACTTTCAGCCTATGGTATCGCAGCACAGCTGGTATGCTCTCGGATACAGAAGGGTGTCTTATTTGCCGTATACGCGCCAGAGACGACCGGATTAGCCGAGAACGAGTTCGTTCAAGATCAAATCAATAGCTTGCCCAACAAATTCTACGGATTGGCATCTCTTCCCGTCAATGATTGGGAGAAAAATGAAGCCGACGCTCTAGACTTGTTGCGCCAATTCTTGGTCCTACCTGAGTTTATCGGTGTCAAAATGGCACATCCACACATGAAGATCAATTTTAATGACGCCACATTCTATTCCATTTACGGTGTTGCAGCAGAAATTGGCAAGCCTGTCTATATTCATACAGGCTTGGCATTCACAGAAGGATCACTGACAAACAAGGAGGCATCACACCCAGATTTTACCGAAGAATTTATTCAACTCTATCCCGATGTCACATTCATCGTGGGCCACTACGGAAACAAGGCAATTTTTGATGGTTTAGCAGATCCTTTTGATGCTTCCTTTCGTCTAGCCACTACGTATTCGAATGTTTACCTTGAAGCTAGTGCTCTTGGTTCGGAGCCCAATGATCCGGATGGAAGCCTATTGACGGGTGTTTATCAGAAAGCCAAGGAACTGGGCCTAATCGAACGCATGCTGTATGGCAGTGATGGACCGCAATTTCCTGGTTACGTTCAGAGCTACTTGGAACGAACATTAGATGCCATGGAGCGAGCTGACTACACCGTTGAAGAGGCGGAGCTGGTGCTCGACAAAAACTTCAAGTATCTTTTTAAGGTGTGGTAGCAACTTGATGGCAGGCTCTTCAGAACAAACTGGATGGCAGGCCCTTCAGAACAAACTGAATGGAAAAGGACTAGTGATAGTAGTACGGAGTACGAGTCTACTTTTTTAAACAAGTCCATCCTCAATGATTATTTTAGCTCACACGATGTTCTGGATTTATTCGGAAAAACACTTGTGAACTCAGATCATTAGGGAGTTTTAACATGCATTTAACTGATTCATCCCCTCTGAATTAAGTGCAAAGCTGGTCAATGCGTGGACTTCTAAAAATTGACTTTACTTCACTCCTTATTTTACAGAATAATTATTATTTGTAGTCTTGTTTTTTGTTGGTAGCTAGTAGTAGTAATATTCACAGGTCACATCATCATGATAAGCTAGCAACGGGTAGCATTGAGTGAGTGAGTGAGCGTCAAAGGGATTGATTAAATAAAGTACTGAGTAAATATATTTCGATTCCAAAACTGCATGCCCTGTCAATCCTGCTTGTTTGTTTCAAACACACATTATTTTTACATTGAGCTTCTGCCCCTCAAGCTCACAAAATAACTAAACCAGCAAATAATAGTCAAAAAATAAAATCGAAACTATTTTGAACAAACAAAAGAAGACAGGAAGAACAATGATCAGACAATTACCTGTCAATCTTTCCCACCACCCCGACTTTAAAGGAGAAATGCGGCAAGTTCCAGCTCGTAGTTGGAAAACCGAACCAAAGAGCAAGCCTGAAAAAATCCACAGCTTCTTGCAAGGAAGATTATCCAAAAATCCCACACGTCTATCACGATCTGTGTATTCCATGATAGAAGTCCTTGAAAATGACAGCGATGCGAAGTGCGGTGTTGTTTCCTGCCTTCAAATCATCCGGACCCCTGTACTAGAGGACTGCACCCAAGATGGTGCTACGAAACTTCATGATTTGAACCGTCGCAGCAAGCACCATTATTCGGTGCACATCAATGGACGATATAGGCTAGAGCGACACGAAAAGGTTTCTCTCAAGCGCAACACTCAGTTCGAAGAGGGGTTTAGTTTCATGAATGTGGATATCCCCGGCAAGAAAGAAATGACCGTTAGATCTCTTCTAGAACGAACACTAGGAGTCATGCGCAGTAAAACATTCCTGGCCTGGCCTGACAAGCAAGGAAACCAAATTTGCCAAGACTTTGTCATGAGCATGTTGCTGGGAAATGATTTGCTAACGGAGCAACTCCAATCGTTTGTTGAGAACAAGCATGCCGGCGTACAACCCAGCAAATTTTGGGAGTCAGTGATGCAGCGAAGCTGGTCGCCACCATTTCCATTGTCATCCGGGATGAACAAGCCCATTGTCAAAGTCCACAAGATGAATGCTAAGAACGGATATCTCAAAATGAGCTCATCCTCCCCCCCCAACACGTCACCGAAAGTCCGTAGAAAGCGCTCCACTTCTTCCAAAACATTTTTTGATACTTAATATTTGAATACAATATTGAATACAACAATTGAATACAATAAAGTTGTCTTCAATACAACATCTGTTGGGCTAGCTAGATATTGATCACTCCCTACTACTGTAATATACTCTACTACCTACTGTAGCTAGTAGTAGCTACTACCGAGTGCTAGTACTACACTAACTACAGTACAAGGTAGTAGTAGAGGTATCCTCCTCTCCTCCTCTATTAGAGAACTACAGCTACTACTAGAGTCTACTGTACCACTCCTCCTGGCTGTAGTAGTACTGCTAGTACTACTAGCTAGTAGCTAGTAGTATTCTACTACTGTCCTCATTAGAGAGAGACACAAGCGAGTGGAATCACAGGGCACGTCAACTTGTAGAGCAGAAGATTACGTGTATTTTCTGATGAATTCTTTATTACTACTACTACTAGTAGTATCCTACTATTATTACATAGTAGTAACTGAAAATCGATTTGAATTTTGGTGATCGTACATTATCAGCATCCTACTACCTAAAAGAACAGGTTTTTCTTCCGTCTCTCATCAGTCATCATTCATCATCATTGCTTGCAGATAAACGGCATACTAGTAGTGAAATAATAATAATATTATAGTAGTACTAGTTGATAACAAGACAAGAATCGAGCATAACAAAGACATAACAAAACAGCACCCGAAAGTCAAAGTAGTGGTACTCGAGAGTAAGCCACAAGCACACGCAGCAGAGGTGGGAGGAAAATGACGAAAGCTAGCAAAAAATCCAGGTCCTCCTCGTCCCATTCATCGCCGGAAGCTTCAGCACCACCTGCCTCGTCTTCTTCGGATCTAAATTCCAGACAAAGTAGGATGCGTAGGAAAGCTGAAGAGATTAATCTGGTTTTGTTAGAGCCTGATGTAGATCTCTGGAAGTTGCGAGAATTAGCGCTAACCGAAGGGGGCTTGGTGAACGGTATGTACTGTATGCTGTAGAAACACTTCTAGACCCCAGATGAGCGCATTGTGCGTCGCTGAGTCATTTTCTCTTGCTCACTAGACTCGCTCACATTCCATAATTGTTTTACAGACACGATCCGCCGACGAGCCTGGCCAAAATTGGTTGGCTTAACAAGGTCTTACAGGGAAGACGAAAATGAAGTTCACCAGAGTAAAGTAATTACTGTGTCCTCACCTCCCCGTGTCAACAAGCCTACGGTCGAAGTACCGCCGGATGCCAAGCCTCCATTCCGCAAGGGTACAGCACAGGACCGTGTCACAAACTTTGGTGATGACACAACCAGTAACTCCAACACCAGCAGTACAGACCCTTCGCAGTTACCGACTCCTACGAAAACGAATTCCAATCCAAACAATAAAATCTCAACGACTCACAATTTCACGGGAGGTCCGTTTGATCAACACGATACGGCTGCCACAGCAGCGTTGGCAGAGGACGACAATACATCTTTGGCATCCTTCGATAGCGATACTATGTTCCCCTCGGTTGTCATGGCCTGCAGAGACGCAGACCAAATCGAACGGGACGTCCGGCGCTGCACTTGGCACTTGCTGACGGGAGGACAGCGATCGCGCCGTAGGGTCATGGCCAACAAGCATCGCAAGAAAATCGGTGCCATTCTCTTGCAAAAGCAGAGGCGGCTGGGGGATCTGATTAATTTGACGCTGAGCATGTCGGAAGTAGAACTACCCGACGATCAACGGTTGTGTTATTTTCAAGGTTATCACGACGTAGCTTCCATCTTTTTGGCGGCACTGGGAGGAGCGTCATCCAAAAATATGCCAAGTCCAGCAGAGCAATCCGATACAAACTCGTTGGGCATTACCGCTGCTGCGCAAGCCGCTAGTATGGGCCTCGAATTGCCTTCCAAAATTCTCTACCAAGTGTCTCTGTCGCATTTTCGGGAACCAATGAATACCAATTTTCTACAACTGCAGACCGCTATGCGCATGGTCCTCTTTCCTCTGTTGAGAGTTATGGATCCCGAGCTGCATGCTCATCTTTACGCTTGCGGCATGGAGCCATTTTTTGCTTTGAGTTGGCTCTTGACGTGGTTCAGTCACGACATTCGCGATACAACTGTGGTAAAACGGCTTTTTGATTTCTTTCTAGTCTCGCACCCACTCATGCCCATCTACTTGAGCGTAGCAATGCTTTGTCACAATTCGAATCGACAAGAGATTCTTTCCACAACCTGCGAATTTGCCGAGTTGCACAATTGTTTGGCGGGATTGCCAAAAAACTCTAGCATGGTAGGTTGGAAGTATCGTGTGGGAGATGGATACGTGTCGGATGACGAAGAAATTGGAGACGGTGATGGAATAACATCCATCAGTCTGGACTCCGACATGACGAGTCACGAACCAGGATCGACGGGACGAAGTACGAATGGTCCATCCATGTTGTCGGGTAACGAGGGAATGATGCGACGCGAAGATCTGATTTTAAGCGAAGACCATTCGCACGTCGTGAGTATGGCTATTCCGGCGCATGTTCCCTTTCAGGAACTTATCGATGAGGCCATTTCCACGATGAGGCGAATCCCACCTCGGAAACTATTGCCATTGGCGAAACGATATTTCAGTCCAACGGAAGCTGAGCCCATTCTCAAAATGTACCCTTCCATAAGCCTCTTCCATAGTCAACCTTCTTGGGCTTTGGCAAGGACGATTGAAGCCGATTGGGTTCTCAAGCAAAGGGCTGCACGGGATCGCAGCGACCGTAAAGCTTTGAGTAAACTACGCAACCGAAAACACAATAATAATAATAATGACGCAACGAAGAAAACGAGCGCTAAACCTTCCAATGAAGAGGTTTGTACACCGGAAATGGTCCAAAAACTAGCCAGACTGAGGAAGTACCCAAAGGCTATGATTGCTCAAGGATTCGGACCTGGAGTTGATGCAGCCTCTAGCCGAAAAAAGCGACGCAAGTTGTTGTTCGTTGGTGGCGTTGCCACCGTTGCTGTCATTGCTGTGGTTATTGGTGTCAGTATGCGGTTCAAGAAACAGACGCGGTTGCAACAATTGGAGACACAAGGATTGCCCTCAACAGAGTACAGAGGCGAAACAACCACAAATGCCAAGAACCGGGCAGAGTGTGCGTCGTGTGACATTCCTGCCGCATCACCAAAAACGGGAGGAGTTCAGAAACTCCAGTTACAAAGTATCGACATCCTCGATCGCCATATGCCCAAGAATATTTCTGCACCACCAAATCCGCAGAAACTTGAAAAACCTGCACTGGCAACTGTCTATATCAGCGACAAGAATACGGCTTCAACAAAGTTTGTCTCTTCTGTTACTTATCGCGACGTCAATTCAAAGGATGCGATCACCACTCCTCTGCAGCAATCGAAACTTAAATTGGTTGCGATTTATCAACTCAAGAATCTCTCGGCCAAGGTCCAGTTGCTGGTTCGAACGCTTGGGATGCTCCGGGCGAGTCTTAGCGACCCTGAGCTCCGCGAGAATGTGCGAAGGGGTCTTGTTGAACTCAAGTGTCGATTGGTTCAAACAGTTGTCCGCATTACGGACCACGAAGTTTTTCCCGATTTGCGTATGGTACCTCATTATGTAGCGCATGCATGCGGACGCTTCTTGAGAAATACGTTACGCGAGGTCCGCGAAGCTCTGGGAGGCGATGACTTAGAAGATTTGCACCTGTTATAATTTGTGTGTGCATTTACACTAAATGGATTGTAGTATCTTCATAAAGTTAGTTTCATTCCAAGGGGATATTTTTTAATGAAGATGGGTGCATACTGTTCAACCTCGGGAATTGTCAGAAACCACTAGACTACTCTAGACCCTACTAGCTAGGCTCCTAGCTAGTACTTTTGTTCGTGAAGGAGCCTGATAACGCGCACATTTGCTCCATAAAAAAAGATACTGAAAAATGATATTGTACCTGGTAAGAAAAATAAAAAAATAAAAAAAAAATAGCAATAGAAGGAGATAAGAGAAAAGAGTCCATCGCAACCTACATGTCAATAATGATGTTAGATCAACAGCACCTCATATTTATCCTTTGCCTTACTTATGCATGCCATGGAAGTTCCTCGGCATCTTTACGAGTGGATACCAAAGAAATTGCCCCAAACGTCCGAATGCCAGTCATGTCGATTGGTGTTGGCGGGTTAGAGCATCAGGATGCCCACGATATTGTTGCCAACTGGCTAGGTTTGGGTGGAACGGGAATAGACACGGCTCTTAATTACAACAATCAAGAGCAGGTTCAGCAAGCCATGGCTGAAAGCGGAGTCGCCAGAGAGGATCTCTTCTTGACAACCAAAATTCCCGATTGTAATGTATCGAACACTGTACAGAACATCGAAAAAGATCTAATACTATTGGACACGTCTTACATAGACTTGCTCTTGATCCACGGACCAAGAAACGGCAACTGCGTAGAATCCTGGAAGATTCTGGAGACATTCTACCGCTCAAATAAAACTCGAGCCATAGGAGTGAGGAGTGAGTAATTTTGCCAGCAGCGATCTTGAACCCCTCCTAAAGCAAGGCAGCATTGTGCCTCATGTGAATCAAATCAAGTTGAATCTTTTTCAAAGAGACAAAGATACTGTTGGCTACTGCACCAATCATGGAATTGTGGTAGAAGCATACACTCCGCTGGGTAAAGGCAGGGTTGACCATCACCCAGTCGTCCAGAGCATTGCGCATTCTCACAATGTGACAACGTACCATATTGCATTGAAATGGATTCTACAGCATGACTGGATTCTGACCTTTCAGTCGTCATCCGAGAAACACCAAGCCACTGATGCGGCAGTGTTTGACTTTATGCTGAGCAAAAAGGAAATGCAGGCGCTGGACCGGATCAGCTCTGATACCGAGCACGCGGCAGTTGATAGAATGCGCCAAATTTTGAAGAACTTCAAATTGGAAAGGTGATCTAAAACGCATAATATTTCATTGATGGGAAAACGCAAGACTCTTTCTCGATATTAGGGTTCTGACCAGCCAAAGAAATGTGACCATAGTACCTGGTGTATGATCACTAGTAGTGCTAGTACTGGTAGACTAGACTACTACTACCAGGTACTAGTAGACTATCTTTTGCGGATGTTCCATGAGCGTACATCACATGACACTTCATCTAGAAAGTGTGCGTCTTAGAGTAAAATTTGAACTCTAGTCCTAACGTAGATATGTTACCTCCCTTACTCAAAAGTTATTTGGCGGGCCATGCAAGACGATTGCCACCTCCAGCCGCAAAACAAAGAACAACCTGTCGGGAATGTTATTACTATTACCAATACTTTACAACTAGCTTCTGCCTTTTTTTTGAAGAAACTACTGGTAACTGAATCAAGATGGCTGATGAACCAGCACGAGGAGAAGGAGGCCGAGGAGGATTCGGACGCGGTGGAGGCCGTGGTCGCGGTCGTGGAGGAGGCCGTGGCGGCGGACGCGGAGGTAAGCCCCAGAAGAGTTTATATGCTATCATGTCAGTAGTTATTTATCCCTTCCCATCCAAGTAGACAAATGCTAAGTTGTGTTCTTCCTCTGCACGTATTTTGTTAGGTCGCCGTGGACGCGATGAAGAGAACGTCTGGGTTCCCGTTACCAAACTTGGACGCCTGGTAAAGGAACAGAAGATTGGATCCATTGAGGAGATTTTCCTCTTTTCCCTTCCCGTCAAGGAGGCCGAGATTATTGATTACTTCCTTAAGGACAAGCTCCAAGATGAGGTTATGAAAATCATGCCCGTCCAGAAGCAGTCTTCTGCCGGTCAGCGTACACGTTTCAAGGCCTTTGTCGCCGTTGGAGATTCCGCTGGACATTTGGGACTTGGAGTCAAGTGCTCCTCCGAGGTTGCCACTGCCATTCGTGGAGCCATTACCGCTGCCAAGCTCAACGTTGCCCCCGTCCGTCGTGGATACTGGGGACGTATGACTGGTATGCCCCACACTGTCCCATGCAAGGTCACTGGAAAGTGTGGTTCCGTCCGCGTGCGTTTGGTGCCTGCCCCTCGTGGTACCGGATTGGTTTCTTCTCCTGCTGGAAAGAAACTGTTGCACATGGCCGGTGTCGATGATTGCTACTCTAGCTCTTGCGGTCACACCCGTACCATGGGTAACTTTATCAAGGCCATCTTCTATGCTCTTCGTGCCACTTACGGTTTCTTGAGCCCTGAGTTGTGGAAGGAGAATCCCCTCTTGGCCAACCCTTACCAAGAGCACACCGATTTCCTTTCAAAGAAGCAGATTTAAGCACTTGTGCATGAGTATAGGAATCAATACAGTGTAGATCAACTTTGGAAGAGAGTCGGTCTGGGACGGTCTCAGCCCAGACAATCGCGACTTGAAGATGGAAATTCTTGTAATCGGGGAAGCTGTGAGACAAGCGGAGGTGCAAGGTGCCCACCTTGGTGAAGAATTTCTTTCTTTGATATACCGCATACATTCTATCTAACTCATTATGTTTGAAATTATGTAGCATACTGTTGCCCATTTCATTTTGATCAACCTGTACTACGTAGTGGTTACCATTACTACTAGGGTATTAAATAAGTACTCTCGTAGACTCCTCTAAGAGCTTCCCATAGTTTTTAGTGTTTGAATCACGAGTGGGACGTCCAAGCAGTTTAAACTCTACTGTAGCTAGTACTAGTAGTATCTAGTAGTAGAGTGAAAAAAAGTTGAAAGTGACCAACGCAACCGCGTCTATCTGCAAAATGAAACAAAAAATAATAATACAGTAATAACAACGAAAAAGTAAAAAAGACCGTGTAAACTGTAAACTCATGATCGTGCCTGCCCGGTCATACTTCTTTTTTTTTTCTATGCACAATGGCAGCGATCAGTAAGCAAAGTAGGTCACCCACGTCTCCACGAACTCGGAAGAGGGGTATCAGTGCAGTTAAAATCTTGACAAATGTTACCTATCTTGTCCTATTTGTAATGGTCTTGCATTTAACAGTATCAAATAATAATGGAGATGACAAACCGAGAACGAAAGTGAATGGGAAGACGACGAAACAAAGCAAAGTTGTCGACAATGTTCCTGTTAAGGATGCTGCATTACATTTTGATGCACCGTTGCTCAAGTTACCAAGTTATAGAAAATCTGAGCATGCTGCTGATGTCGCCTCTCTAGCAGAGCACGAGGCTGCCATGTTCAAACACGACGACGAGGTACCATCGGAAAATGAAGTTGAAGAACAGGAGCCGGAGGATAACCAGGATCCGTCGAAGGATGCTCCTTATATTGGTGCTGGTTCGTCTGACATTAATTGGGTTGATAGCGAAGAAAAGAAGAAACTGAATCTTCCCAATACATACTCCGAAGACATTTCGGAGAATATTCTACTTCTCAAGGCCAGCGTAGATACTGTTCTGCAACGTTTGAAGAGAGCCGCGCAAGAAAACATACAGATGGAAATGGATGAAATGCAGCCTGAAATATATTCGCAGAAATCAGCCATCAGTGAAAGGATGGAAAAAGTCGCGGCTGTGTTGTTTGAAGATAAGGATGAAATTCGAGAAAAAACAGAATCTGTGGTTTTAGAACTCGTTTCCCTTACGTTACAGGATCAATTTGAAGAGCAAGCTCTTTTATGGGTGGCGGATTTATCTACTGAAATGGACGAAATTGTCGCAATATGGGAAGATCAAGGATTGGATGTGAATGAAATTGATGGAAAGTTGACAGACTTTGAGGAGAACCAAAAATTGCCTGAATTGATGGATGAAATTCAGACAATTGGTAGCGATATACGCCAGCAGATACCCCATGCTGTTCCTTCTGTACTAAAATCTACGTTGGATGGGATTTTGGAGAACCTTGGTCAGCATACTGAGTTAGTTTTTGATGCCGACGACAATCTCAACTTTGACATACCATTGCCCGTCGGAGTCAAGTTTACGGAAGAGGATTTGTTAGGAGCACTTGCGGATGCCAGAACCACCAAAGACAGCGACGAGGGCGAGGAAATAGATGATGGCTTTCGAGACATAACGAAAGCACCGAAAATTGAAATAGCAGAGTATCAATTCAACGATAAGTCAAAGGAAGCAACTACCGAAAACGCTAATGAGAGTTCAGGCGAAGAAGGCAAAAATGACAACGAAGATGCAGGAAAAGTTCTGGATGGTGATTACCTACCGATGAGTAAAAATTCTACTGTGCCAGTAGCGAAACAGCCCAATGGATCGCATTTAGCTCCAGCTATGACCATTGTACCTCAACACAATACAAGCATTGCTGCCGAGGAAGACAGTAAAACTGAGGCTGATGAGACACAAGAGGATGCTGGACAGGTCATTAGGAGCTCCAACAGTTCAAAAAAATCTGCTGTCAAATTTAAGGAGCACAAATCCCCCCAATCCGAGAGTTTTAACAGTACGGCCGATTATTCAACCAAGTCCATTGAAAGGGCGAACCTTGAAACTGTCAGTCAGGCTGGTAACGCGACCAGACCTCAGCTTCCTGGTAGCAATTCCCTTAGCGACACGCGTAGTGCTCATGTAGTCACTACTAAGGATGGCAGTAGCAAAGAAAAAGAAATTATTGAAGAAGAGAGTGAAGCGGTAGACGAATTTACAACAAAAGGAAGTTTACATTTGGATGTCTCCGATAAACTCGGCACATAATCGGCTGCTGGGAAACAAATCTAAAGTGCAACCAGACTGCTATACGGTAGGGTCCTGTGAGAGACTTTCAGCCACACGGCTCGCAATTGTTATGGGAATCCTTAAGCTTCCTTGACAGAACTATCTTTCGTCGACAGGATGTGCACACAAATTGGATAAAGCACTACTAATTGGTACTGCTACTGTACTCTTGAACTCGGCGTACTAGTAGTTGACGACGAGCAGTCGTGTTTCATAGCCCATAACCCAATACATTACTATTATTTATTTTTTATTTTTTCACAACATTTTATTTTTCCCTTTTTCCTATTACTTCGATTGCAAGCTGGTGGAGATCCATAATAATAATTGTAGAACACAAACACTCTACTTGCTCAGCGCGTTTGTGATTCAGCATCAAGCGAACAAAAACAAAACATTGAGAAATTCCGTCCAATGGCAGCCAATCAAGATGAAAAGAAAATGTACGAGGATCTCCTTGGGTTCCTCTTGGCCGATCGCGTAGATTTGAGAATAGCAGCAACAGAGGCCATCCTGCAGATCAGAGATCCGTAAGTTACATTGCATTTGGACAGCAAAGCTTTCTAAAGTTTGCAATTTTAAATTTCGCTCACCCGTCACTTTTTTACTTTTCACAGTGATGGTATGGAGAAAGTTGTCCAATATGGTCTGGTGAAAGCCCTGGCAAAGAATTTTTCTCATCCAAATCCAACCGTCAGTGTCAATGCCCTCAACAGCGCTGTGGCTCTCTCTTCCCATGGATCCAATGCCTGCATAAGCCAGTGTCTCGAAGAATTATTACTAGCGGGTGGAATCAATCGACTCTCTGAAGTCATCCTCTCTTCGTCTCCAGCGCCGGATGCGGAAACCCCACTACAACAACAACAACAACAACAAGCTTTGTCAGGTACAAAAGGTGAACCTGATAGTCCCTGGGATACATGGCGGAAGCGAGTCAACTTTTCTCTCGCTATTTTAGCAAATCTAACAAGAGATGAAACTGGAGCAGTTGAGCTTGTGGGAAAGACGTTACCCGAAAAGGCTGTGTCATCTGATCAACTCACAGAGGAAGAAAAAGAAAAGCTTCCCAGCAAACCACTGTTAGAACTGATGTTATCTCGATTTTTGAGATTAGACTTTGGTGGCGATGATGAAGCAGAAGGCAATGATAACAGTGAGGATAATAGTGGTGTCATAAATGATGGCGCAAAAGCTGCCTTGGTATTGGCGAATGCACCTCATGAAGCATTGCTAGATAGCAACTTCAAGGATCCTTACCAGCATTTTGCCGCTGTCTTGATGAATTGCACGCAGACGGAAGCAGCTCGGAGATTTGTTTTGAAATTTCGACGCAAGCACGACAAGGATGAAAATCCAACAACGGTATTCCAAGCTATTCTACCCCAGCTGCGATCGCGAAATCCCGTTCGCCGTCGTGGCATTGCGGGAACGATCCGAAACTGTTGCCTAGAAACAGATGCTGCCTGGTGGTTTTTGAACGTGATCAAATTAACCAAGCATCTATTATATCCCTTGGCTGGACCCGAAGAATTGGATTTAGATGAAAAGAAGGGCCTGGATCCAGATATTTGGTTGGAGGGTCCAGATAAGGTGCGAGAGACTGATTCCACAACACGCCTCTTTTTGGTGGAGTCTATTCTTCTCTTGTGTGCAACCGGGAGAGCGTCTCGAGCGAAGCTTTGCTCGGAGCGCGTCGATGTTGTCTTGAAATGGGCAGACATGGTAGAGGAAAATGAAGAAGTTTCTAACCGCATCGAAGAATGCGTTCAATACTTGTTACGTGATGGAGAAGGAACTCCTGATGGAAGCAGTGACCAATATGTTCCAGATGTATTGAAAGCGAAGTCGTCGATTTCGATTAGTATGATCCAAGACAATGATGGCGACTTTGATGCCGTAGACTAATGGTTAAAGCCGAACGTTCTTTTAGAATTTTCCGTCAAAACTACGAAGCTAAACCCTTAATCTTGCAACCCCCATGTGTCTCGCCAGGCCGGGTTTAGGGCACCAGTCCATGAGGTCCCATCCATGGCTGGACAGTTCTGCTTTTGCCAGCTCAATGTCACCTCCGGGAACATCTTCAAGACGATCCGCAAAGCAAAAGGATGCCGTGCTACTCTCGGCGTTGGCTTTCCTCGAAATGTCTGCCATCAATTTTAAAAGACCACTTGGAATTGTTTTCTTCAAGTATATCATGACTCCCTCCGAAATATAAATGGTGTGAACGTCAGTCTCACCATTACGGGATGAAACAATGATCTCCTCTAATTTGTCCTGGACTGCCGTCAAATTGTTCAAGTCCAGTGGGATAAGTGTGGGCCTCTGTGCACTTGGCCTCCTCTGCTGCAACCGATTCAATATGATTTGTTTCGACTCGACAACGCTTTCTAGATCAAGCTCATACGCCTTCATCCGTTCCGGGTATACCGAGAGAAGTCGACTGCATCGAATATCGTATCCTGACCCTAGAGATACTAGGCGAATAGAGCAGTTCTCTGGAAGCCGGTCAATTTCATCTTGAATGATTTGATTCAAGTAGACTGTTCTGGCTTCAATATTGGCATGGTGTAGCCGGGGAAAGACCCAAATGGGAAACAGTCGTAAAATAAGCCACCTACTGACGGACGGTAACGTATCGTAAGTCCAAAAATTGTCAAATGCTTTGGATGATCGATCGAGAGACGCAATGGCCTTACACCAGAGCACTTTCAGTGAATATTTGCTATCCCTTGTTTTTGCTTTGTCGCCTAGATGCAGAATAGGTAGGATGACTCCGTGAAGTTTCCAAGCAAATTTCCAAACTTGAGATGGAGCCTCCAATGCAGGCCTGACACCAATCTTGGCAGCGACCTCTCTGGGTCCTGGGATCGTAGAATTGTTCACAGCGCCATATTTTGTCGTGTACCCTCGACCTGTGAAGCTGTGACTAAGTCGTTTCGGAAATGGGAAAACCAGTCCAGTACCCTGTCGTATTATGGTTACGACAATCAACACTAGAGCTATTTGAAGGTGCTCTTTTTTCTGTATCATGGTAAGGAGGTCAGGTTATCAGTAATACACAGTACATTAGTTATCAGAAATAAATGAACAGTGGACTCGGTACCAAGAAGTAGTAGCTAGTATGCAGTGCAACAGGGAGTAAAATAAATGAAGAGTAGACTAGAGTCTACAGTACATCAGATAATGACCATCTGGGTAAATCCCGATTCCCTGTGTAAATTACCCAAACACAAACCCTACGGGGTATGGTTATTGAACCTGTGTACATTGTTGTAGAATTATGTAATTAACCAAAATTAGTAATA
>Ga0100391_1002308_pt1 | contig 20296 bp, 21 predicted proteins | sample CryGeymeta201515_FD_81541 | JGI IMG/M metagenome (GOLD analysis project Ga0100391, IMG submission 81541) | Groundwater microbial communities from Crystal Geyser aquifers in Utah, USA - Crystal Geyser metaG 2015-15 | ecosystem: Environmental > Aquatic > Deep subsurface > Groundwater | place: USA... | reverse complement strand
TGATACGGAGTTGCTGCGGCGCTATCGGGTGCTGTATCCGAAACCGACGAAGTATCAGACGGCTTCGATTAAAGTGCTGGAGCAGGATTTGGCCCAGGGCGGCGCGGAGGCGGAGGCGATCCGGCGAAAGCTGTTGGAGCGGATGGGGGACGTCTCGGAATACATGAAGACGTTGAAGCAGCGTTTCTCGGTGTGGTATAATCGTTCACATGAGCGCTTCGGCACCTTGTGGGCGGAACGTTTCAAGAGTGTGCTGGTGGAGGGGAAGGGGAATCCATTGCAGACGATGGCGGCGTATATCGATTTAAATCCGGTGCGGGCGGGACTGGTGGACGATCCTAAGGACTATCGTTACTGTGCTTATGCGGAGGCGGTGGCTGGCGTGGCTGTTGCAAAGAAGGGTATCTGTGACATTTGGGCTGCCTACGCGGATGGTTCCGGGCGTGAGCAGCTATTGTTGGCGGATGCTTTGCGCATGCACCGGGAGCTTATCTTCGGCAAGCGCGCAGGGCAGGCGGGGCTGTCGGAGACAGCGCGACAAAAGGCCCTGCAAGTGCTGGAGCGGGAGGATGCGTTGTTGCCTAGGGCGACGGTGCTGCGCTGCCGGGTGCGTTACTTTACGGATGGCGCAATTCTGGGCAGTCAGGAGTTTGTGCGCGGTTTTGTTGGGGCCTGGCAACGGGAGAAGCGGCGAAAGTATCCGCCGAAGGTCAAGCCGTTGCGCGGTGCGGACTGGCAGGACTTGGCGACAATTCAGGGGCATGGGAAACAGGTATTTGGCTGATGTTTTAGGGTATGCCAGAAGGATTGCACCAGTGCCTGATGTATGTTTGCGTGGAGTATGTCTGAACGTATTTTGGAATATGCTGTGCCGAAAGACACGGCTTCGGCGCGCGCGGATAAGCTGTTTGCGTCCGAGTTTGAGGATGTCAGCCGGGCGCGTCTGCAACGAGCCTTTGATGCCGGGCAAGTGACTTTTGACGGCGTGGTTATCGATAAACGCTGTAAGATCGTTCGTCCCGGCTTGCTGCGGGCGGTGCTGGAAGAGCCGCAGTTTGAGGCTGCGCCGCGAGCAGTGGATCTCCCGCTTGAGGTGGTCTATGAAGACGAGTCGATGATTGTTATCAACAAGGCCTCCGGCATGGTGACACACCCCGGCAGCGGCACGGGTGAGGACACCCTGGTACATGCGCTTTTATATCATTGCGGCGGGCAGCTCAGCAGCGTGGGTGCTCCCGACCGTCCGGGGATTGTGCACCGGTTGGACAAGGAAACCAGCGGTCTGATCCTGGCGGCCAAAACGGATCAGGCTCACTATAAACTGGTTGCCGCCTTCAGCCAGCGGGAGACTTACAAGCGCTACAACGCATTGGTGCTGGGTGTGCCAAAGCAAAGTTCCGGCTCCTGTCGCGAGCCAATTGGGCGTCATCCGGTGGTGCGCACCCGCATGGCAGTGCAGAAAAACGGTCGCGCCGCTCACACCGATTGGAAACAGGAAGCAGCTTTTGGCCATGCGGCGTCGATGATCAGCTGCGTCATTCACACCGGACGCACCCACCAGATCCGTGTCCACTTAAGTTCGCTTGGCCACCCACTGCTGGGGGATTTCACATATGGCTTTAAGCCAGGGCGCCTCAAGACGGTGGACGTGCCGCGGGTGATGCTCCACTCCTCCGAGCTTCGGGTGGCGCACCCTGTGACTGGTGCAGAGATGTGCTTCACTGTCTGCTTGCCGGATGACTTTTCCGCCTTGCTCGGGCAATTGCGACTGTGTTGAGGTCTGAGCCCAAATTTCTTCCCTGGCAGGCACTCTTGCACATGCCAGTATGCGTTAAAAATCCCGAAAGCCTGTTAATTGGCCAGCAGTGCCAGTGCGATAATGCTTTCGTAAGTGATCCATGCCAGTAACGCGATGCCCAACACGATGGCTACTCTGCGCATGATCTTCCGCCGTTTACGGGGCAGGTCGTAATGCTTGAAGCCGCGTCTTGGCCCATACAATTGCGACAGGTAACTGCCGAGGTTGATTGTTTCTCCCGGTCCATCGGCGCCCGCTTTAGGCAGTTCAAAGGCACCGGAGCGGGCTTTGCGCTCGTAGCGCCATTTATAATAAAGGTGTAGCATGCTGGACTTCTAGGATTAGGGTAAATTTGGTTCGCATAAGCAAATTCAGTCCTCTTAAATGGAAGTTCAAATTTAATCGATGCAAGCGGATAAAATAACGAGTCAAACGATCTCTCTGCTAAAAGGCGAGCGCCCGGTGGTGGCGGTTACCGCGTATGATACCCCGATGGCGCGCTGCGCGGACGAGGCGGGGGTCGATCTTATTCTGGTGGGGGATTCGGTGGGCACGACCCAACTCGGGTTTGAGACCACGGTGCCGGTGACGCTGGAGATGATGTTGCACCACACAGCTGCAGTCGCGCGGGCCAAGCCTGGAGCGCTGCTGGTGGCAGACATCCCCTTCACGGTCGCGCACGATGATTTTTCCAGATTGCTGGAGGCCTGCCGTCGCCTGATACAGGAGGCCAGTGCAGAGGCGGTCAAGATTGAGGGTGGGGCGTTGATGGCACCCAAGGTTGAGCGTCTCGTTCAGGCCGGAATTCCGGTGCTGGGCCACATTGGCCTGCTGCCGCAGAATTATTACCAACTTGGTGGCTACCGCAAATTTGGGCGCAGCGACACGGAAAAAACTGTGCTGGTGGATGATGCGCTGGCACTGGAAAAGGCCGGCTGCTTCGCCTTGATTGGTGAGATGATGGATGGCACGGTTGCCGGAGCGATTGCCAGCCAGTTGCGGATCCCTCTGATTGGTATCGGCAGCGGGCCGCATTGTGACGGTCAAATCCTGGTTTGCAATGACTTACTGGGGATGAACTCCGGCTACGTGCCGTCTTTTGTGCGCCAATATGCACAGCTTGGCCACGAGGTGAGACAAGCCTTTACCCATTTTGCCGAGGATGTGCGTAACCACAAATTTCCATCATGAATTGTTGTCTTTTAGGAGCTGGTGCCTGGGGCACGGCAATGTCGCTGCATCTTGATCGCTGTGGACACTCGGTGACGCTGGTGCCACGCCGGATGGAGCAAGCACTGGAGATTGCTTCGTCACGGGAAAACAAGGCTTATTTGCCCGGCTTCCTGTTGCCGCATCGGATCCAGATCGGCTATGAAATCGGTCCGGTGCTGATGGAGGCGGACGTGCTGTTTTTTGCCTGTCCGTCGAAGGCGGTGCGCGAACTGGCCGATAAGGTGCGGCCGCATCTCGGTGCGGCCCGCCAGCTAAAGTTGTGCCTGGTGATGTGTAAGGGGTTCGAACTGGAGAGCTTCAAGACACCGGCGGAAATTCTGGAAGAGTCGCTCCCCGGCTTGCCTTGCGGGGTGCTATCCGGGCCGACTTATGCCGGTGAAGTCGCCGCCGCGCAGCCCACCGCCGTCGTGCTCGCTCTACCGGCAACTTTGCCGGATGTCCGGCACTATCAGGAGGCATTCAGTAGTGCCACGCTGCGCTGCTATCTTTCGGCTGATGTGCGCGGCACCGAGCTGGGTGGCACCCTTAAGAACATTTATGCCATTGGGGCCGGCTTGTGCGACGGCTTGCAACTGGGAGACAACGCCAAGGCAGCCTACCTGACCCGCAGCCTGAATGAGTTGGTTGCACTCGGCATTTCGCTGGGCGGACAGGCGGAGACTTTTTACGGACTGAGCGGCTTCGGCGACCTGGTGGCCACCTGTTCCGGTCAGTGGAGCCGCAACCGCACCTTTGGCCAGCAAGTCGGCGAGGGCGCCAGGCCGGAAGCGCTTATTCAGCAACAAAAGACCGTGGTCGAAGGCTACCGTGCGACAGACTGCATGCGGCGCTACTGCGCGCAGCACAACATCGAAGCACCGATACTGAACACCCTTCACGCCGTGCTCTATCAGGGGATGCCACCCCAACAAGCCATCGCCGCCCTGATGAACCGGGAGCTCAAGGCGGAGACTTTCGAGGGCTGAAGGCGGAGACTTGAAACCTGAAAATATTGCGGGAACGAAACCTGGTCCTGGGGCTAAATACTTGCCCGGCATTCGGGACTACTTCAAAAACTTCAACACTCCGAAATTCCTAGAATCCAACCACCCGACCCGGTGTAGCCGGTTCCGATCTGAAACCATGCCTAAACGTCTCTGCAAAGTCGCTGCCTCGCCGATCCACAAGCGTGGTTTATTTGCCACGACCGATATCGAAGCCGGGACCGATATCATCCAGTATGTGGGCGAAAAAATCTCCAAGGAAGAATCCACCCGCCGGGCTCTGGAGTGGGAGGAAAAAGCGCGCCGGACCGGGGCCGGACTGGTGTATATCTTTGAACTCGACGAAGAATGGGATCTCGACGGACGCCGTGGCCGCAACCCCGCCCGCTATATGAACCATTCCTGTGATGGGAATTGTGAGGCGATCAACTACGATGGGGAGATTTGGATTGTGGCGCGTCAAGACATTGCGGCAGGCGAAGAACTCACCTACGATTATGGCTACGACATGGAGCACTTTCTCGACCACCCCTGTGTCTGTGGGGCGGGAAAGTGTATCGGCTACATTGTACGCGAGGACCAGCGCAAGAAAGTCAAAAAACTTTTGCGTGGTAAGAAGCAGAAGAAAACATCCGCTAAGAACAAGAACCCCAGGCTCAAGCAGGAGAACCAGGTGTCCGGCAAATAGCGGCTGGATCGCTTACAGTCAGGGTTGCACAAAGGCCATAATGCTGGCCTCGGCTTTTTGGCCTCCTGGACCCACGGCAAAGACCTGAATGGTTGACCGCAGCGGGCTGTCATAAGACTTGGGGCTGATCCGCAGGATACGGTTTGCTTCATTCTGCGGGTCATTTTCTTCGACAACATTCAGCAGGCTGCGGTCATAATCAATGCGGATAATTTTATCAACGTAGCGCTGATCCAGGCTGAGCACGACCCGGCGCTCGCTATGAGTGCTGCTAGGGTTCCAATAGACTATTTTCGGCACAGCTGCGACTAATTCCGGGATTTGCACATTCATGTATAGGGTCGCCACCGGATTAGGCTGACTGTCGATAAAGACCTCCAGCCGATTGCGATTCAGCCCCTGGCGTTTACCCTTATTGAAGGTAGCGGTAATGGTGGTCGCATCACCGGGCTCAAGGATTTTGCGGTCGATGATTGAGCCGGTGCAGCCACAACTCGTCTTGACACGGGCGATGCGGATGCGGTCGTCGCCCGCGTTGGTCACTTGGAAATTGGCGCGGATTTCCTCCTGCCCGGGTTCCATCTCCAGGTTGACTTCGGTGTGGTCCCAGCTGAGGCTGGAGCCGGCGAGCAAGTGGCCGATAGTTACGTTCAGCAAGAACAGTGTATAGAATAATGGACGCATAAGTTATAGAGTGTGCTGTGGCGCATGCTTGTTCCCGGCAGCGACGCGTAAGATAAAGAGTGTTGTGATTAACAAGGCGAGATTTCTCAAAATCAGCCAGACGTAGTCCGGGCTTTCTGCGCTGGAGCCGAAACAGCCGCAATTAATATTGAGTCCACGCATCCAGGCGCTGACATGGAGCGAGATAAAAAGTGCCAGCAGGCCGGCGATGATCCCAGCGCTGGCGCGGCGCAGCCAGGGTGTAAGCAGGCCGATGGCGATAACCAGTTCCAACCAGGGGAGTGCGGTGGCGGCAGCCATGGCCCAGCTGCCGCTGATGATGCGGTAGCCATCGATGGAAACCGCAAAGGCAAGCGGGTCCTGAATCTTCGGGAGCGCGGCGCTGATGAAGACACCGGCCAGCAGCAGGCGGGCGAGCAGGCTCAAGCAAGTGCGGGTGTCTATTCCAACCATGCGGACCAACCTCCTTTCAGACTGTAAATTTCAGCATCCGGAAGATTCACCCGCAATTCTGCCGCGACCTGCTGGCTCGTGCCACAGCCGACATCGCTGCAGTAAACGATGATGGGCCGCGGCTGTAAGAGCCACTGCTCCAGGATTTCGATCATGCTCCCGGCTGCATCGGCTGCATCGGCTGCATGGTAGAAAAGGGCATTCGGGGCGTGTCCAGCGGCAAATTCCGCCTCGCTGCGGGCATCGACCCAAATGACGTCCAAGCCCCGCGCATCTTGTAAACGGATCTCGCCCGCTGCCAGTTCCGGCTCAGCCCAGGGCAGCGGGGCCAGGCCGCTGACCAGCGAGTAAGCCGTGCCCAGTGCAGTGAGCAGGAGGATGATGGCAAATTCACGCAGCATGTATAGGATGAAGCCAAATCTTAGAGGATAGCTTGGCAACTGCGAAATGCGTGCAGTAGCCAGGCAGGCAAGGTAAAAGTGCCGCGAGAATTTTGTCGAAAATTTGCCCTCAATTGCTAGATCATACAGTGCGAATTATTCTTGTTATGGCATTTCTGATTACCAAATTCCTCGTCACTTCCCTGATCATTGTGCTCGTTTCCGAGGTTGCCAAGCGCACGGACAAGGTGGGTGCCCTGATTGCTTCGCTGCCCTTTGTCACGATGCTGGTGATGATCTGGCTCTACGTCGAGAAGCAGGGCAGCGAGAAGATCGCCAACCACGCCTATTACACGCTCTGGTATGTGGTGCCGACCTTGCCGATGTTCGCGCTGATCCCATGGATGCTGCGGCGCAGCTGCAACTTCTGGCTGACCATGGCGGCGGGGGTGGCCCTGACTTTTGCCAGTTTCCTGCTGACGGTCTGGATTGGCAGGAAGTTTGGGGTGGAGTTGATGCCTTAGGGCTTATGTCGCGGATGCTCCAGTAGCAATTCTGTTCAACGGGCAACTTGCGCTTGACCGATGGCGGTGAATTCCGCTTGCTCCGCCACTTTTTTAGCGAGTCCAGGAGCTGATCCGGCTGGGTGAAGAGTCTGCGTGCTGCAGGCAAGCTGACTTCGCAGCCCCTCTTCTTTGTCTGTGACATGATTGAGCAATGACCAAAACTAATTATTTCAACGAATGGTTCGCCAACCCGCGGCGAGACATCATCGCGGGGGCTGTGGTGGCACTTGCACTCATTCCGGAGGCGATCGCGTTCTCCATCATAGCCGGAGTCGCTCCGGCGGTCGGACTCTACGCCTCGTTTTGTATGGCAGCGCTGATTGCCTTTGTGGGCGGACGACCGGGCATGATCTCGGCAGCGACCGGGGCGATGGCTTTGCTGATGGTATTGCTGGTCAAGGAACATGGATTGGAGTATCTATTGGCCGCAACGATCTTAACCGGGATGCTGCAGGTGCTGGCCGGCGTTTTTAGGCTGGGGGATTTGATGTGTTTTGTCTCCCGCTCCGTGGTGACCGGTTTTGTCAATGCCCTGGCGATCCTTATCTTCATGGCGCAGTTGCCGGAGTTTGCCGGGCAGGGCTGGCTAATGTATGCCATGGTGGCGGCTGGTCTGGTTATTATTTATGGCTTCCCGCGGCTGACTACGGCGGTGCCTTCGCCGCTGGTATGTATTGTGGTGCTGACAGCGGTCTCCATCGGGTTCGGGTTGGACGGTCTCTCGACCATTGGTGACAAGGGTGAATTGCCTGCGACTCTGCCGGTGTTTTTGCTACCGAGTATCCCGCTCAACTTTGAAACGCTGGCGATTATCTTGCCGTACTCGATCCCGCTGGCGATCATTGGACTGTTGGAATCGTTGATGACCGCGACCATTGTGGATGATCTGACGGATACGCCGAGCGATAAGAACCGCGAGTGCACCGGGCAGGGGATCGCCAATATCGGCGTGGGGTTCTTCGGTGGTATGGCGGGTTGCGCCATGATCGGGCAGTCGATCATCAATGTTAAATCCGGCGGGCGTGGGCGGCTCTCGACTTTTTCGGCCGGGATCATTCTGTTGATTCTGATCCTGGTGCTTGACGATATCGTCAAGCAGATCCCGATGGCCGCCCTGGTGGCCGTGATGATTATGGTTTCGATTGGCACCTTTAGTTGGTCCTCGATCAAAAACCTGAAGGTGCATAACCGGACCTCCAGCGTGGTCATGTTTGTCACGGTGGGGGCTACGGTATCTACGCATAACCTCGCGATTGGGGTGGGAGCTGGCGTGTTGCTGAGTGCATTGTTCTTTGCCTATAAGGTCTCCCAACTGCTGGACATCCGCTCCGAACTCAACATTGCCGGCACTGCGCGCACTTACTGCATTTACGGGCAGTTATTCTTTGTTTCGGCCAGCCGCTTTACAGAGGCCTTCGATTTCAGGGAAGTGCTGGAAAAAGTGGTGATTGATGTGACGCATTCCCACCTTTGGGATCTCTCCTCGGTGCATGCGCTGGATCGTGTGGTTTTGAAATTTCGCCGCGAAGGCACTGCTGTGGAGTTGCACGGCATGAATGAAGCCAGTAAGACACTGGTGCTCCGCATCGCCCGACACGACAAACCGGACGGGATGAATGAGCAGGGCGCACATTAAGTTCCAAGCTAACAATCAAAGTAATCAGACGATGACACGAATTCTCACTTGCACCGATGGTTCCGTTTACGCGCAGAGTGTTTATCATTACTCCGCCTGGGCGGCCCGGCGCCTGGATGCGGAGGTGCATGTGCTGCACATGCTCGACCCGCTGCATCAGGATCCGCTTAATGCCGACTTCAGCGGCAGTATCGGACTGGGTGCCCGCACCGCGTTGATAGAGGAATTGGTGGAACTCGAGGCCACCCGTGCCAGGCTTGCACAAAAACGTGGTCAGGCGATTCTTGACGCTGCCATGCAGCGTCTGCGTGAGGCTGGCGTGAAACGGGTCAGCACCATGCAGCGCCATGAGCGACTGAGCGACTCAATTGACAAATACGATTCGGAGGCCGACTTGATCGTTCTGGGCAAACGCGGCAACCATGCCGATTTTTCCAAGGGACATCTCGGCAGCAATTTGGAGCGCGTCATCCGCGTGTGTCAGCACCCGGTGCTGGTGGCTTCGAGTGCGGTCTGGCCGATGCAACGATTTGTCTTCGCTTACGATAGTGGTCCCAGCGCCAATAAGGCGGTGGATTATTTACTGTCGCAGCCATTGCTGCAGGGGCTGACCTGTCACCTTCTTTGTGTCGGCAAACCCGGAACAAAACACGCAAGCTCGCTGCGTGCAGCCGAGTCGAAACTATCGGCTGCCGGCTATCAGGTGGAAGTTGATTTGCGCTCCGGCGACGCCGATACCGAGATTACCGCAACGATCAACCAGGACGATGCCGACCTGCTAGTGATGGGAGCCTTCGGCCACTCGCGGATCCGACAGATGATCGTGGGCAGCACCACCAATGCGGTGATCCGCAACACCAAGCGGCCGGTGCTGCTGTTTCGTTAAATAGATCGTTTCGTGGCTTTACTCTTTTTTGGCGGCAGATTGAATAAGTAGCTCTATGGAAGAGCTGGCGGAGCAACAGTTGACCCGGATCGATGATCCCGAATGGATAGAGGCGCTGAAGGCTCAGCACCCGCACGACATCGCGCTCGAAATGCGGGATCTGGCGATTGAAAAGACCCGCTCCATCCTCAGACAGCTACCGGATACGCTGGCTTCTGATGTGATTCTGGAACTGCCGAGTCATACGCAGGTGCTCCTGTTTGAGTCGATGCGGGTCTCGCGGCTGTCGGGTATCATCGGGGAGATGTTCAGCGACGACGTGGCCGATTTGCTGGGCCAGATCTCGCCCGAACGGCTGGAAAAGATCATGGAGCAATTGCCTCCCGGCGACGCCCGCGAGATTGCCGACTTGTTGAAATACGAGGAAGACACGGCGGGTGGCATCATGCAGGCCGAAGTGATTTCGGTCCGTGAAGATCTGACGATTTCAGAGACCATTGAGCGCTTGCGCGGGATGGAAGACTTGAATCATACCGATGGGTATTTCTATGTTTATGTGACCGACACCAATGAGCGGCTGCGCGGCGTGCTGCGGATTCGGGATCTGTTGTTCAGTAAACCGGATCGACTGGTGCGGGACATCATGATCCGGGAGGTGCGGGCTGTTTCGGTGCATGCCGACCAGGAGGAAATTGCCCGCATGTTCAAGCACTACGGTTTTTCGGTGGTGCCGGTGGTGGATGATTTTCAGCGCTTGCGCGGGCTGGTCACGATTGACGACGTCATGGATGTGATGGAAGAGGAGGCCACCGAGGACATGCAGCGGATGATCGGTCTGTCGGGTGAGGAAAGCACTTCGACCCCCTGGCAGGAGTCGGTGCGCAAGCGGCTGCCCTGGTTGTATGTGAATCTGTTAACCGCATTTCTGGCGGGTTCAGTGGTGGCGATATTTGAAAGCACCATTGCGCAGTATGCGGTGCTGGCAGTTTTTCTGCCGATTATCGCGGGGCAGGGGGGCAACGCCGGTACGCAGGTGCTTACTATCGTGGTGCGTTCGCTGGCGCTGGGGGATGTGCCGGACAAGGGACAGCAGGCGATTTTGCTGAAAGAGCTGATTGTCGGAGTCTTGAATGGCCTGGCGATTGGAATTGTGGTTGGGCTGATGGCCTGGGTATGGAAACAGAATTTCGCACTGGGTCTCGTCGTGTTTGCCGCCATGCTGTTGAACATGATCGCTGCCGGTCTGGCTGGCGTGGTGATTCCCTTTGGCTTAAAGGCGCTGCAGATCGATCCGGCGCTGGCCTCGGCGATCATGCTGACGACCGTGACCGACGTGGTCGGGTTTTTCCTCTTTTTGGGCTTCGCGGCACTGGCCCTCTCAATCATTCCGTTTCCGCTTTAATCGTAAACGAGCCGCCGCGCTGGGATTGGATAAAATCCGGTCTTGTCGTGCGAAAGCACTCGCAGCAACGTTCTCTCCATGTTTACTTTACTTCACGAATCCGGGGCGGCACGGCATGGCAGGTTTAAGACACGGCATGGCGACATCCAGACGCCGATCTTTATGCCGGTCGGCACACAGGCGACGGTCAAGGGGATGACCCCGGCCCAGATTGGGGAGGTGGGGGCGCAGATCATTCTGGGCAACACTTACCACCTGAATATCCGTCCGGGTTCGGACTTGATCCGCGATCTCGGCGGGCTGCACCGGTTTATGCACTGGCCGGGACCGATTCTGACCGACAGCGGGGGCTTTCAGGTTTTTAGTCTGGCCAAGCTGCGCAAGATCACCGAGACGGGCATTGAGTTTCGCTCGCACCTTGACGGGCGGAAGCTGTTCCTGGACCCGCAAGAGTGCTACCGTATCCAGGCCAATTTGGATACGGATATCGCGATGGTGCTGGACGAGTGCCCGCCCTTTCCCTGCGAGCGTGAGGCCTGTGAGCAGGCGGTGCAGCGCACCATCCGCTGGGCGGGCGAGTTTCTCGCCAACGCGCGGGCAGACGGTTTTCTGGCCAGTGGGCACCACGTCTTCGGGATCATCCAGGGCTCCACTTTTGATGATCTGCGTCAGCACTGCGGACAGGCCTTGGCCGAGATGGACTTTCCCGGCTACGCGGTAGGCGGGGTCAGTGTAGGCGAACCGGAGGGGGATATGCTCAAGCAAGTTGCGGCCTGTGCACCGGTCATGCCCCGGGACAAACCACGCTACGTGATGGGCGTCGGCACGCCGACGCAGCTGTTGCGCATGATCGCGCTGGGGATGGACATGTTCGACTGCGTGATGCCCACCCGGCTGGCACGGCATGCCACTGTTTTTACCCCGGACGGGCCGCTGAATCTCAAGAACGAGCGCTTCAAGCACGACGCCGCCCCGATCATGGAGGCCGACAACTACACATGCCGTCATTTCAGCCGCGCTTACCTGCGCCACCTGGTAATGGCCAGGGAGCTGCTGGCGCATACCTTACTCTCGATCCACAACGTCCACTTCTTTCTCGACCTGATGGCCCAGGCCCGGGCACACATTGAGGCGGGTGACTTTGATGCGTGGAGCCGTGCGTGGATGGCGCGCTATGAGGCAGGATAGTCCGGGAGTCGAAGCGCTATGTATTGTGTCCGCTTGCCGGACGCCCGCGCTATGTGGCGTGTCCGCTTGCCGGTGGGTCCAATGCCCGCAGCACGGCCAAAACTGCAAGGGCGCTCGACAAGCGAGCACAGCACGGGGGCAGTCGTTACATAAAATTGAGCCTTTTCGGTAGAAACGCCTTGTCTCTGGGTTCAAAGCCGCCTTGCTGGTGTATTCTATGTCGATAGCAGACTATTATCCTATCCTGGTTCAGATTTCCATCGCGAGTGGCATTGGCGCGGTGATTCTGATTGTTTCGCATATTTTCGGGCAGCGGGGCACGGCCAGTGCAATCAAGGATTCGCCATACGAGTGCGGCATGCTGGCAGAGGGTTCCGCGCATGCCCGTTTTGCGGTCAAGTTCTATGTGACTGCGATGCTGTTTATTCTCTTCGATATCGAGGTGGTGTTCCTGATCCCCTGGGTGCTGGTTTTTCGCGAGTTTTTGGCGGCCAATCTCCCCATCCTGATGCCGGTTTTCTTCTTTCTTTTCGTGCTGGTATTGGGGCTGGTCTATGAGCTGAAGAAGGGCGCGATTGCGTGGGAGAAATAAACGATGCGCATCGACCGTTACATCGCCGTTTCCCGGGTCATTGACTTGACCAGCACAGAATTTGAGGGGGCACTAGCGGAGCTGCTGGAAGTCTGTGATTTTACCAAAGAAAAGGGTTTAAGCCGGAAACGTCTGCTGAGTGATTTGCTCGACCGGGAAAAGCAGATGACGACTTATCTCGGAAATGGAGTTTGCCTGCCGCATACGCGGGTTGCGATGAAGCGCCCCTACATGATCGCAGTCGGGCGTTGCACTGAGGGGCTGAACTATGACGGGCAGTCCGATTATCGGAACATTCGTTATGTCTTCCTGCTGCTGGCGGCGGAAAACGCCCGCAGCTATCTTTATGGCTTGGCTGCCCTGGCCAGGGTCTTTCAGGATGCCACCCAGATGGGGCGGCTGAATGCGGCGCAGAAGCTGGCTGACTTCCGGCGTGAGGTGAAGCAGGTCTTCAGCGGCGAGGGCGAAAAACCCAAGCGCAGGCATAACCGCTTTAACAATCTTATCCTGCGGGAGGCGACCAAGATTGCCAAAGGGGCCGGTTGTTCCACCGTGCTGGTGTTTGGCGACACGTTTGGTGGCGGCGTCGATTTTGGCCCTAATTTTAAAGGGTTTAAAACCGTGCTGATTGCCCAGGGCAGTTCGGATGCCGCAAGCGAAAGGGAAGATGTTGATGCGGTTTTGTCTATCCGGTCCTTTAGCAACGAACGCTTTTCGCAACTTCGCAGCGCGGTGCTGATTGGTCTTACGCGTGGCGTGTTCAAAAGTAACGATCGGCTCTGCTGTGTCGGCGGGTTGCGCCAGAGCAATCAATTCGACAGCATAACGGTGGTGGATGTTGAGCGTGAATTTCAGACGGTCTTTGCCACCAAAAACGATATGCTGTCGGCTAGTGTGAAGCCGGAGGTTATCGAACGGATACTTGGGATCGCGACAGAGCTGGCGGTCGAGGGGCGTGAAGGGCATCCGGTGGGCTGCCTGTTCGCGCTGGGGAACGCGGATAAAATTTCAGAATATGCCAAGCCGCTGATCCTGAATCCATTTTATGGATACAAAGATGAGGACCGCAATATCCTGAATCCGTTCATGGATGAGACGGTCAAGGAGCTGTCCTCCATCGATGGAGCCTTCATTATCCGTGGCGACGGCGTGCTGGTGTCCGCCGGCTCGCTGCTGCATCCGCCGGACTACAATCACGAACTACCCGGCGGCCTAGGCAGCCGCCATGCCGCCGCCGCCGCGATCACCCAGGCGGTGGACTGTCTCTGTATTGTGGTTTCCGGCAGCACCGGCCAGGTGTCGCTGTTCCGCCGTGGCAAGATGCTGCCGCTGATCGAGAAGGCCCTGGTGCGTAATATGTAAACTGCTTAAAAATTCGGGATTGCCCGGCTGTTCCGGAGGGGGCCAATGTGATGCGCCGGCCTGAGACCTTCCGGGCTGGAGCGTGGTTGGAGCTGTGTCGGTGTTGCGGTTGCGCCGCAGCTGCTGGAGAGTGCATATTTAACCCGAATTTGAACTTTTTGTAAGGTGGCTGTGTCATCGGTATATTATTGTTTTCAAATAATTTTACAGCTTTTATGAATTATCTTCTGCCACGCCCCGTATTCCCCATGATCTTTTCCGAAGAACGTTTTGATGTCGTTGACCGGTACGACCGTGTCCTTCATTCTGAAGTACGCTCAGTCGTGCACCGGGAGGGCTTGTTGCACCGTGCGGTGCATGTATTTGTGTTCAATGCTAAAGGAGAACTCTACCTGCAACGACGCTCTATGAATAAGGACACCGCGCCCGGCAAGTGGGTCAGTTCCTGTTCAGGCCATGTCGATAGTGGCGAGGATTACGATAGTGCTGCCCACCGTGAACTGGGTGAAGAAATTGGTCTGAATGAGCCGGCTGACTTGGAGCGGGTCTTTAAGGAATCCGCCTGCCGCCAGACCGGCAATGAATTTGTCTGGGTCTATCGCTGCCACTCCGAGGGCCCCTTTTGCCTCGATCCCGAAGAGGTCAGCGAGGGCCAGTGGATTCATCCCGATGCACTGAACCGCTGGATTCTGGAGCGCCCGCGCGACTTCGCCTGGTCCTTTACCCATTTGTGGGCGAAGTATCAACAGCTGTCTGCTGCGGGCTAGTGATCGCTGTTGGTCTCCTGATCATATTGCAGCGAGCCAGTCAATTGCTATTGGCCCGGCCATGATGTTGGAACCAAATCCTTGACGCATCACGCTTGCCTTCCCGACCAGGGAACCACAGTATGCGGCGATTTGTAACAATTATGTCAGTAGCAGCCTCCAAGCCCAAGATTCTGGTCGTCGATGATGATGACGATTTGCGCTATTCCTTGCAGCGTGTTTTCTCGGGTAAAAGCTATGAGGTTTGTGAGGCGTCCAGCGGGGAAGCCGGGATCAAGCTGGCGCAGACCGAGAAACCGGACGTGATCCTGTTGGATAATCGGATGGAGGGCATGAGCGGCATTGAAGCCCTGCAGCATTTGCGCGGGATCAATCCCCACACCATGATCATTTTGATGACTGCTTATGGGACGACGCAGACCACGATTGAGGCGATGAAGTTTGGGGCTTTTGACTACATTATGAAGCCCTTTGATCTGAAGAAGATCCTTGCCATCACCGAGGCGGCAGTTGCGGCTTCGAGTGACCTGGCAAAGGCCAATAAAGGAGAGAACCAGCGGGGGATCAGTCAGGAGGACGTGGATGGTGGGATTATTGGCAGTTCCGCCGCCATGCAGGAGGTATTTAAAATGATCGGGCAGGTGGCTGCCAGTGAGGTGACGGTGATGATCACCGGCGAAAGCGGCACAGGGAAAGAACTGATCGCGCGCTCCATTTATCAAAACAGTTTACGTTCGCAGCAGCCGTATATCGCGGTCAACTGTGCGGCGATCCCCGAAAATCTGATCGAGAGTGAATTGTTCGGCCATGAGAAAGGTTCGTTCACCGGGGCGACCAGCCAGCGCATCGGCAAGTTTGAGCTGTGTGATGGGGGCACAATCTTTCTGGATGAGATCGGGGATATGGCACTGACCACCCAGACCAAGATTTTACGCGCCCTACAGGAGGGTGAAATCCAGCGGGTGGGCAGCAGCCAGACCACCAGGGTGGATGTGCGTTTGCTGGCAGCCACCAATAAACCGCTGGAGGCGATGGTCAAAGACAAGACCTTCCGCGAGGATCTCTACTACCGTTTGAATGTGGTGCGGATTCAATTGCCGCCGCTGCGTGAGCGGATGGAGGACGTGCCACTGCTGGTGGATTTCGCGCTCAAACGACTGATCCAGCAGCGTAAGGCGCATGTTTGCTCCATCTCGCCGGAAGCACTGACGATTTTGCAGCAATATGATTGGCCGGGCAATGTGCGTGAGCTGGAAAACACGATTTACCGCAGTGCGGTGATGGCGCAGGGCGATACGATTTTGATCAAAGACCTGCCGGGAGATCTCCTGTCCGCAGTCGGAGCCGATGTAATGTCGCGCATCTCGCCGCTATCCACCGCTGATTTACCGGGCCAGTCGCTGCTGCCAGATCCGGCGTCGGGAACGGACGAGCTACTGCTGGGGGCTGTCGCCGCCAATCCATTTGATGCGGTCTATCAAAAACTGCGGGCGGAGCAGGGGAACAACATTCTCGAACACGCGGAGGGGCAACTGATCCGGCGTGCGCTGGAGGAATCGGACGGCAAGCAGATCAAGGCGGCTGAGATACTGGGCTTGACCCGGGCGACCCTGCGCAAGCGGATGGATCGATACGGGTTGGGAGGTTGAACTTTTTTTCTGGCCAGCGGTCTCTACCGCTTCGGGAACACTATTGACCTCGACCCGCTCCATGCTTTTCCGTTATCCGAAATTATGATCACCACAATTATGCATCAACTATCTATCTATCGTTTCTTTGCCTCGGCGCTTGTTTTTTGCGCCGCCTCGTTGTGGGCTGAAGAGTCCGCTCCTGCTGTTGACCAAGCCGCGCCCGAGGCAGCACTCGCTGGAGCAGAACTCCATGACATGTTGGGCTATCTGACGGCTTTGAGTGGCGGGGTCAGTTCCCTGCAACTCAATCAGGCCGAAGTGGCCGCCCTGGCCGGAGGCTTGCACCAGGCGCTGCTCGGTGAAATCGATATTGCGGCACTCCCGCAGACGGAAGTGCAGGCCGCTTTCGGTGAGGCGCAGGCCCGCGCGGAAGCGGTGCAAGCGGCGGCTGCGGACTTGCCCGGCTTTTCGGCAGGTGCGCTGGAGAAGATCGGCGTGTTTATTTCCATGCAGTCCGGTGTCCAGCAACTGGGCTTCGGTGCAGAAGCAGCGGATAGTATTCGCGATGGTTTCATCAAGGGGGCCACAGCCAAAGAAATTGACCCGGCAATTGAGGCAAAGATGCCCGCCTTCCAGGCCGCGATCCAGTCGCGGATGCAAGCTGCCGAAGCGGCCATGGCTGCCGAGCGGGCCAAGCAGCGGGAAGCGGAGATGGCTGAATTTGCATCAGTCGTTGCAGAGTGGACAAAAAAAGACAAAATAATCGCCGTGTTGGAAACCACCCAGGGCGAAGTTGAGATTGAACTTTATCCGAAAGAAGCACCGCTGGCGGTGGCCAATTTTGTGGGACACATCCAGAACGGTTATTACAATGACTTGATTTTTCACCGGGTGATTGACGGCTTCATGATTCAGGGCGGAGACCCACTGGGCACCGGCACGGGTGGCCAGTCCATCTGGGGCAAGCCCTTCCCCGATGAATTCAACGATGCGCTGCGTTTTGATCAGCTGGGTCTGCTGGCCATGGCCAACTCCGGCCCCACCACCAACGGCAGCCAGTTCTTTATTACCACCAGCAAGCCAAACTGGTTGAATGACAAGCATACCATTTTCGGCAAAGTCGTCGCAGGCTATGATAATGTGGTCAAAATCGAGAAAACCAAGACCGGCGCTGGTGATAAGCCGGTGGAAGACCAGAAAATTGTTAAAGCCTATATCAAGGTCAAAGAGTAGTCGGGCGGATTCATCCTGCCAGGCTCGACTCACCACCCTTGATCCGGGTTTCCACCCAGCGGGGCGGATGCTGCACTCTGCGGGTCCAGTCGATCAGCCTGGTAGGGCTTGTGCAGCTGCCAACCGGCCCGGTAGGGGGTGCCGTGGGCCTTGACCCAGTCGGTGATTGCATTCAGGACTGCGCTGTTGTCGCGTTGCGACCACTCGGGGTGCAGCCAGACCGGGCTGCTGTGGAGAGCCAGCAGGCTGCGGTATTCCTCAATCGCTGAGGGCATATCGACGATAATCTTGAATTCGTTGGCCTGTGCGAGGTTGGTCGCCAGTGGCAGTTTCCAGCGCTTGGGGCTGAGCGTGATCCAGTCAAAATTTCCGCGGATCGGAAAGGCCCCGCTGGTTTCCAGGTGGACTGGCAGGCCAACGGCATGCAAGGCATCGACCAGCAGGCTCAGGTCGTGGATGGCAGGCTCGCCCCCCGTCACGACCACAAATTCCGCCTGGGTGGCGGTAGCCGCAGCCGTCAGTTCGGCGGCAGACTGCCGCTGGATGTGTTTCGGCACATAGTCCGGGTGCCAGGTGCCTGCAGAGTCACACCAGGGGCAATGAACCGGGCAGCCGAAGGTGCGGATGAAGTAGGCTGCCTTGCCCGCATGGCAGCCCTCGCCCTGGAAACTGTAGAACTGTTCGTGAATCGGCAGCATGTTCGAAGAGAGCAGCGTAAAAATTTATGGGCTATAGCTGGCCGAGTTTTTGGAGTCTTCCTCGATTTCGACGGAGGTGAGCCAGGCTCTGCCATCGGTGGCTTCGCACACCATCGGGTTGAAGACGGCGTAGAGGTGCGCGGCGATGCCCTCGCAGGAGCAGTTGGGCAGCACGTAGGCTTTGAAGAGCCTGCCGTAGTCGGCGAGCAGTTGCTCCCGCTCCAGGTCGTCTGCGTTGAAGAGGCAGGCATGGTCAAGGTGCGTATTGATCCAGTCTTTCAGGTAGCCAAGTTTACCGAAATCCACCACGAAGCCGTTGGCATCTGTCTCCCGGCAGGCAAAGGTCAGGGTAATCGCCCAGTTGTGCCCATGGATCAGTGCGCAATGACCGTCGTGTATGTGTTGACGATGCGCGAAAGGGATGTCGCGATATGTTTTTTTGCAAGTTAGCATTGGGTAGTGTCTCGGTGAAACGTCGGAAGAGCGAAAAGCGGCAAGTGGAATCCTGCAGGTCTCAGGTTTCATCCCTCATCCCTCTCCACGAGTCTCCAGTTGTTGGCACGCAGGGTAGTGACCGGGGGAGCGTCCTCGGCGTAGTCGGTCGGGTCGGTCAGGCCAGCCAGGTCGAAGGCTTCGCGACGTTCGATACAGGTGCCGCAGCGGCCGCAGTGTTGGCTGCCGCCCTGGTAGCAGGACCAGGTTTCTGCGAAAGGCACCCCGAGTTCCGCGCCCCGGCGCACGATGTCGGCCTTGCTCCAGTTGACGTATGGGCGGCTGAGTTGGATCGGCTGCCAGTCGCACAGGGCCATGGCTTGAGCCATGGCGTCGGCAAATGCATTGCGGCAGTCCGGGTAGATGGCGTGATCGCCGCTGTGAGCGGCATAGGCCACCTGTTCCGCCCCGACGGACAGCGCATGCCCGGTAGCCAGTGCGAGCAGGATCATATTCCGGTTCGGCACCACGGTGCTCTTCATCGTCTCCTCGGCATAATGGCCTTCGGCCACCGCAATCTCCGGCGAAGTCAGGCTGCTGCCAGCGAGCAGGGGCTGGATTGCAGACAGATCCGCCACTTGATGGGGCACCCCGAGCCGGGAGCAGATCCCCGCAGCTTGGGTCAGTTCGCAGGCATGACGTTGCCCGTAGTTGACCGAGAGCGCACTCAGCGTATGGCCTGCGGCATGCAGGTCATAGAGCAGAACGGTGGAATCGAGGCCGCCGGAGTAGATGACGAGAGTTTTCATGAATTCAGTGGTTGGCCATGTGGCAAGCCCTGGGAATTCGTTAGCAGGGCACTGGATTAAGCTGACATACTTCCCGGTTCCGGAAATAGAGCAAGGCTAAACAAGCTTTTGCGTTGACCTGACGGAATCACTGATGATGCTGCCATAATTTAAGCTCCTGTAGTTCAATGGATAGAGCAGCGGTCTCCGAAGCCGCAAATGGCAGTTCGAATCTGCCCGGGAGCACCAGCTGTAAAGCACTGAAAAAGAGATGTTTATGATTCGAAAAGGCGTCAAATTCAGGCTGTTGGTAAGTAAACTAAAATTTTGCCCAAAAATGGACAGTTTTGGGCGAAATTTGACCTTTGTTGAGCAAACTTTTGGGCAAACTTTTTTTGTGGGGGGGCGGTGCCTTTTTGTTTTTGGAGCTTCCGGGGTGAAACCGATTCCGAAGCCGTGGGGAGTCTTTTTGATCTTCCGGGGGAGTCGCTGCTGGTGGTGTCCGGTGTGGTTCGGGTCGTCGTGGCAAGTGTCCACGGTGGTAACACTTGCTCTTTGTGCTTACCCGGTGGCCTTGGGCCTTGCTCTGCTGTGGCAAGGGGCTTGATGCGAAGGGCCAGGGGCTTCTCGTCAACGGCAAAGGGGCTTGCTGCTTCGGGGCCGGGGATGCTGCTTGACTGTGGCAATCGGGCTTTGAATCGGCTTGGGGACTGGTGCGGGGGCGAGTCGCTTCTTTTTAAGTGCCTCTATAAAAGCGGGTTAGCTCCCGGTGCGAGGTTCTTCGCGATTTTTAGTGGTTCAAGCGTGATTATCTGAGAGCTTGGATGTTGAGTTTACCAGCGACGAAGTAGAGCATGATGATTAGGTTTTTATTGGAGCGGTATCCTCTGGCTTTT
>Ga0100391_1002303_pt1 | contig 20314 bp, 19 predicted proteins | sample CryGeymeta201515_FD_81541 | JGI IMG/M metagenome (GOLD analysis project Ga0100391, IMG submission 81541) | Groundwater microbial communities from Crystal Geyser aquifers in Utah, USA - Crystal Geyser metaG 2015-15 | ecosystem: Environmental > Aquatic > Deep subsurface > Groundwater | place: USA... | reverse complement strand
TAATTTTTGCTTAATAAAAATTAATTTATCGAGATCTTTTAAGCTAAAATCTTTTCTTCTTAATTCTTTACGAATTAGATCTAATTTCTCTTGAGTGAGATCGCAAGACATAATTTTTATCTTACAAGGAGTAAGATAATTGTTTTGGATAGCAGTTGTAATATCTAAATTAACAACTTCTTCCCCAAATTGTTCTCGGATATCCTTGCCATCTAATCGGTTTGGAGTGGCAGTAAGCCCTAATCTCCATTCAGATTGTATATTATTTAGCACAGATTTATAAGTCTCAGCACTAGAATGGTGTGATTCATCTACAACTAAATAATCACAATTAATGGAACCTCCATTTTTTAGTAAGCTATGCACGGATTGAAAAGATGCTACGGTAAAATTAGAATTATGATCTAATTTATTCCCATAAAATCTGTTCACCTTAATTTCCCAGTAATTCTCTAATCTGTCACTAAGTTGATCTAAGATCTCCACAGTATGGCATAAGATTAAAACTTCTTTATTTGAATCTTTTTTTAGGAAGTGCTCCAAAATCTTAATACTAGTATCTGTTTTACCAGTACCAGTAGCCATTACAATCAGAGCTCTTTGTTTTTCTTGTAGAGCTTTAATTGTTTTGTCAAATACTTCTATCTGATAATTATATAATTTAAAATCTTTCTTTACTTTTAAATGTACCATTCTTTTTTCCTCTTGGATTAAAGTTTGCTAATAGTTTATAACACTTTTTGTGTTAGGTGTCAAGGGTTTGGGACAAAAATATATTAGAAAAACAGATATTGTGATTAATATTTGTAAAACAACCAAAAATAAAAAGCCTATTTTAAAATATGCTTATAAATAGTGATTGAAGATTAAAAATTTTATAGATTAATAAATCATTTAAAAACTTGTATAAAAGATAAAAAATATGATATAATTAATCAAAGTAAGAAATAATAATATAAAGAAATAAATATATGAATAAAAAAAGAAAAGGATTTACATTATTAGAGATATTATTAGTAATAGCAGCAATAGTAATAATAGCAAGTATAGTAATAGTCGCAATAAATCCATTAAGACAAATAGGAAAAGCAAGAGATGCATCAAGATATGCAAATATAAATACAATACAGAAAGCATTAGATCAATATTATATAGCAAATGGTAGTTATCCAATAGGAGTAAGCGGATCATATCAAGAGATATGTGTAGATGGAAATACAACAGATTGCTTAGATTTAGAATCAGATTTGGTACCAACATATATAGCAGAGATACCAAAAGATCCACAAGGTGGTGGATATAAGATAGCAATCAACTCAGACAATTCTAAAGTAAGTTTAGTAGCTGATAAAGCTAGTTTGGAACAAGAAATAGCTGTTAATCCAATTATTTTGAATGCAGGATCTCAAGATCCAAGTTTTAATATTAGTTCTGGAATAATAAGTGGATTTGCTGGTGGTGGTGTATGGACAACTGTAAATCAGAGTGATGGAAAAGTATTAGTGGGAGGACACTTTACCACTTATAAAGGAGTTAGTGCAAATAAAATTATTAGACTAAATAGTGATGGAAGTTGAGATACAAGTTTTGATATGGGAACAGGATTTGATACGAATTGGGTTTTTAGTTTAGCAGTTCAAACAGATGGTAAAATTATAGTTGGGGGTGGATTTACAAATTATCAAGGAGTTGAGTCAAATTATATAATCAGGTTAAATAGTGATGGAAGTCGAGATACAACTTTTGATATGGGAACAGGATTTAATAGCCAGATTAATAGTATTAAAATACAGAATGATGATAAGATTTTAGTAGGAGGTAATTTTACAACTTATCAAGGAGTAGGAGAAAATAGAATAATCAGGTTAAATAGTGACGGAAGTCGAGATACAAGTTTTGATATAGGAACAGGATTTGATAATGAAGTAAGAGCTTTAGAAATACAAAATGATGGTAACATTATAGCAGGAGGTAATTTTACAACTTATCAAGGAGTAGAGTCAAATTATGTAATCAGGTTAAATAGTGACGGAAGTCGAGATACAAGTTTTGATATAGGAACAGGATTTGATAGTGAAGTAAGAGCTCTAGAAATACAAAATGATGGTAAAATTATAGCAGGAGGATGGTTTACAAATTATCAAGGAGTAGAGTCAAATTATATAATCAGGTTAAATAGTGATGGAAGTCGAGATACAACTTTTGATATGGGAACAGGATTTGATAATAGAGTTTGGGCAATTGATATACAAAGTGATGGAAATATAGTTGCGGGAGGAGATTTTGTAACTTATCAAGGAATAGGAGCAAATAGAATAATCAGGTTAAATAGCGATGGAAGTCGAGACACAAGTTTTGATATGGGAACAGGATTTGATAATAGAGTTTATACTACAAAGCTTCAAAGTGATGGAAAGATAATTGCAGGAGGAGATTTGAATAATTATAAAGGTATTACAGTGGGTAAGCTTATTAGGTTGGAGCCTTAATATAAAAATTTAATTTCTATTTAGAAATAAGAGTTATTTGTATCTCTTATTTCTTTTTTTTATGATATAATATTTTTATTAAAATAAGTATATGAATTACAATAAATCTAATAGAAAAGAATTATCTCAAAATTTTATCAAAAATCCTTCTATAATAAGATATATTTTAGGTGTGATTGATATTCCAAAAAATTCGCTAGTATTGGATATTGGTGTTGGAGAAGGAATTATTAGTCAAGAGTTGGATAAATTGGGACATAGAGTAATTGGTATAGAAAAAGATCCAGAATTAGTAGAAAATTTCAAACAAAATTTCCCAAATATCCAGATATTAGAACAGGATTTTCTAAAATATAATTTCCCGGAAGAAGAATTCTTTATAATATCAAATCCTCCATTTTCTATTTTTTCTCAAATTATAAAGAAGATTATTTATAAGCCAAATCAGAATCAATGATTTCTTATTTTTGGTCAAGAAGAAGCTATAGAAAGAATTATTGGTATAGGAGGAGAATCAATATTATCTATTATTTTGAAATCTTTTTATCAAGTAGAAATAGTCCATAAATTTAATAAATCAGATTTTTCTCCAAAACCTAATGTGGAAGTCTTACTATTAAGAGGAATTAAGATACCAACTAAATTACTAGACAATCAGCTAGATTATCTGAATTTTGTTAAATTCGGATTTAGTCAACAAAAATCAAGTTTAGGTAATAATCTCAAAAATATATTTACTTATAATCAGTGGAAAAGACTTTCTCAAACCTATAAATTTGATATCAAAGTAGACCCATCTGACTTAAATATTAGTCAATGGAAAGCTTTATATACTTTTTATAAAAATAATGTTATTATAGAAAAACAAATTAAATACTAAAATACTATAACTGAGCATTATAGTATTTTATGTGGTATAATAAGTATTATAATAGTTTAATATAATTAAATATGACTAATAAAAAATCAATATCTATAGTATTTGTTTTAGGAACATTATTTGGTTTATTTGTAAGTTCTATGATTATCTTATTTGGTAATCAAGATATAGAATTAAACTTTATTAATTCAAATAAGAATAATAATCCAAATAATATAACAGTAGAGGATTTAATACCAAATGTAAATACTATGAATACTCTTAATGTTACTTTAAAAACCAAGGTTTCAGATAATGAGTTAATAGTTAATCTAAACGACAAAGAAATAAAAGTTATATTAGATGAAAATACTAATATTTATATGTCAGAAGTTAAAAGTACAGCTGAATTAAGGGTTGATAAAGAATATTATGATAGAAGAAAGAAAGAGAGTCCAGAAGATAATTCTATAATGCCAGAACTTCCTTTTAAATATATTGAAAAAAGCTTGACTGATTTAGTAGAAGGCAACAAATTATCTATAGATGTAGAATCAAATGTTATAGGTAAATCAGAAGTAAAGGCAAAAAACATAAGAGTAAATTAAGATATGATAGCTAGTCTAACAGGTAGAATACAAGTAAAAAATGCTCAGAATATAGTTTTGGATGTTAATGGAGTTGGGTACCTTATTTGGGTTAATCTTACTACAGTTTCTAAGATAGGTGTTATAGGAGACAAATTAACTATAATAACTCATCTTGAGGTTAAAGAAGATAGCTTAACTTTGTTTGGTTTTTTGGATAATGATTCTTATCTTTTATTTAAACTACTAACTTCTGTTTCGGGTGTTGGTGCTAAAAGTGGACTTAATATTCTTGACCTTGGAATGGCTTCAGATATAGCTAATGCAATTCGAGATGCTAATTTAGGAGTATTGACTTCCGTATCTGGAATAGGTAAAAAAACTGCTGAGAGAATAGTTCTTGAATTAAAAGATAAAGTTTTAGGATTTTCTTCTTCAGCCAATAGTTCGATAAGCTTAAATAAATCTTCAGACGATCTTGAGACAGCCCTTGAATCTCTTGGTTATAAACCAAATCAGGTTCAAAGAGTAATGCAAGAAATAGATTTTTCTAAAGATTTAGGAGAGCAAGTAAGAACAGCTCTCAAACTATTACAAAAATAATAAATATTATATGAAAGTTTATATTGGTTCAGATCACAAAGGTTATAATCTTAAAAATAAAATTATAGAGTTATACCAAAATAATCTAAATTATGAAATTATAGATTGTGGTAATGAAGTATTAGATCAAAATGATGATTATGTAGATTATGCTTCTTTGGTGGCTAAAAATGTATCAAAAGATAAATATAGTCTTGGTATTCTAATTTGTGGAACAGGTTTTGGAATGTGTATTTCGGCAAATAAAATAATAGGAATTAGAGCTATTTCATCACATAATAAAGATGAAATAAAGGTGGCAAGAAGTCATAATCAGATAAATATTTTATGTCTTGGAGCTGATTATGTATCTAATGAAGATTTATCAGAATTATTACAATCTTTTTTTGAGACAGAAATTTATTCGGAAGAGAGACATCAGAGGAGAATAAATAAAATTAGTAGTTTAGAAAAAGATTTGTAAAAATATTAATTTGAATAAAAAAGGTATGAACTTGTGACAAGTTTTAAATAATATTACTGTATAACCGTTCTCACTAATCTCTCTTTTATTTTATTTCTATCTAATTTCTTCATAACATGTCTTAGATCTCAGTATTATGTAAAAAAGTATTGACAAATATTTCTTTCTTTGATAAACTTGTGAGGTAAAAAGTACATTTAAAATTATGAAAAAATTAACTAGATTCTTAAATAAGTATAACTCTTCTAAAGCTAAAAAGTCTTTAAAGACTCTTTTAGAAGAAAGAATGTATACATTGGCAGAAATATTGTCGTTTTTCGAGTCAATCGAGCAGAGGATAGCTTTTCTTTCTTCTGTACTATACTATGATGTGCAGACAAAACAATTGACTTGTTTATACAATATAAGTAGTGTATTGTCTTATGAAGATCAATCAGATCTTTCAAAAGCGGTAGACGATTTGTATACGGTTGAAGTTTTGGGTAAATTCTTTATGAATAGCCCAGGAGAGTATGTTGTACTTCAGTCAAAAGAGTTGGTATTGGTATCATCTTCTTCTACTAGTACTTTAGTAGAAACTTCAAAAGGAGAAATGCTAGCAATGGGTAATACTATTGCCAGTGTTGTCCAGAACTCTTTTATGGGGAAGAGGGACAAACATCCATTTGACAACATTATAAATGCCTTAAATGATGGAGAGATTGATCTTCATCGTTGGGAGCAGTTCTTAATGATTGAAATCTCTTCCTTCTTTGGAAGTTGTTATACGGTATTAGATATTATTAGTCTTATATTGGCTAATGGAGATTTTAGTCCAGAGTATACATATAATTTGCGGACAGGGCTTGACTATTCTGATCTTGTCGAGAAAGGTAAAGAGTTAATATCTAAATTCGAACAAGAAAAAGGATCTCAGGATGAGATCGATGCCGAAGTGGTTTTGTTTGATGATGATGACTTGATTAATGCTATTAATGGCTTATTTGATCAAGTGGAGCAAACATTTGCAATTAATATTCTCCTTGATGAAGAAGAGGATAATGATATTTAGTTAAAAAAATAAAAACCGAGAATAATTTTTCTCGGTTTTTTGCTATCTTATATTGACATTAAGCATATATTTTGTTATATTAGATTTGCTCTATAATGATCTTTAATAAAATATGGATATACAGTCCGCAATTGTTACGAATGTTGAGAATGATGTTTGGTCATGTAAATTAGAAAAGAATGTTTATGATGTTAAAGATATTTTTTGTTCACTACATGGAAGAGAAAAATTTTTAGTAATAGATACTATGACTACATTAGTATTTCGGTTTATATTGGTAGAGTGGGTGAGATTTCGTCTGCAAGGATTGCAATTTCCTCAGGTTATACCTTTTTATAAACCAAATTCTGATACAGAAATGGATGCAGAGAATATTTTTAGCATATCTTTAAAAGAATATAAACACTGTTTTTTAGAAGTAAATTGGGAAGAGGTTTTTTCTTACCCATCTACTATTGATCAGAGGGATGTTTTTTGGAAGTATGCGAGTCAATTTCTTGATAAAGTATATATTTTTCTTTCGATAGGAATTCAGAAACAAGGGTTTACTCAATTTATTTTGGAATATAAAGAATCCTTAGAAAATACTCCATTAAGTCGAGCAAGCGATGTAAAATCTCTCAGAAAACGGCTTGCGAACTTACATCCTGATCGATTTATGTTTGATCATGATACATGGATATCTCAATATGGTAAAGAGTATTCCGAACTCAAACAACAACTTGCTGTTGCAAGAGAAATACAAATAGAGTGCAATACTTCTGATGTGACAGAGGTATCCAATATTTTCAAGACATCACTTTGTGATATGTTTGAGAAATCAATTGATAAAAAAGGTCTAGGAGAGTTTGAAATTCACAAACCTAAAAAACAGGATACTTCATTGTATGAATTATTTGAGTCAACTCTCAGAGTTGGTCTCTATGAGTCAATAAAGTGGTCTCAATACTCTAGGGATCAAAAGTTAGTAATGCTTTCTAAAGAGTGGGAAGAATCTTTTATAAGATATTTTATCAAAGAATATATTGATCACTTAGAACAATATATTAACTATTTAAAAGAATGTATTGAAATTTCTAGAGATAATCAAGAATATTCACTCAGTCAAGATGAGTTATTAGATCTAGAGAGAGTTTCTGATAAGATGGATTTTATACAAGGTCTTTCAGAGTTAGAAAAAAAACACTACTTTAAATCAGATGAAGTGCTCTCAAAGATGCTTTCATATGATGATAGAAATCTTCTTTATGGGATTGAATTAATTCTATCTCCCCTATATACCTATTCAGATACAAGTTTAGGTATTGATGTAGATAAACCCATTAATTTTTATGAGATTTTTCTTAAATCTCAATTCTCAATCTAAAATCAGAAAAGATAAAGAATAGGGGAGTATTCTTTATCGATTAAAAGACAAATATTTAATTTTTAACAATAAGGCAAGCTTAACAATAGCTTGTCTTTTTTCTTTTACCAGATATGTTTGTTTATCTAGAACTTTTTTAAAAACAAAGGTAGATTTCAAAAATTTAAACTTTATCTAAAAAATAAATCTATGATATAATATAAACATAATAAAATATAAGAATTAAGTTTAATAAAAAGTATGCACGACAAAGTAGACAAATTAAAACAATTATCCAAATTAGCTCAATACTGGATTTTACAGTCTACAACTAGAGCTGGTTCAGGTCATCCGACCTCTTCATTATCTTCTGTAGAATTAATGATTAGTTTGGTGTTTGGTGAGTATTTTAGATATAAATTAGATAATCCGAATTATATAAATAATGATAGATTGATTTTTTCTAAAGGTCATGCATCACCATTATTTTATTCTCTTTGGGCCTTAGCTGGAGTAATTACCAAAGAAGATTTGATGGAATTAAGACAATTTAATTCTAATTTGGAAGGGCATCCTACAATGAGATTTCCTTATACAGAATGTGCTACGGGTTCTCTTGGACAAGGGTTGTCTATTGGAGTGGGAATTGCTCTCAATGCTAAATATCTTGATAAATTAGATTACAAAACCTTTGTTTTACTGGGAGATAGTGAGATGGCTGAAGGTTCTATTTGGGAAGCTATGGATTCAGCAAATTATTATAATCTGGATAATCTGGTAGCTATTGTAGATGTAAATCGATTGGGTCAGAGAGGGGAGACTATGGTTGGTCATAATTTAGAAATTTATAAAAATAAAGCAGAAGCTTTTGGTTGGGAAGTATTTTTGATTGAAGATGGACATTCCGTAGAAAAAATTTTAGATGTTTATAATAAGTTAGAATCGCAAACTAGACCAATAATGATTTTAGCAAAAACTTTAAAAGGACATCCAATTTCATTCCTACAAGATAAAGAAGGATTTCATGGAAAAGCATTATCAGAAGAAGAGTTAAATATCGCTTTATTAGAATTAGGAAATGTAGATATTTCTCTCAGAGGTAATGTTTCTCATCCATTGGTAAAAGATCTTTCTCATCAAAAATTAAATTTACAAGAAAATCTTTATCCAAGATATGAATTAGGACAAAAAATCTCACCAAGAATGGCTTATGGAGATTCTTTAAAAATTTTGGCAACAGCTTATCGAGACTTGATTGTGCTTGATGCTGAAGTTTCAAACTCAACTTATGCAGGAAAAATAAAAGAAATAGATTCGAATAGATTTTTTGAAATGTTTATTGCTGAACAGAATATGGTTGGGGTAGCAGTTGGTTTGTCAAGGATGAGGAAAAAAGTTTTTGTATCAACTTTTGCAGCTTTTTTGACTAGAGCTTTTGATCAGATTAGAATGAGTCAATATAGTAATTCTAATATAACTTTTGTGGGAACACATTGTGGTGTATCTATAGGTCCAGATGGATCTTCTCAAATGGGTTTAGAAGATATCGCGATGTTTAGAACTTTACTTGATTCAGTTGTTGTGTATCCTTCAGATGCTGTATCTACTCTCAAATTAACAGAACAGGTATATTTACATAAAGGGTTATCTTATCTTAGAATTACAAGGGAAGATATGCCAGTTTTATATCCAGAAAATGAAACTTTTGTAATAGGAGGATCTAAAGTTTTGAGAAAATCAACTATGGATAAAATTACTCTTATTGGTGCTGGTATAACTTTGCATGAAATCTTGAAAGCTCATGATATCTTAAAAGAGAGTAATATTATCACAAGAGTAATTGATCTATATAGTATTAAACCATTAGATATGGCGACTTTACATGAGGCAGGAAGAGAGACACACTTTTTACTTACGGTTGAGGATCATTCTATGGCTGGAGGGATAGGAGAAGCTGTGAGATCAGCTATGGAACATACAGAAGCTAAAGTGTATAGTATGTGTGTAGAAAAAACACCAAGAAGTGGAACAATGGAAGAATTATTAAAGTATGAAAATATTGATTCAGATGCTATAATAAAAAAGGTACATGATTTAATTAATCAATAAATTTTAAAATATATGATAACTGTAAAAAATCTAAAAAGATATTATAAAATGAATTCAGATACTACTGTGAAAGCTCTGGATGATATAAGTTTTGATGCAAATAATAAAGAAATTATAGCTATTGTTGGAACTTCTGGATCTGGGAAATCAACTTTATTGAATATTTTAGGTGGACTTGACTTAGAATATGAAGGAGAAGTTATTGTGGATAATAAAAATATTAAAGATTATAATCCAAATCTTTATAGGAGGCAAAAAGTAGGGACTATATTTCAACAATTCAATCTAATTAATACTCAATCTGTGTATGAAAATATTGTTTTACCAATTAAGTTTGGAAGACAAATGAATTCTAAAGAGATGAAAGAAAGAGCAGAATATTTATTAGATAGAGTGGGATTACTGGATAGAAAAAAGCATAGACCAACTGAGCTATCTGGAGGTCAGATGCAGAGAGTTGCAATCGCAAGAGCTTTAATGGTCAAACCAGAAATATTGTTAGCAGATGAACCAACAGGTAATTTGGATAGTAAGACAGGTAAAGAAATTATGCAATTACTTAATAATTTAAATGAAGAAGAAGATATGACAGTCTTCATAGTTACTCATGATCTTAATTTGGTTAAAGAAATTGATAAAAAAATATTCCTACAAGATGGTAAGATTATAGATAAATAGAATCCTTTTTATAACAAACTATTCAAATATTTTAAGATTTAAGGTATAATTATTATGTATAACAAATATTTAATTTCTTAAAATAATATAATGAAAAAAATTATAATAATATTGTCTGGATTTATTTTATTTATAGCTATATTATCTTATAGTAGTATAAAAAATATATTTAAACCTGAAGAGCAAGTATTCGCATCTATAGAAGAGAATACAGATAAAATAAACTTAAAAGAGGAAGAAATAGACAAGTCTAAAGGAATATATGTTCCTTTTCTTGCACAAAATCTTAGTAGTCCAGTTAAAGGTAGTAAAAATAAATTTGCTAATACTAATCAGTATTTTTTTAAACAAAAAAATGAACTACTTACTGAACTGAATTTAACTGCAGAATCATATTATGTTGTAGATATAAAAACAAATCAAGTATTAGCTGAAAAAAATATTAGTGAATCAAGGCAGTTAGCTAGTATCACAAAAATAATGACAGCAATGGTTGTTTTAGATGAATATAATATAGGTAAAGGAGATTATATAGAAATGACTGATACAGCTTTCGCAACTTACGGAGGAGATTCTCTTTTGGTTGGTGAAAAATTTAGAGTCGAAGATTTACTAAAAGCTACATTAATGGTTTCTAGTAATGATGCAGCAGCTTTATTGTCTGAACATTTTGGACCTGGTACAGATTTATTTATGACGAAAATGAATAAAAAAGCTAAAGAAATAGGTATGTCTAATACTAATTTTGCTAATCCACATGGATTAGATTCTGGAGAAGATCACTATAGTACATCTATTGATGTTATGAAAATGTTGATCTATTCTTTTGAAAAATATCCAGATATTTGGTCTATGTTACAGATAAAAGAAGAAACTATTATCTCAGCTATGGGAAATCCTGTCAGAATAGGTAATACTAACTCTTTTATAGATATGTCATGGTCATTAGGAGGTAAAACTGGTCTTACGAACAAAGCTAAAGAAACTTTTGCTACTATATTTGATATACAAGGAAGAAAAGTGGGTATAGTAGTTCTTGGTTCTCGTGTTGGTGGATCGAGATTTGTGGATACAAGGAAAATTAAAGAATGGGTAGAGATTAATTTCGAACAGAGAATATGATTATTACGGTAACAAATCAGAAAGGTGGAACAGGTAAGACTACAACTAGTATTAATCTAGCTGCTTATTTATCTTTGATGGGTAAAAAGATTTTATTAATAGATTTAGATCCACAAAGTAATGCTAGTAGTGGAATAGGATTTGATATTAATAATAAAAAAGGTTTATATGATTTGATGATAGAGGATAATATAGATATAAAAAAAGTACTTCATAAGACTAGATACAAAAACCTTGATATTGTCCCAGGTTCAAATGATACAGCAGCCATAGGAGTAGAAATTATAAATTATCAAGATAGAGAATTTATTTTATATAATAAAATCCAATCTATGATACCTTTGTATGATTATATAATTATAGATTCACCACCAAGTTTGGGTTTATTAACAATAAATGGATTAGTTGCAGGAGATAAGGTATTAATTCCAGTTCAATGTGAATATTATGCATTGGAAGGGTTGGGTCAATTATTGGAAACTGTAAAATTAATATCAAATAATCTTAAGCCAGATTTAGCTTTATTGGGAGCTGTATTAACAATGCATGATAAAAGAAATAAATTGTCGCATCAAGTTTCAAAAGAAGTTCAGAAATATTTTCCAGGGTATGTTTTTGAGACTTTAATCCCAAGAAATGTTAGTCTTTCTGAAGCTCCAAGTTTTGGAAAAGCAATTCATGAATATGCTTTTTTATCAAGAGGAGCATTTGCATATAGATCCTTAGCAAATGAATTTATAAATTTATTAGAAAATAAATCTTAAATCTATGTCTAGCATATTTACAAAAATTAGAAAAAAAGAAGTTGGAGGATATCTACTTGATGATAATGGAAGAGAATTTGCAATATTGGACATCAATCCAAGCCAAATATGGCATACTCTAGTAATACCATATATAGAGACTGATTATATTTTTGATTTATCAGAGATTGAATATTTAAGTTTATGGCAATATGTGAAAAAAATTTCAGATAATTTAAAAATTATATCAGGTGCAAAAAGAATTGCAGTTTTTGTTGAGGGAATACAGGTACCTCATGTTCATATACATCTTGTTCCAATTAACAAAGAGTTTGATTTTACCCATAGAATTGATAAAAGCACATTGAATTTTGATGAACTAGTTTCTCAATATAAATCTAAATTTGTAAAATAATGGCTAAGAGAAAAAGTAATAAGAAACCAGAATTGATAAGTTCAGATGTAAAACAATCTATTTTAGCTTTGTTTATAATTTTAGTAGGAATTATAATTATAATAGCTTTCAGTCAAGGAGGAGGAATTGTAGGTAAATTTACTTTGATGATCCTAAAAAACTTGTTTGGGGTAGGACAATATATTATTCCGGTATTCTTTATTGTATTTGGAGGTACTCTTTTATTTAGAAGTACAAATACTAAAATTCTGTATATTAGATTAATTTTTATAACTTTAATAACAATTTCTTTTATCGGATTAATTCATTTATTACAATTTTCAACTATTCAAGATGGTATGGAAGCTTCTCGATTAGGTTTAGGAGGTGGATTATTAGGTCAACTTATATATTATTTGATAGGCTCTTTGTTGGGTAGAGTGGGAGCTATTATAATGTTAATAATTTTAATTATAGTCTTTGTATTAATTATATTTAATACAGCTATACATTTAGATTTTATTTTAGATTTTATAAAAGATGTAATATTTAATAGAAATAATAAAGAAGTTATAGGAAATAATAATAATAAATCTCCTGTTACAAAAATGACTAAACAAGAGGTTGAAGCTTTAATGGAAAGTGAAAGTGTGTCTAATCTACCTAATAATTCATCTCTAAATCAAAGGATTTTTAAAAATAATGTTCCTTCCAATGATTCAAATAGTAAAGAAAATCCAGCTGAGATAAAAAATGATACTGAGATACGAGAAACAAAATTAAGTGCAACCAAAGATATGGAAATATTTAATTTACCAGAATTGGAATTGTTAGATATTTCTGAAGATAAAGAAAAACCAAAAAGTGGTGATTTAAAGAAAAATGCAGAGATTATTAAAAGTACATTAGCAACTTTTGGAATAGAAGTTGAAATGGGTAAAGTAGATGTTGGACCTAGTGTTACTAGATATATGTTAAGACCTTTTAATGGGGTGAAGTTATCTAGAATAACTTCTCTACAGAATGATTTAGCTCTAGCTTTAGCAGCACAATCAATTCGTATAGAAGCTCCAATTCCAGGAATGTCTTATGTTGGGATAGAAATTCCAAATGAAAAAAGATCAATAGTTAGAATTAGAGATATATTTAATTCTAAAGAATTTCAAGAGAGTAAATTCCAATTACCTTTAGTTTTAGGTAAAAATGTTATGAATAAAGTAGTTGTTTTTCCTTTAGAAAAAATGCCTCATCTTTTAATTGCAGGAGCTACAGGAGCAGGGAAATCTATGGGATTAAATGCAATGATACTTTCTATGTTGTATAGAAATCCACCTTCACAATTAAAATTACTTTTTGTTGATCCTAAGAGAGTTGAGTTATCTACTTATAATGGAATACCTCATTTATTAACTCCAGCAATAGTTAGTCCAGAGAAAGCAATGAACTCATTAAATTGGTGTGTATCAGAGATGGAAAGAAGATATGAAGTTTTATCTAAAGCTGGATCAAGAAATATATTTACTTATAATGAATTAGTTGTAAAACAAAAAAATAATTTAGGTGATGTGGGAGTGGATGAAGATATTCTTGAATATATGCCTTTTATCGTAGTTGTAATTGATGAATTAGCAGATCTTATGACAACACATAAAAAAGAAGTAGAAGGAGCTATAGTGAGAATTGCTCAAATGGCAAGAGCAGTTGGGATTCATCTAATATTGGCAACTCAAAGACCATCAACAGATGTTATTACTGGACTGATTAAAGCTAATCTTCCATCTAGAATAAGTTTTCAAGTAGCATCTCAGATAGATTCTAGAACAATCCTAGATGCAATGGGAGCTGAAAAACTATTAGGAATGGGAGATATGCTTTTTGTGGGTGGTGATTTAGCTAAATCGCAAAGAATTCAAGGGCCATTCGTGCCAGAACATGAGGTGAAAGCAGTTGTTGAATATCTGAAAAATCAATCTATGGAGGAATATGATAATTCAATTACAGAGGCAAATGTTCCAAAAACTTTTTATCAAAAAGGAGGAGATCAAGCTTTAGAAGGAGCAGACAATTTATTTGAAGAAGCTAAAGATTTAGTTTTGCAAACAAAAAAAGGATCAGCCTCTCTTTTACAAAGAAGATTAAAAATAGGATATGCAAGAGCAGCGAGAATACTAGATGAATTAGAAGAAGCTGGAATAATTGGTCCAGCAGATGGTTCTAAACCAAGAGAAGTGTATGGAGATAATTACGATAACAACTCAGATGACCAAATCTAATCCAAAACTATCTTACATTATTCAAAGATATAGGTATAAAAAAGGATATACTATAGAAAATCTAGCATCAATAGTTTCTGTAGATCCAAATTATATTAAATCTATAGAACTTGATAACTATAATAAAATAATTCCAAATAAAGAGATAAAATCAATTCTGAAGAAATTATGTTATGCTCTAAATTTAAAATATTATAAGATATTGAATTTATATGAAAAAGAAAAATTTGATCATATAAACATTTATTATAAGAAAGACCACATTAAAAATTTAATTAACAATACTTCTATAAATAACCAAACAATAAGAGGTATGGTATTGTTTTTGGGAGCATTTTTAATTGTGAGTTATATAAGTTATCAAATTTATTTTTTTGTAAAGATTCCTAAAGTTAGTCTATCTAATTTAAATGAAATAGAATATGTAGAAAATGAAGAATATTATTTGAAAGGATCAACAGATCCAAATTCACAGTTGACTTTAAATGGTCAAAGAGTTAAAATTAATACAGATGGTGATTTTGATTTTAAACTAAATTTAAATAAAGGTGTGAATGTATTTAAATTTGTAGTTAGTAAAAATAATCGGTCTAAAGTCACTATATTAAAAAGGGTTTATTTAAAATAATTTTATGATTACTATAACAGATATTTATGGATATGAAGTATTAGATTCTAGAGGGAATCCTACTACAGCAGCTAAAGTAACATTGTCAGATGGAACTGTGTCAAGAGCCTATGTTCCTTCTGGAGCATCCACGGGTATTCATGAGGCTTTGGAATTAAGAGATAAAGATAAAAATAGATTTCATGGTAAAGGAGTATTAAAAGCAGTAGAAAATATTAATACAAAAATCAAATCTTCTCTAGTTGGAGTAGATCCTTTCAATCAAAAAAACATAGATCAAATTATGTTAGATTTAGATGGGACCTCTAATAAAGAAGTTTTGGGATCAAATGCAATTTTAGCAGTTTCATTAGCAGTGGCAAGAGCAGGTGCTATTTCAAAAGGAGTTCCTTTATATACTTATTTATATGATTTATATCAAGAATATGAAGAGACAACATTAATTATTCCTGAACCAGGATTTAATGTACTAAATGGTGGAGCCCATGCTGACTCAGGTTTAGATATTCAAGAATTTATGTTGATGCCTCAGTTAGGAAGTATTAAAGAAAATGTGAGAGCAGGTTCAGAAATCTATCATGCTTTGAAAGATTTATTATCAAAAGAAGGGTATACTGTTTCAGTTGGAGATGAAGGAGGATTTGCTCCACAATTACCAAATAATAAAGAGGCTTTAGTTTTGTTGAAAAAAGCAATTGAAAACTCAGGATATTTGCTAGGTAAAAATATTTTGTTGGCATTAGATGTTGCTGCAACTGAATTTTATAATAAAGAAAAAGATGTTTATACTTTAGGTGGGAGTGAAAAGAAGCCACAAGATTTGATTGATATGTATTTAGAATGGATCAAAGAATATTCGATTATTTCTATTGAAGATCCTTTTTCAGAAGATGACTTTACTTCTTGGAACAAATTTATGACAACATTACCAGAAGGAGTAAGAGCAGTAGGAGATGACCTCTTAGTTACAAATGTAGAAAGAATAAATCTTTCCATAGAAAAAAATCTTTGTAATGCTGTTTTGATAAAACCAAATCAAATTGGTTCCCTAACAGAAACAATGCAGGCAATAGCATTAAGTCATAAAAATGGTATGTCAACAATGATATCTCATAGAAGTGGAGATACAAGTGATGATTTTATTGCGGATCTAGGAGTTGCAACCAGATGTGAATATATCAAATCAGGAGCATTATCAAGGTCAGAAAGAACAGCAAAATATAATAGACTAATCGAAATAGAACAAGATTTAAGTTTATAAAAATTTTTAACCAATTAAATAATATGGAAAATGAAACAAAAAGAAAAACCTATAATATATTGTTAGTAGAAGATGATATTAATACTAATAATATGTATGCTGAAAGAATAGGAAGAGAATTTGAGTTTAATGTAATTAAAACTTATGATGGACTCGAAGGGTTAAGGAAATTAAATTATCTTTCAAATGAAAATATTTCTGTAGACCTTATATTTACAGGAATAGAAATGCCAAATATGGGAGGATTTGAATTAATTGAATCTATCCAAAAAAATCCTAAATTCTCTTCTATTCCCACTATGATATCTAGTCATTTAGGTAGAACATCAGATTTTGATAGAGCAAAAAGATTGGGAGTTCAGCATTTTATAGTTAGAGGAGAAACTACTCCAAATCAAGTAGTCAGAATTATTAAAGAAGTTCTATTAGAATCCCATAATTCAAGTTATAATCTAAAAATTAACCCTAATTCAGAAGATTATAGAAAATTTGTAAAAGATCTTTTTGGTCTAGAGTGCTCTAATTGTAATAGAGATGATCAAATGCCAGTCAAGATATCTTTAGTTAAATCAGGAAAAACAAATTTATTTTCTATCGAACAAGATTGTAATCATTGTAAGAAAAAAATATGAAGAAAATAATCAAAGAATGGATCCTAAAAGAACCTATTTCAAGTGTTGAATTCTCAAAATACCCAGAGTTACCTGAAATTATAGTAAAGTTATTATATGATAGAGAAATATCAAAAAAAGATTCTATAGATAATTTTTTGAATCCAGATTATGCAGATTTATTGGATCCTTTTTTGATTAAAGATATGAGAAAAGCCATAGATAGAATATTTATGGCAGCATCTAAAAAACAAAAAATATTAATTTTTGGAGATTATGATGCAGATGGTATTAGTGGAGCCATGATATTATATCAATCTGTAGCTAAAGTATATCAGATAATGAATAGCTCTTCTACAATGACTTTCTCTAATGATATGAGTTCTGTCTCCCGTGAAAATTTGGATATATATATTCCAGATAGAGCAAAAGAAGGATATGGACTTAATGATGAGACTTTGAACTCGGTATTACAAAAAAGCCCAAATTTAATTATTACAGTAGATTGTGGAGTCACAAGTGAAAGTCAGATCAAAATTTTACAAGAACAGAATATAGATGTTATAGTAGTTGACCATCATTCAGTCCCAGAAGTAATGCCACCAGCACATTCTATTATTGTTCCTAAAAGAGTTCAAGATCCCTATCCATTCAAAGATTTATGTGGAGCAGGATTGGCTTTCAAGGTAGGCTCAGCTTTAATAAAAGAATTACAGTTTCAAGGTTTTGGACATTTAATTCCAGAAGGATTTGAAAAATGGTTATTAGATTTTGCGGCTATTGGTACAATTGCAGATATGGTACCTTTGAAAGGGGAAAATAGAATAATTGTAAAATATGGTTTATATGTTTTAGCTAAGACTAAAAATTTAGGTTTAAAAAAATTACTAGAAGTAAGTAAGATAAAAGCAGAAACTCTAGAATTATTTTCAGATGGAAAAAAAGATTCAGTCATAAGTGTTTATTCAGTAGGATTCCAAATAGCTCCAAGAATAAATTCAGCAGGCCGAATAGCTCATGCTAATATGGCGGTTGAGCTATTTAGATCAACTAGTGAGACAGAAGCAAAACAACTGGCTATGGATCTCAACTTATTAAATGAAGATAGAAAGACATTGACCGAAGAAGTAATGAAACAAGTAGAACAAAGACTACAAAATTATGGAGAATTGTTTGATAGAATGAATTTAATTTTTGAAGGAGATGAGAATTGGCCATCAGGTATTTTGGGAATAGTAGCTGGGAGATTAATGGAAAAATATTATAAACCAGTCATATTATTTCAGAAAAAAAATCATCTTAATGTAGCCTCTGCTAGAAGTATAAAAGGATTTGATTTGGCTAAGACAATACACTCTATAAAACCCTATTTAGAAGCTGGAGGAGGTCATGCACAGGCGGCAGGAATGTCATTCCAACCAAATAATACTCAACAAATCAAAGATATATTTAAAGAAGAGATAGAAAAATCTTTAAATATAGATCAAATGAATCCAAAACTATTTATAGATGCAGAAATAAGTTCAAATGATATATCTTGGAAAACATATGATTCATTAGTTAAGTTATCTCCATATGGAATTGCTAATCCAGAGCCAATCTTTATAGTGAAAAAAATGATGATAAAAAATTTTGAGTTGATAGGGCAAGATAAAAATCATATCAAAGTTTTCTTCCAACCAGAAGTAACAGCCGGATTAGTAACAACATACCAAGCGATAGGCTTTAATTTATCACATTTGATGGAAGAAATTTATGAAAAAGATATTGTTGATATAGTTTTTAAATTGGATGTTAATGAATGGAATGATAAAAGGGATTTACAGTTAAATTTATTAGATATGAGAAAGTCAGATAGAAGATAGAAATAAATTTGAAATAATCAAATCGGATGATGATTTTTTGGAAAGGAGTTATATTTTTTTGTTAAAATGTTTTTTTATTTAATAACAATAGTTTTTGGTTAAAAGTACTAAAATCTTTTTTAAAATAAAGGTTTTTCAGTAAGTTCTCACAGATATTTTAAGTTTTATTGAGATTTATCCGTATGACATATTATATAATGTATGTTTTTTTCTTAATAAAGTTATTAATTCCAGCCAAGAAAATAAACAATCCCAGCAATAATTATTCCACTAATTATTGTAGTAACTAAAGGGTGATTTGTTATAATCTTTATCAAATTAAACCATTTTCCTTTACTAGGTTGTGATTTGGTAGTTAGTTTTTTATCTATTGATTTTAAAGATTCTATGATTTTTTTTCTGGTTTCTCCATTTGGGTCAAAGATTATTTTATTATATTTTTTATCTAAAACTTCAATTACCTTATCATCAGTAATTTCGAAAATTTTTTTTAAACCTAATAATTCGGTGTATGCCCCTTCTATCCAATCTTTACATGAACCATCTGTATCTCCTCCTATTACATATATAGTGGTCGAAGAATATTCAAAGCTTATGTTTATCCCGATTTGTTTATATTTATATCTATCTAATTCGAATAATGACTCACCCTCTCTTACACTAATTTTAACATTTGAAATAATGTCATTGTTAGATAAAATCAAGGAAACTTCTTTTGAGTATTCATCAAATGATTCACAAATTCTTGTATGACCTTCTTGTGACTCCAAAAGGATTTCTACATTTGATTCTGGAAATCTTCGCACAAAAAATTCATAAAGTTTTTGTATGTCTAGGGAAGACACAATCCAATGATTAATTTCTATGTTTGGTTTACTATACTCGTTTCTCATATATTTAATTGTGTATATATTATATAATTTTTAAATGTAAAATGCAAGTTTGTAATAATCTACCTGCCTGAGCAGACTGGTGCATAAGCATATAATTGCTAAGTTTTTAAAAATAAAAAAGCTCGATGATATAATTTATTATCGAGCTAAATTAGAAAAATAATACTTAAATCTTTCATTCTACCCCTGAAAATCAATTGCTCTTATAGTGAAAATCAAAATAAAAAGAATCAATATTAAGATAATATTTTGGATACAGAGAATAATTATTTTTCTTCTTCGAATGGAATTGCGATTATGATATGTCTTTTGTGAGCTGTCCATATGGGTGTGCATGTAT
>Ga0100391_1002302_pt1 | contig 20319 bp, 20 predicted proteins | sample CryGeymeta201515_FD_81541 | JGI IMG/M metagenome (GOLD analysis project Ga0100391, IMG submission 81541) | Groundwater microbial communities from Crystal Geyser aquifers in Utah, USA - Crystal Geyser metaG 2015-15 | ecosystem: Environmental > Aquatic > Deep subsurface > Groundwater | place: USA... | reverse complement strand
TCGATCCACGACGAATATCACGAGCATGCCGACGACGGTCAGGTCGACACGATGCGGACCGGTATGGGCGCACGCGACCAGCCGCTGCAGGTGTTGATCACCACGGCCGGCGACAATCTTGCCGGGCCCTGTTACGCGGCGGTCCAGGAGGAGAGGGACAAGCTCGCCGGCATTGGCCACAATGGTGGCCCGCCGCTCGAGGATGAGACATTCTTCGTCGAGTACACGATCGACGAAGGGGACGACTGGAAGAGCGAAGCGGCGCTTCGCAAGGCCAATCCCAATTACGACGTGTCGGTCTCGGCCGACTTCCTGCTTGCGCGGCAGCGCGACGCGATCGCGACGCCGCGCAAGGCGGGGATTTTCAAGACGAAGCACCTCAACCTGTGGGTGGCGGCGAAGGCAGCCTTCTTCGACATTGAGGCGTGGCGCCGGTGCTCGAGCGAGGATATTCCGGTCCAAGGCCGCGAAGCGATCATGATCGAGCGATTGCTCGGCCGACGTTGCATTGCGAGTCTGGACCTTGCGTCGAAGGTAGATATTGCTGCGCTGGAGTTGCTGTTTCCACCGATCGGCAAGAAGGCGACGATAGACGATCCCTATATCCGGATCGGGTTCTATTTCCTTCCATCGGAGACGGTGCTGAAGGTGGCGGCTTACCAAGGCTGGGATGCGCAAGCGTTGCTCGAGGTAACCGACGGCGAGATCATCGATTACGATGAGATCGTCGAGGTGCTGCGAACGGTTCGCGGACTCTTCCAGCTCGAGCAGGTGGCGTACGATCCCCATCAGGCGACCTACCTGGTCACGACGATGCAAAAGGAAGGCTTTCCGGTCGTCGAGTACCGGCCGATCGTGCTCAACTTCAGCGAGCCGATGAAGGAGCTCGACGCGCTTACCCGCGCCGGGACCATAGAACACGGCGGCTGCCCGGTGATGGAATGGCAGATCAACAACGTGGTCGCGCAGCCTGACGCGAAGGACAACGTCTACCCGCGCAAGCCGCGCGACGAGGCCAAGATCGACAATCCGGTGGCGCTGATCGCGGCGCTGGGCGTCGCCATGAAGGAGGAAGAAGAGATGGTCGCGACTTCCCCCTGGGACGATCCCGAATATTCGCTCAGCGGCGCCGATGAAGGGCTCGCCGGCTGATGGGTCTTATGGACCGCGCGCTCGGCGCGCTCGGAATTGTGCCCCCGATGGCGGAACAGCGCTCGCTCGAGGATCCAAGCTTTCGCCTCAGCGACAACCCCGAAGCGCTGCTGCAGATCCTCGGCGCGCTCGACAAGAATAATTCGCTGCCGCAGGTTTCGATCGAGGCGGCGCTGCAGGTCCCGGCGGTCATGTGCATCGTCGCATTCCTGTCGCGCACGCTGGCGGCGCTGCCGCTCCACACCTTCAAAGCGGGCGACAACGGCGAGCGGGTCAAGGATCCGGCCGCGCAGCTGCTCTCTTTCGCGCCGAACGAAGAAGAGACCAGCTTCGCGTGGCGGCAATATCATTGGCAGCAGGTCTTTACCGGCGGGCGCGGGTGCAGTTGGATCGAGCGTGACGGCCGCGGCAAGCCGGTTGCGATCTGGCCAATGGATCCGGGACTGACGACGGTCATCCGACGCAACGGCCGCAAGATCTACAAATTCGATGGACGCGATTATGCCGCGACGGACGTGATCGACACGCCGTTCATGCCGAAGCGCGACCGCCTCGGCAGCTACAGCCCGATCGTAAAATGCAACAAGGCGATCAGCCTGGCCATAGCGATGGGCGATTTCGCTGGCGGGTTTTTCGCCAGCGGCGGCGTTCCCCCGCTTGCTCTCGAGGGGCCGCTGCCGAGCGGTCCCGACGCGTTTAGGCGCGCGCAGAGCGATATCCAGCGGGCGATCGACCTGGCAAAGAAGTCGGGGGCGCCGTTCTTCGGCATGCCGGTCGGCCACACGCTAAAGCCGATCGGCGTCGAACCCGGCAAGGGGCAGATGGTCGAAGCTCGCCTGTTCCAGATTCAGGAGATGGGCCGGATCTGGCAGATGCCGCCGGTTTTCGTCGGTGACCTGTCGAAAGGCACCTTCAGCAACACCGAGCAGCAGGACCTGCAGCTGGTGAAGCACAATGTCGGCCAGTGGGCCAAGGCGTTCGAGGACGAAGTTACGCTGAAACTATACGGCTGGCGTGGCCCCTCGCGCCGGGTGAAGCACAATCTCGACGGGCTGCAGCGCGGCGCGTTCAAGGACCGCATCGAAGCGCTGGCGCGTGCAATCCTGACCGGGCAGCTGATGCCCGACGAGGCCCGCGCGCTGGAAAACCGGCCACCCGATCCGAACGGACACGGCAACAAGCTCTACGTCCAGCAGGCGACGGTCCCGCTCGGCACCGTCGCGGGCCCGGGACACAATGGCGGACCGCCGATCGCCGACGATACGAACAAGGAGGGCACCGATGGAGCCGAACAAACCGACGACTGATCAACGAGAGCGGCGGCAGGTCGACGCCAGCCTGGAAATACGCGCGGTCGGCGAAGACGAAGGCGGCCAGGTGGCGAAGGGCTATGCGTGCCTGTTCGACAACGAGACCGATATCGGCGGCTACTGGCGCGAGAAGTTCGCTCCCGGCGCGTTCGCCAAGTCGCTGGGCGAGCGTGACGTCGTCGCGTTGCATAGCCATGACGGCGGGCGCCCGGTCGGGCGCAAGAGCCGCGGCACGTTGCGCATCGCGGAAGACCAGCGCGGCCTAGCGTTCGAAAACGACTTGCCCGACACGCAGGACGGTCGCGACCTCAGCGTCCAGATCGACCGCGGCGACATCGAAGCGATGTCGTTCGCGTTCCGCGCGGTTAAGGAGGAGTGGGACGAGACCGGAGACACGCCGCTGCGGACCGTGCTGGAAGCCGAGCTCTACGAGATCACCTACACGGCGTTTCCCGCCTATCCCGACACGAGCGTGGGGAAGCGGTCGCTCGAGCACTCCCGCCAGGAGCGCCGGGAGCACAATAAAGCCGGTGCATGCACCCGGATCTCCGCGCGCCGCGCCCGCCAGGCGCACGCGGAACGGGGCATTCGCCCCGAATAATCACCGGGCCCAGCCCGAGGAGGCGAGCGCAGCACGCTTCGCCCTTGTCCGCCCGCCGATTCCCGGCGGGTTTTTCATGTCCAGGAGACAATCATGACCCTCAAGGAAATGCAGGAGAAGCGCGAAAAGCTCGTCTCCGACGCGCGCGCCGCTCTCGACGCGATCACCACGAATACTGACGACGCCCGCGCCGCGGAACTCGACCAGCGCCACGACACGATCATGGGTGAATTCGACACGCTCGAGAAGCAGATCGCCCGTGAAGAGCGCCTCGCTGCCGCCGAGAGCGCGGCTGAAGCGCGTCGTGCCGCTCTCCGGCCGAAGGGCCGCGACGGCGAAGCGCTGGGCATCGATGGTGAAGACGAAGGCGATGCCTCCGACAACGAACAGCGCCAGGCCGACTATCGCGACGCTTTCTACGCCGCGCTGCGTGCCGGCGGTGAGCTCGGCGCTCTCGAGCCCGAACAGCGCGCGCTGCTGCGCCAGGGCTATGTCGAAAACCGGACGCAGACCGCCGGCGCCGACGCTGCGGGCGGCTATACCGTGCCGACCGAACTCGCCAAAAAGATCGTCGAGACGATGAAGGACTGGGGTCCGATGTACGATCCCGGCGTCACCGACGAGATGATCACGAGCTCGGGCAACCCGTTCGATATCCCGACCAACGACGACACCGGCAATTCCGCGGCGGCGCTGGCCGAAGCTGCTGACGTACTCGATGACGACAGCGGCGACCTGGTATTCGGCGAAAAGAGCCTGTCCGCCTATGTCTACGCGACGCCGTGGCTCAAGCTGAGCTTCGAGTTGCTGCAGGACTCGGCGTTCAACCTCGAGGCATTCGTCGGCAGCAAGCTGGGCCAGCGCCTCGGCCGGATCGCCAACGCCAAGCTGACGGTCGGAACCGGCGTGGGGCAGCCCAACGGCATTGTCACCGCGTCCTCGCTCGGCAAGACCGCCGCGGCGATCGCGGCGATCGCGGCCGATGAGATCATCGACCTGCAGCATTCGGTCAATGCGGCCTATCGCCGCAGCCCGAAATGCGGGTTCATGTTCGCCGACACCACGCTCGCGGCGATCCGCAAGCTGAAGGACGGTCAGGGCAATTACCTGTGGCAGATGGGCGACGTCCGCGTCGGCGCGCCCGATCTGATCCTGGGCAAGAAGTACCACGTCAACGACGATGTCCCGCCGATCGCGACGGGCAACCGTGCGGTGATCTTCGGCGATCTGGGCGCCTACATGGTGCGCAAGGTCGGCAATCCGCTGATCGGTACGGTGCGCGAGCGCTTCTGGCCCAAGGTCGGCATGGCCGGCCTGATCCGTTTTGACGGCCAGCTGACCGACAGCGCCGCGGTGAAGCACCTCAAGCTGGCCTGATAGGTCAAACGTGAAAGCGGGCGGGGCATTGCCTCGCCCGCCTTTTCTCCGAGCGCCGCGACCCGGCGTTCGGAGAAGAGCAATCGAAGAAGGAAATCATCATGCGCGTCACAATGTTGGCAAGTCTTTGCGGTCCAGATTATGCACTTGCCGCGGGCGACGAACACGATTTCGACGAAGGCGAGGCGCAGCGATTGATCGCCGCCGGCTTCGCTGAGCAATCCGTTCCTGTTGCAAAGGCGCCCTCGACAGGTGCCAAGCCCGCCAAGAAGTCGGCCGCGAAGTAAGGCGAGCGGATATGTGGGCCTCGCCGATCACCGTCGCTGCGCCGGCGGTGGAGCCGGTCGATCTTGCTTCGGCGAAGGAGTTTCTGCGCATCGATGTCGGTGACACGTCGTTCGACGTTGAGTTGGCGGCGACGATCGCCGGCATACGGAGCGAGATCGAGCGGATATCGTCGACGCGGCTGATTACGCAGACGCTCGAGCTGTCGGCCGACAGTTTCGCGGATCTCGCCCGCCTGCCGATCGGACCGGCACAGTCGATCGACTCGATCGAGTACCAGGACGCCGCAGGCGCGCTGCAGGCGATCGCGCCGGCGGATGTCGAGCTGACCGGCGCGTGCCTCGAACAGGGCATTCGCCCGATCGCGGGCAAGACCTGGCCGAGCGGCGCGGTTCGTGCGAGCAGCATCCGCGTCACGATAAAGGTCGGTTATGGCGACGATCGCGAGGCGGTGCCGGAAGACCTCACGATCACGCTCCTGCGCGGCATTCGCGCCACGTTCGACGATTATGCGATCGATCTGGCGCCGATGCTGACCAATCATCGGATATGGCTATGAAGCGGCCGCGGACGCGCGATCGAAACCGGCAGCTCCGGATCGAGCGACCGATCGCAGACCCTTCATTCACCGGCGCGGGATCGGGCAGCTGGGAAAAGGTCGACGACGTTCGCGCCAGCGTCCTGGACGTGCTGCCGAGCCGTTCCGAACGGCTTGCGGACGGAATCAATTTGGCGACGCGGCCTGCACGGGTGCGGATGCTATTTCGCGAGGACGTGAAGCCCGACATGAGGTTCGTCATGGGCGCGACGATCGTCGACGACGTCGTCGTCGACTACAGCGCCGCGCGGATCATGCAGATCGTATCGGGCCCGGCCGAACTCGGACGCCGCGAAGGGATCGAGTTCATGGTCGAAGATTACAGCGCTGCCGGAAACGCAGCCTGATGCCGACGGTGAGTGGACGGGCAGAGGTCCGGCAATTCATCCAGCGCACCCCGGCCGAGCTTGAGGAGAAGGTCCTTCGCGGCGCGGCGCGCGCTGCAGCGAACGTCGTGGCCAACGAAGCGAAGGAACGAACGCAATCGAAGGAGGTTCGCGGTGCGATCAAGGTTTCCACGCGCAAGCCCGAGGGCGGGCGCATCATCGCCAAGGTGCAGGTTCGCGGACCGGGCGCGTATCTTGCCCCCTGGGAAGAATATGGGACGTCGCCGCATCTGATCAGCGTCGACGAGAGCCAGCGCAATGGCATGAGCATAGGGCGGATCAATAAGCTCGCCAAACAACCGGACAGCAATCATTCGCTTGTGATCGGCGGCAAATTCGTTGGCGCTACGGTGCTGCATCCCGGCGCGCGGGCGCATCCGTTCCTGCGACCAGCGCTTGATATCAAGGAGACCGAGGCAATCGGAGCGGCGCAGGCGTACATCGCGGCGCGGGTGACGCGATCGGGAATTCTCGGCGGACCGGAAGCGGACGCGGCATGACGACCGGGGTCGACATCATCGGTACGCTGCTGGGTGCCGATGGGGAGGTCCTCGCGCTGGTGCCAGCCGAACGGATCAAGGCCGGGAGGTTGCCCGATGGTGTCGTGCTGCCGGCACTGCTGGTGAAGGCGACGAGCACGACGGAGCGCCAGACGCTGAAGCGCGCCGCGAAGACGCGCACGATCGATCGCGTGTCGGTGACGGTTCGCGCAGGAAATTATCAGGATCAGCGGCGCGCGATCGCGCTGGTGACGAAATGCTGCGCGGGCCTGACGGGCAATATCGGCGGCGGATTGCGCGTCTCGATCCTCACCGCAGGGACCGGCCCCGAGCTGGACGGTCCGGCCAACAGTTACGAGCGAACCCAAGATTTTCGCGTCAGTTACGACGCGGTCTGAACCCGACCAGGAGGCAAACATGAGCGACCCCAAAAAGCGCGCCGAGATCATCAGTTCATTTACCGATCGCGGCACCGGCAAGAGCTACACTGCAGGCACCAAGCCGCTGATCGAATCGGGCGCGTTCGGCAATTATCTGGCCGCAGGACTCGTCCGCGCGGCCGCGATCGCCGAGGCCAAGTCAAAGCCTGCGAGCAAGCGCAAGGCCACGCGCAAGCCCGTGCGCGGTGTGTCCGCGCCAGCCGCTGCGCCGGCAGCATCCGTTTCCGCTGAAGCCACCGATTTGAGCGCCGCGCGCGCCGATCGCGGCAGCGACTGACATTCCGCCCGAAGGATCGGGCTGAATACCCGCCGGCCAAGCCGGCTCGCCACCAAGGAGAACTATCATGGAAACCACTACCGCGGCGGGCTCGACGCTTGCCATTTCCGCCGCTTCGCCGGTCACCGAAGACGCCGCTGGCTACGCCGCACTGGCATTCACCGAGATCGGCCAGATCGAAAAGATCGGCGCGCTCGGTGCCGTGTTCAACAAGGTCGAGTTCCAGCCGCTCAAGGGGCCCAAGCAAAAGCACAAGGGTTCGGTCGATTACGGTTCGTTGGCACCTTCGCTGGCGTACGATTCCGCCGATGCTGGCCAGACGCTTTTGCGCACCGCGGCCGATGACGCGACGTCGACGCTCTATGCGTTCGAAGTCACCTATCCGACCGGTGCCAAGCGCTATTTCCAGGGCCGTGTGTTCGGCTTCCCGGAAAATGTCGACGGTGCCGACACCGTCCTGATGGCGGCTCCGACGATCGAGATCTGCACCGAGATCGTCAAGGTTCCCGCAGCCTAACCCCGTTCCGGCATCAGCCGGTTCAATCCCTATTCCGGCAACAGCCGGATCACTGGCATCGGTCCTCGCCCGTCGCGGTCGAGCGAGGGCCGGTGTATCCTTACCGCGAAAGGTAGATTACCATGTTCGATATCACCACCGAAGCCGTCGCCGACACGGCCACCATCCACGTCAAGAATGCGCAGGGCGAGCTGCTCTATGCCGATGCCGATCGCACCAAGCCGGTGCAGATCGTCGTCTTCGGCCCCGGCAGCAAGGCCTATGGCCTGGTCGAAGCGCGCCAGTCGACGCGTGCGGTCAAGCGCATGCAGGATAACGACGGCAAGATCACGGTCGCGCCGCTCGAAGAGCGTATTCGCGAAACGGCCGAGGATCTCGCCGCGCTCACCGTCCGGTTCGAAAACTTCAGCTACCCGCCCGCAGGCAAGACCGAGGGTGCCGAGCTGTTCGCCGCTGTCTATGCCGACCAGAAGATCGGTTTCATCGCAAAGCAGGTGTCGAAGTACCTGGCTGACTGGGGAAACTTCAAAGCCGGATCGGCCGTCACCTAACTCTGTTCGTGCGGCAGATGGCGTGGCTTCATGCTGCTCCGAAGCCGCCCGAAGGCACGAGGCGGGCGAAGGCGGCGGCTCCGGCCAAAGCGCTCACCCGTCTCGAGCGGATGAAAAAGGACGGCATCGCTCCCAAGATGCCGTCCAATCCGGCCCCGCATATCGTCGCGCGGCTGATCGAGATCGGCATCACCGAAACGACGGGCATGGGTCCGGCCCCGCTGTCGTGGCGCGAGATCGATGCGTGGCAGCGCAATACGGGCGTCCCGTTGCCGCCTTGGGAGGCGAGGCTGCTGCGCCAGCTGTCGCTGTCATACATTGCTGAGAGCCGGAGGGCCGAAGACGAAACCTGCCCGCCTCCCTGGCGCGCCGAAGTGACGCAGCGCGAGCTGGACGTCGCGGAGGAGAAGCTGCGGTTGGTGCTCGGGTGAATAACCGTATATTTGTCTCGACTCGGCATGAGGGGGACACTGTATGCGCGCGACATTTTTGGTCTTTGGTCTTCTGGCTACGTCGGCCATGGGGCAGGTCACTCCCGATAATTGGGAGCAGTTTGAAGACTGGACTGTCCTCCAAGGCCCGGACCGATGCGCGTTCGCCAAAGTCGTAGAAAGTGGGGAAAAACCGACCTACCTTACCGTAATTAGGTATGCCATCGGAAGAACGTTCATCTCGTTGAAAAACGAGGGATGGAGCGTAGCACAGGGCCAAAGACGAACCTTATATTTCTATTTCGACACGGGACAATTCTATGCCCTGCAAGGTTTGGGAATGGACGATCACGCTATTGCAGTCGAGGCACTTCCGGAAATGCTGGGGCCGATGGCGACGGCCAAGTACGTTAATGTTTATCTGAAAATTGATGACGATAAAGAGGTCCCTCTGGATCAGATCGGCCTTAGTGGAAGCGCCGAAGCCATCGCCAGCAGCGGGCGCTGCCTAAAGGATCTGGCGGCCAATCAAGCTGAGGCTGAAAAGGCTGCGAAACGCAAAGAATGGATCAAACCTGACCCGTTTTCGGCGCAATGAACGTGTTTCAACTCGGCTATCCGGAATACGGTCCGGGGTGACCAGCTGATTGAACAAGCAAAAGCAATGTAGCCCCGCTTCGGCGGGGCTTTTCTATGGAGGACCGTGCATGGATGACGGCACTCCCACCCTCGAGGTCGGCTTCGCGATGGAAACGGGCGGGGCGTTCGCGGAGCTCATGCGGTTCGCCGACTTCTTCGACGACAAGACGATGCAGATCGTCCGCCAGGTCGCAGCGGTGGAAAAGGCTACGGGCGGTATGATGCAGGTCGGTGCAGCTACTGCACGCATCAGCAGCTTCAGCGCCGCTTCGACCCGCGAGCTGGCCAACGTTCGGCGCGAGAAGGTCCGGACCGAGAAGGTAGGCGAACGCCTGATCGCCCAGCTCGAGCGCGAAGCGTTCGCGATGGGCAAGTCGCGCGACCAGATGCGCGACGCGAAGGTGGCTGCAACCGCCCTGGCGGCTGCGCAGCAGGGAAATACCGATCTGGCAGCGCGGCTTCATGCAGCGACCCGGCAGCGGACGTTCGCGGCAGAGGCGGCGGCGGAAGCCGAACAGCGCGCCGCGGCGCAGGCGGTCGCGGCGCGCCAGTCGGAGGCAGCAGCGATCGCGCGTGCCGCGCGGGAGCATGACCAGCTGGCAGCAGCAGTTCGCGAATCGCATGCAGCGCAGATCGCCGACGCAAGCGCGGCCGATCGGCTGCGGATGGCGACGGACCCGCTCTATGCGGCAACCAGCCGCCTCAACGCCGAGATCGCGGAGAGCACGCGGCTTTATTACGCCGGTGCCACGGCTCCGGCCGAATATGCCCGCCAGCAGGAAGTCCTCACCGGTCGGCTGCGCGATGTCGAACAGCAGCATGCAGTGGTAAACCGGGGAATCGGAGCGGCTGGCACTACCGGGAAGCTTACCGGGTATCACATGCAGAACCTGGCCTTCCAGTTCCAGGACGTCGGGATCCAGATGGCGGCCGCGGCGAACAGCTCTCAGCCGTTCAAGATGGCGATGATGGCGGTGCTGCAGCAGGGCGCGCAGATCCAGATGATCATGAGCCAGTCGGGCGTCGGGATCCGCGCCGTCGGGGCGGCGTTCGTCGACATGTCCAAGAAGATCCTGATCACTGCGGCGACGAACCCCTATCTGCTCGCCATCGGAGCGACGATCGGGCTGTTCGCGGGCGCGGTGAAGGCGCTGCAGAATGCAGCGAACAGCGGCACCGACATGAAGGAATATGCGAAGAGCCTGGGCCTGACGACGAAGGAAATTCGCAACCTAGACAACGTGACGGTGACGTTCGGCGATACTGCCAAGGCAGTGTTCCAGGTCACGGGGCGGACGATCTGGGAAGAGATCGGCCCGGCGGTCACGAGCAGCTGGGACGTCATGAAGGAATGGACCGCGTGGATCTTCAGCGGCGTGAAGTCGGCAGCGAATTTCCTAATCGGGGCGTTCGTTGGAGGATATCACGCCATTGTCGCCACTTGGCGGATGTTTCCCGCGGCCATGGGCGACCTTTTCACCCAAGCCGTGAACAAAGCGATCACGGGGATTAACTGGCTGATCCGGAAAAGCGTCTCCGGGATCAACTGGATGGTCGACCAGGCGAACAAAATTCTGCCGGCATTCGCCCAACTCGACCACATCGCGGGCGGAGCTATTGCTGGCGTGACGAGCCAATGGGATGGGGCGGCGTCACAGGTGGCCGATGTGTGGCGTGACAAAGTCGGCGGGGCCATGAAAACCGATTACATCGGTGAATTTGCTGCTTCGGCTGGCGGTGCCATAATTGATCAAGCCGCTAAGAACGCTCGGGACCGTCTCAGGAAACAGGCCGAGGAAAAGGGCTATCTCGACCCGGAGAAGGGCAAGACGCCGAAAACCGATAAGCTCGCCGAGAAGCTCGCGCGCGAAAACGCCGCGATCGAGGCGCAGATCCGCAACCTCTATGCGCTGGCGGACGCCTACAAAATATCCGGCGCCGAAGCGCTGATCGCGGAGGCGCGGGTCAAGGCGGAATCGGACGCGATCAAGAAGCGCGGCGACATCGAAATGTTCGTTGATCGCCAGATCCGGCTCGAGATCGCGCAGCGCGTTTCGGATGCTGCCAAGGCCAGTGCGGGCGTGCGCGACCAGGCGGCCGCTCAGGAAGCGATGAACGCGATGGTCAAGGCCGGCACCGTGCCGGCCGAGCGTGCTGCAGAACTCGTCAAAGACCAGATTGCCGACCTGCCGCTGCTCGCGGCTGTCCAGGTCGCCCAGCAGCGCGGACTGGCCGAGGAGGCGACGCGCGCGACGGGCGCGCTGGCCGATCAGCGGGCCGAGCGCGAACGGCTGCGCAAGGCCGAGGAAACGGCGCAGTTCAACCAGGACATATCGTCTGGCGCAGATCGGCTTGCCGAGTTGAGGGAAGAGGTTCGCCTGATCGGCGCGGGCAACATGGAACGGGTCCGCGCGCTGGCGATCCTGAAGGCGACGCAGGAGGCCGAAACCAAGTTCAGCGATCCAGCGCAACGCGCGCAATATATCGCGCAGCAGCGCGATATTGCTTTGGCGACACAATCGCTCGCGGATGCCCAGCGAGATCTCAACGACGCGCTCAGCTTCACCGCTGATAAATGGGATCTCATCGGCCAGAATATCCAGATTGCCGGGCAGGGAATGGCCGATGCATTCGGCGGAGTCGGTCGGGCGTTGGGCGACCTTGCGGGGATCTACGCAGGATTCCATGCCGTGCGAGCGCGCCTGGACGCGGAGCACCAGAAAAAGCTCCTCGAGGTGAAGGGCGATGCCGCCGCGACGGCCCGTGCCGAGCAGCTCTATGCGCTTCGCACCGCAACGCTCCAGGTCGGCGCCTATGGCGACATGATTTCGGCGGCGAAGGGCTTCTTCAACGAGAAGAGCAAGGGCTACAAAGCGCTGATGACGGCCGAGAAGGTCTTCCGGGCCGTTGAGTTTGCCCTATCCGTTCGCGCCATGGCGCAGGATGCAATCGAAACCGGCGCGAGCCTGGCGAAGAGCGCGGCGCGTACTGCAGCACATGCCGTAGAAGCGGTCGCCAAGGCGATCGCATCGCTGCCATTCCCGGCCAACCTTGCCGCCGGCGCCGCGACTATCGCCGCGCTGGCAGCAATCGGCGTCTCGATTGCGGGATCGTTCGGCGGCAGCGGCAACAATCCTCCTCCATCGAACACCGGCACGGGCACCGTCCTCGGCGATGCTGCAGCTCAAAGCGCGAGCCTGAAGAATTCGATCGACGCGCTGCGCGAGGTGGACACGACGACGTCAATCTTCGCCCGCCAGATGTCGTATTCGCTGAAGTCGATCGACAGCCAGATCGGCAATCTTGCCGCAGTCGTGGTGCGGGCGGGCAATATCGACGCCTCGGCGGGCGTGACCGAAGGGTTCAAGAAGGACTTTATCGGATCGGTTCTTAGCAAGATCCCGTTGATTGGCGGCATTTTGGGGAGTCTCTTCGGTAGCAAGACGACGGTGACCGGCAGCGGCCTGTTCGGTGCGCCGCAGTCTGTCGGATCGATCCTTGGAAGCGGATTTAACGCCTCCTATTATTCGGATATCGAGAAAAAGAAGAAATTCTTCGGGATCACGGTGGGAACGTCCCGTTGGACGCAATATACCAACGCCGATCCCGCACTTGAAAGCCAGTTCACGCTGATCCTGCGATCATTTGCAGATGCCATCTCATCGGCTGCCGGTCCGCTGGGCGAAGCAACTGCGACGATCCAGTCGCGGCTGAACAGCTTCGTCGTCAACATCGGGCGGATCGACCTGAAGGGCCTGACGGGTGAGCAGATCCAAGAGCGCCTGACCGCGATTTTCGGCGCAGCTGCCGACGGCATGGCCAAAGCGGCCTTCCCCGGCATATCGCAGTTCCAGAAAGTCGGCGAAGGCGCGTTCGAGACACTGGTGCGCGTTGCTGCGACGATCGAGGCGGTGACCAACACTCTCGATATGCTGGGCCAGAGCGCGCAGGACATGAGCATAGCGGTGAAGCTGGGTCTGGCTGATCAGTTCGAGAGCATCGGCGCGATGAACGATGCGGTCGCGTCCTATTTCGAGACCTATTACTCCAAGGAAGAGCAGGTCGCGGCCAAGACTGCACAACTCGCCCGAGTGTTCGAAAGCCTGGGCCTGACGATGCCCTCCTCGCTTGCGACGTTCCGCGAGCTGGTCGAGGCGCAGGACCTCACCTCTGCGGCGGGACAGGCGGCCTATGCAACTCTGCTCAAGCTTGCGCCGGCGTTCGCCGAACTTCAGGCGTCGATGGAGGGAGCGAAGAGCGCGGCCGACATCCTGAGCGAGCGACAGAACCTCGAACGCCAGCTGCTCGAGCTCCAGGGCAATACCGACGCGCTCCGCCAGCTCGAGCTCGCCAAACTCGATCAAAGCAACCGTGCGCTTCAGTTGCAAATCTGGGCGATCCAGGACGCCAAGGAAGCCGCCAAGGCGGCGGACGAGCTGCGCCAGGCGTGGCAGTCGGTCGGTGACAGCATCATGGACGAGGTGCGACGCATCCGCGGCTTGTCCGACGCAGGCGGCGGCAACAGCTTCGCTTCGCTGATGGGCCAGTTCAACGCGGCGACGGCGTCGGCGCGAGGCGGCGACTTGGACGCGGCGAAAACTCTCCCGCAACTCTCTCAGGCTTTGTTGGCAGCCGCGGGCGATGCAGCGACGAGCCGGCAGGAACTGGACCGCATCCGCGCGCAGATCGCGGCCAGTCTCGAGGCCACCTATGGTTTGGTCACGTCGGTTGCCGGTGAACCGCAGGTGCCGTCCAACGCGACGCTGCTCAATGGCGCCGCGACCAGCCAGCCCGGGACGGCAGCTGCAAACGATAATGGCGGCGCCAAGCTCGCAGCGAAGATGGATGAACTTCGCGAAGAGATCGCCCAGCTGCGCGCGGACAACAACGCGGGACATGCCGCGACTGGCGCCAATACGGGCTCGATCAAGCGAACGATGGACAACATCACCAGCCAGAGCGGCGGAGATGCGATCTCTACGGTGGGGGCGGCGGCATGATCGTCGTCACCGCCGAGGAAGAAACGATCGAACTGGGCGACGTCGAAGCCGCGGCGACGATAGGCATCACCGACTACAGTCGCCGCGAAACCGACAGCTTCGGCATAACGACCGTCGTGAAGCGCGGATACGCGCGGCACATGTCGGTCAGGCTTGCCCTTGCCTATGACGATGTGGACGATCTCCAGCGTCGACTGGCCGATCTGCGCGCAACCCCGGCGCAGTGGATCGCTGACGACCGGTTTGCGTGGTTGAGCGTCGAGGGCTTCTACAAGGATTTTCAGCTCGACCTCGCGGTGCCGCCGCTCAGTTATTGCACTCTCACGATCGAGGGCTTGGCGGAGATCGCGCCAGCTGCAGATCCCGGCGGCGATCCGGCACCTTCGGGAGACGCCTCGACGCTGCTGCTGCTCAATCCGGTCGACGTGACCAGTGCAATGATCGTCGCGACCAATGTTCCCGAAGCCGACTATCCGGCCTGGGAGGCGGGAACGAGCTATGCGCTCGGCGCGCGGGTGATCAAGACTGCGACGCACCGGATCTACGAGAGCGCGGCGATCGGGAATCTCGGAAACGATCCCGCCGGCGAATCCGGCCTGTGGATCGACGTGGGCCCGACCAATCGATGGGCGATGTTCGACCAGGCCCTGGGCACTGCAACGACGCGCGCCGACGGCATTTCGATCACGTTGGCACCCGGCGCCATCGATGCGCTGGCGCTGCTGGACGTGGTCGGGACGTCGGTCCGTGTGCAGGCGCCGGGCGGTTACGACCAAACCATCCCGGTCGACGCGAAATCGACCACTTTCCTCGACTTGCCTGGCGTCGTTGGCAACGTGATCGTCACGGTGTCGGGCGCCGGCGACGTCGCGGTCGGGACGCTGTTGGTGGGCAAGGTCGCCGAGCTGGGCATCACCGAAGAATCGCCGACGGCGGGTATCACCGATTTTAGCCGCAAAGAGGTCGACGATTTCGGTGAAGCGACCGTCGTCCAGCGCGCCTGGGCAAAGCGAATGAGCACGCGCGCGCTGATCCGGACCGACGCGATTGACCTGGTTGCAGATCGCATCGCAGCAGTGCGGGCCCGCCCCGTGCTCTGGATCGGCGACAGCGGCAAGGACAGCCTCACGATCTACGGTTTCTTCAAGGATTTCTCGATCGAAGTGGGCGAGACCATCAGCAAGGTGTCGTTGTCGATCGAGGGCCTATCGCAAGCTGCTGCCATCGTCACGCCACAGCCTCGTGGAAATTATGCTACCGACGCAACCTACGTCGTCGGCGACACCGTCGTCTGGGCGGTCGCCGACGGCGGTGACGGGCAAGGCTATGTGCGAACCGGCATCGGCAGCACGACAGGCGTTCCACCATCGGACGCTTCAAAATGGACGGTCTATGTAGCGCGGGGCGGTGACGGACCCGCGGGTGATCAGGGTCCAACCGGCATCAATTCGGCGCAGGTGCGGCTTTACAAGCGATCGGCGGCTGAACCCGCCTTACCGACTGCATTGGTGACCTACACGTTCGCCACGGGGGCGATCGCCGGCGTCAACAATGGTTGGACCGTTACAGTCCCGAACATCGACGGCAACCCTCTCTGGACGACGGTCGCGACAGCAGCATCGAACATGGCGACCGACACGATTCCGGCGGGAGAATGGACTGCGCCGACCAAGCACACCGGCATCATCGGCAGCATCGACAGTATCGACATCGGAGGACCGCTAGTGATCGGGATCCTCCCGACCGAGAAAATCCCGGTTCTTGATCTTGGTGGAGACAGATTTGGGGGAAAGCTGCCGGTCGGCAAGGCGGCCGATGGGCTGCTCAATACCAGGCTGCGGCTTGACCTTGGCACGCCTGGACAAATCGGCATTTTCTACGACGCCGGCGGGTTGCCGATCAACGTCGACCAGGTGGGGATCGACCTTTCGATCATCGATCCGACGGCGCAGGCGCGGCTCGACGAGGCCTATGATCGGGCGGTGACGGCGGCCGACGACGGCATCCTGTCGAAGGACGAAAAGACGCAGACGCTGCTCCCGGTGTCCGACGACCTGGCGATTCATTACAGCGTCAGCACAGCGCGCGGGACGGCGCTGGGGCTTGCGAGCGAGGTCGCCGCGGCAACGGCGGCGCGCGATGCGTGGCAGGCCGTTCTCGACGCCGCAGTGCCCGATTGGGACGACGCCACGCAGGACAGCGTGCTCGCCGTGCCGATCCCGGCCGGCGCGCTGACGGCGCGGGACGACTTTGCCAACGCGGCATGGACAAAGATCTCGATCGGCTATTCGCTGGCGAGCGGATGGTGGACGCTGACCGACAGCAGCAGCGGCGCATTCGGCCTGATCGAGCAGACGGTGACGGGCCTGACGGTCGGCGCCGCGATGACGGCGCTGCTGCAGGTGAAGAAGGACGCGGTTCCCAAGACGACGCGCTACGGCGCGTGGACGATCGCCACGGCGTCGGGCACCGCGATCGTCTATTTCGACACCAGCACGGGCGAATTCATCAATGCCTCGGCGGGAACCTCCGGGGTCGTCGGCGTCTCGGTCGAGGACAAGGGCGATTACTGGCTGTTCGCGATCGATTACGTGGCGACGCAGTCATCCGCCTTCTTCCGCATCTATCCCGCGATCGGCGCCAGCCCCTTCCTCGGTTCGGGGGCATCGACGGCGCGAACCGGATCGATCGAAGTGCGGACGCCCGCATTCATCGTCGGAGCCTTCGAACCCGACGGGCGCGCGGCCTATCGATCGGCGCTCGAGGACTATCGCGCGGCGCTGGCGGACCTGGACGCGGCAATCAGCGCGATCAACGACGCCGCCCGCGCGGCGGTCGAGGACGGGCTGGAGGCCGACGGCACTGTCAGGAAGACGGTGCCCAGCGCGAAAATCCCGCCGCTCGACCTCGACACCAAGATCGTCGACGGCAGCGCCTATGTCCGCTTTCCGGTCGAGACGCGCGACAAGGTCGCCGTCATTGAAGACGAGGCGGACGTCACGCGCGTTCTGGACATCGCGCCCAAGGTCGTGCGCCTGCGGCAGAAAACGGACAACAGCTTTTACGAAGGGCAGATCCCGTTCGACATCGTGCCGAACTTCACCAAGTCCGGCGTCAACGCGAATGCTACCCAATCATGGGATTTCGACAAGAGCGCGTCGATCACCGCCACGCAGGATACGACAAGCAACAGCTCGACCGAGGGCAAGGTCACGGTCACCACCGTCGCCGGCGCGGGCGTCGTGAGCATTTCAGCGGCGGGACTGTCGCAGTCGTGCCAGATCGAGATCGTCAAGGACGCGCCCCCGGCAGACAGCGGAACGACGTCGGCCACGATCTCGACCTACGGCAGCGTCTCGTCTTCGACCTATCCGTCGAACCCGCCGGTCATCAAGACCACGACGGCGAACGGTTCGGGGCTGCTCAAGTTCGTCGGGAGCTGGCAATACAGCGGCGCCGACAGCGTTCTGAACGGCAAGATCGTCTATCGCGTGGCAGGATCGGGCGGCGCGTGGATCGACGCCCAGGCGGAGAACGCCGGTTCGCCGTCGATCGCGGGGGGATACGACCCGGACTTCGGCTATATCCCGCCGACGACGGGCTATTGGTCCGCCAGCTTTACCAAGTCGGGGCTGACGGCGTCGGGCAGCTATGAATGGGGACAGATGTTCCGCAAGACGGGCGGCGCCACCACGACGCCGAGCGGATCGACGACGGGGTCGCAGTCATGACCTGGTGGGCGATCCTGACGATCGGGGGTCGGCATATCGCGACAGTTGAATCGCAGGACACGCCCAGCGCGTCGTCGTGCGGCATCGACATGCGGGGCAAGACCGCGGTCGCGATCGAGCACTCTCCCGGGGATTGGGAGAGGGTCGCGAAAGACGGGTCGGTCGTCCAGGACCGCGAAGGCTTTGCGCGGTGGGCGGAGGCAGAAATCGAGCGCATCCACGCCATTCCCATCGACCCCGAAGCCGCGCGCCGCGACGAATACGCGATCAAGGAAGCCGAGGCGCGATCGGTGCTGGGCGGCGGCGATCCGGGGCCAATCCTGCGCGAAGAGGCCGCCGACAAGGACATGGACATTCCCGTTCTGGCGAACGCGATCGTCGCGGCAGCCGATCGTGCTCGCATCGCGACAGCCGCACGGGCCGCTGCTCGCCGACGCACGATCGCTCACGTTCGCGCCGCAGGCACGAACGAGGCGATCAGGGCGATCGTCGACAGATACCGGTCGGCGAATGCCGACGCGGGCAAATAAGCGACAAACGAGGAGATAGATGATGTTCGATCACACCCGCAACGCCGCGGGGGTCACTGGGGACGCGTTCGTCGCACTGGGGAAGGCGTCGCCACCGCTGGCGGTGAGCGCGTCGGCAGCGGTCGGCCTGACGCTGCAGGACTGGGTCCTGATCGCGACCCTGGTCTATACCGTCATGCAGGGGGCCTACCTCGTCTACAAATTCGTCGGCGACCGCCGCGCGGCGCGCGCGGCGCGGACTGCCAATGTCGCAGGCCACGACAATGACTAGGCCGGCGGGAGCATCGCCGTCGGCCAAGGCGGGAATTGTCGGGTCGGTGATTGCGATGATGGCGCTCTCGGTCGCACTGATCGGACCGTTCGAAGGCAAGCGCAACGTTCCCTATCGCGACCCGATCGGCATCCTGACCGTCTGCTACGGGGAAACGCGCGTCGAGATGCGCCGCTATAGCGATGCTGAATGCATGTCGTTGCTGGAGCAGGGCGCGGCCGAATTCGCCGAAGGCGTCCGGCGGCGCAACCCGGGGATCGCAGATTACCCGCAACAATGGGCGGCGCACACCAGCTTCGCCTATAACGTGGGCCTGCCGACCTATGCAAAGTCGAGCGTCGCGCGTTTGTTCGCCGCCGGCCGCCACCGCGACGCATGCAATTTCCTGCTGCGGTACAAATTCGCCTCCGGCAAAGTCCTGCCCGGCCTGGAGCGCCGGCGCGAGGCAGAGCGCGCGCTGTGCCTGGAAGGCGCCGCGCGCTGACGACTGCCTGAAGGGCGAGGGAGAACCCAAGATGATCGAGAAGCTGATCGGCGCGGCCATGGCGGCCGCGCTGCTGGGCGCGCCCGTGCCCGAGCCGGAGGCGATGCCGTCGCCGTTCTTCGTCAACCTGGCGCTGGTCGGGCAGCCGCATTGCGGCAAGGCCCTGGGGTCCGGGTCATGGATCGATGGACAGACATTCCTGACTGCGGCGCATGTCACGGTGAACGGCCCATGCTCGATCGGCGGGATGCCAGCCGAGACGGTCTACGAGAACGAGGATATCGATATCGCGGTGCTGCGGCCCGCGACGTCCATCAGCGAGCGTATGCCGATCAGCTGCGCGCGGCCGCGCCGCGGCGACGACTATTTTGCGGTCGGCTATGCGCGCGGCCGCATGTTCGTGATCCAGCGCTATGTCGCCGAGGGAATCCGCCGCGACGGCCTCGCGACGTTTCGCGGCCAGGGTTACCAGGGCATGTCGGGCGGCCCGGTCGTCGATCGTGACGGGCGCCAGGTCGCGGTGCTGGTCAAGATCCTGAAGGACGGGATGCCGGTGATGTTCGCGCGCCCCCTTGCCGACACCTATCTCTGCAAAAGCGGGAGCGACTGACATGGAATTCAACCCGCTCGCGCCGATCGCGGCAAAAATCTATGGCGGCATCGCGATCGTCGCGCTCGTCTTCGCCGGCGTCCAGACGGTGCGCATCGAAGGCCTCAAGATCTGGCCGATTGCGATCACCGGGCTCACCGAAAAGCTCGAGACGCGAACCGCCGAACGCGATGCCGAGCGCACCGCCCACCAAAAGACGAAAGACGACTATCGTGCAGCACAGCGAGATGCCGCCCGGCTCGAGGCCGAACGGATCTCCCGCGTGCGCAGCGAACAGCAGGAGATCACCGATGACGTTATGCAAGATTATGGCCGGCGCCTTGCCGATGCTCGCGCTGCTGCTGACCGCCTGCGGGGGGAAGCAGTACGAGCCGGAAACGGTGCTGCCGGTGCGCCCGGAAGTGTCGACCTGTCCGGCGCCGGCGACGCCGCCGACCGAGCTGGTGAAGCGGCCGACGATCGTCGACTTTCTGTCGAGGAACGACTGATCGCGACGGAGCAGGCAATCCAGCTCGATGCGCTGATCGACTGGATTCTGAAGCAGAGCGCGGTCGACCCGAACCGGTGATCTTCGGCGCCAACCCCGAGCCGATTCCGTTCGCGCAAAACGGGGGTATCGGCGGGGGTAT
>Ga0100391_1002288_pt1 | contig 20384 bp, 21 predicted proteins | sample CryGeymeta201515_FD_81541 | JGI IMG/M metagenome (GOLD analysis project Ga0100391, IMG submission 81541) | Groundwater microbial communities from Crystal Geyser aquifers in Utah, USA - Crystal Geyser metaG 2015-15 | ecosystem: Environmental > Aquatic > Deep subsurface > Groundwater | place: USA... | reverse complement strand
CTCTATTGCCTACCACTATGTGAGGGAGAAGGCAGCTGCAGGAATCATTCTGGTAAGACATGAAAGGACTGATTCTAATATTGCTGACATTCTCACCAAGATCCAACCTCATGCTGTAAGAGAGAGATTGCTGAGGCTGTTCATGCACTAACAGGCAATAACCCCAGGTTAGATTGCTCTTGGACTGTGGCATTGCATGATGCTTCCTTGAGTGATTGGGTGAGCCTCCAATGGAGTTCAAGTGCTTGCATAGGTACAACCAACATTGGCTGAGTTTTCCATTCCTTTATTGTGAGGTGGGTTTTCTCAGGACCAGATTTGATTGAGTTTTCCATTTGTCCTGAAGTCAGGTTGGGTTTTCTCAAGCTACACTTTACTGCCCTGGGCTAGCTAGTTGTGATCCCTACCTCCTCAGTTAGGATGTATGAATCAAGGGGACCATAATAAGCCCAGGTGGACTAGGTCCAGTGGCAGTTTGTCTTCTATTAGCGATACACGACTACAGGAGTCCATGAGAGACTAGTCCACTAGTTTGTCCACTAGTTTGCCGTAATATCTATCTAATACTGCTATTACTATTACCACACAAGCATTTTACGAATCATGAGAGATGGTCTATTATTACCAGGTACCAGTACGGATATGGATAGAGTCATAAATCAAACGATGTCCCGTACTACTCTAGCTAGTAGAGTAGAAGTCTATTATTAGAGACTAGGTTTTTTTAGAGGACTGGTCTACTACTAGCTAGCTACTAGTAGTAGTAGTGGTAGTACTACTACTACTAGTTCTAGCTAACCTAGTAGACTACCGTACGACAGTAGTGTCTACTACTAATACTGTATTACTCTACTAGCTACTAGTAGAGTACTACTAGTAGTAGCTACTAGCTAGTAGTAGTCTAGTAGAGCTAGCTAGCTAGGAGTACTTCTTAAATTGGAATATCTGACTGCGACAAACCAACAAGCAACAAGCAACAACCAACACAAAACACTGTCCCCTCGTAGCGAGCAACGACTTCCTCATCAAATAAATACATACAACATACATAATACAACTAGACTACTACTTGTGAATATCTATTTTACCATCATGAGTAGTGGCAAGGGTAGCAAAGATGTGATAACCAAGCTAACGCAGAATATGGTCACGTCTTTAACGGATAAAAGGTTGGCAGATCAATCTCAAACGCGCATCCTGGTATTGGTGTCGACTACTTCTGGCAGTCGTCGACAATTATCGCAACAAGAACGATCGATTGCCATGTTGGAAGCTTTAGAAATTCCGTTCGAAACGCTCAACTGCACCATGCCAGAGCACAGAGCTCGCAGAGATGCCTACTTTGAACAATCAGGCGTACGAGGAGAATTTCCACAATTCTTCTTATTAAGAGGAGATAACAACAAGAAAGACTCGAATTCTATTTTTTTAGGACAATTCGATGATATGGAAGCTTGCAATGAAAATTCTAACATGCCAAACGAGTCACTCAAAGAAGATGATCTCACCTGGGATAAAATTATGGGCACAACCAACGAGTACAATCACAAGGGTATTACCTTGGATGGAGCAAATGATGACGACGACAGCGATGGGAGTGGAGGAGCCGAAGGAGGGATTTATGGTGCTTTGGATAGCGATGATGACGACGATGTGGAGGATTGATTCATCGCTACTATGGGGGAAGAGAGTGATGGTTTGTAGACTTGTTGCGGCATTATGCAGGATGTAAAGAAGATAAAGATAACCTTACCAATGGAAACTGGTAATGAAGTTGCTTTTACAGCCATTTGTCATTATTAACTTTGCCAGAACGAACGTTAGCTAGAGCAAATACATGCGCATATGCTCACATCGCCAATCTTTCTTTCAGGGATGCTTCAAGACAAGCCAGTAAGGTGTGAGGTCTACTCGAGCAGAGTACTGTTTATGTTTTAAGTTAGCATGAATATCACAGCAGCGCCAGATTCTCCACGGCAGTGATGGCTTCATTCGAAAGTAGGTGAACAAAGACACAGGTAATAACAAAGGCAAATGAAAGTTCTTGGTGCAATCGCAACACTACATTTTGTACGACAATGTCTATTTTGATTGCAGCCACTTTACCTGTGCGCTTTGCGCGTGGTGTGTAACTAGAGTACTCGCACAAATCAACGCTCTCGACAAGCAACATCTATCGCTTAAGCAGACTTGGCGGAAAGTCGATGAAGAAGACATTTGCGGGATGTATTCCGTTTTGGTAGTGATGAAACTTGAACACTTGAGGTGGTGCTGAAATTCAATATCGCTTCGGATCGAACAAGGCCGCGACCGCACACACGAAACTTTTTGGTAGTCTTCACGTTTTCTCCTACTAGGGGCTCAGCCGCAGTCATTAGGCATTCAATGGGTTCGATTTTTGGAAAGATCAACGCATTCTCGCTCGACCTGCCGTTCCAAGTCAGCACGCTACTGCCATTACTGCAACCCGAAATATCTCTATTGCGAGGAATTGCGTCCAATACGTCTGTCAGATGCATGCTCGTTTGCTCGTTTAAACTTCTCTTCTTGGATAATTTCCCCTCCTCTAGCAAAAGCCTTTGGTCTAGGGCATCTGTAGCAGGTCGTCGTCGGCTACCGTTTCGCATCAGCGACGACTCGGAACTAGCAATACTATATTGAGGGTTCATTTTCGATGATACTGTAGATGTCTTTGTTGTGAATTGTTTCGCTGGATTAAATGGCTCTCCATGTTTTATTTTCAACGATCTTCCCGGCCTACCTTTTAGTATTATTTAGTCAAGACTCGCTGGTTGGGGGCCTAGGCCTCACGCTTGGATGCAGAAACTGACAAACAAAGATGTTTGCTGTCCTGTCTACTCTACTGATAGCTAGAAGCTACCATCCACTCCTAGTACCCCGAGTAGTAGTCTACTGTAGGAGCAGAACCCTCGTCAAAGAACAATGCAAGGTTGGCAAAAAGAAGGAAATGCATTGATACTGACAAATAGTGATTCGCGAAAATAGCCGCATGCCAGGTATCGAGTCGCGTAAAGAACACTTAGGATATCAGTCTTTTTACAGGAATCTAGCAGGTACTAGGACTTCTTTTGTCTCAGCTGGTTTCAAGAATGTTCATTCAATGGAACAGGAATGCCTCCAACTACAGTAGCAATCATTTCGCGCTATAGTATGCACGTAGTACGTACTGTACTCGACTAATATTGAAACGAATTTGGTGAGATGACGCGGCTTCTTTCCATCATCACCACTCTGCCCTTCCCGTTGTAGGCTACTACGCTCATCCAACGGAGGAAAGAAGCAACCGAGGCGAGACTCTGTGCAGACCTCTGAAATTATTCGGTGACTTGTTGCTGCGCGCAAAAGAAATAGGACGAGATGGACGAGCTGGTATCGTGCACTATTGGTACTGGTATTGAATCAAGGCAGATTCCTACTACCTACTACTAGCGCTTCTTCTGTTTGCATGATTCAAAGCTTCCGTTAGCCTAGGCCATTCTTGTTCCTCGTCTCCCTGCTTCCTTTTCTTGCGTCTGTCTTGTATGCCGTTTCGCTTCTCTTTTCTGGTTCTAGCTTGGGATGCCCTCGTCGACCAACATCTTGTTGCGAACTAGTACGTATTATTATTATGTAGTTAGTCCTAAAAATTCTCGAAGATTTTGACCAGCAGACAAAAAATAAATAAAATAGGGAAATGGCAGAGGAAGTTTAAGCTAGCTTTTAACGATTAGGTCCTGAACCACTATAATTCAATGGACTACCGAGAGATATTATGCATACCTGGTAGGATCGATTGTCTGACCCATCGGCTGTACTGGTACATTGAAATGAAATAAATGGAGAAGGAACTTTAAGCTACTGTAGACTAGTCTAGCTAGCAGGTTTTAACAAGTACTTAGCTCCTTCCTGAGTCACTTTAATTCAATGAATTGCTAACCACCGTCCTCCTGGGCTTAGACTTTTTATTTTCTCGGGAAAATACACGTGTAAAGCCGCAATCAGTCGACGGCCAGACATTAAAGTTGAAGTTGATGTTTGGGGTTCCAACAAATTTGGTTTTGGCTTTGGCTAGCTAGTCTAGTGGCTACTGGTAGACCTACACTTTTATTACATCTTGACCTTTGATTTATTTTCTCTGTCCAAAAAGCTGAGCTTAAAACAATATCAGTAGTAGCATCAGCATCAGCGTTTCAGCAGCAACTCCGTACTCTGTCCTTGTCTTTTTTTCTATACTAAGTTAGGTTTTTGTCGATCAAACAATATTACCACGATGAAATTCTCTATTATCTCGGCCATCCTCTTTTTGGGCACTTCGGCATCTGCCTTGACTCCCTCTGCTGTCAACACACCCAGCACTACAAAGTCGACCACTGTAAGAAACCTTCAAGTCGTTTTTGTTGCATTGGAGGAAGGCTTTAACTTTTTTGCTGCTTTCGAGATGATATTTAATATTCCCCAATGAATGAATGAAGGAAGGAAGGAACGAACAAACGAGTGAATGCATTTAAATTTTACAGTGCACAATTTCAGCTCGATATTTATTTATCCAGGGGAGAAAATAAAAGTTTCTAGTGTTCTGTCATTCAATGGAATTGATTGGGGTATTGAATTTTGATTGCAGCCAAAGTCAGAGCGTCCGCGTGTGTTTGGCGTGTTTTAAAGAGCTGTGCGACATTTGCATTATTTTAGATGTACCTCATTTTTTGTATCATCTTTAAAAAACCATTTTTACATGACAGGCTCTTTTTATGGCAGAAGATTCCGTCGAAGTCAAACCTCTTCGTATCGGAACGCGGGGTTCTCCGTTGGCCATGGCACAAGCCTTTGAAACGCGCAAACGATTACAAGAAATATTCCCAGAAATGAACGAAGAGGGAGCCATTGAAATTTGTGTCATGAAGACACAGGGAGATATGATTTTGGACAAGTCGCTCATGGAACTGGGAGGAAAGGGACTGTTCACCAAGGAGTTGGACGTGGCACTTTTAGGAGACGAGGTCGATATTTGTGTCCACTCTATGAAGGATGTTCCTACGTGGCTGCCAGAGGGAACCGTATTGCCTTGCAACTTGCCACGCGAGACCACCAACGATGCCTTTATCTACAAAGATGGAACTGTCAAGACCATTAACGAACTGCCTGACCATTCTGTTATTGGAACTGCTTCCTTGAGACGACAGGCACAATTGATGGCCAAGAACCCGACTCTCAAATGCGTTAATTTCCGCGGAAATGTACAAACGCGTCTTCGAAAATTGGAAGATGGTGTGGTCGATGCTACCCTCCTTGCCATTGCCGGATTGAAGCGCATGGGAATGGACTCCTGTGCCACCAGTGTTCTCGACTGGGACGAAATGTTGCCCGCCGTGGCACAGGGTGCCATTGGAATCCAGTGTCGAAGCGACGACGAACGCGCTCTCAAATACATCAAGGCTCTCAACTGCCAAGAAACGCATGTCTGTGTCAACTGCGAACGTGCCTTTTTGGAAGCCCTCGATGGAAATTGCAAGACACCCATTGCCGGACAGGCTAGAATCGTAGACGGTAAGATCAAGTTCCGAGGTCTGATTGCTATGCCCGACGGAAGCCAAAAATTCGATATCGAATGCGAGGGTGAAATTGAAGATGCGGTAAAAATTGGACGAGAGGCTGGAGAAAAGCTCAAGGCCGAAGCGGGCGACAAATTCTTTGAAATGATGGTGGAAATGTCACCACAGCAAGTCATTGGACAAATCACCAAATAAATAATTATCGAAAAGGTGACATGAAATGTAATACGAATTACGAATTGCGTTTACAGCAAATGAATGTAGAGAGGATTTTTTTTGAACGACCTTTCATGTGATGTTGAGTGTAGTGTACGTGAAGACGTCCTTTGATATCATTGCTGTGATTATTTATTTTAACTCCAACAGATTTGCAAAATAGTACTCCTTCCGTAATTATATAAATAGTATTTTAATTGGTGAATGGATTTCCATTGGTAGAATGCTGTCCCAATACGAATCCCTGATCTGTACTGTAATTCGTTGTTGCTGCTGATGAATTGTTATTGGTGTTGTTGTGCATGTTGTTTCCGCCGGAGGGGGAAGTAGACGAAGGTGGATCAAATATAATAGTATTCATGTTCGTGGAAGGTGATTCGTACTGTCCCACGGCATCGTAGTAGTTACTATTATGATTGTGAGCTGAATGACCAAATCGCTGCCTGAACTTGACTGCCAAGACTCTGTAACAGCTCATGAGACAGTGCCCAAAATGTCTACAGTAATAGGCAATGTGATAGCGGTGATTGATGCACCATCCGTAGAACAAAATACCAAGCCCCAACACTATACTCCAGGCAATCATGCGTCCAATGGCACGAAAAAACGCCTTGAAAGCAGACATCGTAGCAGCGCTGCTGCTCTTGTGATGATGATTGGAAGGTTCCACCGTAGGTGCCATGGTGGGTTTGGTGGTATATTTTTTGGTGTGAGATGGAGTAGGTGCAAGCGTCGTAGGCGCAAGCGTAGTCGGTGCACTGGTGTTGGTACTGTTGTCGGTGTGGCTGTGGTTGGAAGGAGCAGGTGTGGGTACTACCGTGTGATTGCTGCTGTTGGTAGGAGCCACCGTGGTCGTGGGTGCCACGGTGTGATTGGTGGAGTTGCTGTCCGTGGAATTATCGTTGTCATTGTCCGTGGAATTGCCAGCACCAACAACTTCATCACCTTCTTCTGTCAAAAAGGCGTAAAGAGGAAAGCTGTGACTTTGACTGTGGTTGTGACTGTATCGCTGACTCTGGCTAGAAAAATGTTTCACTTGGTTGTTGTAATTGTAATTGAAATCAGTCCTTCTATTGTTCATTTTTTCTGTTGCTTCTACTGCTTCCACTGCTTCTACTCCTTCTACTCCTTCTACTCCTTCTACTGCTTCTGTCGCTACTGTGGCTGTTGCGGCTGCCAACAAGAACACAAGCAGCGTAATATGAGAGCAGATTCGTATCATCTTGGTGGACTGTATGACCGTATGCTTTGCTGGCCGGATGATGAGAAAGTAAAAGTACTTGGGTCGTGTATTTAATTTATTTGTTGTCCATGTTTTGCTCGTCAGCAGTAGGTAAGAGCTCGCACCTCTTTGTAAAGAGCTCGAAATGACACAAAATCTCCCAAGTAAACGATCTAAAATTTTCGAATCAACTCGTTCTTGGCCTCAAAATTCAGTAGTCGACTGGTCGGTAGCAGACTAGTCTATTAGTAGTCTACTGGCTACGGCCACGAGTAGCTACTGTAGTACCCTGATAGTAAAAACTAGTACTAGCTATGCTCGATACTCCTGCAACCTACCAGCAGTACTTAGAAGAGTACTCTAGCTAGTACCAGGTACTCTAGTTGTAGTATAAAACTAGTACCCGTACTCGGAGTACGTGCAAGTAAGTACTAGCTAGAGTATTACGAGCTACCTGGTAGTAATAATATCCACACCATATTTGTTTTAATATTTCTGGTTACAACAATTATTGTAGGTCCGTATTAGTTCAAATATTTCCGGTTACAACAATTACATAGTAGAGGTCCATAATATATTTGTTCTAGCCTCAACTCAAAAAAGAGTGGTTGGTGTACTCCCGCCAGGGCCATTGCTATTTTTTTATAGCAATAACGAGGATACAAATACAGTACTCTAGCGAGCTCTCTTCCACTGTAGTATACCCTGGTAGCTATTTCTCTGATCTTTCGGAAATATTATGTTTTTACAGTCAACAATGGTAATCAATACTAGTACCTGGTAGGTCGTATTCGCGAAATTTCTATTCGTCATAGATCTTTTCGCATCATAGCTACTAGCAGTAATACCAGTAAAGGACTCCTCCCCATCTGTTTCATTCAGTTGACATGTAACGCAGTTAAATGCACGATGCAAAAACGGAAGGAGTTCGCTTTGGACAACCAGTAGATCTCCTACTCGAGTACCTAGCAGAACTGCTGGTACCAGGTACAGTAGGTCGACCTGATAGTGGCAGCTACTACTACTAACTAGTACTAGTACTACTAGTAGGGAGTAGTACTTCTTACAGCTTGTTTTGTACTGCATTAGACAGTGCACGTTCTTGACAACCTACTTGCAAACTCTTATTCCAAGGGAATCCTTGCGGTCATGGGAACAAGATTTCCGAACTGTTCTCCGACAGCTATTGTTAACTACTCTTCGGACTACAGTACCAGTAGTACATGGTAACGTCGGTACTGGACGTAGATGGACGTTGTGTGGTCCTCGTGTGGGTTCATATGACTGCCGGCGAAACACTCTCTTTCATTACCAGGTATTAATAATTAGTAAGGCTTTTCTTTTCAGGCTTCGAGTGAACGAGAACACAAAGAATGACTCCTTATTAGCTTTTCTATGCAATTCCGAACCAAAGAGCTCACAATACGAGACAAAACTAAGCTGTAGTTTTATGAAATTCATAGTAGGTTAATAAAAACAGACAACCATAGAACAATTCATTACACTCCATCCAATATACAACCTATACAACCTGCACAACCATAACCTATCCAGACATATTAGAAAACATGACAAATCCAGTTATCGTTGCACCTCATCTTAACAGGTTCCAGTTGGGAGGTACAAGTGAATTAGAGTAAGTGCTAGAGTATTGATTTTTCGTCAGCGACAAAAATACCCGATAGAGCAACGACTAACTTACGAATACTTTTTCAACTGCAGAATCACAACATCAAAAGTAGCTGCAGCATCTACGGCCAAAGTCACGGCACAGCGAATACTTCGCCCGAGATCGCCGCCGAGACTCGCAAAGGCAGGTTCGGTTTACATTCATTCTATAGAGCCTGGATCAGGAAAAGCAATGGTCGCGCTGGGAATTGTGGACTTGATTCTCAAACAGCGCCAGAAAACAATGGCGGATGCCCATCCAAGAGTAGGATTTTTTCGTCCCATCATTAGCAAGAGCAGTCACCGCGACGAAGACACAAGGTTGATCTTGGAACATTTTCAACTCGATCAGACCTACGAAGAAAGCTTTGGCATCAGCAATTATCGAGCCAAAGAATTGCTCGGCCAGCATCGTCGAGACGCAATTCTCGATCAGGTCATCTTCAAGTACAAGACACTCGAAACCAAGAACGATTTTGTGATCGTTGAAGGCAGACATGGGACGGCTGTGGAGTTCAATCTTACTTTAGAAATGGCCAAGAATTTGGCAAGTCCTATTCTGATTGTGGCCAGTGCCAAGGATAGGACCACGGAAGAGACCATAGAAGCCATTCAGATTTCTGTCGACGCCTTCGAAGCATACGGTGCTAATGTTATTGGCATCGTCTTGAACAAGGCCGACCCAAGGGATGTCAAGCCTTTGACAAACGCATTGGAGAAACGATACAATTACAAGGGATATGTATCCACTGTAATTCCCTTTGAGCCAAAACTTACAGTACCACGAATCTACGATGTAGTTGAAGCGCTAAACGGACAAATCTATCATGGCGCCGAATGTTTGAAAAACCCGGTCAGAAACTCCATATTGGGAACAATGCAGTTAAGCAGTATTCTCAACTGGGTCAGAAGCGACGATTGCCTTGTAGTTACTAGTGGCGACCGAGCTGACATTATTGTAGGAGCCCTGCAAGCACATCGTAAGTTTGAAATCGTGGAGTATATTCCTCTCCTTGACTTTCCTTTCGCCAACCTTGGATTTTTTACTAAGCACTTCTTACCTACCGATTTATGCAGAATCAGCCAATTTTCCTAGGCTCGCAGGAATCGTTCTGACGGGAGGCGAACGTCTAGATCCGGCCATAGAACTCTTGCTCGATGACATGCTCGATGAGCTTCCCCTAATCTACGTCCAGATGGATTCTTATACTGCCGCCAACAAAATAAACCAAGTTAAGCCTCGCTTGCGTCCAGATGATGATGAAAAGATCCAGTTGAGCATCAACGCCTTTCAACGCAATACAACACATACGGGACTTCTGCTGGAACGACTTCTTGGTGACAACATTGCAAATGCTGGAAACAGAATGGTGTGTCAGACTCTTACACCAAAAATGTTCGAATATTACCTGGTGGAACAAGCCCGGCAATCCACGCAACGGATCATTCTTCCAGAGGGAAGCGAACCTCGTGTCATCCAAGCAGCGGCTCAGTTGGTAGCCAGAGATATTGCCTCTCTGACGCTGTTGGGCTCGGAATCCTCGATCCTGAAAAATGCGAGAGAGCTCGGCCTTCAGTTCGACGCGAATGTCATTACCATAGTGGACCCTAACAACAGTCCGGAACTGCTCGATAAATACGCAGCAGCTTATTACCAGCTTCGAAAGCACAAGGGAACAGTTCCAGATTTAGCCGCGGCAAGAGAACAGATTGCCGAATCGACTTGCTTTGCTACCATGATGCTCTACTGTAACGATGCTGATGGTATCGTCAGCGGCGCTCGTCATACGACACGCGAGACGATACGGCCTGCTCTTCAAATCATAAAAACGACTCCAGGGTGCAATCTCGTGAGCTCAGTCTTTCTCATGTGCCTTGACCATTCTGTTCTCGTGTACGGGGACTGTGCTGTCAACGTCAATCCGACAGCAGAACAACTTTGCGATATTGCCATCGCCTCGTCCGAGACAGCAGCGAGTTTCGGTATAGAACCAAGAGTGGCAATGCTGTCGTATTCCTCTGGGAGCTCTGGAAAAGGGTGTGATGTAGACAAAGTTCGAGAAGCGACCCGTATGGTCCGAGAACAACGCCCAGATCTTCTTGTAGAAGGCCCAATTCAGTACGATGCGGCGGTGGATCCCGAAGTTGCCGCGTACAAACTTTCAAATTCTCAGGTGGCGGGCAAAGCGACCGTGTTTATCTTTCCTGACCTAAACACAGGCAACACGTGCTACAAAAGTATTCAACGTGAAACTGGCGCTGTCTGTATTGGTCCAGTTCTTCAGGGTCTCAAGAAGCCAGTAAACGACCTCTCTAGAGGTTGCACTGTAGAGGATATTGTCTGCACTGTTACAATAACCGCTTGTCAATCCCTATCTAGCAAGATCAAAGTCTAAGAGTGGAACTTGAAGCTATATTTCCCCTTTTGCGAACGAACATAATTTCTTTGCAAAATGTTGAAAGCAGAACTGTTATAGAACTCAGTCACCTGTAAGCACAAGTGGGAATAATGGTCGCTTGTTACTCGCAGTCGCAACCCAAGAACTAGACTAACTGTCCTTCGCTTCTTTAGCAAGAGGTTGCTTCGCTGTTGCAGAAAATGACAGCAGAAGCAGCAACCTCAAAATCTAAAAGGTATTAATGAGATAAGATATATTAAATGTAATTTTATATAAGAAATCCCTTCAAAGAGTTATGCCAACCAATTTTATATTTGCCGTACGTTTCGAACAAGCATAGTGATTGCCGACAGTAGCTTGATGATCAATCCAACAACCGTTGTCGTGCCTAATTGCCATCGTTGGAACCCTCCTCCTCTTCAATAGTAGTGATTTCCTTCTTTTTCTTGGGCAACTGAGTCTTGTACTTTTCGGCATACTCAGCGACGACATCTTCTCCCTTTTCAACCCACTCCTTTCTATTGGCAAGAGCGTAATTCAGATATTCATCACATGAGACCCCAAACACTCCGCATTCCTTCAGCTTTTTAGCAAGCGGGATGATATAGAAATCAAAGAAGCCAATTTCGCCCTTGTACCAAAATTCAGTCGGATCCTTTTCGGCCCTTCCTTCATGGTATGCCACCAAGTTTTCTTGGTAGAACATCTCATTCCACTTACGGTAAATGTGCCAATGCTGGAAGTCAAAAGAGGTAAACAGAAATGTAAGTCAAGACAATTAAAAATGAAAAGTCCATATCTTTCCTCAACGGTCTCGAAAAAGGAAGACCAAACGTATACTAACCTGCATGGTGTGCGAAATGTCGCTGGCTTGGATCAAATGTTCTAACACGATGGTAGCTTTGCGGTTGATACTATCACTTCTGTCTTTTTCAGCAGTGGCTGTCTCATGTTCGGCTCTATGAAAGGCCTTCTCCCACCTGGCGTTCCTCAATTGTTTGAGATCTTTATCGACAATATCTGTAGCAAGAACAACTGAGAAAAATAGAAAAAAATTGTAAGTGCGACTCCAGGAACATTAGTGTAGTCTTCTGTGATTGGATACCTACCATTGACGACCAATTGGCGGAACCGAGCTTGTTCTTCCGATGTTTCGCATATAGTTTTACGGAGGTCTGTAAAGCTCGTATCCATAAGAAGATTCCAGGCAAGGTCCACTGAGTTCTGTTCAGCAATAGATTTTCCGCTGTAGATTTCTGCAATATTTGCTTGCTCTTTGATAAGCTGGGCGTTGGGGGCACCAGTGTGATCCACTGTGTCACAGATTTGAATATATATAGGGTAAGAAATCGTTTGATTTTCGTAGCAAAATACATGTTTCAATGCCTACTACTCACCGTCATGAATCAAGGCTGAAAAAACAACTGCAAACTGGGTCAACGGGTCAGAGGTTATACCGTAAGTATGGTCGTGTAGATCTGATATTATCTCATGATCTTCCCGCTCATTATCGGCCAGGACAGTATCAGGGGTTACAATGCGACTCAGTAATTTTGTTACGCTCATAGTAACGTGACTGGCATGCTCGACTGAAAAACAATAGTTGGAAGGCAGCAACGTGAGTTGACTATTGCATTGGGAACGTGTTAAAGATAGAGCAACAGAAACCTACAATTGTGGAAAGGGACATCGGGCCTGTACATGGAAGCAATGATAGTAACGTAATCATGAAGTTGCTGTACAACCTTCGGGTCGACTTGCACTTGGTTTGGACCCTTTTGAATTTTGGCAGCCTTTGGATCAAAGGAGGGCAGCTCAATAATCTCCTTGACCTCATCGATGCATGTCTTGCCCTCCGAAGTCGTCCGAAATGATTTACTCCGAGAAGCAGCACCTGCCATGTCCTGGTTGCCCTCACTAGATTCCATTGTCAACGATTCCACTGCGTCGCGACGAGCCATCACTTGCTTGAGAAGTCGGAGGAGAACATCGGCGTTCCATTTTACAAGACGTTTGATCTTGGGAGGTAGCGCGGCCTCAATCTTAGCATCCGTTTGTGGCAGTGTTCCATTGCCTGAGTTCAGAGCTGAAGTAAAGTTGTTAGCAACGTCTATGTTGCTGCTCGTCTCGGAATCATCGCCACTCTCTTTACTTCGTCCACTACGAGCAGAGCCAGAAGACTGGATCTTGACATCCAACCAATAGGTCTGGAGAGATCCCTTGCCTTTGGCATGAATCTTTTCTTCACGGGGAACCAACCAGTGTCCCTTGCCACCACTTTTTAGCAGCTCCGCTGTTTCAGATGACACATGAATTTTGTTTCTCAGTCCATTACTTTCCATTCTTGCAGCAGTGTTGACAGTATCACCAAACAATTGGAATCTAGATTTGTCTCCGCGGAGAACCCCAGCTGTTACAGGTCCGGAATGCAATCCAATTCTCAAAGAAAGATCGCCAGTGTCGGGACCAAGTGTAATTTCCAGCTTCTTTGTCAGGTCATTCATTGCCCCCAAACAGTCTCTTGCAAAACGTGCCATCACAGTTGCATGATCCTTTCTAGGCTCTGGCAATCCTGATACTGCTACATAACAGTCTCCAACTATTATTTAGGGGAAAGGAAATTTACGTTAGATGAGTAGGGTATTTTCGTACACAGTAAGGGCCACCAAAAATCAATACCTACTTGTTTCCACCTTGAACACCCGTCGGCGCTTAGCTGTTTCATCAAAGGCGTGATACAACGTTTCCAAGAGCGAGAATACCTGGGTCGGCTCTCTGACACTACTCCAAGCGGTAAATCCAGCAATATCACCTGTGATAATAAACGTTGGAATGTGAATGGACGTTTATTGCGCCGTTGTGTTAGGAAAATCATAATACAATGGACTATCGAAAGAACAAGTGAACTCAAAGATCGTACCAAACATGACTGTTGTATTTGGAAACAGATCGGCAATAGGCTTGGTGTCAAATACAGCTAGGCCAGAATTCTCAATATTATGATCAAGGAAATTCTTCAATTCAGCCTTGGCAACAGCACCAAACATTGCTGATTTCTTGCCAGTCTTTTCTCCTGCAGCAATCTGTTCCTCAATATCTTGCATCAAACGATCCCTAACGTTTTTGGGAAAGAGAGACTTTACCACAGCGTTGCTCTTCTTGGCAGCAAGGGTAACTTTTTGATTCCGTAGATTGACAAAGTAATCATAGAGGACGAATACTAGAACCGTTCCAAGGAACACCAACATGATGAGACAAGTGTAGAGCAAAGGTTTGTTGGTCGTATAATCGTCTTCGAGTTCTTGTGATGGGTAAATGTGCAAAAAATATTCGCAGTGCTCGTGATTATCAGATACTTTTAAGTCTTCTTGTCCGGGAGAAAAGAAGGACCTTTCTTCGAGATGATTATACTTGTTGTCGTGGTGATCTCCGTATCCCAAGAACACTGCCATTGCCCCATCGATCTGATAGCTGAACATTCCACCACACGTATCTTTCATCACCACAACAATGCCATGAGCCTGGGGCGGAAGTAGCTTTTCGAAATAGTGATCCCAGCCAATGACAGAGAAGACTGATTGTGATCCAGACAAAAAGAAGACATAAAGTAATTGCCGGTGTAAGAGTGAGTCAATTGAATCGGTTACAGAACAGAGTCGTTACTCATTCGTGATTGAGGTACGTACCGACACCCACAATTTGAGTGGAATTGTGATCACCAAAGTCTTCGTAAACGGGTTGCAGCAAGAAACTGTGAGGATGGGTAGGATCATCATTGATAGATCCTTCGTAGAGGAAGGACACGTCGGTCGCTTCCGAGAGCACCGCCGACTTGATGCCCTGCATTCCGTACTCTACTCTTTGAAAGACATCGTTCGCCAAGAGATTGTAGTTGATCGCCTTGGGGTCGTGGGGTGCTGGGGCCAGCTGCCACACGGGAAGGAAAGGACCGGGTCCCGTTTCTGTTTCGGGTACTGGATTAGATGCGTCGTCGTAATGGTGGATTTGCGAGTGGATGCGATCGGCAACCCCGTCCGTCGTTCCATTGAAGTATTCTTGGTGAATTGCATAGTTGTATTCCAAGCCCTCTTGAATCCATTTCTGTTGGTAGTTGGCGTAGACTTCCCACCCGTCCATTTCTGATAGCTGCACGTAGGGAGCAAATCCTACGAGAATGGAGTTCGAGAGGCTGTTCAGCTCCAGTCCGCGCACTTCCATGTGCGGAAGCGTAACGTGAGGCCATTTGGCCTGAGACGCCAATGCATAGGATGTGAGAGTGGAAGAAAAACTGCTCACAGTCAAAAAAACATTGCGAGCTTCGTGGTGAACAAGTTCTTCAATCTCAATGGCAAAGTCATGAAACTACAAGGGTCACAGAGTGGGAAGAAGAGAGAAGAGATGATTGAGTGGGCGCGAGGGTGTGCGAGAGCGAGGGTGTGCGTCATTGCTTCATGTCAAACAATGGAATGGCTCGTCAAACACAAGCACTGTCTTCTTTGCCGTACCTGCTGCTGAAAGTCTTTCTGTTCCGAGTTTTGTGCAAACACGTAAGTCGCAGCACCAACGGCAGTCGCCGCCATAAAGAGAACTGCGAGAACCAGCATCTTGGATCGATTGACGGCTCTCGTTTCTGCCTTGGCCAATGTGCTGGATTCTTCCGTAGATTCTCCCTGTTTTCCTCCTTTGGAAGTACCGAAGGATGTCGTTGAATTTGATTCATCAACGTGTCCTTCTCCTCCCCCTTCGGATCCTTCAGAGGAATCCGAGTGTACGGACATCTGATCTCCTCCCGTATTGTCATCATCTATCGTCGTTACCAAAGCGGCAGCAGCCTTGGAGGGTTGTGTTGTTGAAAACATGGTTTCTACGTTTCTGCAAAAGTGAAAAAAATATAGTGCCTCTTCTGTTGCTGTTTTTCTGATACAAGTGAAGTGGAAATTATGACTTTTTCTCACTTTTTGCTGCTAGATAAAATTTGATGTTCGGCAGATCCACTTTACTGGCACCTGGCTAGTATGTTAGTACGGTACCTAATACCGTACCGGTTCGCTGCTGATGCATGCAGGTTGACGACTGAAAGAATTGTCAGAAGTCATCACACCTGCCACACAAATTGGTCCAGTACACTACTACTAGTAGTACTACCTGGTACCTCGTACCAGTACCAGGTACAGTACCTGGTTCGGTAGAACACCGGAAGTTCGAATAAAGAAGCATCAAAAGAATGGTACCTGGTACCAGAATGAATATATTACTTGGAGTGAACCCATAGTTGACACATAAAGTACATAAGAAAATCCATGTTAATGCAAATAGCGTAAATCCTATCATGAATTCCAAAAAACCACCAAAAATACATCCTCTACCAGTACCTGGTACAGTACCTGGTACCAGGTACTAGGTACGGGTACCTGGTAACCCATTGGTCATTGATATCGTGCGATGACTGTGACGTTCATCTTCAATGGCTAAGAGTAGACTTAACAGCTCCTCCGAGCTTCTGCTTACTATTGCAGGTAAAGTACCAGGTACCTGGTACCACTGGAACTGCTAACACACGTACAGTACCACTAGGACATTATTATTATTATTATATTACGTCAGTTTGGAACGATTAATTGAAGTACCAGTACCAGTCCATACCGTACGCTACCAGGTACTAGTCTCCCACTACTACCAGGTAGAGTACCACAGTAGTTAGAGTAGACTAGTGCCTTTGGATTTTTGTAAAATAAATGTCAATTCTTTCCTCTCGTGTTCGAAAGAAGCAATGGACTTCAATGCTGTCAACAATGTTGCTATTCTATTGCCCCCCGCCCAGGCCCGTTCGTTCGTGACGAACTCTACCGTTAGTCGCCAGTATTGCCGTAACCTAGTAGTAGTAGTACCTGGTACTAGTACCCTGGTACTAATAGCTAGACTTGTACCTAGAGTACAACTCGAGTAGTACTACCAGGTACTAGTAGTAGGTTGGTACTAGGTACCTGGTGGCTGACTATTACCTGGTACCACTCAGAGTGGTACTACTAGTAGTAACTAGTATTAGTAAGATGTCTTGTTGCTTGTGCAAAGTACCACGACTACCAATAGTGTTACCTGGTAGTACGGTATTACCTGGTACCTGGTACTGTAACAGGGTGGACTACTAGCTAGTTGTGAAAGAATTCTGCACCTGTCAAGAAAGGTTCGGCGAAGTGGACTGCAACATTCGGCAACAGAAGCCTGTGCTGTGCTTCTTTTCTACCAGGTACCGTAACCAACTCGTCGTGTCGTTAATATCAGTACGTACTACGGCACTAATAAGATAACCCGTGTAGCTCAATAGTATCTCGAGCTCTTTCATGCAGCATTTCATGAGTTCATCTGTCTCAAGTTGGCACAGGAGTAATTGAAGTTTGCCTTACCAGTATCTGTCTAGCTTCCTCCTCTTTGCCATGACTATTATAATATTATTGTCCTCAGCCCATAGTACAGTAGCTTGTTTGCTGTACTGCTTCCTGCTTCCATCATCATGTCTCGCCAATTTGCCAGCTCCCTTTTTTCAAATTGATTTACACGATCCAATAGCCATACCTGAATAAGAAGCAACAGTCAGTGTTACCAGGTACTACTTTGCCCGAGATGAGCTGTGCAGATTCAAAGAACAATGTCATCGTTCGTTCATATGTGAGTATGGCGAGAAGGATGTGCGACCATTTTTAATAGTATAACCAGTACAACCATATTATTTATTTTTGTCCGGCCTTCGTTCTACGAAGCTAGTCTACTGCCGGTAGTCTATTGGTTGTAGACCAGTAGACTAAATAATAATCTGTTGCACGTACTGGTACCTGGTACTCCACTCGCTGCTCCTATTTATTTTACAGTAGGTAGTATTACTACTAGTAGTCTACTAGTAGTAGCTAGTAGTAGTACTACTACTAGTACTCGTAGCACAGTACAGCAGTCGTAGGAGACGTACTTAGTAGTGGTAAAAGTACCTTATCTCAGTAGACTACCACCAGTGGTCTCACACACATCACACACAAGGACATGATACAAATAAATAAATAAATAAATAAATAAATGATACTGGAGTACAAACCTCCTCCTCCTCCTCCTCCTCCTCATCCTCTGCCTTGACTTGTTTTCTCGTGAAATAATTTAATAGGCATATTGACATATACGCGTATAATAATATAGCAATGAGCGAACAACATCGAGAAGAACAAGAAATGGAAGCGGAAGCTCTGACAGCTATTTTTGATAATCATTTTCGTATAGTAGAAGGCAGTGCACAACCATTTCGTTGGAACATTACACTGCTTCCAGAACCACACGATGATGATACTGAAAATCACGTAGGTATTAATCTGGAAGTCACACTGCCAGTAACGTATCCCGAAGATGAGGATGCATTACCGGAATGTCAAGTCTCTATCCTGAAGGGATTGACACAAGATCACGCTGTTACTCTGCAGCAAATCGCCCAGGAGGAAGCTCAGAACAATGCTGGTGTACCCAGTGTCTTTGCTATTTGCGAAGTTCTGAGGGAATGGCTAGTAGAACACAATCAGAAGGGTCATGACGATGTTAGTATGCACGCACAAATGTTACGCAAACAAAAAGAAAAGGAACAGCAAGAAAAGAAACAACTGGTACGTGGTATTGTTATTCGTTATTCGTTGTAATGTTGTAATGGTGTCACGTGTGACAGTGCTGTGCATGTGTTTGCATGTGCATTTTTGGGGGGTAAAAGTAGAAGGCATTGAGAACTGTGTGAATTGGTTCATGTTTCATGTTCTCAACAATGTACGAAACGGAAGGATTGGAGCAACTTTCAAAGTCGTCACGTTTCATCAGCGTCAATGTATAAATTTTATTTATATTATTAAAATTTTATACTACTGGTACGCTATGAAACAGGAGATCCTTCCCACAAAAATCACATACTGGTACTACCATATGTGGACGTAACTTTCAAGATCCTTGCTAGAGGTTTTGGCTGGAATGTCATCACCGCCAAGGTAATGGGAATCCAATGCCAAACATGACGTGTCGAGGATAATTGTTACTGTACATTGTACATTATGAACTTTTTCGTTTTTCGTTGATTGAAAGTTGGAACAGTTGACATCAATTTATGTCAAAATTGCTAACCATCTTCTTTTTCGTTTCGTTTTGTTTTGTTTTGATTTGCTGTGATTATGTGATTTTATGGTGCAGCAACAAGCAACATTTGAATCACAAAAGGCTACAGCAGAAATGACGGATGTCGAACGAGAAGATTTGGAACTACGACGTCGTAGAGCCGAAGGAACTCCAGTGAATCGTGAAACCTTTGAAGCATGGAAAATCAACTTTGACATTGAAATGCGACGTTTGAGAGACGAGCAAGTTTCGGAAGAACAGACAAATTCAGGAAGTGGCGCTGGTGGCGGTGCTGCTGGTACTAGTCGCAAGAAGAAGAAAGATGCCAATGCTGCCGATAGAGATGCACACAAGATTGGTCGCATAACTGGTAGGGCTCAATTCAGTGACAAGGCGTTCGATTTGCAAGCTTTGGAAGCAGCAGCGGAGCTTGCTCAATCGGATCCTGACGAACAAGATGATGATGAAGAAGATGATGATGATCAAGATTTTGATAATGATAATAACGATGGTGATGGTGATGACAACGACAACGACGACCATGAAGAAGATAAGGTTCAAGAGGAACTATTCGATGTAGACGACGAAGACTTGGATGATTTAGACTTTGATGACGAAGAGGACGACGACGAAGATGTGGATATTTAAAAAATAAGAAAATGCTGATGCTCACACCGGTACTGGTACTGGTATTTGGTACGGTACCAGTACCAGTATTCCATGGCAGGCAATGCACAATGCACAATGCACCAGGTATTCACTAGCACTAGCCAATAGCTACTACTGGAGTAGTAGACTGAGTAGACTAGTAGTCTACCACGACCACTTGTAACTGGTACCTGGTAGATTAAGATTTGAATCGTTCGATACCCTAATTACATAATCAATGGCCCCTGGCGGGGGGTACGCCAACCACTCTATAGTATTTGGACCTATGATAATGATCGTAACCTGAAATATTCGACCAACTATGATGATGATCGTAACCTGAAATATTTGACCAGAGTTAACTCAAACCCTTATGATCTCTTGCCAATATTTGGACCTATGATAATAATCATAACCTGAAATATTTCGTAAGTAGATTAGGGTTTGAGTTAACATAAATATTTCAGACTACGACAATTATTGTTTTTCAATATATTATTTATTCGTTCTATAAGAGGTCCGAGGTCTGTGCTAGCAATTTAGTATTTTTTT